>Ga0183099_1000306_pt1 | contig 38808 bp, 37 predicted proteins | sample Biomet1_FD_127788 | JGI IMG/M metagenome (GOLD analysis project Ga0183099, IMG submission 127788) | Microbial communities from bioreactor (seeded with anoxic lake sediment) at LBNL, California, USA - Biofuel metagenome 1 | ecosystem: Engineered > Bioreactor > Anaerobic > Unclassified ... | reverse complement strand
ATCAAAAAATCTTTTTTGATACTGTTCAACAATGCATTCATAGCGCTGTTGATAAAGCTTTGCATCTTCTACTTTTCCTATGTTTTTGCCATTTTGGCGAAAAGTATATTGCTTTGCCGTTAAATGGAAATAGAGCGATATGACATGTGCCGTTTGCGTCTTAACGCGAAGATTGCCATCTTCATCAAAAAATCTTTTTTGATACTGTTCAACAATGCATTCATAGCGCTGTTGATAAAGCTTTGCATCTTCTACTTTTCCTATGTTTTTTGCCATTTTGGCGAAAAGTCCCGTCGAATAAGCATAATAGGCCGCACAGACAAGGTCATTTGGTGTTGCACCAAAATAACTGCCTTCTTCGGCATCAAGTGCTACCCAATCGCCAAATTGCAGTTTATAGCTCCAGCTGCCATTCTCATCTTCATGGGCGTGCATGAAATCAATCCATTTTTTCATCGATTCATACTGCTGCTTTATGATTTCCTTATCACCAAAGGTCAGATACATCGACCAGGGAATGATTACCGCCGCGTCTGCCCAGGCACTGGCTGAATGGGTTCCTTCCTTCATAAACTGATCGTCTTCTGAATATCCCGTCAACAAATCGGGAACAACATGTGGTACGCCACCATCAGTTGTCTGGTCTGCCGCCAGATCTTTCAGCCATTTTGCATAAAAAGCATGGGCATTCATCAAAAAGCAAGCCGTCCTACTAAAAATCTGTGCATCGCCCGTCCAGCCAAGACGCTCATCACGTTGCGGGCAGTCGGTAGGCACATCCAAAAAATTCCCCTTTAGTCCCCAAACAATATTATGCTGAAGCTGATTGACCAGTTTATTTGAACAAGAAAATCTGCCGGTCGCTTCCATCACAGAATGTATCGCATATGCGCAAAAGTCCTCTATTTGAGGATTTCCCGGGTAAGAAACGATCTGTACATATTGAAAACCTTGATATGTAAAATTCGGATGGAATTTTTCTTCTCCGCCTTTACAAATATATTCAATCGTTTGCTTTGCTGCTCTCAAATTGGCAAAATACGCGTTGCCGTCTTGGTCGAGTACCTCAAAGCATTTGAGTATAACCTTGTCTCCAGGCTCTCCCTTTACCGAAAATTCGACCCAGCCTGCCATATTTTGGCCAAAGTCCAAAACAAGTTCTTGTTTTTTTGTATAGAAGAGACATTTCGGTAAGACTTTATCATTACAACCTGGCTTTGAAGCATACTGTGGATCTAATTGCTTAAGATCATAGTCCACCAATTGCGCATGTTCCCATGGTCCACTAAATCCAGCACAATTCCAGCCAGCTTGTTCTTGTCTGGCATCATAGATTTCGCCATCGTAGATTTCAGAAAACAAAACCGGGCTATACCTTCCCTGCCAGGATGCATCCGTAGCAAAAACAGCCTGGCTTCCATCTTCATACTGTACATGGAGTTCTGCTAAAAATGCTGTTTTCTTTCCATAAATATTGCGGATGTGATTAAAGCTCATAAGGCCTTTATACCAGCCTGCACCGATATGAGCGGCGAGCACATTTTCGCCTTGCTGTAGGAAATCCGTAACCTCATAGGACTGGTACATGAGATGCTTGTGATACGACGTCCAGCCCGGTGTCATTTCATCTTGACCAATTTTTTCGCCGTTAATATAAAAATGATATAAACCCAGTGCAGTTGTATACACGTAGGCTGCTTGAATATTCTTTGCAACTTGTATTTCTTTTCGCAGGTACGTACCTTTTGCTTGGCTTGCATCTTCATCTTTTTCTATGGTGATAAACTTACCCTGCCATTGATTTTGGAGTATACCTGAAAAAAATGTTTGCGTTTCTGACCAGTCCGTCCATTCCCCTTGCTTGGACTCGATTTTCACACGCAGAAAATATCGACAAGCTGTTTTTAAGGATATCGCTATTTGTATTCCATTTGATTCTTCTGTAATCACTTTTCCACTATCATGCAGTAGTTGTCTAAACTCTACATCTTCTGCCACTTGAACTTGATATGCCTTTTGTCTTGTATTTCGAATATCGCTTTCTATTTGCCATGAAAGTTGCGGCATTTCAATACTGCCATCGCACTCTTCCATATAATTTAACCGAATCTTACTTACACGCAGCATAACCTCACCTTTTCTCTTTTGCGATTCTTATTCCAAATAAAATACCTGTTTCATTTTGGGTTGCGCTCCCGTATCCGGATCCATTTCCATGACCATGACATCTTTCATATACACATTCCATTTATCGACAACAGCGCTTTTTGCTTGCACTGCCTCTGCATATTCTATACCTTTTTCGCATTCAAAATAACCAAATAGTTCTTTTCCTACGTTCCAGATAGAATAATTCTGTATACCAGCTGCCTTCAATACATCTTTTAATTCCGGCCAAATATTTGCATGCCGATTTTTATATTCTTCTAATTTTCCTTCTTTAACAATTGCTTTCCATGTAAATCGTTCCATTTCATCGCTTCCTTTACAAGATAAAGACAGGGACAGCAGCTGCTATCCCTGTAATATTTTCAATCAATGTGATGGATGGCCTATACCACTATTGCTGCTTACAAGCATGCCATCAGCATCTAATTCATCACCATATCTTTCCTGCGTAATTTCATCGAGTGTTTTACCCCGATCATCCGGTGCCCAAATCACACCAACAATCCAGCTGATTGCACAAAGCACTACCAAAATGACAGCTGCAACTCTAAAGCCTACGGTATCCATCAAGATTGGCACAGCGAATGCCCAGACAGCAGCTAAAAAACGTGTTACAAAGAAGGTGAAGCCTTGTGCCGTCGCCCGGTAACGAACAGGGAAGAGTTCTGAACTCCAAAGTTGATAGAATTGTTGCTGCAGTGCAAATCCATTGACAATCGTAAAGGCAACAAGCATCCATGTTTGCAGCATTTCAACTGGCAGTGTCCATACAACCCAGCAAAGCATCGGCACAGCGCCAAAAATGCCGTAAATGACACGACGATTATAACGGTCTGCCGTGTACATAAATATAAAGGTTGCAACAATACATACAGCAAAATTCAGGCACTGCATAACTAAAGCCATACTATTGCTCAAATTCCCAACATGTTCATAAATATAAGGCATGAAAAATCCACCTGTACTAGCCGCAATATTCCAAAGTGTATATACGCCGCAGCATAATAAAACCGTCTTTAAGCTTGTTCCTTTTAAGAAATCCATATACGAAATTTTTTTCAAAGTGCCTTTCAGCATAAGCTCATTTTCTTTTTCTTTCGCATTTTTCCATTCGGTTGATTCTGGCATCTTAAGACGTTGATACCAAATCCAGGCAGCTACTACGATGAGATGTGCAAAAATGATACGATTGCCTAAAAGTCCAAACATCGAATTGAGCGGAATGGATGCAGCAAAGACAACCACTGGACCAAGCATCCAAGCAATCTGCGCCGAGCCGCAATGTTTTGCCCGATTCTTAGAAGGCGCTTCCTCAGCGATAAATGTCCAAGAGGCCACAACATCGGCTCCAACCATAAGACCTACAACAATATAACCTAAAAGAAACATTGGATAATTTGTCGCACAAACGATCATCGCTACCCCGATCATATAAATAATCAAAGCCCAGTTATAAACGAATTTTCGTCCATACTTATCACAAATTTTCCCACCAATCAGCGCCCCGATAGCCGCGCCTCCTGTATTGGATGACAATGCTGCCAAAAGCCCCATCTGTACACTATCCATCCCCAGATAATTCTGCCACATGCTAAGGCCTGATGCCCCAGCGACAATCGAACCCGCATCAATATAACTAATCAATCCAGCAATAATGGTCTTTTTCCAGGCGGACATATTGTAGTCCACTTTTACATTCATCATTCGAGTAACCTTCCCTTCATTATTTTTGTAAATGTTTTATCAAAAAATTTATTTTAAATAGAATTTTTTGATATTTTACGGTATTTGATGAAAGAAGTCTTGTCACTTCTTTCATCAAATACCAACATAACCTTTAATCAAGAAATTCTTTGTGTAAATCCACATGAAAATCATTTGCCAGATCAAGGAAATTTTGTTTAGTAATGGTTTGCCGTTTTCCTCCCATTGCGCGTACCTTTACACAAATCGAGGCTGCTTTTTCTACAGTATCCATAAGACCAAAGGCTTCATCAAAATCATCTCCGCAGACAAACATTCCATGATGGGCCCAAATTGCTACCCGATATTTTTGCATGAGACGGCTTGTTGCATCGGCAATCGCCTTTCCGCCAGGAACCATCCAAGGAACAACGCCAACCCCCTCTGGAAAAATCACCGGATCTTCTGTTGCCATTTCCCATAACTCACGTGTAAATGCTTTGTCTTCTAATGGAAGCACAAATGTCAAGGCAATCGTGTTGGTTGGGTGCGCATGATATATCACTCGATTTGTACCCTTAGTGAGTTCTTTTTTTATGGCATGATTGGCCAAATGCGTCGGTAATTCACTGGTTGGCAAACCGCCTTCTTCAAGGCCCCAAACAATACTGTATTTTTCCCCTGTATCATCAATTTTTAAAATCGCTATATTATTTTCCGGACATAAGACAACATTTCTCATATACTTGCCGCTGCCAGTAACAAGAAAATACTCGCCAGCAAGACTTGGAACTTTCGTACCAATAGATATCCATTTATCCGCAGCTTTCAATGCATCTTTTACCGCTGCTATTTCCGTATCTTTGATACGATAACTCAAGTTTCCACCATTTCTTTCATGCCAGCCTTTTTTGAAAGCATCTTCCGTAAGCCTTATAAATCCATCCATGAATTTTTCCTTTTTTATATCCATTTGAAAACCCTCTTATCTCTTCGCCAAAACATCAGCTTCATATTTTTTGACTTCCTTAAACCAAGCCATACCTTGCGGTACGCCGGCACGTTCGCAATAACTATCCCAAATCGTGCCAAATGGAAGGGTCTTTATTTCTTCCATCGTCGCCATGAGTTCTGTAAAGTTTTGTTCATCCTGCATTTTTTTCAAAGATTCATGTGGCATCAAAAGCCCATATAGGAGTGCTTTTTCCATATTGCGCATACCAACAACCCATGCAGAAATACGATTGATGCTTGCATCAAAGAAATCCAGTCCAATAAATACACGTGATAAGGCTTTGCAGCGAACGATTTCTTTGGCAATTTCTTTAAGTTCTTCATCAAACAAGACCACGTGATCGCTGTCCCAGCGAACAGGACGACTTACATGCAATGCCAGCTGCTCATTAAAGAGCAGCATCGACGATATTTTATCCGATACCATTTCCGTCGGATGGAAATGCCCTGTATCGAGCAAACACAACAAATTATTTTTTGCTGCATAATTCATATAAAATTCATGTGATCCGACCGTATAGGATTCTACCCCCAGCCCAAACACTTTCGATTCCACGCTGTCTGCCAAATACTTTTTGTCATATTTATCTTGAAATATTTTATCTAAAGATTCTTTCAGGCGAAGCCTTGGACCTTGGCGATCTGCCGGAATATCTTTACTACCGTCTGGAATCCATATGTTATTAAGTGCTGTCATTCCTAGCTCTTTGCCAAAATAAGCGGCAATCCGACGCGATGCCTTGCAGTGATCGATCCAAAAATCACGAATTGATGCATTCGGATGAGAAAGCGTTAAATTATCACTAGCCTTGGCATGCGAGAATATGGTCGGATTAAAGTCTAGCCCCATCTGACGCTCTTTCGCAAAATCCACCCAGGCTTTAAAATGTCGAGGTTCAAGCTTATCCCGGTCGATATTTTCTTCCGTGACGCGATAGCTAGCATGTAAATTTATCTTATGTTTTCCTGGTATGAGCTTACAAGCTTGATCTATATCTGCCATCAATTCTTCAGGATTCCTCGCCCGTCCAGGATAGTTTCCTGTAGCGGAAATTCCGCCGGTGAGCTCTTTAGAATCAAATCCTAAGACATCATCGCCCTGCCAGCAGTGCATTGAAATTTTGACCTTGGCTAAGGTTTCGATTGCCTCTTTTGCGTCTACCCCGAAAGCTGCATATTGTTCTGTTGCTTCTTCAAATTTTGTCATGATTACACCTCTATTTTAAATTTATGCATCAACTTTTTTAATATCAAACGATTTCGCGATTGCCTTACGAGCTTCTACAATATCGGCAAACACTTTATCTTTAAGCATCTGTGCGAGCAAATTTCCAAGAGCAGTCGCTTCAACTGGGCCCGCATAGACATCTTTCCCCGTTTCTTTTGCCATGAGCTTATTTAAGAATTTATCTTGGCATCCACCGCCAACAACATGAATGCAGTTATATTTTTTTCCTGTAACCTCTTCAATTTCTTTTGCTGTCTGTCCATAACATATCGCCAAGCTATTATAAACACAATACAAGAGCTCACACTCGGTTTCTGGTTTTTCTTGTCCAGTACGCTCACAATACTGTTTTATTGCCTCAATCATATTAGCCGGTGCCAAAAAGTCTTGGGCATTGACATCTATTGTAGATTTAAAGTACTTTCCAATTCCTGCAAGAGTATAAAGTTCCTCAAATGTGTACTTATGCTTGAATTCAGCTCTTAGTGACTGCATCATCCATAGGCCCATGATGTTTTTAAGATATCGATAGCGGTAATGATAGCCGCCTTCGTTCGTGAAATTATGCAACCTGCTTTTTTCCGTACAATCAGGAATAAGCTTTTCCACCCCCATAAGTGACCATGTCCCAGAGCTTAAATACATAGCATTCTCATCATTTGCCGGAACCGCTAAAACCGCAGAACCAGTATCATGCGTCGCTGGTAAAACCACTTCTGTTTGAAACCCCACTCGCTTCTGTATTTCTTCAGATAATTTACCCACTGGTGTCTTTGGCATATAAAGCGGTTTAAAGATTTTTTTAGGTAAGCCTAGTTTTTCAATGAGCTCAAAATCCCAATCTTGTGTTTTCGCATTGACTAGCTGGGTCGTTGTAGCATTCGTATATTCATTTTTCACTTCTCCAGTAAGCAAATAATTCAAATATTCCGGAATCATCAGAAAATTTTCTGCGTTTTTTAAGATATTATCATTCTTTTTATGAATTGCTACTAACTGATAAATTGAATTAAAAATCTGCTTTTGTATACCATTGCGGCCATATAATTCAGGCTCGGGAAAAACTTCATACACAAACTCGTCCATTCCTTGCGTCCGTTCATCACGGTATGCGACAGAATCACCTAGTCGATTGCCATTTTTATCAATCAAGACAAAATCAACACCCCATGTGTCAATACCCATACTAACCGGAATGCGCTCTAAGCGGCTACATTCGCTCAAACTCTCTAAGACCTCTTGAAAAAGATGGTTTATATCCCAGCAAAGATGCCCATTTTTTTTGATGAGCTTATTTTCAAAACGATAAATCTCTTCTATTCGAATTTTACCGTTTTCCAGCCAACCCAAAATCCCTCGTCCACTTGATGCACCAATATCTATCGCCAAATAATATGTATGTTCAGCCATTTTTTCAGTCACCTTATTTCAAGTTTTCTTTTATAGGTTTTATCTATGTTTTTATAATACAACACAACAAAAGATAATTCAAGATATTTTTTCTTTTTTTTATTTGTATAATCTTTTTTATTCTTTATTTTTATTGTGTATAAACAACTACAAAGAATATTTTTCTGTCATTCAATAATAGTAAGCGCTTTTTAGTGCAGAATATATCTATTCGCGCATAAAAAGGGCCCGCGATTTTTAAACCGCAGGCCACTCTTATAAATGACGAATTCCTATTTGATTTCACGCGACTGCACTTAACGCCGTTTCATCTCTCTTTTGAGAAAACTGCTTGTATCCCCAAAACCAATACGATTGCGGTGCCTGCTAACAGCAAGCCAATCGACGGTGCCGCCAAAAGGTGAATTCCATCTTTTGCCACATGTATATTCCCGACGACCGGAGCCCGAAATGCCACCAAAAACCAGGACAAAGAATAGCCTAACCCTCCAAGGCCCAAAAACCAAGCTGCAGTTTGCTTATAAAGTTCTTTGGTTTTAAGGTTGGCGATGACTACCATCAAAACCAAAGAAGCCGTACCAATTGCAGCTGCATGCATATGTGCCCGCTGCAGCATCTTCCAAGACTGCCCAACAATAGTCGAGATTTTTTGCGGATCATTTTGATAAACGCCAGCCAATCCAGGCTGCGCTAAGCTCTGCCAATAATCACGAATCCCAGCCTCAGCTCCGCCCATAGCCGCCCCTAAGAAAAACCCAAACAAAATCGTAAGAACAGCCAGCACTACGCCCCATCTTACACTATACATTTTATTTTCCATATGTATTTCCTTCAAAAGCAGCACAAAGATTAAAGTAAATTCCAAATAAATCCAAAAACAGCTTTATATTTTTTCATAATCCTTTATAATAATGAAGAAGGCGTTTGACCGTTTTAGCAAAAGCTCACACGTTACATAAAAAAGCCGCCCTCTAATGGACCGCGAAAGGATTACATAATTTATGACACAAAACGAAAATGAAGAAAGCAATATCTCCTCTATTATTTCTGAATTCAAAAGAATAGCTGATCAAGTCCAGGGTTTAGATGCAGCAACAAAAGCGATGATTTTGAATGAGTTCTGCAAAACCGCCGATATTGACTTAAAACAACACGTCTTGCCAAAAACAAAGCAAGAAAAATAATTTCAGATTTTCAATAAATACTCTTACATAAAACAACAAACATTCAAAAAGGAAGAACGTGCAAATTTCTGCACGTTCTTCCTTTTTTGTTCAGCTTATTTTATTGAACTGGCCCAAACCGTTCCGCAAACGCAGCCGGAGGCATATTATGGTAATCCTTGACATATTTTTTGAACAGTTTCATATCATTTTTGCCTAGCGCATTTCCCATATAAACACGTGGAATCGAAAATCTCGCATCGGCTCCGAAAAATCCTCGATCGCCCACAGCAAAAGATGCCTTATATCCAGCTTGTTGTACGGCCTTCAAAACATGTTCATCATAATAACCATAAGGGAATGCCATCGTATCACAAGGCTTTCCCGTTATGATTTCAAAATAAGCTTTCGCCCCAGCGAGTTCTTCTTGCAAAGAGGACCCTGATAGTTGCCGAAGATCTGGATGGCTCAACGTATGCGGCTCAATTGCAAAAAGCGGATCTGCACTTATCTTTTTTATCTCAGCCATCGTCATATAAGGATATTGCGGCAAAGCCGATCCGATTGCATCTTTGATAATGAAGAAAGCCGCCTTCATCGAACGTTGGCGCAGTTCCGGGACTGCATATGTATATGCGCCTTGATAGCCATCATCAAATGTAATCAACACACTTTTGGCGGGAAAGCTGCCTTGTTGCAGTCCCTGTATAAATTCATCCATAGATAAAGTTTGGTAACCATTTGCTTGCAGCCAGTCGAGCTGTTTTTGAAAATCGAGGACCGATACGTCAAATCCATTGACTTCCTTCAATTTTATATCATGATACATCAAAACAACAGGGAATTCGCTGCGCACCGATTGAGGTGCAGACTTTGCCAAGCCATGGATTGGCAGGCAAAACATCCAAAGAGCGACTAACAGCAGCATTGCTCGTATTTTCATTTTCATCAACAACTCCTATATTATAAATATGCCGCTTTCATTATAATATAAGTTGCCTCTAATTGTAAGCCTAAACCCTCTGTAAAAAAGCTGTTATTTACTATGGCTTCAGAGTTGAGCGAAATCCCTGCCAAATGCTTGGCATTTTTCTATTGCTGACTGGTCAGGACGTTCGTGAATGATAAGACCTTCAGCAAATAACAGAGCATTGTCTTTTTTGACACGTTCTTCCCATAGACGCATCCACTCACCGTCACCCCAGCCATAAGAACCAAACAAAGCAACGTTCCGCCCCTTTAGCTGTGATTCGATTGCTTCAAACATAGGCAAGAATTCCGATTCTTCAAGTTCCTCTGCTCCCATAGCGGAACAACCTAAAAGAACTCCATCGAACTGATCGATTGAATCGGCCTCAAAATCACTTGCTTGAAAAACAGTAACGTTTTTACCGCTTTCTTCTATGCCGGCTTCTATTGCCTTTGCCATCTCTTCGGTATTGCCCGAACCGCTCCAATAAATCAATGCTAACTTTTCCATACATAAAACTCCCTTTCAACGCAATTTATTTATACTGCACAAGCTAAATCTGCAATACAGCTTCCATTTTGCAGGTATTGGCAAAAATCTGTACTACACCGTTCATATTGTTCAAATAAAACTTTCGAATTTTCCAAATCAGAATACACTTTCCAATAACCACATAGTTTAAAATTTTGCCCCCGATTTTCTATGAAGCCGCAGACATCCGTCAACGGATAGCCGAGCAACAACCCTATTTCATGAGGAAATCCTTCATCGAATTGCATTTTTTGTTTAAGGCGAAGCAAGCAATCTTCGACATGTTCTATACCTTCATAGCCTAAAGTGGACAATAGTTTCTTATTTTTTTGATTGGTCAAGATCGCAGCCAAAGCATTATGGCGATACAGCAAAACTAAGGCAGACTGACTGTTTTCCCTCAAAACCTCAAATCCCATACCCTTGCACGCCAGACATTTTTCATATTCTGACAGCAACGAAACAAAGTTTTCTATTTTATCTTTTTGTACGGTAATTAAGCTTGAGGCTTTTATTCCAGCCAGTGTTGGTGCACAATGAAATGCCAGCATCTGCTCAAATACTCTGTCTGTTTTCATCTCCTGCGGCCTCCTTTTTTTCTCGATGCCTTTATTATACACCAAACGATAATGATTTTCAATATCATATAAAAGGCAAAAAAAATGGAATCATCTTGACAATGACTCCATCGATTTAATAAAGGCTATATTTTTTTAATGCAGGATTTCGCTGTAGCTTAGAGGCTAAGTTCCAGTACCTTACGGACAATTTCTGGTGTAACCGTACCATGTTCACCAAGTTTCACCATATCATGCTCCTTAAGTGAAGCTAAAATTTCTTCTACAACGTTTTCTCCCAAACCATATTCGGCAAAACGAGTTTTCACGCCCATTGCTTCAAAGAAATCACGTGTCTTATCAATTGCAGCTTTATTTTTGGCATCTACCGGCATATCCTTTGGTAATCCCCAAATTCGTTCAGCATATTGCGTCAGTTTTTCTGCTTTTGCTTCTTGCATGATAGTCAGCATTGATGGCAAAACAATCGCCAGGGTTTGCGCATGATCTAAGCCATATAACACGGTTATTTCATGTCCAACCATATGTGTGGACCAATCTTGCGGCACTCCCGCTGCAATCAAGCCATTCAAAGCTAAGGTAGCTGACCACATCAAGTTAGCTCTGACATCATAGTTTTCCGGTTCCTGCAAAGCTACTGGACCATCTTCCGTCAACGTGAGCAGCAAACCTTCAGCAAAACGATCTTGCACTTTTCCCAAAACAGGATAGGTCAAATACTGCTCCATAACGTGGACAAATGCATCGACAACGCCATTGGCTATTTGCTTTTGCGGCAAAGTATAGGTATATTCAGGATCAAGAACCGAAAATTTAGGAAATACAGCTGCACTCATGAACGGCAATTTTGCCTTCCATTCTTTTCTTGTGATCACCGCACCATTGTTCATTTCTGACCCAGTTGCCGGCAATGTCAATACCGTCCCAAAAGGCAAAGCTGTCTCGATGGGCAGATGTTTCGCCACCAAATCCCATGGGTCTCCTTGGGTGAAAGGCGCTGCCGCCGCAATAAATTTAGTGCCATCGATAACCGAGCCGCCCCCGATTGCCAATAAATAATCGTAGTGATCCGCTCGAACCAACTCTACTGCCTGCATCAAAGTTTCATAGGCCGGATTTGGTTCAATGCCGCCAAATTCACCATATACATGGTTTTTCAGAACCGACTTGATTGCTTCAAGCAACCCGGTTTTTTTGACGCTGCCACCGCCATAAATCAAGAGCACTTTGGCTTTAGCCGGGATTTCATCTTGCAGTTTTGAGATTTCACCTTTGCCGAAAATTATTTTTGTAGGATTAACGAATTGAAAATTGTTCATTTTTTTATCCCCTTTCTATTTGTGGTTCTTTTATTTCTGATACCAAGTGACCTGCAAAGGATTGCGGTCAACCAATCGTTTATACACGTGCTTTGGATATCCCATCATTATGCCGCCGGTAACAACTTTACCGTCCGGCAGCTTAAGTACATCAAGAAGCGGCCGATAGCCGCTTATCGCACAGGCTTCAAAAAAGCCCGCCCAGCAGCTGCCAAGGCCAACGGAAGGAGCGTAAAGCTCCGCATAAGCCAGCGAAAAATGCGTATTATCGCGGCCGCGAGAGAAAAAATTTTCTTCGACGATTGCGACGACCAGGCATGGTGCACCTCGTAGAATAACTTCTTTGCCCTCATTTCGATAAGCTCTGACCATACCGATAAAATAGGGAGCAAAGGCCGCTTTTTCGGCGATTTTCTCTTCCATCCAGGCAATGACTGCAGCGGTTATTTTTTCCAATACAGCTGCATCGTCAATTACATAATAGGCAACGCCCTGGGTGTTGCCCCCCGTTGGTGCTTGTCTGGCAACATTGAGGACTTGGCGGATCTTTTCCGGTTCCACCGGGACTTCTTTATAGCTCCGGATAGAGCGACGTGCTCGCAAAAACTGCTCAGCCGCTCCTGCATCGAGTACCGGACTTTTGAGCAACTCGGTTTGCTGCGCCAGGGGAGCCTTTACATTGTCAAGCGCTCCCTTAGGACAAACCGCCACACATTGTCCACAAGCAATACAATGTCCTTTTCCATCATAAACCGGAACATCCACCTGCATATGAAGAATTTCCATTGGGCAAACCTGCGTGCACATGCCACAGCGAATACACGTATCTCGATTTACTGTAATAAGTTCCATATACACATTATCCTCTCTTTTAAACGACCGTTCATATTTTATTTATTAAACAAGCTCATAAAAGCTTATTTTCAAGATATACATGTATATTAACATGACCGTCTTCAAAACAAGGATGCTGTTTTTTCGTCAAACTTTATTTTGAAGAAGCTCTTATAATTAATATACAACCGGTCATATTATTTGTCAAGTCTTGCCCAGTCTCATCACCGATCAACTCATGCAGATATTTTTCTCACCGCAAACCGATTCGACAAAGAAAATACAATCAAAGCCAGCCAAATAAAACCAAAGGTACCAAACTGCTGCCAGCCAAAAGGCTCATGGTAGAGCAAAACGCCGATCAAAAGAGCAATCGTAGGCGATATATAGCCTAAAAAGCCAACCAGATTAAGCGGCAGCAGATTGATTCCACGAGAAAACAATAATAGCGGCACCGCCGTAACGATGCCTGAACCAACCAATAAAAGGGTAAGCCCTCCATGTTCTTGTCCAAAATGGTTTTGCCCAATTGAGTTCAGTTGCATCAGATAGGCAAAAGCAAATGGCAATGTCAATAGCGTTTCTAAACATATCCCAATGATCGGATCGATGCGCAGTACTTTCTTCACTGCGCCATATAACGCAAAACTTATAGCAAGTCCCATAGAAACCCAGGGAAAAGCTCCGAACTGAACAATCATGTTAAGGATGCCCATAGCCGCCAAAACCAAGCTGATTTTTTGGCCCCTATAATAATTTTCTTTGAATACAAGCATTCCCAGCATGACGCTCATCAACGGATTCGTATAATAACCAATGCTGGTCTCCACAATATGTCCACTATTAACAGCCCATATATAAATGGCCCAGTTCGCCGAAATCAAAACCGCCGCTGTCAATAACAAACATGTTCGCTGCCAGCTCTTTAAAATCCTCTTTGTTTCCTGGTAAAATAGCGATAAGCGTTTTGTAGCGACGAGAAGCAGCATAACAAATACCGCTGCCCAGCAAATCCGCTGAGCCAAAATTTCATAAGCGCTCGCTTCGTCTAATAATTTCCAATAAATCGGCAATATTCCCCAAATAACACATGCGCTGAGTGCCGCGATTGCACCTGCCCTTATTTTTGTCTCCTGCATAACATTCTCCCCAATCCATACGTGTTCCTTCATTTCAAAATTTTTACGACCAAGCATTTTCTATCGTTCAAAACGACTTCATAAATTTTTCGATAAAAACTATTATAACACGTCTTCGTTCAAAGAAACTGCACAATATAAACGAACCCCCTCACCTGCACGCTGACAGGCAAGGGGGTAAATGGACTCTGTAAAAAAATCCTTACATATTCAATTTATTTTGATCAAGCTCCATTTCTTCATTTGCAGCAAACTCTTTCACCATAAACCGTTTGATGATGTATAGAGAAAGGCCGCCCATACAAACACCAATAATAGCTCCGGCAAAAACATCTGTCGGATAGTGGACGTAAAGATAAAGTCTTGAAAAAGCAATGGCAAATGCTAAAAACAGTGCAACAAACCGCCCCTTCAATCGGTACAAAAACAAGACAGTGACAGCAGCAAAAGAAGCTTCCGTATGCCCTGAAGGAAATGAATAATCAAGCGGAGCTTTAATTAACAAGTGGACCGCTTCATTGAATTCAAAGGGGCGAAGCCTAGCCGCAAGCGGCTTAAGTCCAAGATTACAAATAACGAACCCCAGCAGCAAGGCAAGAATAATCCCTATCCCTACCTTTCGGTACCGCGGCATCACTAAAAAGATAGCTGCCAACACAATCCAGATTGCACCATTATCCCCTAAGGCTGTTACCAACGGCATCACGCTATCGAGCCAGGCATAGTGGAAATGCGCTGCAATGAAATTTAAAATAGAAAAATCAACTTGGTTTATAAAAGACATGTATTTCTCTCCTCATACTATAACATTCTGTCACAAGGAAAACCCGCTCAATTTAGAAAGGTTCCGCTCGTCTTCAGATTTAATACTATAGTGATTATAGAGGAATTTATTAAACAAGATTTTTACAAAAGTTAAATTTTTGTTAAACTCTTGTAAAAAAGGCACTGTTTTTCTATTTTCAGAAAAACAATGCCTTTTCTCATATTCTAAAACGATAGCCCGCACCCCAAACTGTCTCAATATACTTGGGATTACCCGAATCGACTTCTATTTTTTCTCGCAGCCGATTGATGTGAACGGCAACTGTTGCCGTATCACCTAAAGCATCGTAGCCCCAAATCCTTTCATACAGTGTTTCTTTATCAAATACCATATCGGCATTTTTCACAAGGAACAGTAAAAGTTCATATTCCTTGTTCTTGAGGCTGATTTCCACCTCGTTTACAAATACTCGATGCGAACCTGTATTGATTCGTATACTCCCAATCTTGATTTCCGGATCTGACACGGTTCGCTGGCATTCACGCAGACGCTTGTATTGCGCCAGATTAGACTTTATTCGGGCAACCAAAACCCCCGGTGAAAAGGGCTTTTCTATATAATCATCGGCGCCAATTCCAAGCCCTCTGATTTTATCGATATCTTCTTGCTTAGCCGTAACCATCAAGATAGGAATATCGAGTTTTTCTCGTAATTTCCGACAAACAGAAAAACCATCCATACCGGGCAGCATGAGGTCGAGTAAAATCAAATCAAAATCGCCTTCCAAGGCTCTGCTCAAACCACAAAGCCCATCTGAAGCAATCTCAACGAGAAACTCATTAATTTCCAAATAATCACGTTCGATTGCCGCAATTGCACTATCATCTTCAATAATCAAGATTTTCTTCAAAACAACCCCTCCTTATATTTGGGAAATACTAGTATCATACGCAAACCATGCGGCTCTATATTTTCAGCTCGAATACTGCCTCTCATACGCAAGACTGCTTTTTGGGCAATCGCTAAGCCTAGTCCACTCCCCTTTTGTGGATTGCTGCGCGAGGGATCGCTGCGATAAAATACTTCAAATAACTTGGAAAGAGCTTCTTCGGGCACACCCGGACCATCATCTTCGATGAGCAGCTCTATACTCGCTTGGTCATGGTTGGTCTTTATCGATACTAAGCCGCTTACCTGCTCTTTATATTTTAAACTATTGCCAAGAATATTAGAAACCACACTTCTAAACTGCCCTGGATCGGCATAGATTTTCCCGCAAGAACGCAGATTTGAGCAATCTATTTTCAAGCCCCGAGCTTCATATTCATCACGATTTTGACGAATCAATGCCATAACTTCTTTTTCTAGATCAAGAATTTCAGGGTAACAAGGATATTCTTCCAAATCCATTTTCGAAAATGTAAATAAATTTGTGATCATACTTTCTATCTCATTGACTTTGGTTTGGATCATCGCCAGATAACGTGCCTGTGCCTCGGGTGTTTTTGCTACACCATCGATGAGACCTTCTGTATATGCCTTTATAGATGTTAACGGCGAACGCAGATCATGCGACATCCCCGCCAACAGCTCTTTACGATTTTTTTCCTGATTTTGTATCAAAGAAACTGATTTTTTTAATCGTTCAGCCATATCATTGAAATCTTCACAGATTGGTGCAAATTCATCACTAGTCTTATGTTGTATCCGTATTCCCAAATTGCCATCTCGTATCTGATGCACGCCTTGCGAAAGTTCCTCTAACGCTTCTTGAATATGCTGAAATACAAATCTCGTCAAAAAACGATTGGTCAAAAAAATCGTCAGCATGACGGCTACCGCAATGAGCACAATGGCAACCTTAGCAGCTGTGCGGCCCGGCCATACCCTGGTCTTTAATTCCGTTCCGTAGACATAGATCACATACGTACCGCGAGGTGTAGCCACCACGCTCTTATTTACGGCATTCGTCCCAATCGACACAATCCCCGGCTTATTTAAATGATCGGCTGCCATCCGCAAGGTTTCGATATCTTCTGGCGATTCACTGCCAAACGTCTGCAGATCTCCATCTTCAGCGATGATTTGCACGGTATAGCCGGTAATGCTGCGAAGGTATTCTGCTACCGTCGAAATTTCTCTTCGCCCCTTGCGATTTTCATTCATCAACTTATCCTCAGTCTGTTGCACGATGAATGTACTGGCTTTTTCGAAATCCTCGAGATCCCTAACACCAATATTATTTTGATGTACTAAAGGAATCCATATCACAGCGATGGCGGTAAACCCTATGACCAATGCCAATATCGTGGGAATAACGATCATCAGAAAATTTGATATCGAAAGTCTATTTTTAATCGTCATATGAATATGCCTCATAACTTCTTTTTATAACTGACCCTTTTTATAACTTTATTTTATCATAGATATAAAAGCGCATATATAAACTAACCTTAAATTTTTCCCCAAATCATCCCCCGTTTTTATAAAAACTGCCTCTCAATCGTTAGATTTTCAACTCTAACTTTTGAGAGGCAGTTTTTTATCAACACTATTTTCTATTGTTTTCTATTCTTTTCCCATTGCCTTTTCTAAGGCAGCCTTACTCACATTGTAATCATAGAGCGATTCAATATAAGAGGTCCTAGCTGTAGTCAAAGCTACCTGCGCATCGACTACATCGAGGTTTGTTCCAAGATTTACACCATAGCGAGCACCTGCCAGCATGAAATCTTCCTTTGCTTTATCCACCGCAACTTTATTGGTCTTGATATTGCTTTCTGCTTTTTTCATATTCAAAAAAGCTTGCTGCACTTCAAATTCCACAGAAGATTCATTGTCACTTTCTTGGTGCTTGGCCTGCTCTAATTTAGCTTTAGCCGAATTCACCTTGGCTGCGGTAATATTTCCGTCAAAAATATTGATGCTAGCCGTCAAACCGACCTGCCATTGCTTTGTATCAAACTCGTTGATTTTTGTGTCATACGTTGCATAGGAAGCATCGAAAGAAAGATTCGGTTTTTTTCCGGATTTTGCGATTTCGATGCCATCTTTTGCTTGATCGACGCCTTTTTGCACAGCCATTCGATCCGGGCGATTCGCCAAGGCATAACTTACGCATGTATCAAGATCATAGTTTTCCGGCGCATACGACATATCCTCTTTTATTTGTACGGCATCTCTTATTGGCAGACCCACGATTTTATTGAACGCCGCCATTGCTATTTTCCTGTTGTTTTCTGCCGTCACGAGTTCTTGCTGCGCGTTTGCCAAAGCAACCTCAGAGCGCAAGATGTCAGCTTTGGCAACAGTTCCGACAGCAAACTGCTGCTGAACCGTCTGCAGATGTTCACCGAGCTGTTTTACGGCTTCATCTTTGGCTTCCTGTACGTTCTTGCAAGCCAAAATCATATAATAAGCCTGGGTGGCTTGATACCGAATCTGCTGCTTCATATTTTGCAGCTCTAAATCACTGATCTGCGAGCCTGTCTTTGCCTGCGCAATCGTATGCTCTATTCGCCCGCCGCTGTAAAGCGGCAAAGACGCCGAAAAAGCATTGATGAAATAACTCGACGGATCATCTTCAATCATAAAGACCTTCCAATAAGCGCCGCCAATTTTAGCTGCTGTATGTGAATAATTGAGCGAGAAATTGTTTTCTCCTTTTGCTCTGGCTAAATCCCACTTAGCAGCTTGTGCACCACTATCAGCTGCTTTTATTTGTTCATTGTTCTGCATTGCCCAATCTATGCTTTGGGCCAGCGTTACATCCGTTTGTTCAGCAAAAGCCGAAGGCATGGACAAAAGGAGCAGTGATGCGAACAAAACTGCCATTGATTTTTTCTTTAACATTTTTTCCCCCATAAATATTTTGTATTTTAACGAATGACCATTACAGGACATGCAGCATGGGCTAAAACATACTGGCTTACGCTGCCCATAAAAAATTGCTTGAGTTTGTTTAGCCCTCGGCTCCCCATGATGATGAGATCATAGTCTCCTCCGCTGCAAATTTCGGTAATAATTTCTGCGGGGCTGCCTATTTCAACAACACTTGTTGTCTTTATGTGTTCCGGTATTGTTGCCGCTGCAGTGCCAATGAGTTTATAGCCATCCTCTTTTAACTCGTTTGGGATATAGCCGCCTGTGCTTACTTGTTCAAAAGACGAAATCTTGCGATTAAGATCAACTACATGTAAGAGTATCAATTCCGCTTGGCAAAGATTTGCCAAAAAAACAGCCTGTTCCAAAGCTTGCTTAGAATGTTCCGAGCCATCAACCGGCACTAAGATCTTCTTAAAATCCTTCATTTAATTTCCTCCATTGCCACTGTTTTTTCCAATGCATCTTTTTTTTGCAAATGCAACCGGGCACGATGAAAACAAAAACAAAAAATCACCATGACGACAGCAAGATAGATCATCAACTCACCGAACTGTTTGCCGCAATCCATAAACCCGGCACCGCGACTGATGATATCACGTGTAAAATGATATTCCCAGGTCAAAGGAAATATATGCGATAGCGTCTTCACCCATTCCGATAATATCGTAAGCGGCCCCGTCGGACCACCGAGAATGAAGCCGCCCGGAACAAAAAGAATCATGCGACTCGAAGCAATTCCAGGATTTGCTGCAGTCCAGCCGAAAAGCAAACTCAAAATCCCCAAAGACGGAATATAGAGCAGCAAGGACAATAAAAATATCAATAAATTCCCTGAAAAAGTCAAATCACCAAAAGTTCGCAAAATCGCCAGCCCCACAAATATAGCCGTCAATAAACAGCAGCCGTAAGGAACCAAGCGAAGCATCAGCGAGAAGGGACTCGATGCGAGCTCACTTTCCCATTTGTTTTCTAATTTCAAACGCGGCACCATGCCAATGGTCGCAAAAACAAAAAACATAGAGGAGAAAAAGAATAAAAAGCCCAAAACTTCTCCATTGCTGCTCGAATTCACCGGATTGAACAGTTCTCTGTCATTCAAAGCCAGAGAACCCGCCCCGCCTGCGCCACTGGCCTGTGCTGTTTTTTGGTTTTCTATGGCAATGATTTCATTGAGCGCTGCTTTCACTTCACCCGTTTGCGCATTATTCGTATTGTCATAAAACACACCAATGCTGGCTGGTGCCTGACTATAACGATTTTTTTCCAAATCCTGCGGCAAATATACGACCGCTACGTTTTGGTCGCGATAAAATAATGTTTTCGGTTCGATCGGTACGTTGAGTACAGTCGTCACTTTCATAAAGGTCGAAGCATTGATTTGTTCGATGATTTCATGACTATACTTGGAGTTGTCGACGTCGATGACCGCTACTTTTGCATCTTTAGAAAAATTATTGCCGAGCAAAATGCTGAGCAGCACCGTGACGACAACGGCTACCATCAAAGAAACTTTTTCATAAGGCATTCCTCGCCCAGAAAAGAAAAAAGCAATCTCATCTTTTAGTGAATGCATCTTGTGTCACCTCAACTGTCATTCCCGGCAATATTCCCTCCTGAGCGTCTGTGTAGATACGCACCTGGAATGCAGCCAAATCGGCCTGGCCTTTTTCTCTAGACATTTTAAGATCGGCAAAACCTGGTGCAGCCGTGATTGAACGAACTGTTCCGGCAACCGCTTTATTTCCGGCAACTGTCTTTCCGGTAACGTCGTCGCCTTCGGCAAGTTTGACCGCCTGTTGTTCACTTAAATAAATATCATAATAATTACGTTTGCTCTCTAATAATATGACCGGTGCATTCGGTGAAATCATTTCGCCTTGCTTTGCAAGAATTTTTAATATTTTCCCATCTTCCGGTGCTCGCAGCGTGAGTCGTTCTTTTTTGACCTCAAGTTCTGCCAGCTGAACTTCCAAATATTTTTTCTGTTCTTGCAGGTTTTGCACATCATTTTGCTTATTGTCTAACGTTTGTCGTTGCTGATCGATGGTCGGCAAATCGATCTGGTTCGTATTGCCGTTATCGGTTGCCCCGGCTAATAACTTAGCCAGCATTTGCTGCTGCTGCGCTGCATTTGATGCTGCAACATTCAAATTGGTCTGCGCCTCATCGAGCTCCGCCTGAGAAATCGCTCCGGACGAAGCCAATGCTGCCTTTCTATTATAATCAAGCTGCCTATTCTCATAGGTCGCATTTGCGCCGTCAAGTGCAGCTCGCTGCTGATCGATTTGATGAAAATTTTGCTGCTCATTGGTACTGGTTTGCGCATACCCGATGCGGATCGTTCCGCTTAGGGAATTGATTTGTGCCTCCATCTGAGCGATCTGCGCCTTGAGCTTCGCGATAGACAAATCCACATCCGTGCTGTCGAGCACCATCAAGACATCGCCCTTTTTGACTTCCTGTGATTCTTTTACCGCCTCATTGACCATGCGTCCACTGACAGAATCAAACGCAATCTTCACTTGTTCTGCTGTGAGTATGCCCTCTTTCTTTTCTACAGCCAATGCAACTGCATCATTCCCTTTATAGAGGAGCACCACTCCACTGATCAAAAGCAATACTAAAAATACAAGTCCCACTCGCACTGATTTTTTGTTAAAATCCATAACGATCTCCTTATCTATCCTTTTAATTAGTCAACTAACTACATTTCGATAAAAACCCCTAAGGCATTTTTAAAACAAAGACCATCTATATAGTTAGTCAACTTACTATATAGATAAAATTGTATGGCGCAATCATGCCCCAACAATTTTTTTGAGTAAAATAATGAGTTCTTTTTGCTCTTCTTCTGAAAGCCGCCCCATAAGTTTCGTTATACGCAGATAATGCTCCGGCAAGACCTCATCCATAAAGCTTCGCCCTTTTAACGTAAGGCAGACTTTTTTCGCCCTGCCATCTGTTGCATCCGACAAAGAATCCACCAGCCCATCCCGGGTCATTCGGTGAATCATCGCACTGATTGTAGCTCTGGTAACGCCGGCAAGTTCTGCCAGCTTCGAAGGTGCAACGCCAGCATGGGTCTGGTGCAAGATAATCATCACACATAACTTTCCTTCAGAAAGCTGATATTCTCGTTCTAAAACATCAATGACAGCATGTTGAATCGCTGACGATGCTTCAAGAACACGCAGCATGGCAATCACAGAGGATGGATTTATCTCCGGTATAAGCTTTGCATGTTGCTCTAAAGTCTCCCGTGTAGGAGTTATTGCTCTTTTCATAGACGCCTCCGCAAGTAATTAGTCGACTAACTATAAGTATATAAAACTTATTGCGATTTGTCAAAGCCTCTGCGATTTTTAATTTCAAGAAAAAAGCTCTGACAAACCAACGCTAACATCTCCTCAGCAGCGTCAAATTTTTTTGCGTCTTTGCAGCTTCGGCACTGGTTTCAAAGAATGCATCATATGCTTAAGTGCAATCATCGGATGTTTATAAATCATACGAGGACCTGCATAGCGCATGACGTTGGTGATTTGTTCCCGCCGTTCTTTTTTGTAGCAATGAATTGGGCATTTTCCACAAACCGGTTTATTTTCCCCGAAAAAACAATGTTCGATCCGACTCTGCGCATATTGAAACAAGTCTTCGCATTCACTGCATAAGTTCTGATTTGCACCATGTTTCGCCCGACAATACAACTGAATCAGCTTCCCGGCGATTTCTTTTTCCTCTAAGATTACATCACTCACTTATATCCACCGCTTTCTTTTCGTTCTTCGCCCTATTATAGCCCATTTCATATAAAAAAACCGTGCTGAAAATCACAAAAAAAGAACCACCCGCAAAGATGGTTCTCAGCTATCATAAAGTTCAACTAAGTGGATATCGCCCACGCAAGCTCCATTAAATTCATTAAAATCAGAGATCTTTATGGGCTCCATCGCAATACGGCGGATTTTTGGTCTGCTTACAGGCGCATAAATGTACAGAACCCGATGTTTCAGGCGTAAAAGCAAGTGGCGCAAATGCTGTTTTTTCATGAGATCCATCACAAAATGGTTGTTTAGCACTTTTGCCACAGGCACACCAATAATAAGTTTCGCCGGCTTCTACCTTGACTTCCATTGGCTCTTTTTGATAAACCGTTGCTTTTTCCATATCATAGCCTCGCTTTTTTATATTCAGCCACAAAAACCAACAACAGACGTTGATTTTCGCCACCTTCCTTTAGTTTACTCTCACCTTATGGAATAATCAATATTTTCTATCTTTTTATTTTTACGGCAGCAAACATAGACTTCCCGAAAAAAAAACACTATAATCTAGCTATATTATATAAAAGAGGTGCTTTATTTGCGAAAAATCTTATTCCCATTGCTGCTGCTCTTCGCCGCAGTAGTTATACTCATCCCATCCGTGCAAGTAGAAGCTGCGACTGCCGAAAAAAACAGCATCGCAAATCCATTCATTGTTTATACAACTTTGGATGAGCTCAAAAATGCAGCAGCATTTGAAATCAAAAGCCCCAAATTGATGCCGACGAATTATCAAGAAAGTTATCATGCTATGCTTAATACCGAAAAAATGATTGAGGTTTTTTATAAAAAAGATGCCGAAGAAATCATTTATCGAATGGCATCTCGTGAAGACGGCTCTGATATCAGCGGTGACTACACCAAGTACCCTAAACAAAAAACTCTGCTCTGCAATGATTTGAAGATTACAACAAAGGGAACAAATCATTCGATTCGACTGGCCATCTGGCACGATGCCGAAAATACCTATTCGCTCTCCTTTTCAGAAGGTATTTCTGCTGATATGCTGACGGCGATCATTCAAAATATCAACTAAAAAAAACTTCGTCCGTGTTTTTCACGAACGAAGTTTTTTATTCTTTATTTTACTGAAAAAGCATGTTCTCCCGGATAAATCGCCGCTGCACCAAGTTCCGCTTCAATGCGCAGCAATTGATTGTATTTGGCAACCCGCTCACTGCGATTTGGTGCCCCCGTCTTTATCTGCCCGACATTCAAGGCTACGGCGAGATCTGCAATCGTCGTATCTTCTGTTTCGCCTGAACGATGGGATACAATCGCAGCAAATCCGGCTTTATGTGCCATTTTTATTGCCGCAAGCGTTTCCGACAGCGATCCGATCTGGTTGAGTTTTATCAAAATCGCATTAGCGCAGCCAAGGGCAATTCCTTTTTCCAGTCGCTCTGTATTGGTGACAAATAAATCATCACCAACGAGCTGAACTTTGTCTCCAAGGCGCTGTGTAAGGAGTTTCCAGCCTTCCCAGTCTTCTTCATCTAAAGCATCTTCAATCGATGCGATCGGATATTTTTCACAAAGATCCTGCCAATGGTCAATCAGTTCTTCCGCCGTATAATTTTTTTGTGCTTTTGGCAGTAAATACTGCCCCGTCGAAGCACCTTTCCATTCGCTGGCAGCGGCATCGATAGCCAAAACAAAATCAGTTCCCGGTTTATATCCGGCTTTTTCCACTGCTTTCAATATATAATCGATAGCCTCTTCGTCACTGGCTAGATTTGGTGCAAAACCGCCCTCGTCGCCAACAGACGTTGCCAAACCTGCCGCTTTCAAAAGCCCCGATAGTGCATGAAAAACTTCCGTGCACCAACGAAGGCCTTCCTGGAAACTCTTCGCTCCGGTCGGCATGATCATAAATTCCTGAACATCAATATTATTGGCTGCATGTGCTCCGCCATTTAAAATATTCATCATAGGAACCGGCAGTGTATTACCGGCTATGCCGCCGAGGAACCGATACAAAGGAACGCCTTGAGATGCCGCTGCCGCCTTTGCACTGGCTAAGGAGACTGCCAAAATTGCATTGGCTCCTATTTTCGATTTATCAGAAGTTCCATCAAGCTCAATCATCTTCTTGTCAACCGCATAGACATTCGCTGCATTCATCCCAGCTAATGCTTTGCCGATAGCCGTGTTGATATTATCGACAGCCTGCAAGACGCCTTTGCCGCCAAAACGCTTTTTATCATCATCGCGTAATTCCAAGGCTTCATAAATTCCAGTGGATGCACCACTTGGCGAAGCTGCTCGCCCTGTTGAGCAGTCTTCCAAATAAATTTCAGCCTCAACCGTTGGATTACCCCTCGAATCAATGATTTCCCGACCAATTACTTTGTTGATTTTACTGTGTCCCATAAAAACGCCTCCCAAATTTAAATTTATGTGGATTCGATCAAAACCTTATGACGAACGCTTACCCATTTCCTTATCAATATAAATGATGGATCCGCCTTTATCGCCGATCAAGCGCAAGCGCTCAAGTGCTTCTGATGCTGCCGCTTCTTCTTCGACTTGTTCTTCAATGAACCAGTGAAGCAGCAGCTGCAGTGGGTAGTCCTTCTCTTTCAATGCAATTTCATACAAGGCATTTATTTTCCCTGTAATCTCTATTTCATGCGCCAAAACCTTTTCAAAGAGCTCTAGTGGTGCTCCAAATTCTGTGCCCGGCGCAGCAATTTCTTTAAGCTCTATCTTGCCGCCACGGTCCAATACATGCTGATAAAGTTTCATCGCATGTGTTTGTTCCTCCTGCGATTGGATCTTCAACCAATGGGCAAACCCTTTTAGATTTTTGCTTTCACAATAAGCTGACATTGCCAAATACAAATAGGAGGAATACTGCTCAATTTGAATCTGTCCATTTACTGCTGCTTGAACTTTCTTGTTCATCATGCAATTATCTCCCTTCCGTTATGAAACAATCTCTTGCTGTAAAATCAAATCATATTTCGTCAGCTAGCACTGACTTATTATAATTTGCTTAAACCTTTTCTGTCGGGAAAATATTACACCTCCCCTCCACTTGGAACTATATCAATACAGATTATTAAGTAATACTATATCGTCCTTTCGCTTAAATTATACATCTTTTTCTTCTATAAAAAAAGAGATTTATAATATTTAAAAGATATGGAAAAAATCACAAAAAAAATACGGGACAAAGCACTATTCTTTGTCCCGTATCAGCCGTTCACTATATTTTATTCCAAAGGCTTTGCATGCTTTTCATTGATCGCCTTGACCTTTTCGACGCGGTTTACATATTTTTTGTCCGTCAATGCATCTGTATGCATCCATTTCTTTACCGTTTCCATGGCAATTGCGCTGCCGATGATTTTGCCGCCGAGGCAAAGTACATTCGAATCTGTATGCTGACGAGCTAATTCGGCGCAAAAAGGATCTTGGCATACCGCAGCATAAACGCCATAGATCTTGTTGGCAATCAAGGCACTGCCGTAGCCCACTCCATCAACGAAAATCCCTCGATCAGCTTCTCCTTTGCCCACTGCCAAAGCTGCCGGATAGACAAAATCCGATAAGTCACAAGAGAGTTCATCAAATGTGCCAAAGTCGACGACTTCATGACCTTCTGCCTCCAAATATTCTTTGATTTGTTCCTTTAAAAGATACCCTGCATGATCATTTGCCATTGCGATCTTCATTCGATACACCCTTTCATCGGCAAAGCTATCTTTACAAAGCCTTACCTTTTCATATGTATTAGCATTATAGCATATTTTTTTAAAATTCATAAGCTGTTCAAGCCTGTATATAAAGAATCGAGTATTCGCTAAAATACTCGATTCTTCATCATAAAGCTGCAAATGCTGTTTTTAATTGCAGCAAGCCCTTTTCTAATGTCGCCCATGGGCACGCCGTATTGATTCTTTGGAATCCCTGGCCTTCAGGTCCGAATATTTCTCCTTCATCAAGCCATAATTTAGCTTTCTCCTTGATGATCTGATTGATTTTTTCATCGGATAAACCATAAGCACTAAAATCCAGCCATATCAAGTACGTACCTTCCGGTTCAATCAATTTCACCAAAGGCAGCTCGTCTTGAAGAAAAGCCTTTGTCTTTTGCAGATTCTCTTCTAAATAAACCAAAAGCTGTTCAAGCCATTCCCCGCCGCTTTTGTATGCTGCCTTTGCCGCAAATAAGCCCAAGGCATTTGGCTGACTGTAGCCACTTGCATACATTTCAGACGTAAATCGTTTTTTTATGTCTTTATTTTCAATGAAAATATTCGAAATCTGCAGACCTGCCAAATTAAAGGTCTTGCTCGGGGCTGTACACGTAATCGCAATTTCAGCAAATTCCGGTTTTATCGAAGCAAATACCGTATGTTTTTTGCCCGTGCGAACAAATTCTTCATGGATTTCATCGGCAACGACAACGACGTGGTGTTTTAAACAAATCGTTCCTATTTTTTCCAATTCGTCATGTGACCACACGCGGCCTACTGGATTATGGGGGCTGCAAAGAATAAAGAGCTTCACTTTATTTTCTACTATTTTCTTCTCAAAATCTGCAAAATCGATTTCATAATGGCCATCTTTTAGAATCAACGCATTGTTGATCAAACGCCGTTTATTTTGTTTGATCGCCAAAGAGAACGGATAATACACCGGCCGTTGGATCAGTACAGCATCGCCTGGTTCTGTTAGGCTTCGTACAGCTGTGCAAATTGCATAGACGACACCTGGTGTCACGATTAAGGAATCGTCTTTTGGCTGCCAATCGTGGCGCGTTTTGAACCAGTCCATTAAAACATCGGCATAATCCTTTTTTACATCCGTATAACCAAAAATCCCATGCTGGCTGCGAAGGACAAGCTCATCGATGACTTCCTTAGGACCAGGGATATCCATGTCCGCCACCCAAAAAGGCAGAACATCCGCTGCATGTCCGCGTTCGACAGCAAAATCATATTTAAGGCAAGCTGTATTCGTTCGGTCGATTATTTTATCAAAATCATATTTCGTCATTTTAGATCTCCTATCTGCGCCAAAGCCTGGCTTAAATCTTCAATGAGGTCAGCGACATCTTCGATGCCTACGGATAAACGAAGGAGACAATCATCTACCCCAGCCTTTGCCAATAGCTCCGGCGGCGTTTCTTTATGTGTCTGCTCGATTGGATACGTCAAAAGTGTTTCCACACCGCCAAGGCTTTCTGCAAAATAAATCAGCTTAAGCTTGCCTAATGTACTTTTTGCTATCTCTGAATTTTTGACCTTAAAAGAAATCATGGCACCAAAACCACTCGTCTGGCGTTTGCTGATTGCATAACCGGGATGATCTGGCAAACCAGCATAATATACATCGGTTACCACAGGAACTGTCTTTAACCAGCCGACAATTTTTTGGGCATTTTCTTCCTGGCGATCGAGCCGAATTGCTAGCGTCTTGATGCTCCTGAGCATCAACCAACTGTCAAACGGACCTAAGCTGGCTCCTTCTGATTTATAAATGAGATCTACCATCTCAACTACTGCCGGGATATCTTTACTGACAATAAAGCCCGCAACTACGTCATTATGCCCGCATAGATATTTGGTGCCACTATGGACGACCATATCGGCTCCATGTTCTAAAGGTTTTTGAAAATGCGGTGATAAAAACGTATTGTCTACAATCAAAAATGCTCCATTTGCATGCGCAAGTTCCGCGATTGCCTCTAAATCAGAAACCGTCATCATTGGATTTGACGGAGTTTCGACAAATATCCCTTTTGTCGCTGGTTTGATCTTGCTTTTTACCAGAGCCGTATCTGAGGTATCGACATATTCAAATTCAATACCGTAACGAGCGTAGATTTGATCGCCTAGACGCACCGTTCCACCATACAAATCTTCTGATAATAAAATATGATCGCCCGGAACAAATAACTTGAACAAGCCGCCAATCGCCGCCATGCCCGACGAAAAAGCCCAACATCGCGCGCCGCGCTCTAAAAGAGCTAACGTTTTTTCCAGTTCCTCCCGCGTAGGATTGAGCACCCTGCTATAATCATAGCCTGTACTTTGCTGAAACCCCGGATGGCGGAATGTTGCCGTTTGGTAGATTGGTTGGCTGATTGCCCCGGTCGTCTTGTCATAGCCTTGATTGCCCCGTACCTGAATCGTAGTATCTTTCATAAACAGTCCTCCTGCTAATTCGTTCTTCTAAAAACGCTGTCAAACGCAGCAGCCTGTCTTTAGGCTTTATTGACATTGCTCATTATTTTTTATTTTCATATATAAAAAATATGTTTAGAACGTTTAATATTTACTATTATAATTTCAAGCTTTATATTTGTCAATCGTAACCCAGTCTGCGCACCTCTTAAAGTATATCATAAGAAGGACCTCATTTAGAGAGAATTTTGCCTAGCACTAAAAACATCTTAAAAGCAGGATTAAAGACACAGAGCCTTTCGCTTTAACACAAACTTAATGGCTTCTTAACGCGATTTCTCGCTATAAAGATTATGCTAAAAGCAGAAAATCATTTTCTATCGACAAGGGGGATATCATGAAAAAATATTATGTTCTAGACACCAACGTCCTTCTGCATTCTCCGCATGCGCTCTATGCCTTCAGCGAACATACCGTCGTAATTCCCGAAGTGGTAATCGAAGAACTCGATAAATTCAAAAAAGAATCAAGTGATCGCGGTGCCAACAGTCGCCAAATCAGCCGAATCATAGATGACTTACGAACAAAAGGAAATTTACTGCAAGGTGTACCCTTAACGCCAACCGGTGGCATACTGATCCTTGAAGCAAACCACACCGCAACAAAAATGCCAACGCATTGGGATGAGCGAAACCCGGACAACCGAATCCTGCAAATATCAAAGGGGCTTACCGAAAGCGGTAAAACAACCATTCTCGTCAGCCGTGATACCAATATGCGCGTCAAGGCTGCGACATTAAATATCCATGCGGAAGATTTCCGCAACGATAAGGTTTCCCGCATCGACAAGCAGTATACTGGCCGAATGACTGCCTATACATCAAGCCTTATAATTGATGACTTTCACAAAGATCCCAATCAATCCATTTCACCAGAATCGCTTCAGGCTTTCGATCCAGATATAGCCGCACTGACTGAGGCGAAATTTGTAACCAACCAATTTCTTCTGATAAAATCAACCGACAATGACCAACACGCCGCCCTTGGCCGTTTCGACGGAGAAAAAATCGTTCAACTCCGCCATCAAAAGCAAACACCGTTTGGCGTCACGCCTAAGAACATTGGCCAAATCTTTATGCAAGAATGTCTGATGATGAGTGCCAAAGAAGCTCCGTTAGTCATCTTGAAAGGAATCTCCGGAACCGCCAAAACCTTCTATTCGTTGGCTGTGGGCCTGCACAACTATATGGAAACAAAACCACGTCCCTATCAACACCTTTTGATTTGCCGACCAAATGCAATGCTCGATGAAGGAATCGGTTACCTGCCCGGAACCGAAGCCGAAAAGATCGAACCTTATATGCGGGCAATCAAGGATAATTTATTCACATTATTGGCAGGAAGCAATTTCAGCCATAGCAGTAATGAGGAAAAAGACTTTCTGGAAACCGAAGACACGGTAAACATGTTGTTTGAGAAACGTATCATCCAAACAGAAGCTCTCGCCTATCAACGTGGGCGGTCCTTACAAAACTATTGGGTCATTTTCGATGAAATGCAAAATGCGACACCTAGGCAAACAAAAGCTGTCCTGACCCGCCCCGGTCTCGGCACGAAAATCGTCCTCTTAGGTGACCCCGCCCAAATCGATCATCCACTCTTAGACAGTCAATCCAATGGACTAAGCTATGCCAGCGAAAAAATGATGGGTTCAAAGCTTTGCTTCCAAGTGACGATGCTGCCGGAAGAATGTGAACGCTCTCCGCTCGCTGCCGAAGCCGCCATGCGTTTATAAAAATACCTCCGCCAAAGAATAGCAACTTTGGCGGAGGTATTTTTTACTTGCGAAAATATTCATTGCTTTACTTTTGTACCCACTGCGTATGAAATACTCCCGCTTTATCGATTCTTTCGTAGGTATGTGCACCGAAATAGTCTCGCTGCGCTTGAATCATATTGGCTGGCAGCACCGTCTGACGGTAGCTGTCATAATAATCGAGCGACGCACTAAATGCCGGCAAAGGAATCCCCGCCATTTTCCCCAGAGCGACAACTCTTCGCCAATTATCTTGTGCGAGCCTTAAACTATCACAGAAAAAAGAATCCAGCATGAGATTCGTCAAATCCGGTTTTTCCTTGAAAGCTGCTGTGATCCTATCTAGGAACTTCGCCCGAATGATGCAGCCACCGCGCCATAAAAGAGCGATGTTTCCATAGTCAAGCGACCAGTCATAGGCACTGTTTGCCGCTTTCAAAAGAGCAAAACCTTGCGCATAGGAACAAATCTTTGAAGCATATAAGGCATCATGGACCGCCTGGATCAAAGTTTCTCGCTCTTCCTCAGGGACTGATTTCGGTGCAGGTAATATCCCTGCCGCCTTTATGCGTTCTTCTTTATAAGACGACATGCAGCGCGCAAAGACGGCTTCGGTAATCGTCGGTACGGGAACGCCTAAATCAAGTGCATTTTGTGACGTCCATTTGCCTGTCCCCTTTTGTCCTGCCTTATCTAAGATCATTTCCAGCAAAGGATTTCCCGTCACCTCATCTTTTTTCAATAAAATATCTGCTGTGATTTCAATTAAATAAGAATTGAGCTCGCCTTCATTCCATTTGGCAAAAATCGCTTGCATCTCATCGCAAGTGAGGCCGAGCAGCATTTTCATGATGTAATACGCTTCACTGATCAGCTGCATATCACCGTATTCAATGCCGTTATGGACCATTTTCACATAATGTCCCGCACCATCTGCGCCCACATAAGAACAGCAGATACCGCCAGGAACCTTGGCTGCAATGCTTTCATAGATGCTTTTGACCTGTTCATACGCCGCTTTATCGCCTCCGGGCATAAGGCTAGGTCCATGCAAAGCACCTTCTTCACCACCGGATACACCCAAACCGATGAAATGAATTTGCCTTGCAGCAAGCTCTTGGCAGCGCCTTCTGGTATCGAGAAAAAAAGAATTTCCACCATCGATGATGATATCTTCTGGCTCTAAATAGGGCAAAAGCTCCTCAATCACAGCATCTACGGGCTTACCGGCTTTTACCATCAGCATGATTTTTCGCGGCTTTTTCAACATATGCACAAATTCGTCAAGCTGTACAGCTGCACCTATATGTGCAGCGTCACCGACCTGCTCCATAAACTCTTTTGTTTTTTGGACCGTCCGATTATAAACAGCCAGTCGTATACCGTGATTTTTCATATTCAAGGCCAAGTTCTGCCCCATGACGGCCAGGCCAATCAGACCAATATCATATAAATCTCCCATTTCAAAACTCCTCCTCACCTATAAAATAATAGAAGCTCAGACCAGAAGCTCTGCCGCTGCCCGGTCAAGGATCCAAACGAGTTGCCCTGATTCGGGCTTTATCTCTTTTGCCGGGAATGATAGCTCGGCGCTGCCTTGCAAAATATTTTTTACCATCACAGCTTTTTCGCTGCCAGTGACCAAAAAGCACACAATCCGGCCTCGATTCAATACGGGATAGGTCAAAGTAATCCGTTCTACCGCTTGGTCTATCGGTTTAGAAGGCGCTGCCCAGCGCGTTTTTTCCAGCAATGCGGGCGACTGTGGAAAGAGCGAGGCCGTATGCCCATCAGCTCCAAGTCCGAGGAAGACTACATCAAAAACAGGCCATACCGAAAAAATTTGCTTCAAAGTTTCCTCGTATTTATCCGCAGATTGCTGGGGGGTCGCTAAAAAAGGTATGGGAAAAATATTTTTTTCCGGCACCGGAACATGGTCGAGCAAAGCTTTCCTGGTCATTTTCTGGTTGCTCAGCTCGTCTTCTGGTGCGACAAAACGCTCATCGCCCCAAAAAAAGAAAATTTTGGACCATTCAATCTGTGATTTCCACTCATCTTTTGCTAATTCCGCAAACAATCGTTTTGGCGTCGATCCTCCAGACAAAGCCACAAGGAATCGGCCTCTAGCTTCAATAGCTTTGGCTGCTTCATCAGCAAACCATGCGGCTGTTTTCGTGCAAAGTTCATCTACGCTCTCATAAATCTTATGCATTAACATTTTCCCCTTCCCGGTTCAAAAGATATTGGCATCAGCCATGTTTTTCGATCACGAGCAATCAAGGTTTCGGCTTCTGCCGGTCCCCATTGCCCCGGTTGGTAATTTGGAAAATTGAGCTCTTTTGACTCACTCCATACGTCAAGGATAGGCTGTATGACCTGCCATGCTGCCTCGACTTGATCCGCTCTCATAAAAAGGCCAGGATCATTTCGCATGATGTCGACCAAGAGGGTTTCATAGGCGTCCGGTGAAGGTCGCTGAAAAACATCCTGATAGCAATACATCATATCGACCGGCTTTAGCTGCATGCCCATCCCTGGCTCTTTAGCCTGCGTGCGCAAAACGATACCTTCATTCGGTTCGATTTGTATGACTAGGCGGTTTGGCTGGAATACCTGGGTATTGAGGTGTGAAAACGGATGATGCGGTACCGGTCTGAACTGCAAGGAGATCTCTGAAATGCGATCTGGCATCATCTTGCCCGTCCGCAAATAAAAAGGTACTCCCTGCCAGCGCCAATTATCAACAAAAAGCTTCAATGCTGCAAACGTCTCTGTATTCGATGATGGATCTACATCTTTTTCGCCGCGATATCCCACAGCAGTTTTCCCATCAACAAAACCGTTTCCGTATTGTCCGCGTACAGCGTATGATGAAACTTTTGCTTTATTGATCAAACGTATCGCATGCATGACGTCGATTTTTTTATTGCGGATTTCATCTGCCCCAAATGATGTAGGCGCTTCCATTGCAATCAAACACAAGAGCTGCATCAAGTGATTCTGTATCATATCCCTTAACGCTCCGGCCGAGTCATAATAACGGCCGCGCTGACCGATCCCTATTTTTTCAGCTACTGTGATTTGTACATTATCGATGAAATTACGGTTCCAAATTGGTTCCCATAATGCATTGCCAAAACGAAATGCCAAAATGTTTTGAACGGTTTCTTTTCCCAAATAATGGTCAATGCGATAAATTTGCTCTTCTCTAAACACCTGCAATAATTTTTGATTCAGCTCGCGCGCTGAATCATAATCATGCCCAAACGGCTTTTCGATGACGATGCGATACCGGCTATCACCTCGTAAAGAAGGCATTTGCCCGAGTTGATCAATGACTACAGAAAAAAGATTCGGCGGTGTTGCCAAATAAAAGATTATATTCGGTGGTTTGCTCCATGATGGATCACCAAGTTTAACTAAACGCTCATAAAGCTTAGGATCATCATAGTCTGCTTTGAGATAGTGCACATGCTCGGCAAAGGAATCCCAATCGCCATGCTCCGCCGGACCTCGGCGAGAAAAACGATTGACCCCTTCATGCAGGCGTTGGCGTAAAATTTCATCTTGAAAATCACTGCGGGCCACACCGACAATCGCGTATTGTTCTGGCAAAAAACCATCGATATGCAGATTATAAAGTGCCGGAATGACTTTCCGGGCGGATAGGTCGCCTGATGCACCAAAAAGAACAATGACAACAGGATCCGCATTTAAATTTTTATTCATATAAACTCACTCCCATTTCATTTATTTTATAATCATTATTAATAAGTTTTTGTTATTTCTTTACTTTATGATTAGATTGTATCACGTTTAGAAAATTTTTCAATAACAATTCCCATATTCTCCCGCAAAGCAAAAAATTTTCCCTCCTGAAAAATCCAGCATGTATTTTGACGGCACTCCCCATTTTATTTTTTCACATTTCCTCTAAAAATAAAAAACACGCAGATGAAAGCCTTCTGCTTTCACCTACGTGTAAAACACACCGTAAAATTCTTTAATTTACCATAAACCTAAGACTTTCCACCACATGCTGCCAATCCCGATCCATATGATCAAATTGACTATCGACACAAGGAAGCCTTGCTGCCACCATTTACCTTGTTCGATATAACCAGCCCCAAAATAAATCGGCGCCGGACCTGCAGCATAATGCGTCAAGGAACCGCATAAACTAGATACATAGGCCAGAGACAACGCTGCCAAAAAAGGCGGAGCGCCGGCAGCGGCGGCAACCGAAACCAAAGCCGAATACATGGACACCACATGAGCCGTCATGCTGGCAAACCCGTATTGTGCATACATATAGATTGCAACGAGTATCAGGAAAACCGGAACCCAGGAAATCCCCTGCAGGCTCGTTCCAACGACCTGTGCCAGCCAAGGAATGAAGCCAAGTTTTGACAAATAATCAGCCAAGCTGATCAAGCTCCCCATCCAAATGAACGTATCCCAAGCACCTTTTTCTTCCAACACATCTTTCCATTCGAGCACATTGGCCATCAGCATGACCGAAACGGCCAGCATCGCGACAATCGTAGCATTCAGATTCGTATATTGTGCAGTGCCCCAAAGAATCAAAGCCCCGACAAAAACTACTGCTACTACTTTTTCAGCAAATGTCATCTCACCCATCGACTGCAGTGCATCTTCTGCCAAAGCTTTTGCTTCTGGCGTATGCGTGACTTCAGGCGGATATACTTTATATAAAAAATAAGGAATGATCAACAAGGATAAGAACCCCGGCACAATCGCCGCCGCGGCCCACATGCCCCAAGTCAATTGAATATGCAGAGCCTGCGCCGCCAATAAGGAAATGAGCGGATTTGCTGCCATAGAAGTCATAAACATCCCAGAAGTTATGATATTTGACTGGTAGCCAACCTGCATCAAATAAGCACCAACTCGATTCGCCGATGCTCCGGGTTCTGAATTGAACGCCGATGCCAAGCTCCGCGCAATCGGATATACAATGCCAGCGCCTCGTGCCGTATTCGATGGCGTTGCCGGAGAAATGATGAATTCCGTAAGCGCCAAAGTATAACCGATTTTAAGCGTGCTGTCGCCAATTCTCTTAATCAGCAAATAGGCAATCCTTCGCCCTAAACCACTTTTGGTGAAAGCCTTGGCAAATAAAAAAGCCGCGACGATCAGCCAAATCGTATCTCCGCTAAACCCGGACAAGACTTCTTCCGGTTTCAATATACCACTTAAAGCCGTAAACGTTATACCAATGAAGGCAATAGCGCCAATTGGCATTGGCTGTAAAATAAAGCCGGCAATAACTGCGACAAAAATAGCGAACAAATGCCAAGCTTCCAATTTCAAGCCTGTAGGCACAGGACAGAACCAAAGGACAATGCCAATCGCCAGGACCAATAAACCACGCTGCAGCTTACTCACAGATCACGCCGCCTTTCTCTACGGTACGATTCAATCGACTCATAGTCAAAACAACCGGCCTTACCTGCTTTTCCAAAATTCCACTAAATACAAACAGACATCTTTTTCTTGTACGTTTCATAATGCACTCTCCCACTTTATAAAAGCTCAGTTTCCATGCGCAAAGTTTATCTGCCCATAAAAAAACAAGCTATACTGGCACCTATCACGTCAGTACAGCTTGTTCTCTTGAAAATAAGCATTGCTGGTAATTCCCTTAAACCAAAATCAAATAAAACCTGTTCCAAAGTCGCACATTGTATTATTCACTATTTCGTTCTCTTTTAAAGGCATTTTACGTAATAAATTTCATATAATGATAAATTAAATTAATTTATCATTATTATACATATACGTTATATTAATGTCAATACAAAATTGGTCATACCAATATTATTATTTGAGTCAATTTTTTCAGACAATAAAGACATATTACTATTAATTATGGTTATAGTAATATGTCTTAATCAAAAATTTCATATATAGTTAAACGTAAAATTCCTCATTTCGAGTTGAAGCTATGTCCCTTTTGATAAAGCCAATACGAAATGATCGCTTGTAAAAACATCAAAGCTCCCAGCATTTCAAAGGATTTGACGATACTGGTCGCATGGGCAATGAATCCAATCAGCGCCGGGCCCAAAAGAATTCCCATATACCCCATCGTCGTCACTGCCGAGATCGCTGCATTAAGCGGCATCACCGTTTGGCGGCCCAGTATGGAATACAAAACAGGAACTATATTTGCTGCGCCAAGACCGACTACCGCAAAACCAAAAAGCGACAGCTTACCATCGGTCAAAACGATGAGAAAAAATCCGATTCCCGCAACAATGCCGCCACCAACGACTGCCTGCCGTGCACCGATCAATTGCGTGAGCTTATCGCCGCCAAGCCTGCCAATAAGCATCATAATGGAAAATATCATATAGGCGATTCCGGCAGAAGACAATTCCATGCCTCGCATCGAAACGAGGAAAACCGCACCCCAGTCTTGAATCGACCCCTCAGCCAAAAATAATAAAAAGCAAAGCAGACCAATCCAAACAGCCAAGCCTTTTGGCAAAGAAAAAATAGACGTGCCCGCACCATCTGCACCATAAGGCAAGATATGACGCGCAATGAAAAGAAATAAAACAAATAAGAACAGTGCGATCACCGACATCGTCACAACAGGAGATGTGCCAAAGAGATTCATGATCAAGCCGAAAAGCCCCGCGCCAGCAAAACCGCCAATGCTCCAACCACCATGGAACCCTGACATGAGCCGCCTGCCTGCGGCTTTTTCAACGATGAGTGCGTGTACATTAGAAACAACATCGACCGTACCGATTGCGCCGCCGAAAAAAAACAACGTTACGGCAAGGAGCTTGATATCTTCTACCACACCGATAGTAACCAACAAAATAAGTGCCGCCACGACAGCTGTGCTGAGAACTTTACGACAGCCAAGCCTAGCTGCAAGCACGCCGGATAAAGGCATCGTCATCACAGAGCCAAAGCCTATACAAAGTAAAAGCAGTCCCAGCACGTCTTCCGTCAGCATAAGGCGCTGCTTTACAAATGGCACCAATGGCGCCCAAGCCGAAATCGCGCTGCCGGCAATAAAAAACAGAATTCTTGTCGTCCGCTGCTGCGCCACACCGGGTCTCATGCGCGGTCTTGTCAAACATTCATTTCCAAACATAATATCCCTCGATTAATCTATTGTTTTAGCCTAAAGGCAATTTAATTCACTTTGCATTATAACACATTTTTATAAAAGATTTGTTTTATCCATAATTTCTTATGCGCATATGCATATAAACGATTTTTCATTGAAAACATAAAAGAACGGCCTTTTTCTTTGGCCGTTCTTCCCATAAATCATTGTGGCATTTTTCCTGCCAATATCCGTTCAGCATCTTCTGCCGAGAGTTCATAGTGAAGGAACTCTTGATAAAACTCCTGCGTTTTTTGTGTCATATCTAGATCCTCAAACAAATCCGGATGCAAAAGCTTCCCTGCCCACAAAAGCTGTAAAGCTGCTTCTGCACTGTAACGATCCCAATTGAACGTACCAACAGGGTTGCAGATGACCCGGTTATTTTTCACCGCATTTAGGCTGCTCCAGGCAGGATTTGCCATAATGGCATCCTTCCCCTTTTGTGCTTGTGTTCCACCTATGATGATATAATCCGGATTGTTTTTTACGATTTCTTCCATCGTAGTCGTAATCTGGAAACCTTCAACCGCAACTGCATTACGGCCGCCAGCGATTGTAATCCATTGGTCAATGAGTGTATTTTTCCCATCGACTTTAAATAGATCATCACCGCCTACAATATGAAGCACACTCGGTTTTTCTTCTTCTGTAAGATTTGCCGTCTGCTTTTTCACATAATCCATAGTACCATCGAGGTATTTTATATAAGCATCTGCCCTTTTTTCTGCATCAGGTCCAATGACTTTTGCCGTAATCTGCATTACATTCTTCAAACCAGCAAAATCTTGATATTCGACCTTTACGCCAATCAGTCCTGCTTTTTGCACCGCAGCGAGCTGCTCGTCATTGCTAGCCAAGACGACATCGGGGTTTAGCTTTTGGATTTCTTCCATCTGCACATCGACGCCCTTAACCGGAGCTGCAATCTGTGCGATTCGCGGATAGACCTTTACAAACCAAGGCATTCTTCTGAACCGGGAGACCAATCTCCAACATCAAAGATGTTTACGTGCCCACATTGCGACTACGGAGCCAAACAAAAACAACATCTTTTGAACCACATGAGGACGCACACAGGGGAGAAACCTTTTCCCTGCCCCTATTGTCAAAGATGTTTACGTGCCCACATTGCGACTACGGAGCCAAACAAAAACAACATCTTTTGAACCACATGAGGACGCACACAGGGGAG
>Ga0183099_1000305_pt1 | contig 38898 bp, 36 predicted proteins | sample Biomet1_FD_127788 | JGI IMG/M metagenome (GOLD analysis project Ga0183099, IMG submission 127788) | Microbial communities from bioreactor (seeded with anoxic lake sediment) at LBNL, California, USA - Biofuel metagenome 1 | ecosystem: Engineered > Bioreactor > Anaerobic > Unclassified ... | reverse complement strand
TACTATGATCCGCATAATGAGTAAACGACTGGCTAAGATCAAACCTTTATGCGAATGAGAATGAATTTTAAGACACGCTCTTAGAGATTAGAGATACAAATAATGTTTACAGATAGGACTGCAGAAAATGTTCAGATATGGCTATTGAGTAATGCCAAGGCATATTCAGTAGTACCAGCCGTGAAAACAAAGCTCATCGGTCAACATTTCTTTAAGAAGGTTCAGCCTGTCGATTGAATTCCTGATCTGTTCGGGCTTGTCCAGCATTTCTTCACACCCGGTTTCTTCCTGTATTGTTGTAATCCTTAAAATCTCGGCAAAATTAACACACTCATCCAGAAAGCTGTTGAACAACTTGCGGGCCTTTACAAGGCCATCCGAAGTCCTGAAGTCGGGCTGGACGGTTTTCTCATACTCTGCTCTCTGTTTCATTTCTGAGGCACGGAGGCGCGACTCAACATAATCCCTGGCATTCAGAAGATCCCCGAGCTTCCTGAGATCAGTCCCTATATGCTGGGTAAAGTAAGCAATTTCAAAAGCCCACTGCTTATCAAAATTAGTTTCCGGACTTGTGTTAGGAAAAGGAATTTTACTCGTCAGCCAGTTCATCTCCTGTTCATCTTTGCCTTCTTTCAATATTAACATGCTAGAGGAAAGAATAAAAGCTTAACTAAATTCTCTGGCTCTTTAATGCGTTTTCTAGAATTTTTTTTGGAGTAACCATCGATTCTTTTTCTCACTCAGCTTCTTCACCGCTTTTCCACTGCTTTTCCACTGCTTTTTCATTTTCCATCCCTTTTCTCCCAGAAAAAGCCTTTTTGCTCTCTCGTAGCATATTTCTACAAGTTCGGGCTCGTCTGCCATCTCCACAGCTTCAAAGCAGTTCAGCAAACTCCCTGACTTTTGCCTCGAACACTTTTTCATAGCAAAGTCCTGTTGATCTTTGCAACGTTCCTGTAACCCAAATATTCAAAAACCATTTTTGTCATTTTATATTGTCAGGATCCGGAGTGACCCTTGATGCGACTAACAGCTCTCTCCAGTAAGCTGCCCCAGCAGGAGTAAGGAAATATGTGCCCGTTCCCTCTGATTTCAGTTTTGACAGAAAGGCTCTCCTTCCTCCAAACACTGCCCCATACAATAGCCAACAATTTTTTCTGCTTTGTCCGTCAGGATAAAAACCGGGCAGTCTGAAGCCTCAAAGTCCTTCTCAACGCTTCCAAGCACATTTCCGTAAAGGCCGTCTAAGAGCAGGATGCCGTTGGAATATTTCCGCATTTTTTCAATATTTTAATATACGGCTTCTCGTAGTTTGTCCGAAAATCCGTCAAGGGCAAACTCCAGCAGGTTCACAAAAAGCAGCCGTGCATTATTTTCGCTCTCAAGAACAATTCTCTCATTAGCTCAGGATCTTTTTCTATAATGTGCATTACTTCATCTTCGAAAATTGTGCAGTCAATGATAGTCATACAGGACTCTAAATTCTCCGTTTTTAACACTCTCTTAACACTGTTACACAGAACCTGACATGCACATATATTACGCAATTTATATTGGTTTTCTTACAAAGGGAAAAATCTCTTTCCTGATTTTCTATGAATTATCTGCATTTCCGATTCCGGTCTGATTTGAAGCAGTTTTCCTGGTCTCCTGGCACGTATAGGGATATGTTTTAATATAGTCATGTTGATTTTTTTCTTAAAAAGGGGATTGGGTAAAATGCAACTTGAATACAGTGTAAGAGTAGCCGAAATTTCGGATCTGCATAAAATTATGGTGCTTTACAGGGCTGTTGCAGCCCGCTCGGGCGGAATCGCAAGGCAAGTTGATGAGGTCAACGAAGCCTATGTGCGAAACTTCATCGAGAGATGCAATGAGACCGGCATTATTCTTACAATTGAAGACCCTTCGAATCCTGATGCCCTGATTGCGGAAGTTCACACCTGCAGCCCTGGTATAAGGGTTTTTTCGCATCTTTTCAGCGACCTTACAATAGCTGTGCATCCGGACTATCAGGATAACGGAATAGGGTCATTGCTCTTTCGAACCCTTTTGCAGGAAATAGAATCAAAGCATCCTGAGATCCTCAGGGTTGAACTCATTGCAAAGGAAAGCAATCAAAAAGCCATAAGATTTTACAAGAAATTTGGTTTCAGGGCTGAAGGCAGGCTTGAAAAGCGAATTTCAGGCAAAACTGGAGAGTTGGAAGCTGATATTCCTATGGCTTGGATCAGGCAGGAACGAGGACAGCAATTTTGAGGAAATAACATAAGTGTTAAGCTTTCTAATTAAGAGTTTTTATGTCAATTTTGCCTGTTCAAAACGAATTCGGATATCAATTTTCTTTGATTTTTGGCTTCAGTATTTTATAAGTTCAAATCCTTGAATAAACCGGAGGATGAAAATGACATTCTTGAACGATATTTTACCTGACACTGCTGAAGCATTCGGAAAAATGAGGGATTCCATCTTTGAGAATGGCGCGCTTGACCGCAAGAGCAAGGAATTGATTGCAATCGCCTCTTCAGTCCTTATGCGCTGCGAGTTTTGTGTTGATGTCCACTCGAAAAGAGCTCTTGCCCACGGAGCCAGTAAGCAGGAGATTGCCGAAACCATTGCCGTTGCTATGTTCATAGCAGCCGGTTCTCAGATCGGCTGGACAAACGTTTACGACAAAAATATTTATGATTCGATCTTTGAAGAAAAAGAGCTTGAGAAACCCAAAGAAAAGAAAGGGTGCTGTTGTGGGGACTGATATGGGCTGCTGTACAGATAAATATCTCTTAATTTAAACGAAGTAAGGAATCAGTAAGAATATAGTAATCAATAGAAAAACAGGAATCAATAGAAAATGCTTTTTCTGCCTGAATGGCTTTTGAGGGAACCCTATCGAGGATTCCCTTAGCTGCCATATTTAGACCGGAGAACATTCAGTATTGTTTTTCAGGTTATAAAATTTGAAAAAATTAATAAGCAGTGTCAAAAAAAGAATAAACTTAAAATTGAAATTCTCATTTTGAAGGCGCTGCTTTTGGAGAGTCTACTTTTGGAACCAATATTTTAATATATTCTTTTGCACCAGTTTTTGCTCTTTCATTAGATATTGTTATACAATCTTTTGGGCAACCATTAACACATTCAGTGCACATAATGCATCTAAATACATTAAGTTCCCATGTTTTTTCGGCCTTAGTAACTGTTATTGCATCAGGGGGACATTTCTTTTGACATAGCCCGCAGAGAATACAGTTTTCAGCATTGAAAACAATCCTTCCTTTAAACTCCTTAAACGGTGCCCTTATCTCGAAGGGGTAAAGTCTGGTAGCAGGTTTACGAGAAACATTTGTTAGTACAAGGTTTAACATACCCATTATATCACCCTTCTTTTTATCTTTCAGTGCAGCTAATGCAGGGATCTATAGTAAGTACAACCAGAGGGACATCAGCGAGTTTGACGCCTGGTAGCATCAGTAAGAGTGAAGGTATATTTGCAAAGGTAGGAGTTCTTATTTTAAGCCTTTCCAGGTTTTTAGTACCATTACCTTTCACATAATATACAACTTCACCTCTGGGCTGCTCTGTTCTCATAATTGCTTCACCTTTAGGGAAGCCTTTTATGGGTGTTGAAATTTCACCATTAGGCAGCTTGGAGATCGCATTCCTTATCAACTTAATAGACTCGTATAATTCATTGACTCTTACTTTAGTTCTGGCGTAACAATCTCCATCTTTTTCAACAACTGTCTTAAAACCAAGATCCTTATATATATCCCAATCTGGTGTTTCTCTTACGTCAACGGCATTCCCACTTCCTCGAAGTGTAGGACCAGCAGTTCCAGCCTCATATGCGAGTTGTTTTGACATTGTAGCTAATCCCACAAGTCTCTTCTTTACGGTGTAATTATTTACAAACACCTTTTCAAGATTTTTAACTTGGGGTTCCAGTGTATCGAGCATTTTCAGAGTCATATCAATTTGTTCTTTAGTCAAATCTCTGCTGGTTCCTCCTACTTTGGAAATTGAATGTATAACTCTGTTTCCAGTAATTCTCTCCAATACATCCAATACTGCCTCTCTGTACTTCCAGCATTCATAAAAGAGACTTTCAAATCCAAAACCATCGGCAAACAGGCCAAGCCAGAGGAGGTGACTATGAACTCTGTTGAGTTCACCAACTATCACTCTTATATACTGTGCTCTTTCAGGGATTTCAACATCGAATAATTTTTCGACTGCCCGTGTGTAAGTTATACCATGGAGGGCACTACATATTCCACATATTCTTTCGCAGATATAGGTTGTTTGATTAAAGTCCTTTGTGTCTATGAATTTTTCAAGCCCTCTGTGTACGTAGCCCAGTGAGGGAAGTACTCCAACAACAACATCGTTGTCAATTTCAAGTTTTAATGATACTGGCTCGGGTAAAACGGGGTGTTGAGGACCAAACGGTATTACGGTTGTCATGTGATTCTCCTCTCAAATTGCTTTAAGCCAAGGGAGCTTTTGGACTGTTTGGCGTTAAATAAAGGTGACCTTTGTAGTCTATTGCTAAACCTTCGAAAGTCAATCCGAAGAGATCCTGGTACTCATTCTCGATCAAAAGTGCACAGAGATAAATGCCTGACACACTCTTGGGTTTCTCGCCTGGTTTCACAAAGTACCTTAGATTTTTTAATTTGTTGTCTTTCTCAAAGATATATATTAAGTCATGACCATCGTTAGCTTTCAGGCATATCATAGTAGAGTATCGATAGCCATCACTTTTTAAACCTTCAACAGTTTTCAGCAGCTCTGCACTGCTTTTAATTTCTATGGAATCTATGGTATTCTCAAGCATTCGATGGCACCTCGTTTCCTTTCAATTTTACTTCTTTTCCTTTGATATTCCCTTTCTTCTTATTTTCAAGTATTGAAAGTGCTGCTACTACGCCATCAAGTATGGCTTCAGGCCGTGGGCAGCATCCGGGAACATATGCATCTACGGGTATGACCTGATCCACTCCGCCTATCACATTATAGCAATCGTGGAATATCCCGCCTGTAGACGCACAGGCGCCTACAGCTAAAACAACTTTAGGATCCGGAATCTGGTTATAAATGTTTTTAAGCACATTGACATTTTTATAATTTATCGAGCCTGTAACTACCATTATATCAGCTTGCTTGGGAGTACCGATGTTTAAAACACCAAATCTTTCAGCATCATATAAAGGAGTAAGACAGGCTACCACTTCAATATCACAGCCATTACAACTGTTACAATTCACATGTATAATCCATGGGGATTTTGCCAGACTCATAAGTTATCCCTCTTTTTACACCATTATTGTGGCTTTGCTAACGTACAGAAATGCTATGTTTATTATGGATATTATTAGCAGAACTGACCAACTCAATTTGAGCATCCACTGCCAGTATACTCTTGCAGTAATGTTGTCTATGACAATTACAAGCAAGTAAGCAGCGATGGATATAAGCACACCTATTAGTGGGTTTACTGCCCAGAATAGGAAAATGAGTCCCGTTAAAAACACGTATTCATAGAAGTGCGCAATCTCAATGCCGGCAAACCCTGGTCCTGAATATTCGGTCGTCATACCTTTAACCAGCTCTTGATGAGCATGGTGAGAGGTTGAATAATCAAAGGGCGATTTTTTCAATTTTATATTCAGAACAACTAGCATTGCTATGAATATAAGAGGTGTATACACCAGCAGAGGGGTTGATGCATTTACCAGCACAGATAATTTGAAGGTGCCGGTAAGCAAGTATATTGCAAGAGCATATAAAATTAAAATTGGCTCATAGGCCAGTATAGCCATAATTTCCCTTGAACTTCCGACTCTTGCGTATGGAGAACCAGTGCTCATTCCTCCTACTATGAGAGCTAGTGAAGCTACCGTGTATACAAATATTATCATCAAAATATCTGCTTTAAACACCAACATTAAGAGGCTCAAAATTATAAAGAATAGATACACGACTACGTAAAAGTTTTGAGATGCATTTACAATCATGTTGTCTTTACTGAGGAGCTTCTTAACATCATAGTATGGCTGCAAAATAGGAGGACCGACTCTACCTTGTAATCTTGCAGTGATTCTCCTGTCAATTCCTGAAGCTAAACAGCCAAGGATAGGAGCACCAATTAAAACAAGAACAACTGTTAAAACATCGTTCATATTCATTACAGTACTCCTCCTGCTAATGCAATTCCAATAAGAATTAAGGAAATCACATATCCGAGCATTGTAAGTTTACTTTCTCCAAAAGTATTTTGAAGATATATGTTAGAAACGCTGCTTTTATCGTAACTGCAAATTCCATTTCTGAACATTAATCCATCCTTTTCGAGGTTGTTTTCCCCGCACATATAATAGTTAGCTTTACGAGGAGTGAACATATTTTTGGTAGCGAAATAGATCAGAACGGCCAGAGCAAGCACTACGAAGATTGCTGCATAAGCAAATGCTCCTATTTCAGAGGTAAATTGCCCAGCTTGTCCTGTAATAGCAGGTGCAGTTTTGATCAAAATTTCGACCTGAGGTCTAATGAAGTAATCGTATATTGTAAACACAAAAATACTTGTAACTACAATAGATAATCCAAGGAATGACAGTGGGAAATATGTTTCCGGTTTTTTATGGTGAACTGCATTCTTATCCATGCTGGATGATAAGATCGTTCCAAGCCATTTAGCGTAATAAACTGTAGTGAGTGCACTTCCAAGTATAAGGAACACTATCACAATAGGGTTGCTTGATGCAGCTTCCATCGACACCCATTTTGTAAGCAATACTCCAAAAGGAGGTAATAGCATGGATACCATTCCCAGAGCTGCAAGAGTGGTGAGAAGAGGAGCCTTCTTTATTAATCCTGACATGTCCTCGATATCTCTGCTTCCTATGGTATGCTCAATTTCACCTGTGCACAGGAACAGGAGAGCTTTTGATATGGCGTGGAACAGAATAAGCATGATCGCAGCAGCTACAGCCAGAGGCGTGCCTATGCCGGCACTTGCGATAATCAGTCCCAGGTTTGCAATAGTGGAATAAGCAAGCACTCTTTTAGCATTTCTTTGAGATAAGGCTAAAGCTGAACACATCACGAATGTAAAGCTACCATAAACTGCAATAGCTGTTCCAAGAGAGGTGCCAGCATAAGCCGGTACAAGCTTGACAATTAGATAAACACCTGCATTTACCATCGTGCTTGAGTGCAGTAAAGCAGAAACCGGAGTGGGAGCTACCATTGCACCTAAGAGCCAGCTCTGGAAAGGCATCTGAGCAGATTTCGCAAAGCCTCCTATACAGAGTAAGGCAACAGGGAGAGCTAGGAGAGTTGCTGATGAACTCGTTTGAATTCCAGAAAGGGTAGATATATCAAAGTTAGTACCGAGCAGAATTATGGCTCCAGAAAAAGCAATTCCACCAAGTAGGTTTAAAGCCAGAGCCCTGAAACCATTGTTTATTCCCTCTTCGTCCTGGTTGTATGAGATCAAAACGAATGAACAAAGAGTTGTTATTTCCCAGAAAAGAAACAGCCATCCCAGTGTGTCAACCATGACCAGGCCGTTCATGGCTGCCAGGAAGAAGCTCATTGTAAAGTAAAATGTCTTTTGTCTATTCAGATGTCTGTGCTCCTCATACTGGTCCATGTATCCAGTTGCGAATAAAATAATCGCAGTACCGATTATATTCACAATTAATATCATGACCTGAGACAATTGATCAATATTAAAAGAAGCACTTTCAACTTTTGGAACACTCGTATAAGTGTAAGCAAACAGAGCTGCTGAAATTATTCCTAGTCCAAGTGTAGGCCAGTTTTTATATTTTGCTGACACAGCAAGAATATATAGTATTACTAGTACTTCGAGTATAAGGACAACATTTTCTAACATTGCGAAACTTGGTTCACCAATCGGAACCACTCCCGTACCATCTAATACTAAATTAACTGATAAAGCTGCTCCAATTATGAAAAAAGCCCAAGCCAGGTACTTGTATAGCGATTTGGGAAGGGCTACAAATAAAAGCGAAAACAGTATGGGTACTGTAATTAATAGCATAACGGTGTTTTCTATCATACAGCGTATCCTCCGATCTATTAATCCTCCGATCTGTTTATTCTCTGACTTATAATGCTGGAATTTACGCAGGTGAAACACAAAATCCAATATATAAAACGTTTTTATAACCTATTTTTTATATTCCCGAAAGGCTTAACTATATTGATTTCTCAGTTCAACTGCGCAATTCCTGAGTATATAAGAATATGAGCCAATATTCCACAAATATTATAATATTCTTATATCAAAATTACAAGAAATAATAATATGCGAATAATGTCGATATAAATTCGACACGTTGCCAATTCTTAATTATAGCAAAGGGATATTTAAAGATAGTGATTTTCTTTTTACTTTTATATTACTCGCAAGAATATGGACAAATAGCCCCCAAATATTGTTTTCTTCTTGTTTTTATATTCATAGTTATAAATACTACTGAATACTAATAAATACTACCAAATAATTCTAGTATACTACTAAAATAGTATAAATTAGCATACGCAAAACCCTATTTAAACATAGTGGTTTTAATTTATTTTTATATTGCTCCTAAAATTTATTTATGGGTAGCCTGCAAATACCACAATTTTTTAAATTTAAATACGAAAATAATCAATAAATAATAGTATCAAATTACTATACTAATTAATATAACAAAGGGATATTTAAAGAAAGTGATTTTATCTTTATTTTTATATTAATCTTGTTGTATGTTGGAAGAAATAATTGTACTATTATAGAGAACGATATTGACAGTATATTTAGCAAATGCCTGGAGAATGAGACCGGTATAGTATAATAATAGAACATTCTGACAGCCTATTTCATATATGCAGAAATATTCCTAACAACATATTTTATAAACTTTCAAAGTCTAAACTTATCTTTATTTTTATCCATACTTTTAACCAGGGAGAGCATTACAGGAACTTCTCAAGAATCCCTGCTACTATAGTAGCAAGGGCTGCTCCTGAATTTATTCCTAAGGAAAAGGGCCACTGCAACAGCCAGTTCAAAGAAGTTGCTCGCTTCAATATAGGTAGAGGTAGCCACTTTCCTGTAGGAAATTTTAAGGTGTTTTGCAGGTGCAAAATCGATCCAGAGGATAAGATAAGTCTACAGCACAAGAGGGATTGCAATCAGAAGGATGTGCAGTGGTTAATTTATAATGTTCTGCCCTGAAGAAAAAGGAAAAAGGCCTAAAACGAGGGGTTTTCATGTATTGAGAAATAAGACAAATCATTTGCTTTTTCCTGAATTTTCCGTACTTTTCGGCTTTTTACAACTTCTCCATACACTCTCCGTGCTCGATTGGAGTCCAAGTGATCACAGCAGTATATTGAACAGATATCCTGTAAATATTATCGAAGCTGCCACAATTGAGACAAAGATTGCGATCAGCTCTTTTTTCAGTACTTTTTTAAGGATAATCACTTCAGGCAGGGAAACAACTGTAACGGACATAAGGAATGCGAGAGAAGTTCCTATAGGAAAGCCTTTTCCAATCAGGCTTTCTACGATAGGAATGATTGCCATAACATTCGAGTAGAGAGGCACTCCGATCAGGACTGCAATTGGCACTGCAAACAGGTTATCTTTACCTGCATATTTCTCTAAATCCCTTCAGGTGGGTCGCCCTCTATTATCTGGTTGATATTATTCTCAAATGCTCGTAGTTTCCAGGTCCTTTTTGTTCCGAATCTCAGTACAACTGGAGCTGACTTGTGTTCCTTGCACAAAAACGCAAGTATTTGTCATACTGAATATTTATCATGGTAATATCAACCATGTAACACTGGACGACCCATTTTTTCACTCTGACCTTGAATTAATTTTAAAATAGATCTAATTTTATCGTTTCAATTCTCGGTTAATGCTTCAGTCCATTTGAACAGATTATTTTTTGATCCATTTTTTGATATCATCCACGCTTGGGACTTTACCTGCGACTTTAACATCTCCGTCAATTACAAGAGCAGGCGTGACCATAACCCCATATCCTAGAATTTTATCAAAATCCTCTACCTTGACTATTTCAGCGTCTACACCTGTTTCCTTTACAGCTTTTTCTACCAATTCCTTTGTTTTGTTGCATTTTGAGCATCCTGTACCAAGTATTTCGATTTTCATTGTATTCACCTCAGTTCTTCTTATTTCAAATATGTTTGAAGCAACCTATATAAAATCTCCTATTTCAAAATAATTTGAACTAAATGCCAGCCTGATTGGTTTTCAAATCAAATCCGGAGCGATTCAAAATCAACGTATTTATATATTTCTGGCAATGTTTGGAGAATATGGTTAAAATGGAATCCGAATGCATTTCCCGAAAAAGATGCTTTACGCATACCATTTTCCTGTTTATTCTTGCAGGCATTTTCGAGATAGGAGGAGGATACCTTCTGTGGTTGTGGCTGCGTGAAGGCAGGGGACTGATTTTTGCATTTTCAGGGGCAATTATCCTATTCTTATATGGAGTCGTGCCCACTTTCCAGCGCTCTTACTTCCACAGGATATATGCAACTTATGGTGGCATTTTTGTCGTTATGTCCCTTTTATGGGGCTGGATCTTCGATAAAACCCCTCCCGATACTTATGATCTTATAGGCTCCCTGATTATTCTTATTGGTGTGTCAATTATTTATTGCTGGCCAAGAGGGAATGATAATAAATGATTGACCCCGCCATTTCTCTTGCTTTATTTTTCCTGGCTGCCCTTTTTGAAATAGGAGGAGGCTATCTTGTCTGGTTATGGTTAAGGGAGAATAAAGGGGCCTTATTAGGGCTGCTCGGAGGACTGACATTAGCGGTCTACGGGATAATTCCAACTTTTCAGCCTGCACATTTCGGCAGGGTTTATGCTGCCTACGGAGGAATCTTCATTGTCTCGTCCCTGATATGGGGAGCTCTTATCGATAAGAAAAAACCCGACAAATATGAAATAATAGGAGCAATGATTGCACTTGCAGGTGTGCTGATAATGTTCTACGTGCCTCGTTAATGATCACTATACATTAAAGAACGGGAATGAGCAGGAAAAACTGGAAATAACTGGAAAAAAGTTCGGTATACTAATAATACCTGTGATAAATATTTATTATGAAAATTTATTTATAGATAGTCGCTCTGCTTGAAGACGCATAAATTCTATTCTCATTTTGAGTGAATGTAATTTCTACACTGCCGACAGGGAGAGAAACATCCATGCTTCAAATATTCAAATCAACAGATTCCGGACTTACTACTCTTGATCAGGTTGAAGATGGAGCATGGATTAATCTTGTAAACCCAAACGAGCAGGAACTCCTTTCAATCTCAAAAAACCTGAATATTCCTGCTGAACACCTTAAAGCTGCACTCGATGAAGAGGAGCGCTCCAGAATTGAAGTGGATGAAGGTTGTACTGTTGTATTAATAGATATACCCGTACCGAATGCAAACCTGCAGGATGGGGGAATTTATTTTACAATTCCTCTTGGAATTATAATTAATGACAAAAACATCGTTACTGTTTCTCTTCAGGAAAATTACGTTATTAACAGCTTTATCGAACGAAGAATAAAATCCTTCTATACATTCAAAAAAACACGTTTTCTTTTACAGATTCTGTATAAAAACTCAAAGTTATATCTTCAATATCTCAGGCAAATTGATAAAGCGAGTGATAAGATCGAATCCAAATTGCATAAATCCCTGAAAAATAAAGAATTAATCCAGCTTCTTGAACTGGAAAAAAGCCTTGTGTATTTCTCTACATCTTTAAAAAGCAATGAGATAGTCCTTGAGAAAATCCTGAGATCTACTCCTATAAAAATGTATCCTGAAGATACTGAGCTCCTTGAAGATGTTATTATAGAAAACAAGCAGGCAATTGAAATGGCAAATATTTACAGCAATATCCTGACTGGGACGATGGATGCATATGCATCGGTTATCTCCAACAACTTAAATATTGTCATGAAATTCCTTACTTCAGCTACAATCGTTCTGTCAGTCCCAACAATGGTTGCAAGCTTCTTTGGGATGAATGTTGACGTCCCTTTCGAGAATAATCCTCATGCATTTGTAATTATTTTCATAATTACGTTGGTTTTCTCGGTAATTCTAGCTCTTACAATGGTAAAAAAACAGCTTTTCTGAGTGAGGATTTTAAAATAAATCTCATCTGATTATCCGAATTCTAAAGTATGTCCTCCGATAGAGCCTTTTATTTGTTAATTTCCGGCTACTTGAAAATTCCGGAGTGCCGACTTTTATGAAGAAAGACAATTTTGAGCGGCTGAATGGAAAAGATGATAGGGTTAGGGTTAGGGTTTCCCCTAACTTTTTTCGTTTAACTGAATAAACCTGTTTTTCTCAATGAATTGTGTCGTAGGCACATTCGCCGTGCATAGAAATGTCCAGGCCTACAAGCTGTTCTTCGTCTGTAACTTTGACCGGAGTTACTGTGTTTATCAACATCAGCATAACGTAGGTAAATACAAATGCATAGACTGAAGTAGCTGCAACAACCACAAATTCTTTAAAAAAGAATGTAGTGCCGCCATAAAGAAGTCCGTCAGCTCCTGCCGGGTTTATAGCAGTCGAAGCAAAGACTCCAAGAAGAATTGTGCCGGTAACGCCCCCAATTCCATGGACACCCCATACATCAAGAGCATCGTCCCATTCCATCTTATTTTTAAGATGTACAGCAAAGTAACAGACAATTGATCCGAGGATGCCCATTAATGCAGCCACAGGCAAAGAAACAAGGCCTGCTGCAGGAGTAATTGTCGCAAGGCCTGCAACTGCTCCTGTCATAAGCCCCACGAACTTTGGTTTTCTTTCCTTATACCATTCTATTATCATCCAGGTGATTGCTGCAAAAGAAGCAGCAATATCGCTGTTCAGGAATGCAAGTGAGGTAATCCCATCTACATTGAGTTCGCTTCCAGCGTTAAAGCCGTACCATCCAAACCACAGAAGAGCAGTCCCAATAGCCATTAACGGAATATTGTTTGGTTTTGTTATTTTGTTGTACTTTCTTGAACCTACATAAAAGACCGAAGCAAGAGCTGCAAATCCGGCTGTCGCATGGACAACGATCCCGCCTGCAAAGTCAATTACTCCCATTTGTGCAAGCAGACCACCTCCCCAGATCATATGGACAAAAGGATAGTAAACAAAAAGCTGCCAGAGAACAAGGAAAATAAGATATGCCTTAAAAGTAACCCGGTTTGCAAATGCTCCCGTAATCAGAGCCGGGGTAATAATTGCAAACATCATCTGGTAAGCCACGAATACAAGTTCCGGGAAGCCCGTATCTTTGAATATAACAGTTGGAGTAATTCCGTGCAAAAACATTTTGTCCAGGTTTCCTAGGATTGCACCTTCTCCTCCACTGAAGCACAGAGAATACCCAATAAAAAACCATAAAACAGTCGTCAATCCCATCGAAACAAAACTCTGCATCATAATTCCTAAAATATTCCGCTTACAGGAAAGTCCTCCGTAAAAAAATGCCAGACCAGGAGTCATTAGCATCACAAGACTTGTCGCAAGCAGCATAAAGCCTGTAGAACCAGTATTTAACATCTTTTCATCCCATCTACTTTTATATGATAACTAGGAAATCTCAAATATCTTACCTTCTTCCTATTTTATCATACATAACCATTTCTACCTTCGTATTCCACGAAATATATTTCCAGAGATTTTCAGGATCGAAATGGTTAAAGATGGGATTTCTAGTAAAGATTGGATTACTAGTGAGGAAAATCCTATAATTTCTAAAAACTAGAAAAGTACAGGTAAAGTTTTGCCTGTACTCAAATGTTGTATGCAATTTCACCATGCTGCGTTTTGTCAAGTCCGATGTTTTCTTCACTTTCGCTGACTTTAAGCCCTATAGTCCTGTTAATATGAATCCAATAAGGAGGTGCCGGCGGCTGCATAAATAATTGTGAAGACAACGCCTTGAAGCTGGATTAACAATTGGCCGGGATTTCCATAAAGGAGGCTAGTTCCTCCTACACTTGCAAATACACCTACTAGAAGTGCACCTACTATTCCTCCTACGCCATGTACTCCAAAGGCATCCAGCGAATCGTCATATCCAAACCTTTCTTTGAGTCCTACAGCTTTGTAGCACACGAAACTTGTGATCGCACCTATAGGAATTGCTGCCATTGGCGTGACAAAGCCTGCACTTGGAGTTATCGCAACAAGTCCTGCTAGAACCCCTGTTGCAAATCCCAGGGCAGTTGGGTACCCTAAGTGGCGCCATTCAAGTGCCATCCAGACAAATCCTGCAGCTGCTGGGGCTACAAGCGTTGTAATGAATGCAAGGGCTGCAATCTCATTTGCAGCAAGTGAGGACCCTGCGTTGAACCCGAACCATCCGAACCAGAGAAGCCCGGTTCCAAGGAGCGTCAGAGTAACGTTGTGTGGCTTTATTGGATCTACTCCAAAACCCCGCCTCTTGCCAAGGTATGTCAGAATTGCAAGCGAGGAGATACCTGAAGTTATATGAACAACCGTGCCACCTGCAAAGTCGAGAGCTTCCCCTGTTAGGAATCCGCCACCCCATACCCAGTGACAGACAGGTGCATATACGATAAGTCCCCAGAGTGCGATGAACGCAATGTAAGATTTAAACTTAACACGTCCTACAATTGCACCTGAAATTAGAGCAGGTGTAATTATTGCAAACATTCCCTGAAACGCAACAAATGCATAAGTTGGAATTGTGCCCGTTACTGAATATGCATCTATCCCTTTAAGGAATACATGTCCAAGGCCACCCACAAACCAATTGCCGTCTGCAAAAGCAAGCGAGTAGCCTATCAATACCCACTCCAGAGCCATGACGCCCATTGCAACATATGAATGCATCATGCTGCTCAGAACGTTTTTACGCTGTACCAGCCCGCCGTAGAACAGCGCAAGTCCGGGAAGCATTAATAATACAAGTGCAGACGAAATCAGTACCCATACTGTGTCTGCTGCTTCAATAGCCATATTTATCCCCTCATAAAGCGCCAGGTCCGGTTTCGTTAGTGCGAATCCGTATTACATTCTCTAGTGGCAGCACAAATATCTTGCCGCTTCCAATGTAGCCGTCATTGCCTTTTGCTCCAGTCTTTATTGCTTCAATAACTGGTTGCAGGAAATGATCTTCCACTGCAATTTCGATCTTGACTTTCTCAAGAAGGTTTGCTTCATGTTCAGTTGCCCTGTAGACCTCTAGATGCCCTTTTTGCGCACCATAGCCAGCGACCGATGATACTGTTAATCTATTTACTTCAAGTTTCTGAAGTTCTCGTTTAACCGCATCAAGTCTTTCCGGCCTTATCATTGCGATTACATATTTCATCATGACCACCAATAGGTACCCCATATCCGATTCATTACTATTTAAATATATCTACCCAGGTATTGAATATTTAAACAGTTTAATCCAAAAAAACTCTAAAGTAAATGGGACTTTTCCCGTGGTTGCAGCGCCTAATATTAGTTTTTACGTGCTCTCTGTAATTAATATACATATTAAAAAGAAAATTCAAAATATTTTGTGTGAGTTCGCTTTCCTGCTATCTACCGTTGCTGTAAGAGGGTTTTTATTCAGTGAAAGCAGACTTAGAGACATGTTTGGAGAAATTGGAAGCATAAAAAACAAGGCTGATGAGATTTCCCTGCAAATTCTTGCTCTTTTCAGGGACAGCATCAGCGAAATTCGTCTGAATGAGCCTGAATCTGTGTCAAATTATTTCAAACCGGAGTATTCCCACTATATTGTGGTACATACTCCCATGAATATCCGGTTCCCTGAGAAAAGGGAAGAATGGAATATGCGTTTTTCCAGGGATATCGGAGTTTCGATTGTGGAATGTATCGTAGCTGAAACTGATAAAATTTACGTTAGAGGGCTTATGGCAGTTAACGGGTCAAAAGTCTATGCTATCCTTCCTTTTACTACTATAGATATAGAAAAAGCGAAGAGAGCAACATTTCCTGAAGATCGCATGGCCCGTGTGCGTGCGCAGGTGCTTCCTGCTGTGCTTCCTGACATAAAAGGAGACACGATTCTCGATATTGGCAGCGGTTTTGGAAACCTTACCATGGAGCTTGCAAGAAACAATCCTGATTCGAAGGTTTACGGGATCGATCTTCATGATTCTCTTACAGGCCAGGCGCAGATGAATGCTGATGTTCTTGGTGTGCCGAATGTGGAGTTCAGGACAGGAAGTGCCTATGCCCTGCCTTTTGAAGCCGATTCTGCAGATGTAGCTACCTGCTTTTTCATGCTTCACCACCTCGAAGACATCAAATTTGCCCTGTTCGAGATTAAGAGAGTGCTTGAAAATGGTGGCCTGTTGATCGCAGTTGAGCCGCTTGCACATCAGCACCACCACGGGCCCCAACTTTCTGAAGCCGGATGGAGAGGGCTCTTCGAAGATGTCGGCTTCGCCGTAGAGGTTGAGAACCTTGAAGGAGCAGCGATCCTGAAAGCTGTAAAAAGAGAATAAAAACCTGTAAAAAGGGAAGAACTGAGGAAAAACAATTCCAAAGGATGACATAAATTGACATACAGAACTACATATTCTTCTAATTATATAATTTAATATATACTTCTTTGAGAATATACTTATTTGCAGGATATTGGGCACTCCAATCTTCCATTGTATCCTCTCAAAAGGGCGCTCTTTTGCAAATTGGCGAGGAGCGTTCAGTATTCATTTATACATTGATACTAGACTCTTTTCATGTCGCTATCTCTACGCTACATGTATCTTATCCTTATTGCAGTGTTGCTTGGAGCTCTGCTTCCAACCGCCGGATGCCTTCCGGAAATCGAAGCTGCGTCCGCAGACCAGAACGACATCACTATGTCGGCCAACCTGACATACTACACCGAACAGCTGCCGCCCTATAATTATATGGAGAACGGTACGCTGCAAGGTATCTCCGTTGAGCTCCTTGAAGCGATCACCGAGAAGATGGGGGAAAAAGTGACACGGGAAGAGATAAACCTAGTTCCCTGGACTGTAGGATATCAGGCTGCTCTCACCGGGAATAATACCGTGCTCTTCACTACCGTAAGGAACCCCGAGCGTGAGCAGTCCTTCAAATGGGCCGGGCCCATCTATACATATACCAATGTCCTCTTTGCCCAGCCGGACCGGGAAATCATAATAGAGAACCCTGAAGATCTGAAGGGGTACCGTATCGGGGTAATCATCGACGATATCGCGGTCCAGCAGCTGATCGAGACTGGTGTGAATAAAAGCCAGCTCGTGCAGGAGACAAATGCATCCGCCCTTGTCGAAAAACTCGATAACGGCGAGATTGACCTGTGGGCATACCCGGAGGAAGCAGGTAGGTATTTTTCCAAACAGGTGACTGGGAACTATTACTCCTACAAGGTCGTGTATAAACTACAGACTCAGGATGTTTACTATGCCTTCAGTAAAGATGTCCCATATTCAGTCATCCAATCTTTCCAGCAGGCACTCGATATCCTCAAGCAGGAAAAAGATGCCGCGGGTATCAGCACGTATGAGCGGGTCCTCGGGCGATACATTCCGTCGATTGGCCTTGCCCAGCTCAATTACCTAACCGAAGAATGGGCTCCCTTCAATTACCAGGAAGATGGGAATGTCACCGGGATCTCTGTCGAGATACTCGAGGCGGTCTTCAAAAACATCGGTATGAATCGCTCACGGGCAGATGTCCGCATTGTCCCCCTGGGGGAAGGTTTCCAGATCGCGCAGAACAACACCAGTACAGTGTTTTTCTCCATCGTTCGAACACCCGAACGTGATCCCCTCTACAAGTGGGCAGGACCTTTTACCAAGGCAAGCTTCGTTCTCTATGCACCGATGAGCAGTAATATTATAATATCCTCTCCAGAGGATCTCAATCAGTACCGGATTGGCGTGGTACATGGCTCCATTGAAAATGACCTCCTCACCAGCCAGGGTGTGAATGCATCACAGATCGTCAACGGCAAAACCCCAGAAGACCTCCTCCGGATGCTGGAAGAGGGCCAGATCGACCTGTGGGCAACTGGGGATCTCGCCGGACGGCATCAGATGCTACAAACTGCAGTGGACCCCAATGCCTATGAGATCGTGTATACTCTGAGCGAAAACGACTTATGCTATATCTTCAGCAAGGATGTCCCGGATACACTAGTCAGCGCTTTCCAGCAGGCACTCGAAAATGTGCGAAACCAGAAGGATGCACAGGGGGTCAGTGATTATGAGCGGATCATCTACCGGAACCTCGGGGTCGGATGCACCCGGCAGACATTCACGGATGACGCGGTAGTGAAGCTTGTAAACACAACTGTCGCAGCAGTCGAGAATAATGCCTCCGATACTTTCCGGCGTATCAATGCAGGCGAAATGCCTTATCGAGATGCGGAGGATGCGGGCCTCTATGCCTTCGTGTACGATGAGAATCTGACCATCGTTGCTCATGCAGACAACATCCGGCTTGTTGGCACGAACTTCAAGGGCAAGACCGATGTTACTGGTAAACCGTTCCGTAACGAAATTTTAGAAGGAGCGCTGAAGAACAGGACTGGCTGGGTGGATTATATATATATGCATCCAGTGCAGACGAATCTGTACTATAAGACCACCTACTATCAGTTAACCCGGGGAAGCGATGGGAAGCCCTACATTGTATGCAGTGGCAATTACAAGCGCTGCGATAACCAATCGGAAGTGACACCGAACCCCACGCCGGCGCCGGCTAATAGCTCCACTAATAACTCCACTGTATCTCCTGAGGAGCTTGTAGCATTTGTCGAAAAAGCCTTTGAATATGCACACGTACACGGACAGGAAGCTGCTCTTGGTGAGTTCAACAACCAGACCGGCAAATTCGTTGACGGCGAACTCTATATCTTCGCATACGACACAAACGGCACCACGCTGGCTCTACCCTTCCAGCCCGAGATTCTCGGGACGAACCGGTGGAATGCCACGGATGCGAATGGCACAGCATATATCCAGGACTTAATCGCCACTGCGCAGTCCGGTGGAGGTTTCGTCCGGTATCTCTATGCAGGCCCTGCAGATAATTTCACAGTCAAACAAAAACTCAGCTATGTAATGAGGGTGGACCAGGACTGGATCATCGGGGCCGGCATTTACAATCCACCGGTGAATTCGTCGATCGTGAAGGTGGGAACAGACCCACAGGTAAGAGGGAGCCTGAAATCCTTTGTCGGGGAGGCGATCGCTTATGCCAATACGAGCGGAAAGGATGCCGCTATCGCGGAGTTCAATAATCAGAACGGGACATTCGTCCGCGGCAACCTCTATATCTATGCCTTCGATTATAACGGAACGACTCTGGCGCTCCCCTATCAGCCTCAGCTGATCGGAACGGACCTTTCAGGGCTCCAAGATCCCTACGGAGTGAATTACACTCGGGTCGAAATTTTCCCGGCACAGCAGGGAGGAGGATTTATTTTCTACCATTACTACAACCCAGCCCGCAATATGACCCTTGAACCAAAAATGAGCTACGTCCAGAAAGTCGACGATACCTGGTGGCTCGGGGCTGGGACTTACATAGAGGACTTGAACCAGACTACCTAACCGAGTTAACAAGCAAAAATGACTGTAAGCGAACAGGCAAACGGTTGTTGCCCACCCTAATTCCCCGGGCCGTTAGATTGTCCGGGGAATTTATTTGTAACTCGTTTCCTCATAATCAGTCTGCTTGAGCGAGCGAAGCGAGTGAAACAGACAGCGCACTGCAGAGCCGCAACTCTGCTTAGAAAACAATCATATCCGAAGTCCTGAGCCTGACCATGCATTCGTCTCCGGTTTCTAATTTTAAAGAACCAAAGGCGTGATTTGCGACCTCCACCTTCAGGACATCGTCGCTTTCCTTGAGTATGAGGGACATTATCCGGCTGGTGCCTTTGTTTACCACGTTCATTATTACCCCGTAGAACAGGTTCTTCCGGCCTTCCTTCTGGATGGTATGAATATATCTCTTATCTACAAGCTCGATATTTTCAGGCCTGATTCCCCAGCTAACCCTATCTCCGGCCATGCGTTCTATATAAGGGGCTGTAATCTCCGTACCCAGGGACCAGAGGAAGGTACACTCAGCTCCCTGACCGTGACCTTCGACCACAGCATCATCAAAAAGGTTTGAGAAGCCCACGAGTTCTGCAACGTAGCGGTCTTTCGGATGGTAGAATACCTCTTCAGGGGAGCCCCTTTGCTGCACTCTGCCATTATCAAAGACCACCATTCTATCTGCCATGGTAAAAGCTTCAACAGGGTCATGGGTGATAAAGATCACTGGAATCCCGAGTTTTTTCTGAATCATCCGTAATTCTTTTCTCAATTTCAGACGGACTACGGTGTCAAGGGCTGAAAAAGGTTCGTCAAGGAGCAGGACTTCCGGATTGGGAGCAAGAGCTCGAGCAAGAGCTACTTTTTGTTTCTGGCCTCCTGAGAGCTCGTTGGGATACGCAAACTCAAGTTCCTCGATTTCCACAAGGCCAAGCATCGCGGAAACCTTTTCCTTTTTTTCCGTAGAATACATACCTTTAAGCCCGAATTCAATGTTTTGTCGAACGTTCATGTGCGGAAAAAGGGCATTTTCCTGGAACATGTACCCGATTTTCCTTTTTTGGGGGGTCAGGTTTACCTTCTTCTTGCTGTCGAAATACAGGGTATTATTTATCTTTATGGTTCCTTCATCAGGTTTTTCAAGCCCTGCAATGCAACGGAGAGCTGTGGTTTTTCCTGAACCTGAGCAGCCGAACAGAACCACGAAATCGGAATCGGCATCAAAGCTACAGTGCATTGAAAAGCTGGGCTTTTCACCCTTCTTTTTTATATGCTTCCTTCTATAGAATTCCTTTTCAATGTCAACTTCAACAGTCATTCCTTACTCTCACCTTATACTTTTTTCATCGCTCTCCCAGTTTACCAGTAGCTGCAATAGTTATGAAGGATATCACAACCAGAATAAGCACAAGCAGGTTTGCAAGTTCGTCATTTCCTGTCTGGTATGCCCCGTAAATGGAAAGAGGCATGGTACTAGTTCTTCCCTGAATATTTCCTGCGACCATCAGGGTCGCTCCAAACTCTCCGACAGCCCTTGCAAAACTCAGGACGCAGCCTGCAACAATGCCTTTTTTTGCAAGGGGAAGGGTTATGTAGAGTGCAGTTTCAAATTCGCTTCTCCCAAGTACGCAGGCAGCTTCCTCAACATTTCGATCTACTGCCCCTATAGCTGAAGTGGCGGTTTTTATCATCATAGGTAAAGATACGACAAAGGCTGCAATAACAGCAGCTTGCCAGGTAAAGAGTATTCCGCTTCCGGTAATTTTAGTAAAGATGCTTCCAAAAATTCCGTTCTTCCCAAGTACAAGAACTAGAATATATCCGGTTACGGTTGGAGGCAAAACCAGTGGAAGGGTCACGAGGACTTCAGCCAGCCATTTCCCAGTAAACTCTCTCTTTGCCAGCATATAGGCAATGAAAATGCCCAGTATCGTCACAAAAACGGTTGAAATTGAAGCAATCTTGAGAGTAAGCATAAGTGGAATCATGACCGATTGAAGCGTTTCCATCAAACTCCTTCTCGAGTTTTAGTTTCTGTTCTAGTTAAATCCTATATTTTTATCTTTTCCTGGATTCTTCAGTTTATTTTTAAGTATATAATTTAAATTTTTTATCTGTGTTCTGTTCTCCTGCTATATGGGTAGCTGCAGGGAAGGCAACTATACTAAGGCAGAGAACTGTTGCAACACTTAAAAGCACCAGTTTTTTCCACTCATCGCATTTCTTCCCCACACTCTTCTTCGCTTCTCTTTCCGGTATATGCTGCCGGTTCTGCCTGTACCGGTGCGGTGAAAGTATCGGTAGCTTCTAGAATTGTATTGGTGATATTGTCCAGCAACTCCATAGCCCCTCTATACCCTACAGTAAGGATACGTTGTGCACCGACTCTGTCATGTATTGGCAGGCCGACCCTTACAAGAGGGATATTCCGGGCTTTTGCAATGTATCTCCCGTTGGAATTTCCAATCAGGATTTCTGGATTACATTCGCTGACTGCATCGTTAAGAGTGTCAAAGTCAATTCCATTCAGGACCACGGGTTCGATTTCCGAGTTTATTTTCTCAACTATTTGCCTGATTTTTGCTTCAAAGTCCTTGCTTTTACTTCCGGTCGCTATAAGAACCGGGTTCATTCCGAGTTCCAGCATGAAGGTTGTGAGGCTAAATACAAGATCAGGATCCCCATAAACCGCGGCTTTTACCCCGTACAGGTACTTGTGCACGTCAACCATAGCATCGAGGAGCCTGCCCCTTTCTTTCTGGTATTTTTCAGGAATTGGGCAGCTGAGAATCTTGACCAGCTCGATGAAGAAACTGTCAGTGTTTGAAAGCCCTATTGGGATTGGAACATTATATCCAGGCACGTCGTGTGATTCTTCCAGATATTTTACTGCTAAGTTCCTGCTAATTACACCCAGACCCAGGCTTGCCCTACTGTTTGGCATGTCAGCAATTTCGGAAAGCGGGGTGCCGCCCTGTGCAATTTTCGGGAGATTTTCTCTCAGCGGGGCATCGAAGGTTTCGGAAATATCAGGCAGGAAGATATAATCTCCAGCCATAACCTCAAAAATCTCTTTGAGTTCACGTACATCGGCAGGGGAGAGGCTTTCAACCGGGATGACGTTAAGTTTTCCATTCGGGATTTTTACGGCGCTTTCTTCTTCGGGCTTTTCCGCAAATTTCCTGACAACTGCGTCCAGGGCTTTTATATATCCGCTTACATGGCTTTCCCCGTAGCTGGGAGTGGAAACCGGAACAATTATAATATCTTTCTCAGGGTCGTCTCCGATCCCTTCTTCTTCTTCTTTGAATTCCTGGATAATCGCAGGCACATCGTCCCCAATTGTTTCGGCAAGGCAGGTAGTAGCAACTCCAATTACTTTCGGGTTGTACCTGTTGATAACATTTCTTAGCCCCTTTTTCAGGTTTTCCCTGCCCCCATATACTGCTCCTTTTTCACTGAGGGAGCTTGATGCAATATCCACAGGTTCCCTGAAGTGGTGGGCAAGATGCAGGCGCATGTAGGTGCTGCAGCCCTGAGAACCGTGGTAGAGAACCATAGTATTCTCAATTCCCTTAAAAGCAAGGGCACTTCCCATGGGCTGGCACATAACACAGGGGTTCACAGTTGCATAGTTTCTTTTCGTCATCTCATGCCTCCTCATACCTGACTCTCAACTGCAGCCTCGGATTTCGGGTGCAGAAAATCCGGTTTCAGGAGCATACCTTCACATTCTTTTGTGTACAGTTCTCCGGAAATCATTTCATTTACTGCCGTTTTCTCTATTCCTGATTTCTTCTCTGTTTCTACTGCTTCGGGTCTAAGGATCCGCTGCTTGACAGCTTCCCATACAGGGCTGCTGATAGAAGCATCCACTTCCCGAGCAAAGTTTACAAAGCCGTCAAAGCCTTCGAACTCCACCACCCTGTCGTGGTTGAAGTCACAGAAAGCAATGCCAAGCTTGTATGCAATGAATCTCTCCTTTACGCCTGCAACCATCAGATCGGCTTTCTGTTTCACGAGCAATTCGGCAAGTTCAAGAGGATTTGCATCATCTACTATGACAGTTCCGTCCCTGACCGAATAACTGATCTGCTCATAATCCTCTTTTTTCCCGGTCTGGGTTCCGATAATAACTACTTCCATACCAAGTTCAGCAAAACCTTTGATAAGCGTGAGAGCTTTTGCAGGCCCTCCCATGTAGATGGCAGCCTTCTTTCCTTTGACCCTTTTCCGAACCCTGGAAATTTCAGGCATTATACGGCTTGTTTCGGTTTCCAGGATTTTCTCTGCCTGTTTTTTCATCTTCTCAGAGCTAAAGTACTCTGCAGTCTTCCGAAGGGCTATGGAAATATCTTCAATTCCGAAGAAACTCGCATTTAAATACGGGATTCCATATTCTTTCTGCATCCATTTTGCAAGATAGGTCATGGATCCGCTGCATTGAACAAGGTCAAGGTCAGCTTCTGCTGCTCTTGAAATGGATTTTAAAGTCGAGTCGCCTGTCATGGAGACTATTACCTCAATTCCCATTTGCTCAAAGAGAGGCTTTATTAGCCAGACGTCTCCAGCCACGTTAAAGTCCCCTAAAATGTTAATTTTCGGCTTTATGGTTTCAGAGGGCTTGGGGCTTTTTTTCGCAGTTGGCTTTTCCAGAGGTTTTTTAATTAGCGTCTTTAAGGCGTCACAGGCAGCCTTGTACCCGTCGGACTTGTTACCTTTAAAGCCTTCAGATTTTACAGGGATTACAGGGATGTTATGTTTCTGGCTTGCGGTTTTACACACGGACTCCAGATCATCCCCGATAATTCCAACTATGCATGTGGAATACACGAAAATGACAGGAGGACGATAGAGCCCAACAAGTTCGTCGATTGCGTTTGAGAGCTTTTTTTCTCCTCCGAAGACCACATCGAGCTCTTTCATATCCGTGCTAAAGCTACTGCGGTTCGTTTCAATCCCGCTGGACTTCGCACCTCTTATGTCCCAGGTATAGCCTGCACAGCCGATTGGGCCGTGGACCAGGTGAACGGCATCGGTTACGGGGTTTAAGACAACCCTAGCTCCAGAATAAACGCAGGCTCGCTGGCTAATGGCTCCTGCAAGGGAATTGTTGTCGCATGCAAGGGGAATTCCCTGCTCCTTTTCCTGTTTTCTAGTAATATATGGCTTCCTTTCGTCGAGAGTATCCACTATCCCAATTTTCTCTTTCATTTCCTTCCCTCCCCTCTGCTTCGGTTTTCAGGTTTGCAGCGGCAGTTCTCCAGTTATCCGGTTAACTTTTGAAAAGGTGCTTTACTGGATGGTTTCAAGCAGCCAGTCTGGAGCATCCCTGTCTTTCCTATCAAGCAGGGTATTTCCTATACGCTCTACCAGTCTTGCAGCCCCTGCGTACCCCATGATAGGGAAGTAATGCAGGTTTGCCCTGTCCATAATCGGGAAACCTACCCTGACCAGGGGCACATCCTCTGCCCTTGCTATGAATTTCCCGTAGGTATTGCCGATCAGGAGATCCACGGGCTTTCGCTTGATTATCTGGTGAAGGGTAAACAGGTCTCCTCCGGAAATTACATCAGCCTCCGGATATTCCGGACCTATGAGTTCTTCGACTTCTTTTTCAAACTCCAAACTCTGGGTTCCTGTAAGTACTACAGTCGGTTCCATGCCCATTTCCAGCACAAGACTGGTTAGGCCTGAAAGGATATCCGGATCCCCGTAAATAGCTACCTTTTTCCCGTGATAATGAGGGTGAGCATCAGTCATCATATCCACAAGCCTTCCCCTTTCATCTTCAAGTTCGGGAGGAATTGCCACATTGGCGAGCTTTGCCGCGTTCATTATGAAACGGTCGGTGTTCCTGATCCCTATGGGAGTGGGCCCTATTTTTGCCGGGACTTTGTAGCGGTTTTCAAGGATCTTTGCAGCCGAGCCTCCTGCCATTTTGCAGAGAGCGATTGTCCCAACGGAGTTTGCAGAATCCTCTATGTCTCCTATCGGAGTCCCACCTTTTGGATACATCATGGGTTCTCCGGTAAGAGGAGCATCAAAAACATCAGTCGTATCGGGAAACACAATGCTGGAAATTCCCATCATTGAGAGTATGCGCTTCATTTCCCGGATATCCGCAGGTTCTACAAAACCGGGGATGAGGTTCAGTTTCCCGTTTGGTTTGCTCTTTTTGGCAAAGGTGGTTACAAAGGCCTTTACCATGTTGTCATATCCCGTAATGTGGGTGCCCACGTAACTCGGGGTGGAAGCTGCACAGATTTTAATTGATGGGTCTATGAGCTCTTCGGCACTAACGTCTTCTAAAATAGACCCCACATCGTCACCAATGGTCTCGGCTACGCAGGTGGTATGGATAGCGATTACTTCAGGTTTGTAGATTGCAGTCAGGTTTCCAAGGGCTTCTTTAAGATTTGCTGCGCCTCCGAAAACGGCGGTCCCTTCCGAGAAACTGCTGGTAGTCGCCATAGCACTTTCACGGTAATGCCTGCTCAGGCACATGCGCAGGTACGAGAGGCACCCCTGGGATCCGTGGCTGTGTGGCATACAATTGTGTACACCAAGGGCTGCGTAGACTGCTCCAATTGGCTGGCAGATTTTGGCAGGGTTAATGGTTACTGCTTCTCTGGTTATTTCTTCACATGGGGTGTAGTCTAACATTTTTCTCCCTCCTTACTCCATTTCTCCGGCTTTCCAGGGCGGGCGTATGAATCTCCAAGTAGGGCTGTGCAGGGCCATGTCCATGTCCCGTGCAAAGTTCAAAACTCCGGAAAAACCTGTGTACCTTCCGCTGTAGTCGTACGAATGGATTTGCCTTGACGGAATTCCAAGCTTCTGAGCCCAGTACTTATCCTTGATCCCGGAGCAGAAGATGTCGGGTTTAAGGGCCTTTACAAGGGCTTCAGTCTCATGATGGTTAAGATCATCGATAACAATGGTCCCATCTTTCATCTCAGGGAAAAGCCCTTCATAGTCCATGAGCCCGATTTTCTTTTTCAGCTCTTCAATCCTTTCCGGGCTGACTGCGGGCTTGATGCCTTCGTCCATTTCGTAGTGTACATCCTCCAGCATAGAGCCGAGAGCATTTTCCTTGATCTGAGGTATGATCTGCCTGCCTTCGTAGTCGTCCCTGTGGGCGAACTGATAACCTGCAACAACCACTTTCATTCCGATTTCTTCGAAGAGGTTCGCATAGTGGTGACTCCTGGAGCCTCCGGAATAGATAAAGGCGGTTTTGCCCTGGAGTTTCTTTCTGTACCTCTTGATTTCATCCTTATACTTTGCTTTTTCTTCGGCAATGGTTCCTTCAGTTTTCCTGGTAAGTTCCGGATCGTCAAAGTACTCTGCCATTTTCCGAAGGGATTTTTCAGTACCTTTCGTGCCTATGTAATTGACCTTCAGCCAGGGAAGTCCGTATTTTTCTTCCATCATGCGGTTCGTGTAGTTGATAGAACGATGGCACAGCAGGATACTGAGCTTTGCCCTGTGAGCCTGTGCAAGCTTATGGAAAGAACCATCTCCAGTGAAGGTTGAGACAATTCTATACCCTATTTTTTCAAGAATTGGCTTTACTTCCCAGAAGTCTCCTCCTATATTGTACTCTCCGAACACATTGATGTCAAAGGGTGTTGGATTTTCAAGTTCCTCGGTTCCGATCAGGTTTTCCATCAGGACATTGCTTGCAATGTGGTGCCCTGCTGACTGGCTAACCCCTTTATACCCTTCGCATCTGGAAGGGACAACTTTGATTCCATACTGTTTTTCAGCTTCCCTTGCAACGGCTTCAATATCATCTCCAATAAGCCCTACAGGACAGGTTGCAGAGATGCTTATTGCTTCAGGTTTGAAGATCTTTACAACCTCGTCAATGGCTTTCTTTAATTTCTTCTCACCGCCAAAAACGATGTCAGTTTCCTTCATGTCCGTGCATACGCAGTAGTTGCTGAAGTTGTCTTCTCCTTCCTCTGCTTTTGCAAGGTTTCGCCTGGTTCCCCAGGTAAAGTATGCACAGCCTATAGGGCCGTGGACGATGTGTACCATATCCTTGATCGGCCCGAAGACCACACCTTTCGAGCCAGCAAAAGCGCATCCGCGGTTTGTAATGATACCTGGAATTACCTTGTCATTGGCTTCTATGTGCTGTTCGGTGGAACAGTCCCTAACAACTATGTGTTTTCTTCTGTTCCTTGCAGCCTTTTCCGGGAGCACTTTTAACATTTCATCGACAAGGTTTTGTCTGTCTTCAATTCCCGAATCTATTTCTGCTCCCATTAAATCAACTCCTTATTTACGGTCGCCTCTCCGTTTTCTCCAGTCCTGATGCGGATGGCTTCAGTAACTTTTGACACGAAAATCTTTCCATCTCCTACATTTCCGGTCTGGTTAACCTCTATGATTTTCTGGACCACTTCGTTTACGTTTTCGTCATCCACAACGATGGTGAACATGCGTTTTGGAATGAAACGAATACAGGTCTCAGCTTCCTTTTCCGGATTTGGCAGAGGGGGATTAAATTCAAAGCAGAGCCCTTTTTGTTTTCCGCGGCCCATAACCCTTCTTACGGTAAACGAAGGAAAGCCGCACTCAAGCAGGACATCTTTAGTTTTCTGGACTTTATTCATCCTGATTATCGCAGTAATCTCTTTCATGGGATTCTTCTCCGAAAATCCGGCTTTAAAGTCCTGGTTTTCCAGTCCTTATGGTATAGGCTTCTTCCACAGGGCTTACGAAGATTCTCCCATCTCCGTATTTTCCAGTTCTGGCGGACTCCATTATGGTTTCCACAGCTCTGTCTTTATATTCGTCTTCTACCACAAGCATGAGCATGGTCTTCTGCAGTTCATCGTAGGTGATGTCTGCTATATGGATCCCTTTCTGCTTTCCTCTTCCGAAGACTTCCATTTTTGTAAGGGAAATGCAGCCCTCTTTTTCAAGACTGTCGATAACTTTAGTTTCCATGCCTGGTCTGATGATTGCACGTATCATCTGCATAGTTTTTATCTCCTCTGCATCTAGCAATTATAGATCAACAATTCCAAATTCCACCATCATGGCTTCTAATTCTTCCATGGGAAGCGGGGTTGGGATGGCGAGTTTGGTGTTATTCTGGACGTTGTTGGCAAGGGCCAGGTACTCCTTTGCCTGGTTGGATTCGGGGTCGAAGTCAATTACAGTTTTTCTGTTGATTTCCGCCCTCTGGACTATGTTGTCCCTGGGCACAAAGTGAATTAACTGGCTTCCAAGTTTCTTTGCGAAAGCTTCGAGGAGTTCACTCTCTCCATCCACATTCCTGCTGTTGCAGATAATGCCTCCCAGACGGGCTCCACCTTTAGCAAACTTGGCAAGCCCTTTGCAGATGTTATTTGCAGCATATATTGCCATCAGTTCTCCACTGGCAACTATATAAATTTCTTTGGCTTTTCCTTCGCGGATAGGCATTGCAAATCCGCCACATACGACGTCACCAAGTACGTCGTAGAATACATAGTCAAGGTCCTCGGTATATGCTCCCAAGTTTTCAAGCAGTCCGATTGAAGTGATAATTCCTCGGCCTGCACATCCTACACCAGGTTCAGGCCCTCCGGATTCCACACATTTTATGCCGCCAAAGCCCGGCTGCACAACAGTCTCAAGGTGAACTCCTTCATCTCCTTCACTCCTCAGAGTGTCAAGTACGGTCTTCTGGTTCAGGCCACCAAGCAGCATTCTGGTTGAGTCTGCTTTCGGGTCACATCCTACAAGCAAAATTTTATTGCCCATAGTCGAAAGGGCCGCGGTCAGATTCTGCGTGGTAGTGGATTTTCCAATGCCACCTTTTCCATAGATTGCTATCTGTCTCATCTTTTTACCTCGCTTTTATTTACTTTCTATTGACATCAGGAAGTCGGTATCCGTTGTACTATCCAATAGTATTTATAGTTTTTTAGTCATTGGAAAATCTGTTATCATTAATTGCAATTATTTTATAAACTTAGAGGAAACCGTCGTACTATGTGCTATTATTTATAGTTTTTTAGTCATTGGAAAATCTGTTATCATTAATTGCCTTTATCTGCGAGCTTCAGGAAAGGATTAATAAATGGTTCTCTGTAAATTACAAAGCTAAAATGAATGACAGGAAGACTCTTTCATGATCCCCGAAGCCTCTTATGATGTAATCGTTGTGGGCGCAGGCCCTGCAGGTTCTACAGCCGCCCTGTATGCCGCAGAGAACGGCGCCTCGGTCCTCCTTCTTGATAAAAAAAGAGAGATCGGGAGCCCGATTCAGTGTGCTGGCTTTCTTCCCGATGCTTCGGAAGTTCAGGCCTTGCTTCGTGATGCCAAGCTTCCGGATACGCTGAAAAACTACCCTGACTCCTGCGTGCTGCAGAGGATTGAGACTCAGCGTATCGTACCGCCAAATTGTAACATAAAAGAGTTTGCTGTCAGGGGTACGGTCCTCGACCGGCGCAGGTTTGACCAGTTCCTTGCTGAGCAGGCAGCAAGGGCAGGAGCTGAACTGATGATCAAGACCCGCGTAATGAAATTTGAGGGAACGACTGTTGAAACTTCAGGAGTCTTTGGGAAACACAGGATTAAAGCAAAAGCTATCATAGGAGCCGACGGCCCTAGTTCTCTGGTCGCAAAATCAACAGGGCTTGCCCTTAACCCCGAATCAAGGGAAGTCTCGGTTGCTATCGAATATCAGGTCAGGAATGTGGATATCGACCCTTCTGCTCTGGAAATGTATTTCGGAAAGGATCTTGTACCAGGGGGTTATGCCTGGATTTTTCCCGAAGGGAAGGACCGGGCAAACGTGGGAATCGGAATCCGAAGCGGAATGGCTGAAAAAGGAATCTCTGCAAAAGAATATCTGCAACGCTTTATCCGGGATCATCCGCTTGCAGGACCAAAATTGAAAAACGGCATAATCATGAATGTAATTGCAGGCGTTATCCCTGTAAACGGTGCTCCGGGAAGAACCTCAACTGAAAATGCGCTAATTGTGGGAGACGCAGCCGGCCAGATTTTTGCAACAAATGGGGGTGGAATCCCTCCTGCAATGATTGCCGGAAAAGTAGCAGGAGAAACTGCAGCCGAATTCGCAGCCGGAAAATGCAGGCTTGAAGAATATGACCGCCGCTGGCGAGCTCAGTTCGGACAGGCGCTTGAAACTTCGGTGCAGGCAAGGCAGCTCATGGATGGGATTATGAAATCCGATACTCTCATGAATGCAGCTTTCAAACTTATTTCTCCTGAGCAGATGAAAGTCATGCAATGCGGGAAACTCCCAGGCCCCGTAAAACTTGGACTCCAGGCGCTGAACCGGGGAAAGAAGTAACTGATTTGGAAAAAGGTAAAGAAGTAATGATATGGAAAACATTTAGAACTCGTTTTTCCATCCTGGCAATCCGTCGCAATCACATGCAAGCCTTTTCAACAAATCTTTTCAAAAAAAGCTTGATCGCAAACTTTTAAGAAAAATTTGATCAAAAATGGAAATCGGCGTGGTCAAACGGCTTAACGCAATCCTTTTGTGAAAATGTTTGATCGAAAACCCCTCACAGCGGCGTGATCAAGCGGCGCAACGCTTGGTTCACAGTTTTACTCTTCCTACTTTTCCGTAGTCGCTTCTCCTCTTTTCTCTCCAGCTTTTGCTTCGGATGCTCTTGTCTTTCTTAATTCGGTTTCTGCATCCTCTTTATTGTACCTTGCTTCTGGGTAGACAGGCCGGATCTCAAGAGCTTTATCAAAGGAGGCAATAGCTTCTTCGTACCGCTTGAGGATTACGTATTCAAGCCCTCTGAGGTTCCAAACTCCTGCAAAATCAGGTTTCAGCTTCAGAACCTTCTCGAAATATTCGATCTTTTTTTCGGGATCGGTTTCGCTGGCCGCAAGCCCATACCATTCCTCTGCGGTTTTGCCTTCAAGTTTCTTTTTGAATAAGCTGTCCAGAAATCCCAATAGCATCACTTCCCATTAGAAGATTGGTCTGGCAGGTAGAAATAGATAATGATTCTTTTAGCCAGAATAGCAAAGAAAAATAATAGCAAAATATGTAATAAAAAATTGTATTAATGCCTAAAATAAAATTAGAATGTATAATAGAAAATTATCTGAAACCGACAATCAAAACAGCATTTGAAGCATTGAGTGTTAAATATTTAAGAATTTTTCAAAAAAGAAAAAATTTGGAAACTTACTGTGAAAACAACTGTGTTTCGTTAAGTAAGCTTCTAAAGTCGGAGTTTATCATCATTTTGGTAATGTTTCCTGAGGTTATTACGTTATAGGTTACTCCACGTTCGGTAGAGTTTGCCTGCAGAGTCTGAATTTTTTTAGTGAACTCGGGTTCGGGATTGAGATACAGGGACGTCTCCGTGTAGCTACCATCATCCATTTTTTTAAACTCAATGTAGGCCTGGTCAGCAGGAATGTTTTTAGTAGTGGAATTCGTTTTTGTCACCACTTGTTGGTAGAAGCTTCCTTCCGGATTCGTCTGACTCAGGAGATTATTATACTCTGTTGAAGCACTTGCATTTCCTTCCAACACGTCAATCACATCTTTCACACTTTGCCGAGAGCCAAGGAGTACAGGGCTCCCAACCACGTTCCAGATATCATAGGTATTGTTTGTCCTTGCAAGGACACTGTAGTTATCGTAGGAAACTAATCCCCAGGGCATGGAGATTTTATGCTCCGGAATCTCATGAAGTTCGAACCCGTTGCTACCATTACCATTAGCATAAGATGCATCATAGCTTTTTGTTACATCTGCCCCATAAAACGAGTTCATCATTGTTATATTCCCAAAGAGTTGTTCAAATGGTGTTCCTGTCGTTCTCTGCAGGTCTACATATCTAGCACTTATTACCCCTTTTGGGGTCATATTCAGCCCATCTGCAATGGAATTGAATTCATGGTGGATCTGCTTGCCAGGAATTTGAGAAAAAGAGATTGTACTATTATTTTCCTCTCCATTCCCAGAGGAGGAATTATTATTACTATTCCTATTTTTTGAGTCACCTGAAAAGAAGATCAAACCGGCTGACAGAAGCATTGTTAATGCCAAAAAAACAGCCAGATACTTCTGGTATTTTGTTGATGGATTCTTTTGTTTCATCAATGAAACCTCATAACATAAAGTTAATTTTTCTGACAGTAGAGATCATGCACTTGATATCTAAATATATTGGCTAAACACATTGGTTTGAGATCTATTGGCATAAGAAGGTTTCCTAATATTTTTCTCATAAAACTGAATCCTGGATCTCAAACTTATGATCAGGTTTAAACTGAAGTAGCTTGCCCTGAACAGATCTGCCGCCTTTTTTCACTCAAGCGTGAGAATTTTAAGCATGTTTGTGCCTCCGGGTTTTCCTAAAGATGGACCCTGAGTGAAAACAACAATATCTCCTCTTTTTACAAATCCCAGTTCTTTGGCTTTTTCCGTAGTCTCTTTTTCCCAGCTCTCAATTGTTTCTGTTACAACAACAGGATAAACGCCATAGGATAGAGAGAGGAAGCTGCAGGTTTTGGGGACGCGGCTGAAAGCAAGAATCCAGGTTTCGGGCTTGAAGCGTGAAATCCTGCGGGGGGTTGCTCCGCTTCTTGTGGGGGTCAGTACGGCTGCAACCGGCAATTTCTGCAGGGCTTCATGCACCTGGAGGGCTATCACCTCGTCCACTGACATTTCCCTTGCCATTATATCCTTGATCATCGTATCAAGGCCCCATTTTGTCCGGGAACGCCAGTCTTCTGTGGTTTTTGCAATTTTTGCCATCATCTCAACGGCTTCCACAGGATAATTACCAACCGCCGTTTCTTCCGAAAGCATGACAGCATCCGTGCCGTCAAGAATTGCGTTGGCAACATCGGTCGCCTCTGCACGAGTAGGCCTTATGTTGTCGGTCATTGAAGCCAGCATTTGAGTGGCTGTAATTACCGGAATTCCAAGAAGTTTTGCACTTTGGATAAGTTCTTTCTGGACTGAGGGAACTTCCTGGATAGGAATTTCGACTCCGAGGTCTCCTCTGGCGACCATGAGGGCATCGGTTTCTTTTAGAATCTCCTGGATATTCTCTACAGCCTGCCTGCGCTCGATTTTAGCAACAATGTACACCGGCTTTCCTCTGGCTGCAGCAAAACTCCGGACCTTACGAATGTCGTCTGCGTTTTCTATGAAAGAAATGCTGAATGTGTCAATCTCCTTACTCAGGGCAAACTCCAGGATCTTAAAGTCCTTTTCCGTTACAGGGTTAAGGAAAATCTTTGCCCCTGGCAGATTCAGCCCTTTGTGAGAATAAAGCTGTCCCCCAATAAGAACCTCGCAAAGCACATCTTTTCCCGAGATTTCCAGGCAGCGAAGCTGGATAAACCCGTCACTCAAGTAAATAAGGCTCCCTGGAACCACGCTTTCCGGAAGCTGCTTGTAGCTTACGGGAATGCGTTTCTCATCTCCGTTAGTTTCGTCAACAGTAAGGGTCACAAAGTTTCCTTTCTGAAGCATGATCGGTTCTTTTTCCAGTTTGCCTATACGGATCTTCGGGCCTGGCAGGTCGGCAAGAATCGCAACTGTCCTGTCAAGATCTGCTGCAACCTTCCGGACTCTCCGGATTACTTCGCTATGGCTTTCGAAGCTCCCGTGGGAAAAATTGATCCTTGCAACGTTCATGCCAGTTAGCACAAGTTCCCTGATCACTTCCTCGGAAGAGGAAGCCGGGCCTATAGTGCAGACGATCTTTGTTTTATGGTCCGGAATTTGCATATTTACACGGCCTTTTGTGTTTAACCTCTAATCGATGCTGCCTTTACAACTCTCCTTTATAAATCTAATGAAATCTGCAGTCTCTTTTATTTATCCCTGTATATCTTAAGGGCATCTTCGACGCTTGAGTCTTCAACAGTTACTGCATAGACAGCATTGCACATGCGGACAGCCTCACCCAGAAGCTTCTGGTGAATATTTCTCCCGGTTGCATTTCCCTGTGCTCCGGAAATGTGGATCTGGTCATAGAGTTTTTTCAGGAAAGCTTCGGCTTCGTCGCTCGTACCGCCTGCGCAAACTACTCTGGTACGCCCTGCGGCTCTGATGGCTTCCTTGAATATCTCGGCAGACTTTGCTCCCTCTTTTTTCGGGTAATTGACCTTTACAAAGTCCGTGCCAAGGCAGGCTCCGACTCCTGTTGCTCCTGCAATAAGGTGTGGATCTTTTTCGTCTTTTACTGCAGTTCCGCGCGGGTAAATCCAGAGCACGGACAACATGCCATGTTGGTGAGCATCGTAAATTATTTGAGCAGCCTGAACAAGCATTTCGGCTTCGAATTCGCTGCCTAGGTATATAGTATATCCTACACCAAGAATATTAAGCCCACTATTTTCCTTAAACTCAACGACCTGATCAACGTCATACCAGAGATTGCTGAAAGGATCAGCCTGCGCGGTCTCAACAAGATTGGTTTTGGAGTTTACCTTTACAAGATATGGCACGTCTCTATAGTCCATGCCGTAGCGGGAAATAAGCCCAAGCTGGGTTGCAAAAACTCCGATTTTTGCCTGGGATGCTATCCTGAAAAGGTGTTCGGGGTCAGCATCGTCCACAGGCACTCCTTCCCCGTAAAAATCATCGTTCAGATGCTCTACTTTCTGGTCGCCTGCAAAAAGCATTAGCCTGCCGGTTCCCCTGGTCATTTCCATAAAATTATTCACATACGTTTCACGCATTGCTTTCGGGACATCTAGAGGTACGATTACGTCCTCTTTGTTAATTGAAACCATTGTATAAACCTCAGTTTTATTCGATGGCAATTAGTTGAATTGGTAGTAATACTGTGAAACTGTATTTATCTATAATCCTTCTTACTACCTTATCCGTTTTTGGACATTTATAATTTTTTTCACTAAATATTGGTAGGTCTATTCAGGAATCAAATTTGTTAATACTCTCCTGAAATTTCTGACTCCCCAGGTGTGATTTATAAAAATCTATTCGACTAAAAACTGGTATGTTCCGAAAATTTAAAAATTTAATCAATAGGCAGGTTCAGATAAAATAGACTTTAAAACAAGTTCAGGTAAAATAAGCTGTAAAATTTCCTTCTCAACGGAAAAGAAACAAAAATAGCCAGAATGTTATGTAATAAGTGAGAAGAATCAAAAAAGTAAGGAATTTACGCCGCTTGCAGGGCTCGAACCTACGACATTCTGGTTAACAGCCAGACACTCTACCAACTGAGTTAAAGCGGCTTATGTTATCGGATGTGCTCGTTTTGCCCACCCTATCGCGAACATTCCTAACGCTATAATCTTATTTATATATTTCGCTTGGAGCGGTTTTCGCAACCATATCTGCGCTGAGAAATCTGATAACGTAGGTATTCGCTAATCCGAATAGTACCGGCCCGGTCAGTATCTATTATATTCTAGCTTGTTTATTTTTATTTTTTCACTCTTTTACCGCCCATTAACAAATATCTTTATTTGATTCCTGTCCAATCTATTATTTATTCAATTACTATTATTCGGTCGTGTCCGTGAGTTACTGATCATTTCCGAAAAAGCAAGTATATTCACCTCATTTAAGAAATATGAATATGGACACTCATGCTCGCGGTTTTCAATAACTCCCACCCACTACCTATTATTCAATTTCTATTCAACTAATGGAATTATATCTACACCATTAAACCGACATTGATTAAACTAATGTAACTTAACTAACACCTGTAAACGGATGTCCACTAAATTGGCGTTCCATTAAATTAATGAAATTAAACTAAAATGGCTGATCTAATAGCTGTTTAACGTCTGCCGCTAATACTTACCAATAAGGCCTGCCGCCATTTTCTGATTTCCTTCTACCCTCGGGGAGGCGTTCCTATCCCACCAGAAGGTAACCTTTTGCCTCTTGATCCTATAAATACTAATTCATTTCGAGCCAAAACTTATATCCTTTCAGGAATAATATATTTTAGTAGCTTGTTGTAGCATTATGCAGCGAGGTCGGACAGGTCTGATTTTCAAGCAATATGCTCGTTTAGCTTAAAACGCCTTTATCTGAAGCCCTGTCCGGGGGAATTAATGTATTTCAGTGTAAGGGTAAAAACGGCTTTTAAATTATAACTTCAAGGTTTAGAGTCAGTTGTTTCCCTGTGCTGATGAGTATCCTTTAAAGTCCTTTGTGTACTGTCAGGGTATCTTTTCGGTTTTCCGGGCTTTTGACCGCCTGAATCTTGCAGTTTCAAAAATGGAAATCCAAGGGGGTTTATTTACGAAACGGCTAAAAATATGTCCAAAATGCCATGCCAAACTGAAAGTGAGCTCAGATGGAGAGACCCAGTACTGTAGCATTTGCAAGTACTGGACAAAAGTGGGTACTGCAAGGCTCGATTCGATCATGATTTACGAGTGAGGATTCTGCATGGGAAATGCAAATGTTTCTGGATTTTGCAGTATATGCCAAACGAAGTTGAAACGCCAGGTACTAGGTTCTAATGTCTTTTACTACTGCCGGAACTGTGGATGTGTGAGTTCGGAAGCATATTTATCAGGGGGAGTAAACGTCCTCCACTCCCAGAAACCGACATCTGTAAGCAGGGAATCTCCACCTTTAAGCCTTATAAAGATGCCCGAATCGCTGTAATTGAAACCTAACCTGGATAAAAGGAGCTAGTATTAAAAAATTTGGAAAAAGTTAGCTTTTTAAAGAGCGACAATAGCTCATAAATTCAGTTTTTTATTTTTACTAATTTTTATTTACTTATTATGTTTTTTCTTTTCTTGTTGTGTTTTCATTCTTTTTATTCCGGAAAGGAACCACCGATTTCGTGGTTAAAACTCCCATATATTCCATGTAACTTCCTCAGGCTAAAAATAAGAGATAAAGAATACTACTAAAAAAGCGCTTATTTGAAAAACAAAAGGTAAAAATAAATTGGTTTTATTAAATAAGTATAATTCCTGTGTATAATTTCCTATAAAACCAGTCAGAAAGCGGTTTTTTCAGTGCCCTGCTTTTATCTGTTTGCAGACGTTTTCTACTTCGGCCCTGAAATCATCCTGGGTGATTCCGTAAAGGCCTGCAAGATACATGGCGCCGCCAGCACCTGCGCCCTCCTTGATTGTGCCTGTCTCATACCTGTGAAGCCCTTTGAGTTCGGACTTTCCAAATCCAGGGTCTGCAACGTAGACCACGGGTACACCAAGGGTTCTGGTAAGTTCGGTAAAGTTTGCGGATTTATCTTCCACGACATACCGGGTAGTAGCAATTGCCAGTTTTTTTGTATTGAAACCCAGGTGTTTGATCACGGCGTACACTGCTGCCATCTGAGTCCCTCCGGCAAGCACAACACTGACATCGGTGCCCTGGAAACCTGCAACAAGACCTACAACAGCAGGCATCATAGGATCTCCCATGCAGGCAATAGCTTTCATGGGATCATCTTTCAGACAGCCAAAGGTCAGGCCTGATGCTTTCAAGCCTTCTTCAATAACTTGTTTTTTCAGTTCAAGGGGGTTTTCATCGGCACTGCTGCTGACGTTTCCGTTGTATCCCAACGCCATTAAAACCCCCATTGCGGTTGTTGTGCCGCCTGGGATGCTTTCTCCGATAACTACGTGGTCTACCTGGTTTCTGAGTCTCTTGGCCAGAAACTTTGCCCGTTTGTAGATTCCCTGTACGTCCCTGACTGCAATTGGTTCCCGGATGTCTTCTCCAGGTTTTGCCTTAAGGTCGATGCACGGGACTTCCGGAGTTACAATAAGGCCGGAATTTACGAAATGATAGGGAGCATCCGTAAGCTTCAGCGCCGAACGGGTCATAATTGCAGGAGTAGGGGTATCATAAGGAGGAGTCATGGGGAGAACGGGCACGCTGATAATATCTCCTGTTTCCATAAGTTCCGCATCTCCTGCAGGCGTATAGTCCGTAAGTTCAGCCGTTTTTCCTGCTGCTGAAAGCTTCGGGATATGTGCGGTTTTAGTACTGGAAAGCACGCATAAAAACATTGGTCTTCTGGGTTTTGTGATTACTTCCGGTTCGATCCAGGCCATATAGTACCTCCTTCATGAATAAAATGCAAGTCGCAAGCGTTGACCCACAAGCGTTGCGCCGCTTGACCACGCCGTTGCTAGGGATTTATCGATCAAAACGTTTCACACAAAAGTTGTGACCACACCGCTACCAAGGGTTTTCGCTCAAGCCTTATATAAAAAGTCTTGCGGGCAAACATTTTTTGAAAAGGCTTGATTAATTCT
>Ga0183099_1000304_pt1 | contig 38974 bp, 31 predicted proteins | sample Biomet1_FD_127788 | JGI IMG/M metagenome (GOLD analysis project Ga0183099, IMG submission 127788) | Microbial communities from bioreactor (seeded with anoxic lake sediment) at LBNL, California, USA - Biofuel metagenome 1 | ecosystem: Engineered > Bioreactor > Anaerobic > Unclassified ... | reverse complement strand
ATAGTAAAATTTTATAAAAATATTGATTTTTTTTAGATTAAACATATAGTAAAATTTTATAAAAATATTGATTTTTTTTAGATTAAACATATAATGAGATTGTTCCGAAAACGCAAAGTTCCTTTACGTGTAAAATAGAGCGTGTTATTTCTAAAAAATAAGCTTTTTATTTTTCACAGATGCTATGGAGTTTTGATCGGATAGGAATTTATAATTTTATATAAATTTTTATATTTGGAGGGATTGTCAGATGGCAGGGATCAAGTTGGGGTTTGCGCCGACTAGACGTAGTATTTTTAGTGCACCGGATGCGATTAAATACCGTGGGTTGACAGCAAAACGTTTAACAGAGCTTGGTGTGGAATTTGTCGATATTACGGATATCAATGAAGAGGGATTGCTTTATGATGATGCGGATCGCCTTAAAATAGCTGAAAAATTCAGAAAAGAAAAAATTGATGGATTATTTTTGCCGCATTGCAATTTTGGGACCGAATATGAATGTGCAAGGTTAGCAAAGGATCTAAACGTACCTGTCTTGTTATGGGGACCGCTTGATGAACGCCCGGATGAAAATGGGGTGCGATTAAGAGATAGCCAATGTGGATTGTTTGCGACAGGAAAAGTTTTACGACGTTTTCGGGTACCATTTACGTATCTTACGAACTGTCGATTGGAGGATCCGGTGTTTGAGCGCGGAGTCAACGATTTTCTAGCGGTCTGTAATGTAGTGAAGACATTTCGTACGATTCGAATCTTACAAATTTCAACCAGGCCAAATGATTTTTGGTCGACGATGTGCAATGAAGGTGAGCTTTTAGAACGTTTCAATGTGCAGTTATCGCCGATTCCGATGCCAGAGCTTACCGAAATGGTGGAGACTGTGAAGAAGAGTGGTGAGACGGCAGAGGTTCTTGCTTTTATTCGAGATCATATGGAGGTTGGGATAAAGGATGAGGAGCTTGAAAATGTAGCAGCTTTGAAGGTCGCCATGAATAAACTCGTGCAAAAATATGGTTGTAATGCAGTGGCGATCCAGTGTTGGAATGCGCTGCAAAGTGAGCTCGGAATCATGCCATGTGCGGCGAATTCTTTACTCAACGATGAGGGGATTCCTGTTGCTTGTGAAACGGATATTCATGGTGCAATCACATCTTTGCTGGCCGAAGCCGCTGGGATGGGAACTACGAGGTCTTTCTTTGCGGATTGGACGATTCGCCATCCGGATGTAAAAAATGGAGAACTTTTACAACATTGCGGCCCATGGCCAATATCTTTGGCTAAAGAAAAGCCGAAGTTGACGTATCCGTTGGCATTTGATTACCCTGGAAGCCTGACGGCTGAAATTCGGCCAGGAGAAGTGACTTTATGCCGCTTTGATGGCGATAACGGTGAGTATTCTTTGCTTTTGGGTACAGCCAAGGGCATTGATGGTCCAAAATGCATGGGGACGTATCTTTGGGTCGAGGTGGACAATATAAAACGACTTGAAGAAAAACTGGTTACAGGTCCTTACATCCATCATTGTGTCGGCATCCATAAAAATGTTGTGCCTATACTCTATGAGGCATGCAAGTATATTGGGGTCAAGGCAGATTTGTATGATCCAATTGAAGAAGAGGTAAAAGCTTATCTGAGGGGGGAATAAACGTGGATTTGAAACAAAAGGCATGCGATATTCGCAAGAATATCATTACATTGATCCATATGGCTGGAACGGGACATATCGGTGGCGATTTAAGTGTTACGGACATATTGGTGATGCTTTATTATAAACAGATGAATGTCTCACCGGATTTGTTACGCGATGCGAATCGAGATCGTTTTGTTATGAGCAAGGGACATTCGGTGGAGGCGCTGTATTCTATTTTGGCAGACCGAGGATTTTTTCCAAAATCGGATTTGGATACGTATTCTACGTATGGTTCTAAATATATCGGTCATCCCAATAATAAAGTGAATGGCGTGGAAATGAATACAGGATCCTTGGGGCATGGATTATCCGTAGCTGTTGGTATGGCTTTAGCCGGAAAAATGGACCATCGGCCGTATCGTGTTTATGCAGTTATGGGTGACGGTGAAATGGCAGAAGGTTCTGTTTGGGAAGGCATCATGGCTGGTGGACATTATAAGCTGGATAATTTGACTGCTTTTGTCGATCGCAATCGATTGCAAATTTCAGGTAAAACGGAAGAAGTTATGTCGCAGGAACGGCAAGAGGAGCGATGGGCCGCTTTTGGTTGGAATGTTCTTTCTGTCAACGGAAACGATATGGATGCATTGGATGAAGCTGTCGAGAAAGCGAAGGCGGTAAAAGGACAGCCAACGGTAATTATTGCCAATACGACCAAGGGTTGTGGTGTTTCGTTCATGGAAAATCAGGTGGGGTGGCACCACAGGGTTCCAACCGATGAGGAGTATCAAAAGGCTATCGAGGAATTGGATTTTAGGAGGGCGCAATATGAGTAAGATTGCCAATAAACAGGAAATATGCAATGTGCTTTTGGAACAAGCAGCAAACGATAAAGATATTGTAGTTCTTTGCAGCGATTCAAGAGGCTCGGCGTCTATGGCGCCTTTTGCCAAGGAACGGCCGGAGCAGTTCGTTGAGGTTGGGATCGCTGAACAGAATTTAGTTTCTATTAGTGCCGGTTTAGCCAGTTGTGGGAAAAAGGCATTTGCTGTATCGCCGGCTTGTTTTTTGAGTACGCGAAGTATGGAGCAGGCAAAGGTGGATGTCGCCTATTCGCGGACGAATGTCACGTTGGTTGGTATCAGCGGTGGCGTAAGTTATGGAGCACTTGGGATGACGCATCATTCAGCCAATGATATTGCAACGATGGCCTCCATTCCGAATATGCGCGTTTATATACCAAGCGATCATTTTCAGACACGTAAGCTTATAGAAGCCTTGCTCAAAGACGAGGAACCATCCTATGTCCGAGTGGGCAGAAACGCTGTTGCAGATGTTTATGAAGACGGCAATGTTCCTTTTGTCATGAATCAGGCAACTTTGGTAGAGGCGGGGAGCGATGTGACGCTGATTGCCTGTGGCGAAATGGTGAAGCCTGCAAAAGATGCAGCGATGCAGTTAAAAGAAAAGGGAATCTCAGCGAGAGTTCTTGATATGTATTGCGTAAAGCCTATCGATGCAGATGCTGTTTTTAAAGCAGTTACAGAAACAAAAGTGATTGTGACGGTGGAAGAGCACACGAAATACGGTGGGCTGGGATCTATGGTCAGTCAGATTGCGGCTGAACAGGGTTCTTGCCGAGTGGTTAACTTGTCTTTGCCGGATGAGCCGGTGGTGACGGGAAAATCACAGGAAGTATTCGATCATTATGGCTTGAATGCGGATGGCATTGCAAAAAGGGTAATGGAGCTGATCTAAATGCCGGAAAAATATATTTTGGGAATCGATCAGAGTACGCAAGGAACCAAAGCGTTGTTGTTTGATTCAGTAGGCAGGTTGGTTGGGCGCTGTGATCGATCGCATCGGCAGATTATAAATGATAAGGGATGGGTAGAGCATGATCCTTTAGAAATTTATAAAAATGTATTGCTCGTCAGCCAGGATGTTGTAAGAAAAACGGGGATAGATAAATCGTCTATCGTCGCTCTTGGCATCAGCAATCAGCGAGAAACTGCCTTGGCCTGGGACAAAATAACAGGGTTGCCCGTCTACAATGCGATTGTTTGGCAATGTGCCAGAGGTGAAGATATTTGCCGTAAGATAGCAAATAATGGTGTAGCAGATAAGGTAAAGAAAATTACGGGATTACCACTGTCACCTTATTTTTCGGCAGCTAAGCTTTCGTGGATACTAGAAAACATAGAAGGTGCTCGCGAGGCAATGGAAAAAAGTCGACTGGGACTTGGAACAATGGACAGTTGGCTTATTTATAAGCTATCAGGGGGAGATGCTTATAAAACCGATTATTCCAATGCTTCGCGCACACAGCTTTTCAACATAACAGATTTATGCTGGGATAAGACGGTTTGTGGTTACTTTGGCATTGATGAGAAGAGTTTACCCGAAGTGTCAGATTCAAATGCACGGTATGGAATGACCGATTTTGATGGTTGGCTAGATACGGCAATTCCTATACAGGCGGTTTTAGGGGATTCACATGGGGCTCTTTTTGGCCAGGGCTGTCATAGCCCGGGCATGATAAAATCGACCTATGGCACGGGGTCCTCAGTCATGATGAATATTGGCGATAAACCGATTTTCAGCCAAAGAGGTTTGGCGACTTCTTTGGCGTGGAGCTTAGATGGAAAAATTCAGTATGTTTTAGAGGGGAATATCAATTACACCGGGGCTGTGATCACTTGGCTGAAAGAGCAGCTCAAGCTCATTATTAGTGCCGAGGAAACCGCTGAATTGGCTGAAAATTCAAATCCGACTGACAAATGTTATTTTGTTCCTGCTTTCAGCGGACTTGGCGCACCTTACTGGAATAGTGAGGTGACAGCGATGTTTACTGGGATCACAAGGATTACCGGTAAAAATGAATTTGTCCGGGCCGCGCTTGATTGTATTGCCTATCAGATCAGCGATATCGTAATGTTGATGCAGGAAGAAGCCGGCGTCGTCAGTAAAGAATTGCGTGTTGATGGTGGTCCGACAAAAAATAGATATTTGATGCAGTTTCAGGCAGACATTGCAGAAAACCTAGTGAACGTAGCTGATGTAGAGGAGTTATCCGGTATGGGGACTGCCTATGCTGCGGGGCTGGCAATTGGCTTATATGAGAAAACAAAAGTATTTCAAAATATACAGTATAAAAAGTATCAGCCGGAAATGACAAAGGTTGAAAGAACATGGCGTTATCAAGGCTGGCACAAGGCTGTAAGGCAGACGCTGCAGCAAGTTTAAATGGGTTTAACAGGAGTGTTCCTGATGAATCATAGTATTTTCTAAATAAAATTTTAGGGGGAACGTGACTCATGAAAAGATTCAAAAAAATGGTAGCTTTAGTTTTATCCGTATGTATGGCAGGTATTATTTTTGCTGGTTGTGGAGCTGATAGCAAAACGCCGGATAAGGCATCTTCTTCAGCACCGGCCAAAGAAGCGAAAGCATTGACTGGCGGCGGTTCTAAAATTATCTATATCATTACCCCATCGCATTCTAATCCATTTTTTAAGACAGAAGCAGATGCAGCGGCAGCCAAAGCCAAAGCTCTTGGTTATGAGGTAAAGACGGTATCGCATGATGATGATGCGACGAAACAGGCAGAGTTGTTTGAAAATGCAATTTCAGACAAAGCAGCAGCGATCATCTGTGATAATGCCGGTGCAGATGCTACCGTAGCGGCTGTGCAAAAAGCACGCGATGCAAACATCCCAACATTCTTAATCGATCGCGAAATCAATGGCAGCGGCATCGCTATTTCGCAGATTGTGGCGAATAATTATCAAGGGGCTAAGGCGATCGCAGAAGTCTTTGTGGAAAAAATGGGCGAAAAAGGGAAATATGCAGAGCTCATGGGCAAAGAATCTGATACGAATGCGGGCGTTCGTTCCAGCGCATTCCATGAAGTCATCGATCAGTATTCCGATATGAAAATGGTCGCACAACAGACAGCAAATTGGGAACAGACAGAAGCTTATCAAAAAGTGGAAACTATTTTACAATCCAATCCAGACATAAAGGGTATTGTTTGCGGCAATGATACGATGGCTGTGGGAGCTGTAGCCGCTATTAAAAATGCTGGCCTTAAAGGAATTGCAGTAATTGGTGTAGATGGTTCTGATGAAGCAGCTGCTGCAATCAAAGATGGCAATATGACGGGAACGGCTTTGCAACAGGCAGCCTTGATTGCTGAAATGGCAGTACAACAGGCAGATAAATACTTAAAAGAAGGCAAAACAGGTTTGGAAGAAAAACAACTAGTCGATTGCATTGCAATTACAGCTAAAAACGTGGATAAACTCAAAGCATTCGTTTACAAAGAATAGGATATAAAATGTGCAGGATTTAGTAGAGTGGGCGAGACCCGCTCTACTAAATCCAAAATATTTGCTTGGTAAGAGGGATGGGAGTGTAGGCTGGATATGAAAAAACGTGCATATATTGTAGTATCAGCGTGTCTTATCATGATGTTTTGTTTAACGGGCTGTGTAAAAGTCGTCCAAACCGGGCATGAAGGAGAGCTTACGGGAAAGGTCGCATTTAATGCTGCGGATAATGTCGCTGGTATTTGGGAATCACAAGCTATTCCACAGTTGGAGAAAAAAGCCGTGGATTTGCCGCAGTTTTTGACGGAATCAAATGGAGATTTGAAAACATTAGCCGGTAAATATGGCAAATATTCTATGGGGACCAAGGGCGAACTGAGTTATGTCGTCAAAGGCCAGGGCAAGGTCACGGAAGTAAATCAGGATAAAAAAGCCGGCGTGATGAAAATTCAGCTTGAGGGCTATCAAGGTCCAATGATGATTTCTTTACAAATCGGCAGTGTCTATAAAGGCTCAGCGGTAAGAGACAGCTTGGACTTCATAAAGTATGAGGACTATAAAAACCAGGTGGATTGGGCTAAGGTGTCGCAAAGCATACATGATGTGGTGAATAAAGATGTCATTGGCAAAGTCGACTTAAAAGCCATACAAGGAAAGACGGTGAAATTTGTTGGCTGCTTTAGTGTTGATAAACCAGATGAGTTGTTGATTACGCCAGTAGAGCTCACGGTGCAATAAGGAGGGACGAAGAATGGCAGATCGTTTTGAAATGCCGGCAGGTGTCTGTCTGCATGCCGAAAAAGTATCGAAGATTTATCCGGGAACAAAGGCGCTCGATGAGGTCTCTTTTGATGTATATAAGGGGAAAGTCAATGTCTTGATCGGCGAAAATGGTGCAGGTAAGTCAACGCTGATGAAAATCATTGCCGGAATTGAACAGGAATCAGCGGGAACTCTTTATATGGGCGGAGAAAAGGTCAGCTTTAAAAATGTCACAGAGGCGAGAGTCCATGGAATCGGAATCATTCATCAAGAGCTCAGTCTTTTTCCAAATTTGAATGTATACCAAAATATTTTTATGTCGCGAGAACAAACGAGATATAAATTTGGTCTTGATAATAAGAAACATATTGAGCTGACGAAAAAAATAATGGATAAGCTGGAGCATCCGATAAGCCCTCAAATGATTGTCGGCGATTTGAGGGTAGGGCAGCAGCAAATGATTGAAATTGCTCGTAACCTCGTACAAGATGATTTGAAGATCTTGATCATGGATGAACCGACGTCTTCTCTTAGTGCGCAGGAAGTGCAGGTTTTGTTCAAGATTATGAGAGAGCTTACGGCTGAGGGAATCTCCATTGTATATATATCGCATCGTTTGGAGGAAATCATGCAGATTGGTGATTATGTAACAATACTGCGTGATGGAAAATTTGTCGCAGCTTCTGCAGTCAAAACAATTGATGTTTCCTGGATCGTAAAGCAAATGGTCGGGAAGGGCAAAGTATATCCGCAAAGGCAGGAATGTGTCGATTGGGAAAAAAGAGAAAAAGTTCTCGAGGTCGAAGCACTGACTTTACCGAAAAAGGGCGGAGGATATCTCTTGCATGGTCTGGATTTCAGCTTGAGAAAAGGAGAAATTCTTGGAATATATGGACTTATGGGTTCAGGCCGTACGGAAATATTCGAGTGTATCATGGGCCTTAGACCAGAACATACCGGTAAAATAAAATTGCATGGCAAGCAAATAAAGATAAAGAATGTATCCGATCAAATTCGCCAAGGGTTTGCACTTGTACCGGAGGACAGGCAGCGTGATGGATTGGTACAAACCATGAATATTGCAAAAATATATCCTTATCTAGTCTAAAAATTACGCGAAATCCATTTTTCTCAATGACAAAAAGAGGCAGAAAATGTAGAAAAAGAAATCAAGGATATTCATATCAAGGTCGCGGATAAAACATTGCCGATCTTATCGCTTTCTGGGGGGAATCAGCAAAAAGTTGTCATTGGCAAAGGGCTTTTAACGAATCCGCAGATACTTCTGCTCGATGAACCGAGCAGAGGCATTGATATCGGGGCAAAGACTGAGGTTTTTGAAATCATCCAGCGCTATGCGGAGCAAGGTTTGTCGATTATTGTAATTTCTTCGGAACTGCAAGAAATCATGGCGATTGCCGATCGAATCTTTGTGATATCCAATGGAATAAAAACGAGCGAAATGAAAAAAGAAGAGATTACGGAAGACAAGCTGGTATTGGCTTCATACCAAGGACATACGGTGGGGCGGCACGTCTCTTAAGCCATAAGAAAGGGTGTATCTTATCGTGAAAATAAAGGACGGGATTTCCATGGACATGAATATAAATAAAAAACAAGGAAATAATTCTTTGCTCATGATGCTGTTGAAGGGGCGGACGTTGATTGTCTTAGCGCTGCTTTTGGTATTTTTTAGTTTTGCGACGCCAAATTTCTTGTCGACCAATACGTTTTTATTATTGGCAAAACACGTTGCCTTATATGGGATATTGGCAATTGGCATGACCTATGTCATCATCACCGGCGGCATCGATCTTTCAGTGGGGGCGGTTGTCGGTTTAGCCGGAATGATAGCGGGTGGCATGATACAAAAGGGCATTACGTTTCAGATGTTTGATGTCACTTTGTATTTTAGCGTGCCGCTGGTCATTTTCTTTACGGTGCTCATGGGTGCGTTTGTTGGTTGGATCAATGGCATGACCATTACGAAGTTCGGCGTTGCTCCATTTATTGCTACGCTGGGTACGATGTATATAGCTAGAGGCTTTGCGATGCTGCATTCGAGTGGCGCAACCTATTCAAATATCACAGGCAATGACGCTTTAGGCAATGTTGGATTCACTTTTTTTGGCAGCAGGGTTTTTGGTTTGCCCGTGGGTGCGATTGTCTTGGTCATCATCGCGTTGATTGCAGGAATCTTACTGAAAAAGACGACGTTTGGCTGGCATATATTTTCTATCGGTGGCAACGAACGAGCGGCAAAGCTTTCGGGCGTCAAGGTGGATAAAGTCAAGATCTTGGTTTATATTTTCTCAGGCGTTTGCGCGGCTATTGTCGGTATCATTACCGCATCGCAGTTGGAAGCTGCACATCCAGCCTCTGGCGAGACCTGGGAAATGAATGCAATCGCGGCAGCCGTCTTGGGCGGGACTTCGATGATGGGCGGCATTGGCACGATTGGCGGGACGATCATCGGCGCATTTGTCATTGGTGTCATATCTGATGGCATGGTCATGTGCGGTGTATCTGAATTTTGGCAGATGATCATCAAAGGGCTTGTCATTATTTTAGCGGTCATCGTCGATCAGTTCCAGCGTAACATGGAGGCGAAGATAGCTTTGCAGGCAAGAAATGAATCAAAAAGCGAAGCTTGATGAAATGATGGATTGTTTGGTTATGAGGCTGTTTGCGGGTAATAAATAGCAAGCAGTATAAAAGGAGAGAATATAGATATGAAGAAAAAAGGGATTTTGCAGGCACAGCTCGCTGGCTTGATTGCAGCTCTTGGACATAAGGATTTGTTTATGATTGGTGATGCGGGGATGCCGATTCCAAAAGGCATAACAATTGTCGATTTAGCGCTTTGCGGTGGGGTGCCGAGCTTTCGTCAGGTCCTGGACGCGGTATTAGAGGAGACTGAGGTAGAATTTTATTCGTTGGCAGAAGACATCAAAGTGAAAAATCCGGAGCTTTTGCATTACATTGAAGAAAAATTGCCAGCTACAGAACATGAATTCATCGAACACCTAAAATTGAAAGAAAAATCTAAAGAAGTACGATTTGCTATTCGAACCGGGGAGTTCACGCCATATCCCAATATAATTTTGCGTGCCGGTGTAGCTTTTTCGGCATAGGCAATGGTATAGTATAGATAACGGACCGCTAGATTGCAGCGTTTGCGGTTTTATGACCTGTGGTTTAAAATGGGAGTCCAGAAGGAGAATGCAGGGTGAAGATAAATTTAAAAAAAATAAGTGAATTGACCGGCTTTTCTCTGGCCACTGTTTCAAATGCACTGAACAATAAAAAAGGGGTAAACCGTGAAACGGCTGAACAAATCTTAAAGATAGCACAGGAATACGGTTATGCTATGGAAAATAAGATCAGACGAATCAAAGTGGTGACGTATCGTGACAGCGGTGTGGTATTTTCGGATTCTCCGTTTTTTTCTGTACTTCTTGAAAGTGTGGAAAATGAAAGCCGCAAATCTGGATATGAAACAACGATTTTTAACTTATATCGTCGCCGCGCGGATTATGAAGAACGGATCCAGGAACTTTTGAATGATACGACGGCGGCTATTTTGCTGGTTGGAACTGAGCTAAACGAAGAAGATGCAAAAGTTTTTCAGCAAATGCCGGTGCCTGTTGTTCTGCTAGATTGCTGGTTTGAAAACTTATCGTTCAATGCTGTGCTGATGAATAATCAAGACTCCGTGTCACAAGCAGTAAACTATCTCGTAGGGCTTGGACATAAAAGCATCGGCTATTTGAAGGGCAGCATACGCATCAAGAATTTTGAGTATCGTGAACAGGGCTATAAAAAAGCTTTGCAAAATAATGGAATTTCCTTGCTCAATGATTATGTTGTCGAGGTTCCGCCAACAATTGATGCAGCGTTTGAAGAGCTTGACCGGATTTTACAAGAGGGGCATGCGATGCCGACGGCTTTTTTTGCTGATAATGATATGATTGCACTCGGTGCGATGAAGGCTCTGCAAAAAAGAGGCTATAAGATACCGGAAGATATATCGATTATCGGTTTTGATGATATAAGCTTTTGCAGCGTTTTCACGCCGACTTTGACAACCGTCCGCGTCTACAAAAAGGAGCTTGGACAGCTTGCGGTGCGCCGCTTGATTCGATTGATTAGATCGGGTAGTAAGATTTGTACAAAAACGGAAATATGCAATGATTTGGTAGAACGAGATAGTACGGCAGCAGCTAAAGCGGAGGGATGACAAATGAAGATAGCGGTAATTGGTTCTGTTATGGTGGATCTCATGTCCTATGCAGATCAGATGCCAGAGGCGGGAGAAACGCGTGAAGCGAATGCTTTTTCAATTGGTTGTGGCGGAAAAGGGGCTAATCAGGCTGTAGCAGCGGCAATGCTTGGCGCTGATGTGATGATGATGGCCAAAGTAGGCGATGATATCTTTGGTGAAACGGCACGGCAAAACTTTATCGAACATGGCGTCGATACCAAATATGTATTGCCGGTAAATGGTGTTTCTAATGGCATGGCGACCGTTTTTGTCGATGCTTCATCGCAAAATCGCATTTTGATCTATAAGGGTGCGAACTTGCATTTGACGCCAGATGACATCTTGCTGGCAGCTGATGATTTGAAACAATGTGAGCTGATCGTCTTGCAACTTGAAATTGCTGCGCCAACGGTTTATGCGGCAATCGAGTTTGGCAGGGCGCATAACATTCCGGTCTTGTTGAATCCAGCGCCAGCAATGAAGGATTTGTCCTTGGAGATGGCCTGTAAATGTGAATTCTTTGTTCCAAATGAAACCGAGTTGTCAATTTTGACTGGTATGCCGGTCGAAACGATGGAACAGATTGAAAAAGCAGCGCAAAGCCTGGTCGATCGAGGGCTTAAAAACGTCTTGGTGACGATGGGGGGAAAAGGTGCGCTCTTACTTACTAAAGAGGACTGTATCAAAGTTCCGGCCTGTAAAGTCAAAGCTGTTGATACGACAGGTGCCGGCGATGCTTTTATCGGTTGTTTCATCGCCGATTATGTCAAGACGCACGATGCCGTTTCGGCTATGCAGCGCGCAGCAGCATTTGCTGCCTTGAGTGTTACAAAACGAGGAACCCAGACATCTTATCCAACCCAGGCGGAGTTCGATGCGTTTATCCGTGAACAAAATGATCGGGATTTTGTAAAATAATTTTAAGGCTCAGATATAAATTTTGTCGATTTTGTGGTAGAATGGGTAGCGTAGGATATATTCATGAATGAGTAGCCTATAACTGGAAACAAGTTATAGGCTTTTTTGTTTTTATATGCTGCAATAATCATTAGGGAAAGTATTAGGAGGAAACAAAGTGAATATAGGAGAATGGTTTAAGTTTTCGGAGAGGAAGACAAACTTTTCTACAGAAACATTGGCTGGGATAACAACTTTTGTTACCATGGCGTACATCATAATCGTGAATCCAGCTATCCTCAGTAAAACAGGGATGGATTTCAATGGCGTGTTCATCGCTACGATTTTGGCTAGTATGCTCGGAACCTTGATTATGGGGATCTTTGCAAATTATCCAATAGCGATTGCTCCTGGGATGGGCATGAATGCTTACTTTGCATTCGCCGTTGTCATTGGTATGGGCATTGCATGGCAACAGGCTTTAGGAACAGTCTTCATTGCGTCCGTCATTTTTTTATTGTTATCATTTACTAAATTTCGTCAAGCACTGATCAATTCGATTCCAATCAGCTTAAAGCAGGGCATTTCTGCTGGTATTGGCTTATTTGTAACATTTATCGGATTACAGAGCTCGAAAATCGTCATCAGTTCACCAGCGACGTTGGTTACGTTAGGAAATTTAGCGGATCCAACAACGTTTTTGACAATACTCGGTTTGATCATTACCTTAGTTTTGATGGTCAATGAGGTCAAAGGAGCTATTTTCATCGGTATGATCGTGACTGCTGCATTGGCTTATGCACAGGGTTTGCTCGTGATACCGCCGAGCTTTTTCAGCTTGCCGACAGGTCTTGATCACACGTTTATGCAGATGGATATCTCAGGTGCGCTCAATGGCGGCATGTATGCGATTGTCTTTACATTCTTAATTGTCACATTGTTTGATACGACCGGCACTATGCTCGGCATTGGTGCGCAGGCAGGCTTGCTTAAAAATGGTGAGTTCCCGAATGTTCGCGCTGCTTTGCTGGCAGATGCTTGTGCGAGCACCCTTGGTGCGGTTTGCGGTACGAGTCCGACCTCTTCTTATGTAGAGTCAGGTGCTGGGGTTGCAGCAGGCGGACGTACTGGTTTTTCTTCTGTTATTGTGGCAGTTTTGTTTGCCTTGATGCTTTTTTGCGCCCCGATTGCGCAGATGCTTGCGTCCATTCCGGCAGTTACGTCGCCGGCGCTCATTATTGTCGGCTTTTTGATGATGAATGGCTTGCGTGCAATTGATTGGACTGATATGGAAGAAGGCGTACCGGCATTTTTTACCTTAATTATGATGCCGTTAAGTTATAGCATTACGACCGGTGTAGGCATAGGGTTCATTGTCTATCCGATTTTGAAAATATGCCGGGGCAAAGCCCGGGAAGTACATCCTTTGATGTATTTGTTCATGGTACTCTTCATTATTCAATTAGGCTTTATGGGCCATTAATAGATTTTTGCAGGAGGGATTGCATGAGTGATTTCTATATAAAAAAGATAGCGGTTGCTTTTGTTGTACTTGGCCTGTCTGTCGTCTTGTTTCCGACATACGGGCAAGCGACACAAAAACGACAGCATGATCCAGAAATTGTTAAAACAGCAGATATGGATCGAACGGTTTCAAGAGAAAAGAAAATCAATGAACTTTTAGCGCAGCTTAGAAAATCGCATGATTCGGCTGCTGTACCAATCAAAGCGCCAGTTGCTATGCCTTTGCAGCCATACCAGGAAAATGATGCGATACTTGGCGGCCCTATGGCGACTCCGGAACAATGTGTGAAGTATTTGCTTAAAGTAAACCCTTCGCCGAATATAAAAGTGTCGGCGAATGAACTCGTAGAATATTATTACGAGGAGGGTACACGAGAGGGCGTTCGTCCCGATGTGGCTTTTGCCCAGGCACTTAAAGAAACGGGGTTTTTTCGTTATGGGGGCACGGTTTCTCCTGATCAAAACAATTATTGTGGATTGGGGACGACTAGTGCACAGGTCAAAGGTGCTTATTTTTCTTCGCCTCTTTTGGGGGTTCGAGCTCATATCCAACATTTGCTGGCTTATGCATCGACAAAGATGCCGGCAGAGCCTGTTGTCGATCCACGCTATGATTTAGTGCGATCGGTTTATACGGATTCACCGATCAGCACATGGGAAGGTCTCAATGGACGATGGGCAGTTCCGGGCAGAACTTATGGAGAAGACATTCTGCAAATCCATAGAGGAATCGTGAACGAACAATAGCTTTACAAAGGAGTGCTTCGGTTCAAGGAGCACTCCTTTTTTTAATAGGAAGCGTAGACGCGATATATAGAATATGCTAAAATGAATTTATATTTGCTAAAATGATAGGATAGAAATACTAAAGAAAAATTTGGCTATAAAGGACTGGGATAAGTAATTTATGATTAGTACAAGCGGCTTGACACTGCAATTTGGAAAACGAGTATTATTTAAAGATGTCAGTATAAAATTTACACCGGGCAATTGTTATGGTGTAATCGGGGCGAATGGCGCCGGGAAATCTACATTTTTGCGCCTTTTATCAGGTGATATCGAGCCGACGAACGGCAGCATAGACATTTCTCCGGGGGAACGCCTGGCCGTACTCAAGCAGGATCATTATGAATTCGATGAGTATGAAGTTTTAAAGACGGTTATTATGGGACATAAACGTTTGGTTGAGATTATGGACGAAAAAGACGCATTGTATGCAAAACCGGATTTTTCCGATGCAGACGGTATGCGGGTTTCTGAACTTGAATGTGAATTCGCTGAACTCGATGGCTGGGATGCTGAACCAGAAGCGGCAAGACTTCTCAATGGTTTGGGGATTTCAGAAGAACTTCATACCGTAAAGATGTCTGAACTGAGCGGTAAGGAAAAAGTTCGTGTTCTTTTGGCCCAGGCTCTTTTTGGCAATCCAGATATTTTGCTATTGGATGAACCGACAAATCACTTGGATATTACATCCATCAATTGGCTCGAAGACTTTTTGGCCGGCTTTGAAAATACGGTCATCGTTGTATCCCATGACCGACATTTCCTCAATCAGGTATGTACGCATATTGCTGATGTCGACTTTGGTGCTATTCAGCTTTATGTCGGTAACTATGATTTTTGGTTGCAATCGAGCCAGCTTGCCTTGCAGTTGTCCAAAGATGCAAACAAGAAAAAAGAAGAAAAAATCAAAGATTTACAAGCGTTTATTCAGCGTTTTAGTGCCAATGCTTCAAAATCGAAGCAGGCTACTTCTCGTAAGAAGATGCTTGATAAAATTTCGCTCGATGACCTCAAGCCTTCATCGCGTCGTTATCCATATATTGCATTTAAGCCAGATCGCGAAGCTGGCGATCAGCTTCTGACAGTCGAAGGCATCAGCAAGACCATTGATGGCGAAAAAGTCTTGAATGATGTGAGCTTTACGGTCAAAAAAGGCGAAAAAATAGCTTTTGTCGGACCGAACAGTATTGGGAAAAGTACTTTGTTTAAGATCCTCATGGGCGAGATGGAACCGGATGCAGGTTCGTTCAAGTGGGGAATCACGACTACGCAGGCGTATTTGCCGGTAGACAACTCAGCTTATTTTGATGGCAAGGAATTGAATTTGGTCGACTGGCTGCGTCAGTATTCCGAAGACCAGGATGAATCTTTTGTTCGTGGCTTCTTGGGACGTATGCTCTTTTCCGGCGAAGAAAGCCTTAAACAGGCCACTGTTTTATCTGGAGGAGAAAAAGTACGCTGCATGTTGTCTCGCATGATGCTAAGTGGCGCTAATGTGCTTTTGCTCGATGAACCAACCAATCATTTGGACTTGGAATCGATTACAGCACTCAACGATGGTTTGATTGCATTTACAGGAACAATGCTCTTTGTATCGCATGACCATGAGTTCATTCAGACGATTGCAGATCGTATCATAGAAATTACACCAAATGGTGTCGTCGATCGTGTAACGAGCTATGATGACTATTTGGCAAATGATACCGTCAAAAAACAGTTGGCAGAAAAATACGGAAAATAAAAGTTAAGAGCGGAGGGTGCCCCCCTCCGTTTCGTTTTATAAAGAGTTAGCTGAATCTTGTAAGGCATAAGCGAATTTTGAATGGAGATAATCTATATGCTAGGGAATCTGATCCAAAATGCGAACCATAAAATTGAAAATACAGTGGCACCAAATCGGTTGAAGGAAATGATTTCTGTTTTGCGAAAAAGAGAAATCGTCCACGGAATGACGCCTGAAAAATTGCGTATGATTTTGGAAGATCTCGGACCTACTTTTGTAAAGCTAGGACAAGTCATGTCGATGCGACCGGATTTTTTGCCCCAAGAATATTGCGATGAATTCACAAAGCTGCAAACCAATGTCAAAGCGCTGCCATTTGAAGTGATCAAGGATATCCTAGAAGATGAATACAACCAAAAATGGACGAATTTATTTCTTTCGATCGATGAAGCAGTTTTGGGGTCGGCTTCTATTGCCCAGGTTCATCGGGCTGTATTAAAAAATGGCGAGCGCGTCGTCATCAAGGTGCAGCGTCCCGGCATTTATGACATCATGTCAAAAGATATCGTGCTTTTGAAAAGAGCTGCAGCCTTGCTTAAGGTGTTGGGGAACTCGCATGATATCGTTGATTTTGATATGATCCTCAACGAGATGTGGAGCATTGCCAAGCAAGAAATGGATTTTTTGATGGAAGCCGAGCATATTGATGAATTCCGCCATTTGAATCAAGGCATCGATTACGTAAACTTTCCCGTGGTCAACCACCCGCTGACTACTTCGCATGTACTGGTCATGGAGTTCATTGATGGTATACAAATCGATAAGGTCGATGAAATCAATGCATTAGGCTATGATATTCGTTCCATCGGCAAAAAACTCGGTGAAAATTATGTAAAGCAGATCATTGAAGATGGGTATTTTCATGCCGATCCGCATCCAGGCAACATTTGGGTTCGCGATGGTAAAATCGTATGGATCGATTTAGGCATGGTAGGCCGTTTATCGAACCATGATCGTGCAGCCCTCAAACAAGCCGTGTATTCCCTTGTAAACCAAGATACATATGAGATGAAAAGTGCAGTGCTTTCTTTAGGTATACCTAAGGAGAGGATCAATCACACGCTGCTTTATGAGGATATAGATGCACTTATGATGCAGTACAGCGGCATTGATTTCGATAATTTGCAGCTGGGCCTCTTGGCTAGGCAAATCATGCGTATTTTACGCCGACATAAGATATCCATTGTTCCGGGAATCAGCATGTTCGCTCGCGGCGTCATGACAATCGAGGGAGTCATGCGCATTTGCTGCCCAGATATCAGTTTTGTAGAGATTTTTGCCGAGCAAATGCAGGCAGAATTCCGTAAAAACTTTGATTGGCGGACAGAGCTCAATAAGGCGAAGCGTGAGGGTTACTTGCTTTTGCGAAAATCAATTCATTTGCCAGAGCAGATTTCAGATATACTTAAGATGACGATGAGTGGCCAAACTAAGGTGAATTTAGATCTTACTGGATCAGAAGAACCTTTGCGCCGCATCGATAAAATGATCAATAAAGTTACGATTGGTATTATAAGTTCAGCCTTATTATTGGGGTCAAGCATTATTAGTACGACGGCAATGATGCCGCAGATTATGGGAATTCCACTTCTGGGAGTATTCGGTTATTTGGCAGCACTGGTCTTATGTGGTCGGTTGTTGCTCAGTATTATGCGTCATAAATAGGGGGATGTAAGTTTTGCAAGGAATCAGAGGAGCTATAACGGTCAATAAAAACGAAAAAACTGAAATTTTTTCTGCTGTACAGCGTTTACTGCAAGCGATGGTCAAAGAAAATGAAATAGAGCTTGATGATATCGGTGCTGCACTCTTTAGTGCTACAGACGATATCACCGCTGCTTTTCCGGCTGCGGCCGCCCGTCAGATTGGCTGGGCGTATGTACCTTTATTTGATGCCCGGCAGATGGATGTGGATAATAGTTTGGAAAAGTGCATTCGTGTGCTTTTGCTTGTCAATACGGATAAAAAACAAGCGCAGATCCAGCATATATATCTGGAAAAAGCGGTTTGTCTGCGTCCGGACCTGACAGATAAATAATAAAAAGTAAAAGGCGGGAAGAAAAGAAAAATGAAACAAACTAAAATTCATCCGGTAGATGAAAAATTATCTTTCGGAAAACTTCTGATCTATGGATTACAGCATGTACTGGCGATGTATTCAGGCGCGGTGGCCGTACCTTTGATTTTGGCTAGCGCGATTCATTTGGATACGGAGCAGTTGATCTACTTGATCAATGCGGATTTATTCACTTGCGGTGTAGCTACTTTGATTCAGACCTTAGGCGTTGGACCGAAAGTCGGAGCAAAATTGCCGATTGTCCAAGGCTGTACCTTTGGTGCGGTGACGACGATGATCATGATCGGCGGTCAGCATGGCCTGCAAGGAATTTATGGCTCGATTATCGTAGCTGGTTTTTTGACGTTTATTTTTAGCACTTATTTCAGCAAAATGCTGCGCTTTTTCCCGCCAGTAGTCACTGGTACTGTTATCACAATCATTGGTTTATCTCTGTTGCCGGTAGCTGTCAATTGGATTGGCGGCGGCAATCCTAAAGCTCCGGATTTTTGCGATCCAGAAAAGATCTACATGGCTCTTTTGGTCTTGTTGATCGTACTCATTTGCTACCGCTGTTTTACTGGTTTTATCAGCAATATCGCTGTTTTGCTGGGCTTGGTAATCGGTACAGTTGTAGCAGCATTTTTGGGCTTTACCGATTTTTCCGCAGTGGGCAAGGCGGCATCGTTTGGTGTCACGACGCCATTTCATTTTGGCATGCCGATTTTTGATCCGGCATCGATCTTTGCGATGACGGTCGTCATGATGGTCGTTATGACCGAGACAACCGGTGATGTCATGGCTATTGGGGAAATTGTCGACAAGAAAGTCGATGAAAATGTCTTGAGCCGCGCGTTGAGAGCAGATGGTTTCTCGACAATGCTCGGTGGTATCTTCAATGCTTTTCCTTATACAGCTTTTGCACAAAATGTCGGGTTAGTCAGCCTTACTGGTGTCCGCAGTCGTTTTGTCGTGGCTATGGCTGGTGTCATCTTGATGGTTCTGGGCTTGTTCCCTAAGCTGGCCGCTATTGTTGCCTGCATTCCGAATTCTGTACTTGGCGGCGCTGGCATAGCGATGTTTGGCATGGTTGCTGCCAGCGGCATAAAAACTCTTTCGAAGGTCGATTTTGATCATAGCTATAATATGATGATCGTTGCTGTCAGTATCGGCATTGCCTTGATTCCGCTAGGTGTACCGACTTTTTACAATAAATTTCCTATTTGGGCGCAGCTTTTCATGAAAAGTGGTATTACCGTCGGCAGTGTTACGGCGATTTTGCTCAATATCATCTTGAATGGTATGCCGAAAACTGACAAGAAGGAAGAAGTTGCCAGAAAAGAATATCTATAAGAGAAGAGGTTTTTTACATGAAAGAAGTAATATCGACAGATAAGGCTCCAGCAGCTATCGGGCCGTATTCGCAGGCAATCAAGATCAATGGGATGCTTTTTGTGTCTGGTCAGATTCCGCTGAATCCAGCAACTGGAGAAATTGTTGAAGGCGGGATTGAAGCACAGACCTTGCAGGTCTTAGAAAATCTTAAGGCGATTATTACAGCTGCAGGCCACTCGCTTGATGATGTTGCTAAAACAACGGTTTATTTAACTAACATCCAAGATTTTGCTACCGTCAACGGCATTTATGCAAAGTACTTCCAAAAAGAATGCCCGGCAAGAGTCTGCATAGAAGTTTCCAATCTGCCTAAAGGCGCATTGATTGAAATCGATGTAATTGCTGGCTAAGATAAAGAAAAGCATCTGTTCACCTTGTTGAACAGATGCTTTTTTCATAAAAAAGATACAGGTTTTTCGCAAAATGAAAATCGCTATTCCAGAAAATTTGAGCCTTTGAAGGAGAGCAAAGTCGATGCTGCATATATCTTCGCTGAGCAAAAATAATATTTTCTATGGTATTTTTGCGCTTTTTTGTCTGGGCAATATTTTGTTTTTTATTGCTGGCAATTATTTTTATCAAGTCATTATGAATTATAATATTACAGATCGCCGTACAGATGAGGAATATGACAGAGAACGTGGTATTCTTGGCATCGATATGGCAAAAATCGAAGCCCTGCCGCATGAGGCGGTGAGGATACCCTCATCCTTTGGCTATAACTTACAAGGGTGCATGATTGAAAATTCTCAGCCTACAAACAACACAGTGATTTTAGTGCATGGCATAGGCAAAGATAAAAATTGGAGTGAAATGAAATATGCATCGCTGTTTTTGAAAAAGGGCTTTAATGTCTTTGTCTATGACAGCAGAGGGCATGGGGCGAGTGGCGGAGAGCATCCAAGTTATGGATTTTATGAAAAAGAAGATTTGGAAAGTGTCGCAGCTTATATAAGACAAAAAAATCAAGGGCAGGGAATGATCGGTATCCATGGTGAATCCATGGGGGCGGCTACCGCTCTGTTACATGCAGAAAAATATGGAAAAAATATTGCGTTTTATATTTCGGATTGCGCGTATTCAGATCTCTATCAGCTGTATTATATCCGTTGCGCGGATTATTCGGTGCCGGTGGCGGTAAGACCATTGCTCTTAAAATATTTGAGCTTGGTTTGTAAGATACGATCGGGTTTTTATTTGACGGATATTTCGCCGATAAAAGATGTTGGACAAATATCGGCACCTGTGCTGTTCATACAAGGAACGGCTGATGATTTTGTTCCGACGTTCATGTCTAATGACTTGTATGCACAAAAGAAGCAAGGTGTAAGAAAATTATATCAGGCTGCAGGGGCGAAACATGCACAGTCAATTGATGTCAATCAGGCTGAATATGATGAAGTCGTACAAAATTTTTTGATACAGATTGATAAATTATGAAACAAAAAAGGGGCAGAGCACATTTTTAGGTGCTCTGCCCCTTTCTTATATATCAGATCGCCAAAACTTTTTCAGTGATGGCGTCTAGTTGTTCTTGTTTAGGGATGTTTGCGATACGGATCTTTTCTAGGCATATGTCGAAGCCACATGCTTTTAAGCAATCTTCGACTTCAGCGATGCTTTGCCCGCCCCAGCCATATGAGCCAAAAGCAAAAGCCTGACGGTTCTTAGGAGAAAGTCCTTTGAGGTAACAAAGGAAGGAAGCAACGGTTGGCAGCATCGTATTGTTGATGGTAGGGGAACCGACTGCGATGTATTTAGAAGTCAATACATCAACCACGATGTCTGAAATATGGGTTTCTTTCAAATCATAGAATTTCGTTGGCAATCCCTTTTGGGTAAAGGCTTCAGCGATGGTTTTCGCCATGGTTTCCGTAGAATGCCACATGCTGTCAAAGACCACCAAAGCACGTTCTTCGGGTTCATTGGCACTCCATTTTTCATAAGCGGCTAATATTTCAGCGATATGTGTACGCCAGATATTACCGTGGCCAGTCGCAATCATATTGATATCAAAGGCAGCGAGGGCTTTGCAGGCTTGCTGGGCTTGACGGCCATAAAGCATCAAGATATTGGCATAGTATTTTTTTGCTTCTTCCAAAACAACGGAAAATTCATTTTCATCATCAAATGGGCTGCTGGAGGCAAAATGCTGGCCAAAGGCATCATTTGAGAATAAAATTTTATCTTCAGGACAGTAGGTTACCATGCTGTCTGGCCAGTGGAGCATAGGAATGGTGACGAACTCGAGTGTACGGCTGCCGATATTGAGTGAATCGCCGGTCTTGACGCCTTTATATTTATAGTCGCCATAGTAGGCCGTAAGACCTTTCAGCCCGTTAGGAAGGCTGGTGACGATCGTGGCATTAGGGCAGTGTTCCATCATAAATGGGATTGCTCCGGAGTGGTCACGTTCGACATGGCTTGAAATGATATAGTCTATTTTTGCAGGATCGACGATTTTACTGACTCTTTCGAGCAGTTCGTCGGCGAAGCCTTCTTTTACAGTATCGATCAATGTTATTTTTTCATCAATGATCAAATAAGCATTGTATGTTGAGCCACGATTGGTTGAATATCCATGAAAATTACGTAAAGACCAATCAATAGCGCCAACCCAGTAGATTCCCTTTTTTATTTCAACAGCTTGCATTGAGAAAGACCACCTTTCTTTATAACCCTAAATAAAGTAAAATTCTTTGCTATATTTATTTTAATACTAAGAATGAATTAATACAAATTATTTTTGCACAATATTTTTGGCCTGAAAATTATTATTGTTCATCTGCTTGCAGGCGAACGTCGTTCCAATTTTGATTGATCGTATCTGCCATGGATTTTTTGCCGGGAACATCGAGATGCAATCCATCGAGACCTAGTTCTGTCGGTAAAATTCCTTGCGGGCAATCGAGTGCACTGGCAATATCGATATGAACCTCAGAGCGGATGTAGTCGTTGACGAGAGCAAATTGATCTGACCAGCCGCTAGCCGTGTCTTCGTCAAAGGCAGCTTTTATGTTAGCTGGATTGATAGGAGGCAGTGTCAGAAAAATCGGCTTGATGTTATTTTGTAAGCATTTTTCTTTTATTGCCTGCAAATCAGCAATGACCGATTCTGCCGGAACTCCGCCGCGAAGGCTGTTGCTGCCGCCAAGAATCAGCAGATAATGTGGGTGAAATGGCAGAACGTCGCGCTCAAACCGGTCGACTAAGGCTTGGCTGGTGTCACCGCTTTGTGAGAGATTGACACTCGGAAAGGAGAGATAAGAGGCATATCCGTATTCCCAGTCCGCCGGTCCATAAGAAAGATGACCGCCTCCGTGACTGATGCTGTCGCCATAGATTCCGACTTCCCAGTGCCTTTTGGGGTTCAATGTGATTGCCGACGCTTCGGAGTATACGCCAACGGGCTGTCCTTCGGCATCCAATGCACGTACTCTCCAGTAAAATGCCCTGGAGCCAAAACGAGGAGCAGGGTCGTATTGCTCGCCAAATGGGCAGATGGTCGAAAATATACGATAGCGAGAAGGCTCTATGCCACCGGGATTTTCTGGCGGTTGAGACAAGACTTCAAGCTCGAATTTTGCTGCTCCGTGGTTTGGAATCCAGCTATAGACCGGATAGAGTAAATTGTGCCCATTTTCACTGTCATAGACAGCAGTTGGGATCGGAGCATTGATTTTGGGATGAGTTCTGTCGGTGTAAATTGGCTCGGGCGTTGAAAATTTGCTGATTGGCTTATTGTCAAAGTTCACGGAGCGCACACGCCAATACAGCGCTTTATTGCCAATGGCTTCAGGTGCGAATTCATCGATATCTGGGTTATAAGCATTCGTGAAAACCGCAGCGACATAGTATATGTGTTTTGAAGAAAGTTTCATATCAGAAAGGTTTGACGGAATCGAATCGAAAAATTCGACCTGATAGGAAACGGCTTGGTCGTCTTTAGTCCAGCGAATCAAGGGCGAAGCCGATGCTGGGTTATCTGCGGGATAATAGGTCAATGGCATCGGCGCTTCACCCCAGGCACTGGCGGATGCTCTTGGCAGCAGATTCGTTATCGAAGCGAGCGTTAAAGGTCGCTGAAGTTTACTGAAGCCTATAAGACAGAGAATCGACAAGAACAGTACGAAAAAATGCAGCTTATGGCTGTGCCATAGATGATTCATCAGTACTCCTCCTTTTAGTTTAGTGCATATTGATGAATGGATACGGCAACGCCGCTGTTTTCATTGCTGAGTGTGAGAAACTTTGCCACGCCCTTTGCTTCATCGACAGCGTTTTCCATGGCAATCGAGCAACCGGCGTATGCAAGCATCGAAATATCATTGCTGCCATCGCCGATAGCCATGACTTCAGATGCATCGATGCCAAGTTTTTGGCAAAGATGATGCAGGGCATTGCCCTTGCTCGCGGTAGGACTGTTCATTTCCAAATTGATGCCCAGGGCATTTGTGACGCTTACCTCTAAATCCGTGCAAGCTTCAACGATTTTATCACGGATGGCGAGGTCAGAAAAGAAAGCGTTGACTTTCTCTACTGGTTGCTGTGATTGGCCGAGGAATGCGGATAAGTCGTGAATCGGGGTGCGCGTTTGTTTAACGAGATCTTCAAAATCAGGCGTCACGTAACGTTTCATATTGTCGTATGCCCATTTTTCGGCATAGATTTCTTTGCCGGCATAAATTTCTGAAAAAACATCATGTTTTTTCAAAATGGACAAAATGGCGATTGCTTGTTCAGAAGACAGAAGGTCTTCAAAAATATTCAAGTCTTGCGTGCGGTCGTATATTTTGGAGCCATTGCCGCAGCTAAAGTAGCGGATTTGAGGGAACTGCGACCAAAGCGGCAGCAGCTCGGTATTGGATCTTCCTGTGGAGACGATGACTTCAATTCCCTGAGCCAGGGCAAGATCGATCGCGGTTCGATTTTCTTTGGTGACTTCATGGGCGTCGTTGAGTGTTGTTCCGTCCATGTCTAAAGCAATTAATTTTATATTCATGGTAAGTCCTTTCTTAATAAAATACCTCTTAAATATTATAGCGTAATTATAACTGGAAAAAATTTTTTGGTCAAATATGCTTTAGGTTTGGTTTGACTGATTTATATATTTTATAGAAAAAAATAATATATGGAAATCTTTTGAAGATTTAAATCGACAAAAGCAGGAAAATGAGCAAGTTACCCGAAATTTTTAAAAGGTAAAAGATTAAAATATTGTAGAAACGCAGAAAGAGGCAACGGAATGCGGCACAGATTCGGTAAGTTAAATCGTAGAAAATTATTTTTATTTGGCGGACTCATATGTTTATGTTTAGCTGGAATTTTGTATTTTTCTCAAAATGCACGAAAAAGTCAGGTTGCCAAGGAAAGCGGCCGACCACAAGTGCAAACGTATACGGTAGAGAAGGGCGATATGCTGCGTCATATTTCTCTATCGGGGCAAACGACAGCTGATGCAGCGGTTGCGATAGCGCCTAAGTATACCGGAAGAATCGTGGAGGTTTATGTGAAGCTTGGCGATCGTGTAAAAGCAGGCGATATTCTCTTGAGGCAGGACACGAAGGATCTAGAGCTGTCTATTAAGCAAAACCAGGCGGCTTCGCGCCAGGCAAGAGCAGATGCGCTGGAAACAGAGTCGACGTATGGTGCTAATTTTTTGAAGGCGCAAAATGATTTTGCCGTAAAAAAAGCGAAATATGATCGCAATCTCTATCTTTTCTCCATTGGTGCCATATCACAAGAAACGCTCGATGAAATACAACAGGAGTATGTGACGAGCAAGTCTTCCTATGATACGCTCTTAAATCAAGTTACAGATGAAACACCGGCGTCTATAGAGTCTAAGCGAGCAGCTGTTGAAAAAAATGAATATGGAACGCTGGCACTGGAAAAGCAGCTTGATGATTTGATTTTACGCGCACCGCGCGATGGAATCATCTCTTATCGCGCCGCAGAAGTCGGTGCGATGGCAACGGCTGGCACCAAAGTCTTGGAGCTGATCGATAATAGCCAGATGTATATCGACTGTCAAGTATCGGAAAATGACGCGGCGGCTTTGGAGCCAGGCCTCGAGCTGAGTGCCTCTGTAGATGCTTTGGGAAATTCCTATCCAGGGAAAATCATTTTCGTGAGCCCTAGTATGGAAGACACAGCAAAGACCTATAAGGTTCGAATAGAATTGACGAAAGTGCCGGCAATGAAAGCTGGGATGTTCGCTCGTGCACAACTTGATATGCTTCTTAAACCAGCGATTTTATCCGTACCGCAAGCAGCCATTTTGCAAAAAAATGGGCAGGCCTATGTCTTTGTCCTGGATGCAGATCATATGGCAAAACGCAAAAAAGTGCAGCTGGGTGTCAGCAATGATGAGGCTGTGGAAATTGTCGATGGATTAAGTGCCGGCGATATCGTAGCTTTGAGCAATCAGGAAAAGTTGAAAGATGATATGCAAGTTGATTTCGCTGAGGCAGGAGTGAAGTCATGAACATCACACGGTTATCGATAGAGCGTCCGGTAGGTATATGCATGGTCGTTGCATTTTTTGTCGTATTGGGCCTTTATAGCTTTTATCGAATCGGTGTTGAGCTTTTGCCGGCGATCAACACACCCTACGTCACCATTACGGTCAAATATCCGGGAGCAAATGCGGAATCGGTGGAGCAGCAAGTCATCAAACCGATAGAAGATGCGGTATCTTCTGTATCAAATGTCAAAAAAGTAACTTCGACAGCCAGTTATGAAAAAGCACAGATCACTTTAGAGATGGAGTTTTATGCCAATGCGGATGCTGCCGCAATCGATGCGACCAAAAAGGTCAATTCGGTGAGGGGAAAACTTCCCGATGCCATTGATGATCCGGTTGTCATCAAGCGTGATATGAATGCTAAGCCGATTGTCGAAATAGCCATGACTTCTCCCTATCCATTGTCGACAAGTTACTCCAAAGCCGAAAATGTGTTTCAAGACGTGTTGCAGCAATCCTCGGGCGTTTCTGAAATAGAGATTTACGGCGGCCGCGATAAAGAAGTTGCCGTTGAAATCGATAAAGACAAGATGGCAGCTTACCACTTGACGCTCGATAAGATTGTCAGCGCACTCAATGCGGAAAATCAATTGCTGCCTTCTGGTCCTGTCTATACAGAAAAGACGAAGACCGACGTGCGGGTGATTGCCCAGTATAAAACGGTGAAGGATATCGCTCAGATTCAAGTGGCGAACTCCAGCAATGTAAATATTCCATTGACCGCTGTGGCAAACATCAAAGAACAAGATGCCAGAGTAGATCGTTTTGGCCGTATCAATGGCGAGGATTCTATTTCGTTTTCCGTTTATAAAAACAGTGAAGCCAATGTCGTGTCGACGGCAGATGCTGTTTTAAAAAGCGTGCAAAAACTGCGCAAGGATAATCCGGATTATAAATTCCTCGTCGTGAGCAATGATGCAGATTATGTCAATACGTCCCTGCATAATACGTTGAGCACTTTGCTCGAAGGGCTTGTTACGACGGGCCTGGTCTTGTTTTTGTTCTTGCGGGGCTGGCGGTCTACACTGGCGGTCATGCTGGCGATTCCGACTTCTTTGATTTCAACGTTTTTTGTCATGTATATGGCTGGATTCACGTTCAATATGATGTCTTTGATGGGGATGACTTTGTGTGTGGGAATCTTGGTGGATGATTCGATTGTCGTGCTGGAAAACATCAATCGCCACCTGCATATGGGAAAACCTTCTTTTGAAGCAGCAGAAGCGGGACGTATGGAAATCGGTATGGCAGCAGTGGCCATTACGCTTTGTGATATCGCCGTGTTTCTGCCGATAGCCTTTATGAATGGTATGACAGGCCAGTTCTTTCGCCAGTTTGGCATGACGATTGTATTTGCCACCTTGTTTTCTTTATTCGTATCGTTTACGCTTACACCGATGCTGGCATCGAGGTTTTTTCGTAAAGGCCCGGAAGCACCTAAAGGGAAAATATGGGACTTTATGGATTGGCTTGAAAATAATGCAGTCCATCAATATGAAATTATTTTAAGGTGGAGCTTGCTCCATCGGAAAAAGATTCTGCTCATGGCCTTGGCGGCGTTTATTTTATCGTTGAGCTTTATTCCTCTGCGGTTGGTAGGATCGGAGTATATGCCGCAGACCGATGAGAGCAGTTTTGAGGTCATGGTTGATTTGCCTGTAGGGCAAAGCGTTGAAGAAACCAATAAAGTCATGGGGATGCTAGAAAACCGCCTGCAGGAGATAAGTGAAGTGAAATATTATCTGACCTCTGCCGGTGGGCAAAATTCTAATCAAGGCCGCATCAAGGTACAACTCTATGATCGTAAGGAACGGAGCCGTTCTGTTTGGCAGGTTGCCGATGAAATTCGCTCTTTTTCGGCAGGTGAGATAAAAAATGCGGATGTTCGGGTGCAAGAGTCTCAATCTTCCGTAGCAGGTGTTTCAAGCGGCGGGATGCGCGGTGGCGGCGGTTCTTTGCAGATCGAGCTGAGAGGCAACAATTGGCCGCAGCTTATTGCTGCCGCTGAGCGCGTGCAAAAATCACTGGGCACGGAGGTCAAGGGCGTTACGGACGTCAACAGCTCATATACTGAAGGCATGCCGGAATTGCAGCTCACGGTAGACCGTGAACGAATGAAAACCTTCGGGACATCTTTGGCGGCTGTGCAAACGGCATTTTCTTCGGCGATTTCAGGCCGCTCGGCTGGCGTCATTGCCAATGATGTCAATAATGACGGGCAAGATACAGATATCAAAGTCCGATTTAAAAACAGTGATGGATTCAAGGCTTCGGATGTTGCCGCCATTCCGCTGGAAAGCAGTGGGCAGACGATTTTTCTGGGAGATGTCGCTGCGATCAAAAATGGCGTAGGACCCGTGAGCATACGGCGCGTCGACAAGCAGCGCGCTATTACGATTGGCGGTGGTCTAAGCGGCCGGCCGTTGAACGATGTGATTCAGGACACGACCAAGGTTTTACAGAAGATGGATTTAGCCAGCAGTGGGGTGACGTATCGTTTCAGTGGACAGGCGACGCAGATGGATGATACATTTACCGAGCTTTTGGCGGCATTGCTGCTGGCGCTTGTTCTGATCTACATGCTGCTAGCGGTATTATATGAATCAACGGTTACTCCGTTTATTCGCATGTTCTCTCTGCCGCTTGGCATCATTGGTTCTATTTTGCTGTTATTTTTGACACATAATACAATCAATCTGTATTCTTTGATTGGAATATTGGTCATGGATGGTCTTGTTGCCAAAAATGGGACATTATTGCTTGATTATACCTTGACCCTTATGCACGAGCAGGGCATGAATCCTAAGGCGGCAATCATCGAAGCAGGAAAAGTGCGTCTCAAGCCTATTTTTATGACGACTTTGACGATGATGGTTGGCATGACACCGATGGCTTTGGCGATGACCGAAGGATCAGAAACACGTGTGAGCATGGCGTGGGTCATTATTGGCGGGCTATTGACTTCAACGGTTTTTACGTTGATTGTCATACCAATCATATTCCTTTTCTTTGAAAGCCATTCTTTGGCGCAGTGGTGGAAAAAATAAAAAATATGCGTTTAAAAAAGCAAGCGTAGAGTATAGTAAAGAACCGTTTTTCGGGAAAGCAATATTTTCCGGAGACGGTTCTTTTTATTGTAACGCAATCTTTTTTGCTATATAATAGTATGTATGTTCGCTAGTAAGGCGTGGGAGTTTAATTTATAATTAATAATAACAAATAATGATTATTGTTCATAAAGAGGAAAGAAGATGATCGGATGGCCGTACCCAAATTAAATACGTTGCATTTAGAGGCGGAAGTCCCGTTTAAGGTAGAAGCTCCGTTTGATCCTATGGGCGACCAGCCGCAAGCTATTTTTGATTTGGCCGCCGGCATTGAAAATGGTCAGACCGCACAAGTTTTATTAGGTGCGACAGGTACGGGAAAGACTTTTACCATTGCCAAGGTCATTGAAAAAGTGCAAAAGCCGACGCTGGTAATTGCCCATAATAAAACGTTGGCAGCACAGCTGGCAAGTGAGTTCAAAAGTTTTTTCCCGAATAATGCCGTAGAATACTTTGTCAGTTACTATGATTATTATCAACCGGAGGCGTATATTGCGCAGACGGATACGTATATAGAAAAAGATGCATCGATTAACGATGAAATCGATAAATTGCGCCATTCAGCGACGTGTTCTTTGTTTGAGCGCAGAGATGTGATCATCGTTGCCAGTGTGTCGTGCATCTATGGACTCGGTTCGCCGGAGGATTATCATGATTTGGTGCTTTCTTTGCGAGAAGGGCAGATCTGCGATCGCGATGTGATTCTAAGAAAATTGGTGAGCATCCAATACGAACGCAATGACATCAATTTTGTTCGCGGGAAGTTCCGCGTTCGCGGCGATGTCATCGAAGTATTTCCCGCGGGCTATAATGATCGGGCAATACGCATCGAGCTCTTTGGCGACGAAGTCGAACGGATTCTTGAAATCGATGTTTTGACGGGTGAAATCTATGGGCAGCGCAAGCATGTCATGGTGTATCCGGCCTCTCATTATGTCACGTCCAAAGAACATATGGAAAAGGCAGTGGAAACGATTGAGGCGGAGCTAGAGGTATGCCTAAAAGAACTCAGACAGGATAATAAGCTTCTTGAAGCGCAGCGCCTTGAGCAGCGCACGCACTATGATCTTGAAATGATGCAGGAAATGGGCTATTGCTCTGGCATCGAAAATTATTCTCGGCATTTGACGCAGCGAAATCCTGGGGATTCCCCGTTTACCTTGCTCGATTATTTTCCCGATGATTTCTTGATTGTCGTCGATGAATCCCATGTCACGATGCCGCAGGTGCGGGCGATGTATGCAGGCGATCGTTCCAGAAAAGAATCTCTTGTCGGCAATGGTTTCCGACTGCCATCGGCTTTTGATAATCGGCCGCTAAAGTTTCCCGAGTTTGTCGAACGCATCAATCAGATCATCTATGTTTCGGCAACTCCAGCGAAATATGAGCTCGGTGAGGCCAGTCAGATTGTTCAGCAAATCATCCGGCCAACGGGACTTTTGGATCCGCAAATCGAAGTTCGGCCGCTCACGGGACAGATGGATGATTTGCTCAGTGAAATAAAAATCCGTCAAGAAAAAAATGAACGGGTCCTCGTGACGACGTTGACCAAAAAAATGGCAGAAAATCTCACGGATTATTTAAAAGAGATGGGCATCAAAGTCAGGTACCTTCATTCCGATATTGTTACGATGGAGCGGGCTGAGATCATTCGAGACCTCAGAGCCGGTGTATTCGATGTTCTCGTCGGCATCAATTTGCTTAGGGAAGGCCTTGATTTGCCAGAGGTTTCTTTGGTCGCAATTCTCGATGCCGATAAAGAAGGCTTTTTGCGCTCAGACACGTCGCTCATTCAAACAATCGGGCGTGCCGCTAGAAATGCGGAAGGAAGGGTCATCATGTACGCTGACCGCATCACCGATTCTATGCATCGTGCCATTGATGAGACACAGCGGCGCCGCGAAGTTCAAGCGGATTATAACGAAGAGCATCACATCACGCCGACGACGATCAAAAAGAAAATAAAAGACCTGATTGAGACGACGATGGTCGCAGAGCAGCAAAAAGAATATGATGCCAGGCCGAAAAACCGACTGAAGATGTCGTCAACAGAAAAAGATGATTTGATTGCGACCCTGACCAAAGAAATGCGGGCTGCATCACATAATATGGAATTTGAACGAGCGGCAAATCTGCGCGATATGATTGTCGAGCTCAAGGGCAGTCTGCCAGCAAAAAGGGCTAAGCGCAAGCGGAAAGAAGAGTAGATAAAATGACAGAAACAGTGAATGAAACTATAAAAAAACCAGGAAATGTCATAAAAATAAAAGGGGCTCGCCAGCATAACCTCAAAAATATCGATATTGAGATTCCTCGCGACCAGCTGGTCGTCATCACCGGACTGAGTGGGTCGGGGAAATCTTCACTGGCTTTTGATACGATTTATGCCGAAGGACAGCGCCGCTATGTGGAGTCTTTGTCATCGTATGCCAGACAGTTCCTCGGGCAGATGGATAAACCTGATGTCGATTATATCGAGGGGCTGTCACCGGCGATTTCAATCGATCAAAAGACTACGAGCCGCAACCCGCGCTCGACCGTAGGTACGGTTACTGAAATTTATGATTATCTGCGTTTGCTCTTTGCCAGAGCGGGCAGACCACATTGTCCTAAATGCGGCCAACCGATTGCGCAGCAAACCGTCGATCAGATGATCGACCAGCTTTTATTGCTGCCCGAGAAAACCAAAATACTCGTAATGGCGCAGCTCGTCCGCGGGAAAAAAGGCGAACACCGTAAAATCATTGAAGATATCCGCCGCGAAGGCTATGTAAGAGTCCGTATCGATGGAACGATCATCGATGTCAATGAAGAAATCCATTTGGAGAAGAATAAGAAACACACGATAGAAGTCGTCATTGACCGTTTGGCAATTCGCGAAGGCATGGAACAGCGTTTGGCAGATTCCATAGAAACGGCATTAGGGCTTGGCGATGGCGTTGTTTATGTGCAAATCGTCGATGGCGAAATGCTCATGTTCAGCCAAAATTTCGCTTGTGTAGACTGTGGCATCAGCTTACCGGAAATCGCGCCGCGCATGTTTTCTTTCAACAGTCCTTTTGGTGCATGTCCAGCTTGCAGCGGTCTTGGCAGCAACATGGAATTCGATCTCGATTTGGTCTTGCCGGATAAAAGTCTGAGCTTTGCCGAGGGTGTCTTTGCACCGCTATCGAAAAACGTCAATTCCTATGCAATGTGCCAAATTGACGCAGTCGTAAAAAAATACGGTTATAGTCTTGATACCGTTTGGAATGAACTCGATGAAAAGGTCCAAAAGATTCTGCTGTACGGCTCGGGTGAAGAAAAATACAGCTATTTTTATGAAAATATGTACGGCGAATACAAAGAGTATCATTCGGGTTTTGAAGGCGTTATGCCGCTATTGGCTCGTCGTTACGCCGAGACGAATTCCGATACGATGCGAGAAGACTATGAAGCGTATATGAGCATCACACCTTGCCCGGTCTGTCATGGAGCAAGGCTCAAGCCAGAGTCTTTATCCGTCAAGGTAGGAGACAAAAATATCGATGAAGTCACTCGCATGACGATCAGTGACTGCAATCGTTTTTTCCATGAGCTCGAATTGACGCCGCGAGAACAAAAAATCGCAGCGCAGATTCTAAAAGAATTGCATGCGCGCCTTGGCTTTCTGCTCGACGTGGGGCTTGATTACTTGACGCTGAGCCGAGCAGCAGGAACCTTGTCTGGAGGAGAAGCGCAGCGTATCCGTTTGGCGACTCAAATTGGTTCAGGACTCGTCGGCGTCCTTTACATCCTCGATGAACCGAGCATAGGTCTTCATCAAAGAGACAATAATCGACTGCTCGCAACCCTCAAGCATTTAAGAGATCTTGGCAACACGCTGATCGTTGTTGAACATGATGAAGATACGATGTATGCTGCCGATCATATCATCGACATCGGTCCGGCGGCAGGTGCTCATGGCGGTTATGTCGTGGCGGAAGGAACGGCAGAAGAGATCAAAGCAGTCAAGGAATCGATTACGGGGCAATACCTCAGCCGTCGTAAATACATTCCGGTTCCGGCTAAGCGCCGTCAAGGAAATGGAAAATTCCTAGAAGTCATTGGCGCAGAAGAAAATAATTTGAAAAACATCCGGGTTAAATTCCCGCTAGGTGTTTTCACTGTTGTGACTGGGGTTTCGGGCAGCGGCAAGAGTACGCTTGTCAATGAGATCCTCTATAAAGGTCTGGCGGCAAAGCTCTATAGCGGTAGAGGCAAGGCTGGTAAGCACAAGAAGATCGCCGGCTTAGAAAATATCGACAAGATCATCGACATCGACCAGTCCCCGATCGGCCGGACGCCAAGATCGAATCCGGCTACGTATACAGGACTTTTCGATACGATTCGTGAAGTGTTCAGCCAGACGAATGAAGCTAAGATCCGCGGCTATAAGCCAGGCCGATTCAGTTTCAATGTGAAGGGCGGCCGCTGCGAAGCCTGTCATGGCGATGGCATCATCAAGATAGAAATGCATTTCTTGCCGGATGTTTACGTGCCGTGCGAAGTCTGCAAAGGCGCCCGCTACAACAGAGAAACCTTAGAAGTCAAATACAAGGGGAAAACCATTGCGGATGTCTTGGATATGGTCGTAGATGAAGCTCTTGAGTTTTTCCAGAACATCCCCAAATTACAGAGAAAGCTTCAAGTCATTCAAGACGTCGGTCTTGGCTATATCAAGCTTGGACAGCCGGCAACAACCTTGTCAGGCGGTGAAGCGCAACGCGTGAAACTCGCAACTGAGCTGGCTCGCCGCAGCACGGGCAAGACCCTCTATATCCTAGATGAGCCGACGACTGGTCTTCATACGGCGGATATCCATAAGCTCCTTGAAGTCCTGCAGCGCCTAGTCGATGGCGGTGACAGCGTTGTGGTCATCGAGCACAATCTCGATGTCATAAAGACAGCAGACCACATTATCGATTTGGGGCCTGAGGGCGGCGATAAAGGCGGAACGATTGTTGGCATCGGAACACCGGAAGACATTGTCAAGGTTGAAGCTTCTTACACGGGACGGTTTTTGAAACCATTGCTCGAAGAAGAAAATTGATATAAAAAATCGGTTCAAAACAATGAAAAGTTGTTTTGAACCGATTTTTTTAGCTTTCACAAGAAACTTTATCTGCTGTCAGCAAATCAAATGTTTGCAGGTTGCAGCGGCTTTCGCCGTAAAGAAACCAAAATATTTGCGCCGTACTTTTTTTGATGGATGGATAAAATGTTTTTGTATTCAGGGGAGCTCAGCCAAAGCGGCAAGTGAGAACAAAGCACATCGATTTTTTCAAAATCAGCTTGGTGGAGCAGCGGCTGTAAAGCTTTTTTTGAGGAAATTTCCGGATGGTTTGTCTGTAGTTCGATTAAGTCCAGATAATAGCTGCCAGCACTGAGACGCTGAGGTTTTGTCGGGGTTTCTACTATGGCCTCTGGCACAGGGGGCAGATCGCTAGCGGCATCTGCCAAAAGCTCATCAAATAGAGCTGAATCGAGAGATTGGATTTCAAAGATGCGAAAGCCAAGGCGGTCAAAGACGTTGTAGGCGAGGCCGCCAATCGACAGTCCGGCAATGATGCGGCAGTCCGACAGCTTAGTGATGAGGTTGCGTATTTCATTTCGCAGTTCGGAGAGATTTTTTTCCTGGTTTATTTTGAAAGGAAAAACTTTTCGTTCCTGCCAAACGCCATCGCCTCCTTTTTCAAAAATGATGATGGTGTCCATTTCATTGAGTGGGCACAGCGTGTTTTTATTTTTGCAAATCACGGCAATTTCACAGTTCATAAAATCACAACCTATCCTTTGAATTTTCAAGATTTATACAGTATAAATCAAAGTATAAGAGAAAAGCTAGTAGCAGCATAAAAATTTTTTATGTATACAAAATAATTTTAGATATGCATTTATTGATATTTGATTCTTTATTGAAAAATAGAGGGTAAAAACCTAATTTTCTAAAGCGTAAAAAGCAAAAAGAAAGAAATAAACGGTGCTTTCTTAAAATGGTTGAAAAATCTGAAAATATTACAGTTTTAGTCGAAAAAAATAGTATTGACAAGCTTTTTGTAAAGGATTATAGTTACGCTATCAACAGAAAACAACACAGAGCAAAAGAAAGAAAACATATCGCTTACAGACAGTGAAGTCTTGATTCCGTCAGAGGAATTGAGGCTTTTTTTCGTTTTAAAGAACGTATTTCTGTTGAAAAAAATTTAAGTGGATTGAGATGGAGGGTTTTTTATGAGACAGGTTGCGATTTATGGCAAAGGCGGGATTGGTAAATCAACGACTACACAAAATTTGAATGCTGGGCTTGCCGCAATGGGCAAGAAGATTATGATTGTGGGCTGTGACCCAAAAGCTGATTCGACTCGTTTGATCTTAGGCGGGCTCGCACAGCAGACGGTTCTGGATACTTTGCGTGAAGAGGGCGACGATGTTGAATTGGACCTGGTTTTAAAAGAAGGTTATGCTGGAATCCGCTGCGTGGAATCCGGTGGACCAGAACCAGGTGTTGGCTGTGCCGGACGCGGGATCATCACTTCCATTAATTTACTTGAACAGTTAGGTGCATATGAATCAGATCTTGATTATGTTTTCTACGATGTTCTCGGCGATGTTGTTTGCGGCGGGTTCGCAATGCCGATTCGTGAAGGCAAGGCACAGGAAATATACATTGTCTGCTCCGGTGAGATGATGGCTTTATATGCAGCGAACAACATCTCGAAAGGGATACAGAAATATGCTTCGACTGGCGGCGTTCGATTAGGCGGGCTTATTTGCAACAGCCGTAACGTGGATGGCGAAGTCGATCTAGTCAAATCGGTAGCTGCTGAACTGGGAACACAGATGATTCATTTCGTTCCACGTGACAACATGGTACAAAGGGCTGAAATTCATAAACAAACCGTTATCGAATTCGATCCTACCTGTACGCAGGCTGGTGAATACAGGGATTTGGCACAAAAAATCGATGGCAATGACATGTTTGTCGTGCCGAAGCCACTTAAGCAGGACCGTTTGGAACAGCTTCTTATGGAACATGGTTTGATGGATATCTGATTTTTATAAGTCGAAAGGAGATGCAATAAATATGTTGTTGATGATAAGAGCAGTTGTCAGACCAGAAAAATCAGGAGCTGTTTTGGCGGAACTTTTAGATGCTGGTTATGTAGGTGTCACCAAAGAAGAGGTTTATGGAAGAGGACGTCAAAAAGGAATTGTCGTCGGTGAAGTGCATTATGATGAGCTGGCAAAGGAATTGCTCATCATAATTGCGGAAGAAAAAGATAAAGATGATATTGTTCGCATTATCATGAAAAATGCAAAGACTGGTGAAAATGGGAATTTCGGCGATGGTAGAATATTTGTTACACCAGTACTAGAAGCTTATACAATCAGTTCAGGCAAACCTGGATTATAAGGAGCTGCTGTCAGATGAAAGAAATTATGGCATTTATCAGGCTGAATATGGTAAATCCGACAAAAAGTGCTTTAGCAGAAGCGGGCTATCCATCGTTCACTTGTTCAAAAGCTGTCGGTCGTGGTAAAAAAACATTGGCCACGGAAGCAATCAATGTCATTATGGGCAATGATGGTGCAGTTCCTGCCGATGAAATCGGGGAACACTTATCGGAAGCTGTTCGACTGGTACCACGCAGATCCTTTTCATTGATTGTCGATGATGAACAGGTGGATTATGCGGTGAAAATAATCATTAAGGTCAATCAGACAGGACATCCCGGCGATGGCAAGGTTTTCGTGATGCCGATTGCTGAAGGCTATAACATACGCACAGGAGCTTGCCAGGAAAAGGAATTTGACTGATTGGAGGAGGAATCGATATGAATGAGCGCGAGAAAGTATTGGATCAATACTCCGCCAGAGTTTTTAAAAATAGAAAAGATCATATAGTCCAAATGGATAAAGATGCCTGTGAAGTCCCGGAAATAGCGGCGAATAGCCGCTCAGTCCCGGGGATCATGACCAGCCGTGGTTGCTGCTATGCTGGTTGCAAGGGTGTTGTGCTTGGTCCACTACAAGATGTTGTCGTGTTGACGCATGGACCAATTGGTTGTGGCTATTATAGCTGGGGAACGCGTCGTAATAAAGCCGCGTCAGAAGATGGTAGAAATTTTATCCAGTATTGTTTTTCCACAGATTTACAGGAACCAGATATTGTTTTTGGCGGGGAGAAAAAACTTAAACAAGCTGTTGAAGAAATCATGGAAATATTTCATCCAGCTTGTATCATGATTTGCTCTACTTGTCCAGTGGGTCTTATCGGTGATGATATCCATGCAGTGGCAGCCTGGGCTGAAGAGAAATTTTCTATAAAATGTGTTTCTTATAGTTGTGAAGGATATAAAGGGGTCAGTCAATCTGCAGGACATCATATCGCCAATAATGGGCTGATTAAAAAGGTCATCGGTACAGGTGGAGCTAAACCAGATAAGAAATTCTCTATAAATCTGCTGGGCGAATACAATATCGGTGGTGATGGCTGGGAAACGGAGCGGTTACTTACAGAGATCGGCTATGAAATTATTTCCGTATTTACTGGCGATGGTAAATATGAAAAAATCAAGAATGCCCATGTGGCTAATCTTAATCTCGTGCAATGCCATCGATCCATCAACTATATTGCTGAAATGATGAAAGTGGAATATGGTATTGATTGGATGAAAGTCAATTTTATTGGCATTGATGAAACAATTCGTTCCCTGCGCGAAATTGCAGCGTATTTCGATGATGCAAAAATGACGGAGCGAACGGAAGAAGTTATCGCACAGGAATTGGCAGAGATTGCAGAAGACCGTAAATACTATCAGGAAAAGCTCAATGGCTATACATCCGCTATTTTCGTCGGTGGATCTCGTTCGCATCATTATCAAAATCTCATGGCAGACTTTGGGATGAAAACGATAATTGCTGGATATGAATTTGCGCATCGAGATGATTACGAAGGACGAGAAGTACTTCCTAATATAAAGTTAGATGCAGATACGAAAAATATCGAACAATTATCACCACAGAAAGATGATCGATACTACCATTTGACCATCAGCAAGGAACATTTTGATGCTTTGCTTGGAAAAACAGAGCTGGAATACTATAAAGGAATGTTCAAAGACATGGGGAACGGCACAATCGTTGTTGATGATTTTAATCATTATGAAACTGAAAAATTGATAGATCTTTTTAATCCGGATATTTTTTATTCAGGGATTAAGGATAAATATATGATCCAAAAAACGGGAACGCCATCAAGGCAGCTGCATTCTTATGATTATAGTGGGCCATATGCAGGGTTTCAAGGGGCAATAAATTTTGCTCGTGATACGTATATGAGCCTATCAACGCCAGCTTGGCACTATATTACACCACCGTGGAATACAGAACCGATTTTAGAAGGATCGATAGGAGGTGGGCAAAATGCTTGATGCAACGCCAAAAGAAATAGTAGAACGCAAGGCCTTGCGTGTCAATCCTTGCAAGACTTGCCAGCCAGTAGGGGCTATGTATGCAGCTTTAGGTGTTCATCGCTGTATGCCGCACAGCCATGGTTCACAGGGCTGTTGCTCATATCACCGCACCTTTTTATCCAGACATTTTAAAGAACCGGCGATTGCCACGACGAGCTCTTTTACGGAAGGTGCCTGTGTGTTTGGCGGGGGCAGCAATCTCAAAAAGGGAATCAAGAATGTATTTGAGATTTATGATCCGGATATCGTGGCTGTCCATACGACTTGCCTGAGTGAAACTATCGGCGATGACTTGAATACGTATATTCAGCAAATGGAAATACCGGAAGGTAAACTCGTCGTGCATACCAATACTCCGAGCTATTCAGGTTCACATGTCAATGGATTCGGACAATATGATGTCAGGATTCATT
>Ga0183099_1000303_pt1 | contig 39043 bp, 38 predicted proteins | sample Biomet1_FD_127788 | JGI IMG/M metagenome (GOLD analysis project Ga0183099, IMG submission 127788) | Microbial communities from bioreactor (seeded with anoxic lake sediment) at LBNL, California, USA - Biofuel metagenome 1 | ecosystem: Engineered > Bioreactor > Anaerobic > Unclassified ... | reverse complement strand
ACAGCGTCAAATCCGGCTACGGTCAGATGCCCTTTATCGTTAATGTTTAAATTCTTTTGCAGCAATTTTACCAGGCTCACTTTCTTTATTTATTAAAGGGCTGCCATAAGGCAGCCCCATGCGCAAGAAACAAAGTTTTTTATCTTACTTCGCCGGCCTTAATCTTTTTCTGGAGCCAATCCTTGCCGTCGACAAAGCGGGACACGACATAGCTGATGACATAGTCGCCGGAGGAGTTGACCATGGTCGCAGGAGGATCGACGAGGTTGCCGATGGTGATGGCAAGGGGGTAAGCAAGAGCGAGCTGATTGGGGAAGAACAGCGAGCAGATAATGAACTCGCCTATGTAGCCGCCGCCGGGGATGCCGGACATGGCAACAGAGGAGAACACGGCGACCAGAATGACTTCAAGGTACGTCCCAATTCCGGTGAAAGGAATGCCGAACGCGCCGAACAGGAACGCAATCTTCAGAACGCAGGAGAAGCAGGAGCCGTCCATGTGCATCGTGGCGCCCAGGGGAAGCACGATCTCAGAAACATCCTTGGAAATGCCGGTCTCAGCCGCAACATCCAGGTTGGTGGGGATGGTGGCGACGGAGGAGCAGGTGCCCAAAGAAGTGATTGCAGGACGGAGAATGTGCCGGAACATGATCTTCGGCGCACCTTTGCCGCCGCCCCAATAGGCGTAGATCGGGAAGGCAATGAGAACGTAGATCAGGCAGGTGGGATAGTACACAGCCATGCCGCGGCTATAGTCGCCGATGAGCTGCGGGCCATACTTCGCTACCAGAGAAGCGAAGAAGCCGAAGAAAGCGATGGGGGCATAGTAGGTAATGATCTTGACGAACTTGAGCATGACGTCGGATAGACCATTGATGAATTTGCCAATGGTACTGTCGGGGCCGCCGGTCATCTGTACGCAGAAGCCGAAGATCACAGAGAAGATGATCAGAGGGAGCATGGCCTTGCGGCTCAGCAATCCGGCAAAGTCGGAGACAGTGAAGAAGTTCACGATCAGATCGCCGACAGAAGCCTGCTGGTCGACATCACCGGCCTGCATGCCCTGCCAAGGGGTCAAAACGGGCGGGAAGATCTTCATGAGAACGATCATGATGACGGCAGCGATGGCGCCGGTGACCAGGAACAGCGCGATGGTGGTTCCGATGATTTTACCACCGCGGGCTGCGTTCCTCATGTTGCCGATGGCACTGGAAATCGAGGCGAACACCAGGGGCACCACGACGCAGAACATCATGTTGATGAACACGGTTCCGATCGGCTCGAGGCAAGTGGCTCCCGGCCAAAATGCGCCAAGGATGCAGCCGGCGACGATGCCGGCCAACAGGATAATTAGGAATCTGTAGTTTTTCCAGAAAGATTTCTTTTCCATAGTTTCGCTCCTCTTAAAAAATATATGAAATGAAAAATCCATTTCATTTCTCAAAGGTCAGTCGACACAAAGGCCGAAAAACAGAAATTGCACAGTATATGAGTGATAATAGCACAAAATGCACTGGTAAATGAGTAAGCCGAAGAATAAAATACCTTGATTTGTAGTGAATTTTAACAGGTTGCTTTTGATTTGTCAATGTGGTATAGCATCTTTTCACCAAATTTTAAATATTATTAATTTTTTAAAGCATTCATTTTTTAAAGAGCATTAGGAGGGATTTATGAAGCTTCGCGACTTACTCAACGGCGTCCAAATTCTGAAAAGCACCGCTGACTTAGACAGTGAAATCCTTTCGGTTTGCTGTGATTCCCGGCAGGCGGCAGCGGGGAGCCTTTTTGTGGCGGTATCGGGATTTGCCGTCGATGGTCACCTATTCATCCAAACTGCCGCCGAAAACGGCGCGGCCGTGTGTGTATGTGAAAAAATTCCACAATCAGATATTCCCTATATTCAGGTCGCCGACAGCAGAGTGGCGCTGGCAATACTATCCCGGAAATTTTATGAGGATCCTGCAAAAAAAATGACAATGATCGGGGTAACCGGCACGAACGGCAAGACCACCAGCACCATGCTCATCAAGCATATGCTGGAAACACTGACCGGCACAAAAGTCGGTCTGGTTGGCACGAACCAGAACATGATCGGGGACGAAACGCTGCATACGGAACGCACTACGCCGGAATCTATTGAACTGCAGGGGCTTTTCAGAGAAATGCTGGATGCGGGTTGTACGCATGCTGTGATGGAGGTGTCCTCCCACTCGCTGGTCCTTCACCGCGTGGACGGCATCGTCTATGAGGTCGGTGTCTTTACGAACCTCACCCAGGACCACCTGGATTTTCACGGCACGATGGAAAACTACGCCGCCGCGAAAGCTCTGCTGTTTTCCGAACACTGCCGCAAGGGTGTCATAAACATCGACGACAAGTGGGCGGACTTCATGCTCGTACGTGCGAACTGCCCCGTTATGACGTACTCTGCCAAATCCGACAAGGCCGATCTCTATGCGGACAACATCCTCCTGAGCGCCGACGGGATTGCCTACCGCGTGCACTTCGGTGCCGAAACCGCAGATGTCCGATTGGGGATCCCCGGCATGTTCTCGGTATATAACTCTCTGGATGTGATCGGCTGCGGCCTGCAGCTGGGGTTGCCCCTCGAGAAGATCGTCGCGTCATTTGCCACGGCAAAAGGCGTCAAGGGCCGTGTGGAGGTCGTGCCGACGGATGGCGACTACACCATCGTCATCGACTACTCTCACACCCCGGACTCGTTGGAGAACATTCTCACCGCCATGCGGGAAGTTTCCGACGGCCGACTCGTAGCGCTGTTCGGCTGCGGCGGCGACCGCGACCGCACCAAACGCCCGATTATGGGCGGAATTGCCGCCAGACTTGCGGATTTTGCGATTGTGACTTCCGATAACCCCCGCACCGAAGAACCTCAGTCCATTATCGACGAAATCCTGGTGGGCATGAAGGGGACTAAGACACCCTATATAACCATCTGTGACCGCGTGGAGGCGATTCACTACGCCATTGATCGCCATCAGCCGGGCGATGTTATCATTCTGGCTGGCAAGGGGCACGAGACGTATCAGGAGGTCAACCACGTCAAGCACCACATGGACGAACGTGAAATTGTTGCGGATTATCTTGCAAAAAGAAAAGAAAATCGCTAATATAGTCACAGATCCGATTTTTTTGAGAGAAGGGATACTGTGAAATTCACTAAAATGCATGGCGCCGGAAACGACTTCGTCCTCATCAACAATATGGTGGAGCATATTCCCGAGGAGAAGATGAGTGCTATGGCAAAGCACCTCTGCACTCGGCGGCTGTCAGTGGGCGCGGACGGCGTTATGTTCGTAGATAAGGCTGTGGCCGGAGGCGATTACCGCATGCGTTTTTATAACGCCGACGGCAGTTTGGGCGAGATGTGCGGCAACGGCGCGCGCTGCATCGCCCGGTACGGCTACGAAAATGGCCTTGCCGGCGAGATGCAGAAAATTGAAACTACGGCCGGCCTTGTCACCGGCTGGCGCATTAACAAGCGCCTGTATAGGGTACGTCTGAATGACCCCAGCATCATGGACGTGCACCGCACCGTCACGGTAGACGGGCGGACGTTCCCCTGTGGTTATGTGGAATTGGGTAACCCCGGTCTGCCCCACGCCATCATCCCCTTCGACGAGCTGGACGACTGGAAAGAAAACGATCTGCGGGAACTGGGCCGCAAGATGCGGTACTATAAGGATTTCCCGAAGGGCGCGAACGTGACGTTCTGCAAGGCTATGGGCAAGAACGATTTTAAGGCCATCACTTTCGAGCGTGGTGTGGAGGACTTCACCTTGGCCTGCGGAACCGGCTGCGGCTCAACCGCGTCCGTCATGACCCTGCTGGGCAAGGCCACCGGCGAAAATGTCCATATCGCCATGCCTGGCGGCGATCTGTACGTGACCCTCACGGTCACGGGCGACACCACCCGGGACATCTTCCTCACCGGTCCGACGAACATCGTCTGCGAGGGCGAACTCACCGACGAGGATTTGGTTCTGTAACTGAGCAAAAAAGACGTGCTGCAAACCGTGGTTTGCAGCACGTCTTTTTATTTATTTTCCGACGCAGAAGCGGGCAAATATTCCGTTTGTGATGTCCTCCCGCACCGTGCGGCCGGTCAGTTCGCCCAGAGCGGACAGAGCGCCTTCAACTTCCGTGAGCACCGCATCCGGAGGAATGCCGGTTTCCATGGCTTCCAGCGCGGCGCGGATGTAGTCCAAAGCCCGACTCACAGCGTCCGCCTGCCGGGGGCTGGTGAGCACCTCTCCCGCCGGAACGGCTTCATCCGGCGGAAACAAGGCTGCAACAGCCTTTTCCAGCACTCCAATGCCGTCGCCGGACAGCGCGCTGACGCACAGCGCTCCTTCCAGTGCCAACGAAGGGACAAGATCAGATTTATTGCACACAAGAATATGCTTCGGCGCGTTCTTGGCCTCAAACAGAACGGCTTTGTCTTCCGATGTAAGAGGCTCCGACGCATCGAAAACCGCAATCACCAGTTCTGCCGCCGAAGCAGCATCGCGGGCGCGCTCCACACCAAGTTTCTCCACGGGGTCCGCGGTAGCCCGCTGGCCCGCCGTGTCCATCAACCGTAGCAGTACGCCGCCCACGACGGCCTTTTCCTCAACGGTATCCCGTGTTGTACCGGCAATGGCGGTGACAATGGCCCGGTCATAGCCCAAGATGGCATTCAGTAGACTGGACTTGCCGACGTTTGTCCGGCCGATGATGGCGGCGCGCACGCCGTTTTTCATAACGCTGCCGCGCCGGGAAGTGGCCAGCAGCCGCTCAAGGGAGTTTGCGGCGCCGCGCAGCGTATCTTCATAGGCGCGCAGTTCGAAGTCCTCAATATCCTCGTCTGGATAGTCCAGCACCGCGTGATAGTGAGAGCAGATTGCGGTCAGACTATCATATATGACATCCGTTTTGCGTGCGATGGCGCCATTCAACTGACCTGCTGCATTTTTCGCGGCTTGCGCCGTCTCGGCGTCGATGAGATCGATGACCGCCTCCGCCTGCGTCAGGTCCATCCGGCCGTTGAGAAAAGCACGACGGGTGAATTCTCCCGCTTTTGCTTGGCGCGCTCCGGCGGCAAACAGAGCCTTCAATCCTTGGGCCAGCACCGTGGGAGAGCCATGGCACTGAAGTTCGGCCGTATCTTCCCCGGTGTAGCTGTTAGGTCCGTGGCTGATCGTGGCCAGGCATATGTCCAGCGTTTCGCCGTCCGTATCAAAAAATTTGCCCAACACCAGCCTGCGGTCCTCACGCCGGGACATGGGCACTCCGCGCATGGGGGTGAAAACCCGGTCGAGAATCTCCAGGGTTTGGCCCCCGCTGATGCGGATAATGCCGATACCGGAAACGACGTTTCCGGTAGAGATGGCAGCGATGGTATCAAAGACGCCCTGTGTCAATTCCCTCACCTCGAATGAACAACGAACCGATTGCACCGGTTCCTGTGAATTCTGTTGCATGAACGGTGATGCGCTATTTTTTGACGTCGTCTTCCTCCGCCAAGTAATAGGTAAGCGTTAAAAAGCTGTCCGAAAAGTGAATGTTCTCCACCAGTACGCCGGAGTCGCCCGTATCAAGCTCCACGTTTGTAAAATTCCAGATGGCACGGATGCCCGCGCTGATCATATTGTTGGTGAGTTTCTGAGCGACATCGCGGGGTACTGCCAAAATTGCGATATCTACCCGATTTTTCTGGATAAAATCCGTGAGATTTTTGCTGCTATAAACGGGAGTGTCACCGATCTTGGAACCGATGAGTTCCGGGCGCTCATCGAAAGCGCCAAGAAGTCTGTAGCCTTCAATGATGGAGTTAAAGTTTTCAATCAGGGCATGACCAATATTGCCGACGCCCACCTGGATAACGGAGTAAGAACGATCCAGACCCAGAATCTGACCCATCTGTTCCCGGAGTGGAGCGATGCTGTATCCGTAACCCTGCTGTCCAAATTCACCGAAGCAGGAGAAGTCCTGCCGAATCTGAGAAGGGGTCAGCCCCATCTGGCGTCCCAATTCGCCGGAGGAAATACGCTTTTCACCATTATTGGCCAAATCGTCCAGCTTATGCAGATAGCGCGGCAGACGACGGATTACGTTTTTTGATATATTCATACTTGTACGTTTCATGGTTTGGTACCTCCTGGAAAATCTTTACCTTGATAAATTTATCACAAAAACCTTCAAGTTTCAATTATTATCGTAAGTTGTGATCGGAGAGGCCGCTGGAAGAACCAGCAAAACGTTCTGTTGGAAACACTTTACTGATAAATTAAATTCGTCATACGATACGGTCTGATTCCTTTTTCTTGACAGGGATATACGAAAATGATAACATGATATATCTATGCCGATGAGGCAGAACAGGAAGACGCTGTATTATCACACGTTTTATGACGGACAAAAAGTTTTCCCATGCTTATATGCTTGTCGGGCCTGCCGGCCCTGCCCGCAATGCTGCGGCAAGGGATCTAGCAGCGGCGCTTCTTTGCCAGTCGCCGTCACCACCCTGTCGGAACTGCCGAGACTGTAAGAAAGTTCTGGCAGGAGTACACCCGGACGTGCTGTGGGTCGAGCGCACCCGGGATGACAAAAACCGTATCCGCCGGGAGCTTCTGGTGGATCAGATCCGCTTTATTACAGCAGATGCCGTGGTAGCGCCCAACGAGGCTGCGCGGAAGGTTTATATCATCCATGAGGCCGACCACATGAACGAACAGGCACAAAATGCGCTCTTAAAGTCGCTGGAGGAACCGCCCGGACATGCCTGTTTTATTTTATGCACAGAATCTGTAGAGGCATTGCTCGTGACCATCCGCTCCCGCTGCGTACGGGTGGATGACGAAAGGCTTCCGGGCGAAAATGACGGCTCGGTGATGAAAGATTTCGCTCAGCAATTCGAACAGCTTACGGCGGCGGGAGAGGCTGCGCCGCTTATGGAATTCTGTATGATGCGCGCAAAACTTGACCAGGACGAGGCTGCTGGGTTTTTTGACCGGGTGAAGGCTGACTTGTGCGAAATGCTTTGCGGAAGACTTGAAAACCCAGGGTTAACGCGGGAAAAAATTTGGAAACTGGTTGCCTTGATGGACAAGGCGGAGGAATATCTGCGGTATAACGTAGGGCCCCGGCAAGTCCTTGGGGCACTGGCCGCGGAGATATTGAGGTAAAATATGGCTGAGGTTGTTAGCGTTAAATTCCGTAACCGGGGCAAAACTTATTTCTTTGACCCGGCGGGTGTGGAAGTTCATAACAGCGACCTAGTGGTTGTGGAGACCTCCAAAGGCCTGGAGCTGGGGGATGTCGTTCAGGGTAATCACATGGTGGAGGACGAAAAGATCGTACAGCCCCTACGCCCCGTGGCCCGCATCGCTACCGATGACGACAAGCGCATCGAGGAACTCTGCCGCAAGCGGGAGAGAGAAGCTTTCGTCATCTGCAAACAAAAAATCGAGGAACACGGCCTGGACATGAAACTTGTGGACGTGGAGTGCTCTTTCGAGGGAAACAAAATCCTGTTTTTCTTTTCCAGCGAGGGGCGCGTGGATTTCCGCGAGCTAGTGAGGGATCTGGCCGGTGTTTTCCGCACCCGAATCGAGCTGCGGCAAATCGGTGTGCGCGACGAGGCGCGGATGCTGGGTGGCCTCGGCATCTGCGGAAGGCCCTTTTGCTGTGAAGCCTTTTTGGATGATTTTCAGCCCGTTTCGACAAAAATGGCCAAGACTCAGTCCATGAGCCTGAATCCGACCAAGATCTCCGGCGCCTGCGGGCGGTTGATGTGCTGCCTGCGATATGAGCAGGAGGCCTATGAGGAATTGGTCAAAAATGTTCCGAAAAACGGAGCTTTTGTGGAAACACCGGACGGCTATGGAAACGTGGTACAGGTCAATGTCCTGCACCAGGATGTGAAAGTCAAATTGGACGGGACCAGTGAAGATGTAATCAAGAGCTACGGCGCCGATGAGGTAGCGACGGTGCCAGGTGGCCGGCCCCGCGACGGAAGTGTTCCTATCCATGTTCTCCAGCTTAAGCCTAAGGAACCCAAAAAGATGGAGGAACCGGAGGAAGCAAAAAATGACTGGCAAATGCCCCAGATGCTTCCGGCTGAACCGGGCCGGGAAGACGGGGCAAAAGAAACGGTAAAGCCCATAAAAAGGAACAGTAACCAACGGCAGTATCCCCAAAAAGAAGACGCTGTAACCCAACAGGACGCCCCCGAAGCAAGACCGCAGACGGGCGGACAGCCGAAGCCCTATCGGCAACGCCCGGATAGAAAACCACAAAAACCGCAGCCGGCCGGTCAGCCCGGAACCAACGAAGCAAAACCCCGGAACCAAAATCAGCGCCGTCGCCCTCACAACAGACCAAAGCCCAAAACGGATGAAGGAACGCCGAAACAGGAGGCATAATGTTTCATGGAGTATGATGAAAAGCAAGAACGCATTCTGGCACTCAAAAAGGGCTTTAAACGTGTCACAGCCGCCGTACTGGTGGCCGCCGCTTTTGTGGAGATGGTCTCTGTAGCGTTCATACGGAAAAAGAAATAATGTATTAACATAAATCGCCCGGCTCTTTGGAGCCGGGCGATTTGTTAGTAAATCTTATTTTATGAGGTCAAATATTTTAGACAATTTTTCCCTAAGCGCGGTGCCATTTCACGCCCTGAGGTGTGTCCTCCAGAATGATACCCTCGGCTTTTAGCTCATCACGGATGCGGTCGGCCTCGGCCCAGCTCTTTGCTTTGCGGGCCGCCTGGCGGGCGGCGATCTTTTTCTCGATCTCTGCGTTCAGATCCTTGGCCTGACCGAAAGGGATACCCAGCACATCGCAAAGTTCGAGAAAACTAGTCCGGCAGCCTTCGGCGAGCGCTTTGGTCGGATCGGCGGCCGGGGAAACGGCGGCGTTGATGTCCCGCACCATCTCAAAAATGACGGAAATAGCATCGGCGGTATTAAAGTCGTCATCCAGCACTTCTATGAAGCGATCCCGGTATTTGCCGAGTCCATCCACAAAGGCCTGTTCAGAATCGGAAATTTTGCCGTCCCTGCCGTTTGCGGCAAAAAAGTCCAGGTTGTCTTTGGCTGTGCACAGACGATCCAGCGCCGCCTTTGTCTGCTCGAGTATTTCGACCGAGTAGTTCAGCGGAGAACGGTAATGGCTCATGAGCATGAACATGCGGATGGCATCGTAGCCGTAGACCGCGGCGGCCTCGCGGACGGTGAAAAAATTGCCCAGAGATTTCGACATCTTCTTGTTGTCGATGTTGATAAAGCCGTTATGAAGCCAGTAATGTACGAACTCGCAGCCGTTTGCGGCCTCGGATTGGGCGATCTCATTTTCGTGATGGGGGAAAATCAGGTCTTGCCCACCGGCATGGATGTCGAGGGTTTTGCCCAGATAGCGGTTGCACATAGCGGAGCACTCGATGTGCCAGCCGGGACGACCCTTGCCCCAGGGGGACGGCCACGCGGGTTCGCCGGGCTTGGCTGCCTTCCACAGGGCGAAGTCCATGGGGTTTTCCTTGATGTCAGAGACGTCGATGCGTGCACCGGCCTGCAAATCGTCCATATTCTGGTGGGACAGCTTCCCATAATCCTTGAATTTCAAGGTGCGGTAATACACATCGCCCCGGGCTTCATAAGCATGACCCTTATCAATTAATGTTTGCACAAGGTCGATGATCTGGGAGATGTTTTCCGTAGCCCTGGGATGCACCGTGGCGTCCTTTACGCCCAGGCCGTGCGCATCCGTCCAGTACTCGCGGATATACTTTTCCGCCACTTCGGCGGCGGAAATACCTTCCTCCCGGGAACGGTTAATAATTTTGTCGTCCACGTCAGTGAAATTCTGTACGAAAGTCACGTCGTAGCCCCGGTATTCCAGATAGCGGCGCAGAACATCGAACATGATCAGAGGCCTGGCGTTTCCCACATGAATGAAGTTATATACCGTGGGACCACAGGCGTACATATGGATTTTGCCCGGCTCGATAGGGACAAAGTCCTCCTTGCGCATTGTCAGGTCGTTATAAAATCGGATCATTTTATTTCTCCTTCGTGATGTAATCCTCCAGCACTTGCAGTTGCTCCCGCAAGGCGGATAATTCGATGGCAATGGGGTCTGTGACGTTGATCTGATCCACGGTGCCGGCATAATCCACCGGCCGCCCGGCCACCCGCACCACGCGGGCGGGGACGCCCACGGCGGTGGAATCCGGCGGAATTTCAGACAAAACGACGGCATTGGCGGCAATTCGGCTGTTGTCTCCCACTTTAAACGGACCCAGCACCTTGGCGCCGGAACCGATTAGTACGTTATTCCCGATGGTAGGATGACGCTTGCCGTGGTCTTTGCCGGTGCCGCCCAGGGTAACGCCTTGATACAGGAGCACATCGTCGCCGACCTCGGCGGTCTCGCCGATGACCACGCCCATACCGTGGTCGATGACGCAGCGGCGGCCGACGACGGCGCCGGGATGGATCTCGATGCCGGTACGGCGGCGGCTGGCCTGAGATATGCCGCGGCCCAGAAATTTGAGACCGTGGGTCCAGCACCAGTGGGCACGGCGGTGACTCATCACCGCTTTGACGCCCGGATAGTACAGCCAAATCTCAAAAGCACTGCGGGCGGCAGGATCGCGGGCCTGATAGGCCCGGATAGTTTCGCGCAGATAATTAAACATTTTCTCATTCACCAGCTCATTCTATTCAGAATGTCAGCGCAGGTTCTTGAGAACAGAAGCATTGCGGTAGAAGTACATGACACCGCTCCACACAGTTAGCACGACCATCAGAAACACACAGATACCGTCCACGGTAACACCCGTTGCGCCAATGCTTACGCTGTGCCACGGAGTGAGCATGACGCAGCATCCCACGGTGGAGGTAAAAGTTTTGAGTTTGCCGGAGATTCCGGCGGGGATGACACGGCCGGCTTCTACGGCAATTAACCGCAGGCCCGTCACCGCGAACTCACGAGTCAGAATGACGATGGCGCACCAGGCGGGTACCTGCCCCCACTGCACGAAAATCAGCAGGGCACTCATAATTAGAATTTTATCCGCCAGGGGGTCGGCAAATTTGCCGAAATCTGTGATCTGATTGTATTTACGGGCAATATAGCCGTCCGCACTGTCCGAGGCACCGGCGATGGCGAAGATAATCAGCGATGCAAGGATGTGGCCGGGAAATTTCCACAGCATCAGTACGATAAAGACTGGCACGAGCAGAATGCGCGTCACCGTGATCTTGTTGGGAGTATTCATAGTGCTTCTCCTCTCAAACATCCGTCTTCAAAGTCTGTAATTTTAACACGGGAAAACTCACCGGGAACGCCGTGGCCGGTAAATGACACGGCCTCGTCGATATCCGGCGAATCGGCAAAGGAACGGCCGACCAAGCGCCCGTCCCCGCCGCTTTGACAGAGGACGCGGATGATCTTGCCCACTTGGCAAGCATCATAATCATCCATAATGCGCGCCTGCAGGGCCATGACGGCCTCGCGGCGGACTTCCGCCTCCTCTGCGGTACATCGGTCCGTCATCGTGGCCGCTGCCGTCCCCTCTTCCGGGGAATAGGTGAAAACGCCGGCCCGCGGCAGCTTCTGTTCACGCAGAAAATCCATCAGCTCGGAAAACTCGGCTTCACCCTCGCCGGGCAGGCCCACAATGAGGCTCGTGCGCAAAGCGCAGTCCGGGATGCGCGCCCGGAGAGAGGCAAACAATGTCTCAATGCTCTGTTTTGTCTCCCGCCGGCGCATGCGGTGCAGGATGGAATCGTTTACGTGCTGGATGGGGATATCCAGGTAGTGAACGATTTTCGGTTCTTTGGCGATGAGATCGACCAGCTCGTCCGTGATCTCATCCGGGTAGAGATAATGCAGGCGGATCCACTCCACGCCCTCCAGCTTCACGAGCTCCCGCAGCAGCATACACAGAGTTGTGCCATCCTTCAGGTCGTGGCCATAGCGGGTCACGTCCTGGGCCACGAGGATGAGTTCTTTCACACCGGCCTTTACCAAAGCCCGGGATTCAGAAAGAATCGCGTCCACAGGCCGGGAACGGAACCGTCCCCGGATGGAGGGAATCACGCAGTAGGCACAGCGATTGTCGCAGCCGTCGGCGATCTTGACGTAGGCCCAGCCGGGGCCGGTGGTGACGACGCGGTCGAGATCGGGAAGCGGGTCGCTCTTGTCCGCAAAACGGGCAAAGTGCTTCTCGTCCGTCTCCAGCGCCTCCACAATATCGGGGAAGCTGGAGGTGCCCAACACCGCGTCGATCTCCGGCAGTTGGTCTAGAATCTCGTCTTGAAAACGCTGGGCAAGGCATCCGGTGACGATGAGCTTTTTGAGTCTGCCGGTCTTTTTGAAATCGGCAAGCTCCAGGATGGTGTCGATGGCTTCGGCCTGCGAGGCCTCGATGAATGCGCAGGTGTTCACAACGGCGACGTCTGCCTGTGCGGGATCGGAGACGATCTCGTGGCCGGCGGCGGTCAGTAGAGCAATCATCTGCTCAGAATCTATCAGGTTTTTGGCACAGCCAAGGCTGGTGAATGATACTTTCACGGTTTATACCTGCTTACGGCGGATTTGATATCGTCCCACGAATAGCCCTTGCGAAACAGGGCGTCCGTGGCTTTTTTCAGTTCTCTGCGGTCCGAAGGGTCTTTGCCGCGCAGCCGCGCTTCCAGCAGCAGATCAATGGTTTCACCGCCGTCCGGCAACTGGCCGAGGGCTTCCTCCCAGTATTCTCTGGGTACACCCCGGCGGGTGAACTCCGTTCTGATGCGGCCGGGGCCGTAACCGCGCGAGGCATAATAGCGCGTAAGCATCCCCGCATATTCGGCGTCGTTTAAAAAGCCGTAATCCACACACATCGCGGCGACCTCGTCGATATCTGCCTCGTCACAATCCTTCTCCAGCAGCTTATCGCGGAGTTGTTTTTCCGAATGGGGACGCTTGAGATATTCTAAAGCGAGTTTTTTTGTGCGCTCCAAAGGGCTTTCGTTATTGTTCTTCGCCGTCATTGAAATCGTCCGCGGTCACGTCGATGGCGCGTCCGGCGGCCTTGGCGGCCTTGAGGGCCTGCGGGCTCATGAGCTTATAGGCGTTGGCGCGGATATCAGCTTCCACCTTGTCGGCCTTGTCGGGATTCGACAGAAGATATTCCCGCACGTTATCGCGGCCCTGAATGCGCTCACCGCAGCAGGTGAACCATGCGCCCGCCTTTTCAATGATCTCAAGCTGTACGCCCAGGTCGATCAGCTCACCCACGCGGGAGATGCCCTCGCCGTAGATAATGTCGAACTGAGCCTCCTTGAAGGGGGGCGCGACCTTGTTTTTGACGACCTTCACGCGGGTGCGGTTGCCGATCATCTCGTCGCCGGATTTGAGAGTTTCAATGCGGCGCACATCCAAACGCACGCTGGCGTAGTACTTCAGCGCACGGCCGCCGGGCGTGGTCTCAGGGTTGCCGTACATGACGCCGATTTTTTCCCGAAGTTGGTTGATAAACACCACGATGCAGTTGGTCTTGGATACGACGCCCGCAAGCTTTCGCAGCGCCTGGCTCATAAGGCGAGCCAGCACGCCCACGGCGGCGTCGCCCATCTCGCCTTCCAGCTCGCTGCGGGGCAGCAGCGCCGCCACGGAGTCGATGACGATCACATCAACGGCGCCGGAGCGCACCAGCGCTTCCGTAATCTGCAGGGCCTGCTCAGCGGTGTCCGGCTGAGAGATGAGGAGGTTGTCTATATCCACGCCCACGGCGCGGGCATAGGCCGGCTCCAGCGCGTGCTCCACGTCGATGTAGGCCGCTTCGCCGCCGGATTTTTGCGCTGAGGCGACGATGTGCAGGGCCAGGGTAGTTTTGCCGCTTGCTTCCGGACCGTAGATCTCTACGATGCGGCCTCGGGGTACGCCGCCGATACCCAAGGCCAGATCGAGGCCAAGGGAGCCGGTAGGAATGGCATCCACGTTCACGGGGATATCCTCGCCCAGTCGCATGATGGCGCCCTTGCCATAGTTTTTCTCGATCTGCGCAAGGGCGGTCTCCAGTGCCTTTTTCTTGTCTTCCGCCTGTCCAACAGGGGCAATGGGGGCTTTCTTCGTTGCCATGTCGATTAAATCCTCCCTTAAAATTGTCCGATTACAATGCGGTCTGTTCCGTTGGTATCTTTCAGGGCGCCCCTGCGGGTGAAGCCGGCTGCGGCGAGCAGCTGCAAGACCGTTTCCGCCTGGCCCTCGCCGACTTCCAGCATAATGGTTCCCCGGTCTTTCAGGACTGACTTCCAGAGGCTGACGACCGGACGGATAATGTCCAGTCCGTCTTCGCCTCCGTCCAGCGCGTGATAGGGCTCATAGTCTTTCACGGAGGCGTCGAGCGTTTCAATCTCGGCGGTGGGGATATAGGGAGCGTTGCAGACGAGCAGGTCGAAGCTTCCAAGAAGCATCGGAGGCTTTTTTGTCGCGTCTGCCTCAATGCACATGGCCCGCAGACCCAGGTTGCTGTTAAGAATATTTTCGCGGCAGACACGCAGGGCGCCGGTATCGTTATCCACCATCACCAGGCGCGCGCCCGGCATTTGAACAGCCAAAGCACAGCCGATACAACCAGAACCGGTGCACAGGTCCAGAATCCGGGGCCTGCCGTTGCGGCCGGAGAACAGTTCGATGGAGGCTCTCACAATCATCTCCGTGTCCGACCGGGGGATAAGCACGTCCCGATTCACTAAAATGGGGACACCATAGAACTCCCAGCTGTTTGTCAGATAGGCTACGGGCTCGCCGGTGAGATGGCGCTCGATCAGTTTGTCAACCTTGTCCTCCAGATCTCCGGCAGAATACAGGGACAGGTCCCGCATCAGCTTTTCCGGAGTCTTGCCGGCGGCACCGGCTACAATCAGCCGCGCGTCCAGCGCGTAGGATTCGATCCCCGCTTCCTTAAGTGCCCGACGGGCCTTAATGTAAATTTCGTTGTATGTCTTCGTCATATCGTTTATCCGTCTGCTTTTTAGAATTAAGGGCCGCCGCGGCCAGTATGGCATTCGGCCCCGTCGAGAAGCTACCAAGCATCGGCGCCCTTCTGGTCGGGAATGACCAGCTTGAGAGCGGTGATAGCCACCTCGATCATGGAATCGTCCGGCTCGTTCGTGGTGAGGCGCTGCAACTGGCGGCCGGGCCAGGTCAAAGCGCGCGAAATCCACAGATCGTCATGCCGGCCTGCCCAGCGGTGCAGCTCGTAGCTCAGAGCTACCACCACAGGCAGCAGGAACAGCTTTAGCAGCATGCGAAGAAACGTGTTCGATACGCCTAGAAAAGCGTTCACGATGATGAACACGATGATCGACAGGAAAATAACCACGAACAGGAAACTGGTTCCGCAGCGCGGGTGGAGGCGGCTTTCCGGCCGGACGTTTTCCACCGTCAGGTCTTTGCCATGCTCATAGCAGAAGATGGTTTTGTGCTCCGCGCCATGATAGGAAAACAGCCTCCGGATATCCTTCATCCGCGAGCAGCCATACAGATACCCGAAGAAGATGACGAGCTTGACAAGCCCTCCAGCAGGCTCCGCAGTACATCCCGATCCGTCAACCCCAGAAAACCGACCAGAAGCGTCGGCAGGAAAATGAACAGTCCCAACGCCATACACGTACCCAACACAACCGCACAGCCAATGGCAAATTTCTCCGCCTTTTCCATGCCGAAGTGCTTTTCTATCCACAGGTCAAGCTTCGACGGTTTGTCCTGCATTTCCTCCGGAGCCTGGCTTGCGGAGTAGGTCAAAGCTTTCATGCCCTGGACGAGGGCGTCGAAAAAATTCACCACACCGCGGACGAGCGGCCAGCCCAACCAGGGATGTTTTTCCTTGGCGGGATGCAATTCGTCTACTTTCGTGACCATCCCATTTTCGGTGCGCACGACGACAGCCTGTTTGTCCACGCCGCGCATGAGAATGCCCTCGATCAGAGCCTGCCCTCCGATCATGGTTTTAAACGAGCCGTCGTGTTTTTGCTGCATTATAACCATTGGGGTTATCCTCGCTTTTTTGTTTTTCGGTAAGCGGTGCGCTATCGCCGCTGCGCCCATTACAATGAATCAAATTTTCAACTCTTCTTCGTTTATGACCGGAAGGTATACGGTTACGGCAACGCCGCCCTTACCGTCGGAGTTATTTTCAATAATCAGCCGGCCTTTGTGGCGGGTGATGATCTCGTCGCAGACCGAAAGGCCGATTCCGCTGCCTCGCTGCTTGCTGCTGCCTTTATAGAACTTGCGCTTGACGAAAGGCAACTCGTTTTCCGGAATGCCGGGACCGTAATCCCGGAAGCGGATGACCACCCACCCCGCCGTGGCGCCAATGGTGACCGTAAAACGGCCTGCGGCGCGGCCATACTTGGCGGCGTTGTCCATGATGTTCAGAAAGACCTGCTTGAGGCGCTCCGAATCGCCCAGAATGAGGGGAATTTCCCGCGCGGGGGGTTCGTATTCCACAGTGATCCCCTCCTGGCGCAACAGCTCGCCATAGGTGAAAATGGCATCTTCCAGCTCTGCGGCCACGTCCATTTTTTGCAGGTTTAAATTGAAGCGGCCGTCCTGAATGCGGGTAAACTCCAAGAGGTCCTCCACCATCTTGGTCAGGCGGCCGGATTCCTTGGAGATGATTTGGATGCCGCGGCGGGAGTCGCCGGTGATGGCGTCGTCGTAGGTCAGCGTCTCCGCCCAGCCGGTAATGGCCGTCAGCGGAGTGCGCAGCTCGTGAGAGACAGAAGAGATAAATTCCGTCTGCGTCTTCTCCGACTCGCCGATTTTCACGGACATCTCGTTAACGGCGTCGATAAGGTCCCCGATTTCATCGTTATATTTCTTTTCCGCCTGAATGCCGTAGCTGCCGCTTGCGATGCGGCGCGCCAGAGCGGTGACCTCTACGATAGGCTCCGTCACTGTGCGGATGAAATAAAAACTGGAAATGACGACCGCCAGAATAATCAAGAGTCCTACGCCCGCGGCGACGGCTGAAGCGTGCCAGATCTGGGCGTTTACCGTCTTCAGGCTTGTGATATAGCGCATAGCGCCCACCACTGTGTCATCCGACGACAGCAGCGGCGCCGTCACGGCCATAACAGGTTCGCCGGTACTGCTGCTCTTACCCGTCCAGGAACCGACGATTTTGTTCTGCAACGCTTCGGTGATGTCCGGCGTACCGGGACTCGTGCCGGCGGTGATGCCGTAGGAGGAGACCTCTACGACGCCCCGCGTGTTGATGAATTGGAGTTCCAGCACGTCCTTGTCTTCAAAGCTCTCCGTGTACCGGTACGCGGACTTATAATACTCCGCGTAGGTCTGGGAAACATAAGTGGTGAAAAATTCCGACGCGGACTGGGCTTTTGCGGTCAGCCCCGTTAAAACGGCGCTGCGGTAATAGCTGAACACGCCCAGTGTAAACAGAACGACACCCAGAATCACGATGCCGCAGGTCATGAGAACGCTGGTCTGCATCCAGCGCCCCTTCAAGCCCTGCAAGCGCTTTCGTTTCACGTGCGTGCCGCCTTCTTTCACCGGAATCTGCATGCCAGAAAGTCAGAACCCCCACTTGTAACCGTAGCCCCAGACCGTTGTGATGTAAGTGGGGATGGTACTGTTGTCCTCGATTTTGATGCGCAGACGGCGGATGTTTACGTCTACAATTTTCAACTCGCCGAAATAGTCCCGACCCCAGACGGCATTGAGGATGTCCTCCCGCGAAAGAGCCCGGCCGGGGTTGTCCATAAACAACTTGATGATGGAATATTCGATCTGCGTCAGCTTGATGCGCTCTCCATTTTTTTCCAGCGTTCGGTTGCGGGTGTTCAGTCGGAAGGGGCCGTGGTGCAGTTCGCCGGTAGTATCGATTTCCTCACCGCCGCCCATACGGCGGTACAGGGCGTCGATGCGGGCGGTCAGTTCTGCCGGGGAGAAGGGTTTTGTGACATAGTCGTCCGCGCCCGTCATCAGACCGGTGACTTTGTCCATTTCCTGCGCCTTGGCGGTGAGCATAATGATGCCCATCTTCGGATCGGAGGCACGGATACGCCGGCACACCTCAAAGCCGTCAATGTCCGGCAGCATGACATCGAGCAGCGCCACTTTCACATCCGGGTTCTGCTTGACGAGTTCCAGCGCCTGTTCGCCGGTTTCCGCCTCAATGGGTTCGTAGCCGGAACGCTTGAGGTTGATGATCACAAAGCTGCGGATGCTGGATTCATCTTCGAGAACCAGTACTTTCTTCATGCTTGCTTCCTCCTTAGAAGGCCCCGTCTGCCTGCCCGTGTCCACCACTTGTAACCTTTTACTCTAACTTAAACAGTATATCACATTTATGACAGAAAACATAGAAAAAGTTACAAATGTACAGTGGCCGTTTTCCCGCATTGCTGCGGCGGGGATTTGGTGATATAGTAGAAATAATGGAAGAAAAACCGTTGTGGAATAGAATCAGGAGCTACATCCGGACCCTGTCCGTCGCGGCCCTGACTATCGATGTGATTGGCATCGCCGTACTAACAGTGCTTGTGGCATCGTGGTGGCGGTCTGGCCAGAGCGCGGTCAACCATGCCGCGGCCGTAGGCAGCGCTGGGCTTTTTGCAGTGCTGGGCCTGTGCTTTGCGCCTCGCTGGGTCGAGGCGTGGAGCCGCCGAAAACAGCCGGAGACGCCGATGAATACAGCGGCGTCGAAACTTTTGACACGCGTTTTTTTGACACTGCTGGTTGAAGATGCGGTGGTCATCGGACTGGTGTATCTATTGCGGTGTGGCTGGGTGCAGCGGGAGGGCTTTGCCGAATCGCTTTCCTTCTGGCGATGCCTGGACAGCAACAGCTATTTGGAAATCGCGCAGTATGGGTACATGGCGGAAGGTGCCAGGGCGGTTCAGCTGGTATTCTTACCGGGATATCCGCTGGTGGTGCGGGCAGTACACTTGCTTGTGGGCGGGGATTATGTATACGCAGGCCTTGTAACGGCCGGGCTGTGCTTTGCGGGCGCCGGCACGATGTTTTGTGCGCTGGTGTGTCTGGATTATGGCCAAAGGGCGGGCTTACGCGCGGTAAAGTACCTGTGCGTTTTGCCGGGCGCGTTTTTCTATGCCGCGCCCATGAGCGAAAGCCTGTTCCTGCTGCTGAGCCTGGCGTGTGTGTACTGCGTCAGGCGAAAACGATGGTTTGCCGCTTGCGCTTTGGGCGGTCTTGCGGCCTTTACAAGGACAATTGGCCTTGTTATGGCGGCACTGGTATTTTTTGAACTCATCGCGGATCTGGTGGCCGCGCCGCCGAAAGGCGCGCGGCAGATCGGTCTTTATGCCTTCCGGTTCGCAGCGCTTCTGCTCATTCCGGCGGGCTTTGCTTGTTACTGCGCCATCAATTATCGGGTCACTGGCGACGCGCTGCGCTTTCTGACGTATCAGAAGGAGCACTGGAGCCAGTCGCTGGGATATTTCTTCAATACCGCATCCTATCAGGCCGGTTATGCCGCCGGCTGCCTCCAGAGCGGGAAAATCAAAGACTTTGGGGCGCTGTGGCTGCCGCAAGTTCTGGCATCTGCCGCCGCACTGGCCGTTTTGATTGTCGCGGTCAAAAAGCTCCGCCCCAGCTACGTCTTCTACGCCATCGGCTACTATATCATTGCCATCGGCTGCACATGGCTTCTGAGCGCCGTACGGTATCTTGCGGCCCTGTTTCCCATCCCCATGGCTCTGGCCATTTTGGGGAGAAATCGCAGAGTCGACGCCGAGATGACGATCATTTTGCTTCTGCTGTCGGCGGCGTATTTGTATATGTTTGTAAACCGCTGGCAGGTTTGGTAAGAGAAAACAGAAGGCCTGGTCCCCTGGGTTACCTCAAAACAAAAAGATGGCAGGCACACATGTGCCTGCCATCTTTTAACTACCTCGACCTCACGGTCCGAGGCTTCTTATTCAGATAATTACATACCCTTCTGGGCGTTGATCTTGATGCCGGGGCCCATTGTGGAAGCCGTGACGCAGGTGCGGATATACTGGCCTTTTGCAGTGGACGGTTTGGCCTTGATGATAGCGCCGATAAGGACGTTAAAGTTTTCCGCAAGTTTCTCCGGACCAAAGCTGACTTTGCCGATGGGGCAGTGAATGATGTTGCTCTTGTCCAAGCGGTACTCAATCTTGCCGGCCTTGACTTCCTTGATAGCATTGGTCAGGTTGGGAGTCACGGTGCCGGCCTTGGGAGACGGCATCAGGCCTTTCGGGCCAAGGACTTTGCCGAGACGTCCCACGGTGCCCATCATATCGGGAGTGGCGATCACGACGTCGAAATCGAACCAGTTTTCAGTCTGGATCTTCTGCACGAGCTCCATACCGCCGACATAGTCGGCGCCGGCAGCCTTTGCTTCCTCTTCGCGCTCGGGTTTGCAAAAAACCAGTACGGTGCGGGTTTTGCCCGTGCCGTGGGGCAGCACGATGGCACCGCGGACCTGCTGGTCGGCGTGGCGGCCGTCCACACCCAGCTTCACATGCAGCTCGACGGTCTCGTCGAACTTGGCCTTGCTGGTCTTGCACACAAGATCAAATGCTTCACGGGGATCATAAAGGGTCTGTTTATCGATAAGCTTTGCGCTTTCAGTATAATTCTTGCCTCTGAACATACTAATTTCCTCCAATAAATGTGGTTAAGCGGAAGTTTTCCTCCCACATAAACGGGACTGTCTCAGTCCCCGACAACGACGCCCATGCTGCGGCAAGTGCCGGCGATCATGCTGATGGCCGACTCGATGTCCGTGCAGTTGAGATCTTTCATCTTGGTTTCGGCGATCTTGCGGACGTCTTCCTTCGAGATGGTGGCGACTTTGTCGCGCTGGGGGACGCCGGAGGCCTTTTCAATACCGCAGGCCTTTTTGATAAGAAGGGCCGCAGGCGGAGTCTTGGTGATAAAAGTGAAACTGCGATCGGCGTAAACGGTGATGACCACGGGGATCATCATACCCATGTCGGCCTTGGTGCGTTCGTTGAAGTCCTTGGTGAACTGGCCTATGTTAATGCCGTACTGACCAAGGGCGGGGCCGACGGGGGGAGCGGGAGTCGCTTTGCCCGCGGGCACCTGAAATCTGACATATCCGACAACTTTCTGTGACATATTAATCTCTCCTCATAGCCTCTGAAAAGAGGCTGGTAAAAGTCATTCTTTGACCGGCTCGACCTGATCGAGCTCCAGATCCACCGGCGTTTCGCGCCCAAACATGGACACAACGACGCGTACATGATCCTTGTTCGGATCCAGCTCGTCCACAGTGCCCAGAAATCCCTCCAGCGGGCCGTCCGTAACCTTGACGGTATCGCCCACGCTGTAGCCCATCACGATCTCGTGATGTTCCACGCCCAGAGAAAGGATTTCTTCCTCCGTCAGGGGAACAGGCTTTCCGTCCATAGATACAAAGCCGGTTGCACCGCGCGCATTGCGCACCAAGTGCCAGCTTTCGTCCGTCAGGATCATTTTTACCAGGACGTACCCCGGAAAAATCTTGCGCTCGAAGGTTTTGTCACCGTTGTCCGTGTGCTCGGTAACCGTCTCCAATGGGATGTTGACCTCTAAGATCAGATCCTCCATGTGCCGGTTCTCCGCCGCTTTCTGAATGGAAGCGGAAACGGTGTTTTCATATCCAGAGTATGTGTGAACCACATACCATTTTGCTTCGTCTGCCATGTTACGAGAAAATATTGATGAGAGCCTTGACGACGGCCTGAGCACCGCTGTCGAAGCCCCACAGTAATACGGCGGACACAACCATCATCACGACGGCGACAATGGAACTGTTGGTGGTCTGCTTCGGTGTGGGCCAAACAACTTTTTTCAGCTCGCTTTTCATTTCGCGGAACCATCTGCTGATGCGGGCGGAAAACTTAACTTTGTCGCCGGTCCTTTTGACTGCTACTTTGGGGGTGGGCACCGGAGCAGTTTTCTTTTCCTCTGCCATGTTGCAATCCTCCCCTTTTACTTAGTTTCTTGATGCAGCGTATGTTTGCGGCAGAAGGGGCAATACTTGTTCATTTCAAGCTTTTCCGAACTGTTTTTCTTGTTTTTGAACGTGTTGTAGTTCCTCTGCTTGCACTCGCTGCAGCGAAGCACGACCTTGATCCTTGCGTCAGCTGCCATATTTTCGGCACCTCCTTGTTAATTTGCCTCCCTGTTCCGGCCACAACGGATTCTCCTGTCCGGACAGCAGGTGAAGTGTATGATATCACAGGAATTTTGAAAAAGCAATAGCTTTTTCTATTTTAATATGTTACACTGACCGCGACAGAGTAAGAACGGCGCGTTAAGTGCGTCCGGATGGGAAGTTGCCGGGCGACGAAGGGCTTTGACCCGCGGTGCCGTTTCCGCGTCCGCTGGAGGGAATTTAATATGAAGCTAAAGGATGTTTCCGTGAGAGCCATTTGCGAAATGGCGATGCTCATCGCTTTGGAAGTGGTGTTTACCCGTCTGATTGCTTTTAACACAAGCATTTTTAAAATCGGCATCGGATTTCTTGCCATCGCTTTCTGCGGTATGCTGTTCGGCCCGCTGTGGGCGGCAGTATGCTATTTCCTTTCGGACCTGATCGGAACGCTGATTTTTCCAGCCGGAGGCTATAACCCGGCGTTTTCCATTACGGTCATCCTGATGGGTATGGTCTACGGCTTGTTCCTGCACAGGGAAAATATCCGGTTCTGGCGACACATGGTGCCGGCTGCGCTGATTTATTCCGTCGTCCTCAGTTGGGGACTCAACACGTTTTGGATCCACTATTTTTACGGCGCCGCTTTTTCAGCAAGGCTTTTAACCAGGCTACCGCAGTGCCTGTTTGATATTGCGGTGCAGCTTTCTTGTATGCCGCTTCTGAAAATCCTGCGCGACAGACTGAAAAGGGCAAACCTGATAGCATGAGAGTAATGGCGATTGATTATGGGGAAGTCCGCACCGGGCTTTGTGTGTCGGATCTGACCGGAACACTGCCAGGTGAGGCTTGGGTGATCGAGGAGTGGAACGCGCAGCGCCTGGCCAAGCGAATTGCATTAGAGTCGGCAGCGCGCAGTGTTTCCACGCTGGTGCTGGGCTTACCTCGCAATATGGACGGCTCCGAAGGGCCGCGGGCGGAAAAATCCCGGACGCTCGCCCAGCTCCTGCGAGACGCCGGCGCGCCTGATGTGGTGCTGTGGGACGAACGGCGCACTACCGTGGACGCCCACCGCATCCTGCATGACAACGGAAAGCGCGAAATCCGGCACAAAAAAACCATAGACGCCGTAGCCGCATCGCTCATTTTGGAAGCGTATCTCGGCAGCAAGCAAAAATGACGGCGAAGGCTTTTCCTCCGCAGTTTCTTATATCAGCATAGGGTCCTCAGTGAGAAAGCTATCCTGCTCCGGCAGGGCACGACGGTCAATGAATCGAATTTATAAAAATATAAAACGAATCAAAACTGTACCCGAACTGCTGGATTATATACCGGGCAAAGCGCTTGAAACAGGTTCCTATATCCTCATCTGCGCTCTGTGCGCTCTGCCTTTATTCAGCATGCTCGCCAGTGCAGCTTGCGGCGAACCCGCCGGCATTGCCGATGCCATTTTCTTGTCGGCGACGTATCAGTATACCTGGGCGGCGCTGATTGAAAACATCGGCCTGCTCGGTTTGCTCTTGGCTTTGACCGCGTTTATGAAGTCTGTTTTGGCCCGCAAGCGCGCCGGAGAAAGCACGGGAAAAATTCTGCTCGAACACCTTGCGCAGCTTCTTCTCGCCGCGCTTTTGCTCTGGAGCGTAATTTCATGCATTCTGTCGGATAATATATCGCAGTCCCTTTTTGGCGACGAATACCGTCAGGAAGGAGTTGCGATGTATTTTGCTTATTACGGGGTTTTTTCCGCCGCGTTTCTTCTGCGAAGTGAAAAGCACAGAAAAAATGTTGTCGTCCTGCTCGTGCTGTTCGCGCTGCCGGTAGCCGCGGCGATGGCTTTTGAAAACGACTGGCTGCGGGCCGTGCTGAATTTTCAGGGAAGCAAACATGCCAGTCCGTTTTTCAACATCAATCATGCGGCGTATTATCTCTGCGTCGTAATCATGGGCGCCGCCTCCCGTTTCGTCCTGTGTGAAGAAAAACCGGCGAAAATGCTCTTTTGGGCTGCGTCTTTTGCGTTTCTGACCCTGACGCTGCTGATAAACTGCTCCCTGGGGCCCTACCTGGCAGTCATTTCCGGACTTGCTGTGATGTTCATCGCCGGCCTGGCGCTGAAAAAGCGCACTTGGAAGCGAGTGCTCGTCGTTTGCCTGATCTTCTTGGCCGTCACCGGTATTTACATGCTGTCAAACCAGCGGCTTGCAAAGGATACGGGCAGGCTCGTCGGCGATTTGAGCGGTATTGCCGAAGGCAACGGGGCGGTCGAGGAAAGGGCCGGGTCCGGCCGGTGGCCGCTTTGGACGGCGGCAGTCGGTTTTGTCAAAGAAAAAGCCGTTTTCGGTTACGGTCCCGATAACCTCGGCGAGCAATACGCAAAAGCGGGGATAAGCGTCGACCGTCCCCACTGCGTCCCGCTTCAGATTGCCGCAAGTCTTGGGCTACCCGCGCTTGCACTATATCTTTCGGCCCTTATCGTTTACATTGTCTCATTTTTCCGTCGCAAAAAGATCACGACGGCACTTGACCTAATGTTTTTCTCGACAGGAGCTGCATATTTCATCTCATCGCTCGTCGGAAACTCCATGTTTTACACAACGCCGTATTTCTGCATGATCTGGGGCATGGCGCTTCGAATGGGTGCCCCGAACGGATCGCCGCAGAAAGCCCACACAGAATAAACCGCCGACTTACCAAAGCCGGCGGTTTTGTTTACCATTTGTTTTTTACTTTTTCGGCAAAGCCCATGTAGTTCTTGACCTCAATGACCGTGCCGTCGTCGAGGACTGCGCGGCCGGTGTAGCGGCCAAAGACTTGGTGCTGGTCGGACTGCAGCGCCAGCAGGTTTGTGTTGGATTTTCGGTCTATCACGGGTTGGAAGTCCATCTCAAAGCGGCCGTCGTCCGAAGTGAAGGTCCAGGGGCTCATGAAATCATCCCGTCCGTTCTTCTGGGGGATGTGGAAGGCAATCTGGCTCAGTTTATGGGCCTTTCCTTTATAGAACAGCATATTTTCCGTGGCTGCGCTGGTGTTGCCGAAGCCGTAGCCGATGTTGAAGCCGAACACATCGCCGTTTACGTCCAAGCCGTTGCCGCTACCCCAATACCAGGTATTTTTATAGGTCCAGACGCCTCGGCCCCAGTCGAGTACCGCGAAACTGTCTTCGGGATCAAAGACGAACTGCCGGTTGGCAAAGTCCACACGGCCCCGCGCCCGCATGCAGTTGATTTTCTGGTTAAAGTAAAAATGTCCGGGCTTATCGAACGGCGTACAGATGACCATGGACTCCTCCGGCTCCTCTGTCAGCTCGATTTCCGCGTGCAGGGAGCCGAGCAGGCTGAACTTCCGCACCTCGGCGTGCAGGCGCCGGGCGCCGTCCTGGTGGCGGAAGTAAAGGCTGTAGCCGCGGTTTTTAACGGACACGTCGCCTTTCGCGGAGCTTGCGGGCAGTTTTCGCTCCCCCAGCGGCAGCGGTATGACGGAGGACACCGTTGTCTCATCGGGCTTTTCAAAATCGATTACGGAGATGGAGTCCATGCCCATATATCCGTTGTCGTCGATGGTCAGCGCGAGGGCGCAGCGGGGATTGATGATGAGGTAGTAATCCCACTCCTTGATACGGGACTTTCTGGCGCAGATGGCATCCCGGTCATAGACCGGCAAAAGCTTCTTGGCATAGCCTGGTTCGATTAGGTTCCCTGCCGCGTCCAACAGGGGGTGGGATTCGGTGATCTCATGCTGTTGCATCATGCAAGTCCTCTTTCCTTTTTGATCTGGCGAATGTCGGAGCCGGTGAACGTCAGCACCTGGTATTCCCCCTCCAGCCGGCTCATGATCTGGGGCGTATAGCGCCTCCACATGTCCTTGGAGGAGAGATTTGTGCTGATAATGGTTTTTCGGTTGTAGATCAGGCGGGTGTTGACAAGCGTATACAGGGCGCTTTTCGTAAATTCCGTGGTCATCTCCGTGCCCAGATCGTCGAGGATAAGAAGTTCGCACTCCAAAGCGCGGCTTACGCGCTCGCCGGCCTCGTCCGCCTCCTGCGCACTGCGGGCGAATTTTTGGCTCTCGAAACCCGAAAAACACGACACGGCGGTGTCGTACACCACGGAATGGCCTTTTCCCGATACCACGCGCGCAATGCAGGCCGAAAGGAAGGTTTTCCCCAGGCCGGTGTCGCCGTGAAACAACAAATTATCTGAGTTTTTGCCGAAATTGACGGCATAGTCGTAGCAAGTGCCTTTAACGGTCTCCATTCGTTCCCTCGGGGAGACGCCGGTAGCGGCGTCAGGCTGGGTGCCGTAATAATTCAGGTCGAATGCGGCAAAGTTCTCGTCCCCCAGCCTAAGAAGGGCGGAGAGGTCTTTGGCTTTCTGCTGCTCGTAGAGCTTTTTCAGACAGTCGCACATATGTCCCTCGATATAGCCGGTATCCCTGCACTTCGGGCAATCCCAAGCCCCGTCCAGCCAGTCCATAGGCAGGCCGTGTTCCGTCAGCAGCTCTGCCCGTTCCGATTGCAGTCCCAGGCTCTCGGCGGAGATTTCGTCGATCGGGCGTCCCTTGCCGCCTGAAGCGGCGGTGATGACCTCCAGCATGAAATCGGCGATGCGTCCGTCCAGTTCGCGCAGCTTGGGGATGCGCTCATACGTGACCGCATGCCGGCGCTGATCCTCCGCCACACTGCGGGCTCGGATCGCTTCCTTTTCGTCTCTGGCCTTCGCCAGCAGTCGTCCGTCAAGTGCCATTGCGTATCTTCTCCCGAAGTTTTTTCAATCGTTCCAGATCCTCTCGGCCAGGATCTTGTGTCCCACCGGCGCTTCGGCCGGTCGAAGATCGCCGGTCGCCTTTTTCAATCTCGTCGAGCGTATGCAGCCCTTTAGAATCCCAGGAACGGACGATGGAGTCCATGTATTTCCACTTCAGTTCGCCGGTCTTGACGACCGTGCGGTCGTAGGCCTCCGCCAGAGCCTCCGTTCCAAAGTTCATTTCAAGCCAGGAGTCGATGTATTTTTCTTCCGTGGGAGACAGTTCCCGGCCGGTGATGCCGAGGGCCTTCTTCACTTCGTTTTTCTTCTCATTGCGCTGCTCGAGTTCGGTCAGCCACGTCTCCGCCCGCTCATAGGTGATGATTTCACGGTTGACCCAGCCGTAGGCCTGCTTTTCCACCGCGCGGAAACTGGGGACTTTGCCGGCTCCGTAGCGGGCGGCCGCCTCGTCTGCACAGTGGTGAATCAGCAGCATGATGACGTCCGCCGGAAGGGCCAAATAATCCCAGATGCCGAACAGGGTCTTCAGCTCCGTGGAAGACAGAAGCCGTCCGTAAACCCGCTGGGTTTCCTCCACCAGCGCCTGAAACTCCGGGCTCTCCGTAGAGCGGCGCGAAACCTCCGCGGCATTATATTCCGGCAGCTCTTCCGCGGGCAGCAGGTGCTTGTCCGGCGTCGCCAGAATGCCCAGGTCCTGCAGATGGGATACGGCGGCGCGCACGTCTTTTTCCGTGCGGCGCAGATCGAAAGCGGCGCGGGCAATATCCAGCTCGCCGCCGCTGCGCAGCAAGTACAGGTATAAAAGCGCGGTGTCCGCGCTGCCTGCGGCGATCAGCGCATCCGCGTCGGCGACCGGAATCGTCAGCGCCGAAGCACCTCTTAATTTATATTTTGTGTCTTCCATGATCATTTCCCATATCTTATTTATAGAAAAATATTATAGCATTCCCGTCGTCGGCTTACAAGGAAAACCGAACTCCGCCGTTGGGATTGTTAAGAATTATGACTTGTTTTGTTGACAATTCCAGATTATAATAAAATTCACTTTTATTATGCCGTATTACGGTTATTTATGGGATCACGAGGTCACTTATGCTGCAATTGCTTTCGCCCGCCGGAAGCCCGGAGGCCGTCATAGCCGCCGTACAAAGCGGGGCGGATATGATATATATGGGATATGGCGTCACCGGCGCCGGTAAATCCGAGATGAACATGGGTTTTTCTGTGGAGGAATTTACCCAGTCCATGCGTTACTGCCGCGTGCGGGGATGCGGCGTCGCCGTAACCATGAACGATTTGATCTCCGACGAGGCGATGAACAAGGCCGTAGATCGTGCCGTCTTTGCCGCCGATTTGGGTGCAGATGCTATCATCGTGCAGGACGTGGGCCTGGCAAGGGCTATCCGCGCTGCGCTGCCGGATATGCCTCTCTGGGGCGGCGTGCGCATGGGTGTGCACAGTCTCAGCGCTGCCTTGTCGGCCGCCGATCTGGGGCTGGAGCGGATCGTACTGGCCCAAGAGCTCACCCTCGAGCAGATTAAAACCATTTCTCAGAAAGCCCCGATCAAGACCATTGTCTATGTCCACGGACAGCTGTGCTTTGCTCACAGCGGCCAGTGCTATATGTCAGCCATGCGCGACCGGCGCCACAGCGACAGCTGCGGTATGTGCTCAGAGCCGTGCCGGCTCCGCTACACCCTGGGCGGGCGGCTGGACGAGCGCCCCATGTCCATGAAAGACATCTGCCTTCTGGACCATCTGCGCGAGCTGGACGAGGCCGGCGTCGCCTGTGCCGCCATCGAGGGCCGTAGCCGTCGGCCGGAATACGTCGCGTTTTCCACCCGCGTATATGCCCGTGCCATCAGGGAAGGCGTGCTGCCCACCAACGAGGAACAGGAGTGGCTCACCAGTGTCTGGTCTCCTGGCGGGCTTACGGACGGCTATCTCACCGGCGTAAAGGGGCTGGCCATGTTCAGCGCGGACAGCAAGCCCGATCGGGATGCGCCGAAAATCTTCGCCGATGTACGCAAAGCCTACATGAATACTGAAATGCGGCGTGTACCCCTGAAATTTTACGTTGTGATCCAGCAGGGCAAGCAGGCCGTATTCGCCGCCGAGGATAACCGCGGCAACCATGCCGTTTACAAAGGCTATGTGCCCATTGATCTGGGCCGTGAGGGCATTTCCGCCGGACATGTGGAGGACCTTCTGTATCGTACCGGCGGGACTCCTTTCATGGTAGAGGAAGCCAGCTGCGTTATTGACCGGCACATGGATTATCCCGACGAGGCCATAGAGACGGCGCGCCGGGAGCTTTTGACCCGCATCAGCTCGGACAGCCGCAATCCCAAACCGCGTGCCCGTGGCGACAGGCTCGAAAAACCGTCTGCGCCGGATCATTCAGAACCACCGAAGCTTATCGTACAGGTGACAAAAGCCGAGCAGCTGACCGAGGAGATGGCCGGCTGCGTACCTGATTTTCTGTATGTTCCTGCGACGCTGATTGCGGCGGGATGCCCAGCATTAAAGGCGTTTGTTCAGCAGGGAACCGTGCTGGTGGCGGTGCTGCCGCGCGTCGTGACGGACAGCGAGATGTCCGCTGTGAAAGAATTACTGGCAGCCATGAGCACCCGGGGCGTGAAACAGGTGCTGACCGGAAATCTGGGCTTGGTGCGGCCTGCGCGGGAAGCCGGCATGCTTCTGAGGGGCGATTACGGCCTGAACGTCACAAATTCCTGGTCGTTGGCCATCATGAAACTGGCGGGTTTCTCGTCCGTCACCGCGTCCTTCCAGCTGTCTGGAGCACAAATCAAGGCTCTGGCCAAGACTGCGGACACGGAGATGATCGTCTACGGACGGATGCCGGTCATGGTCACAGACCAGTGCATCATCCGCAACAGTTCCGGGCGTTGCTCCTGCGGCACTCCCACCAACATGGGCGACGAGTTTGGAAACATCTACCCCGTGGAGAAGGAATTCGGTTGCCGCAATGTCGTCTACGATGCGAAAAAATTGTTTCTGGCCGACAGGCAGTCGGTATACGCGGATACAGGTCTTTGGGCCATACGGCTGCTGTTCTCCACGGAGAGCGCCCGTGAATGTGCGGATGTGGTCAAGCGGTATCGCGGGCTGTCCGATTACCGGCCCAACAATCTGGGCCGCGGTCTATACCCGAAAGGAGCGCTATGAGGATTGTACTTGCCTCGGCGTCTCCCAGACGGCGGGAACTGTTGGAGACACTGGGCGTGAAATATGAAATTTTGCCGGCTCTGGGGCCGGAACAGCCGCCGGAGGGGGCGGATGCGGAGCAGACCGTTCGGGCGCTGTCCCGGTCCAAAGCCTTGGAAGTGGCCCGGAAACGCCCGGACGCTGTGGTTGTGGGTGCGGACACCGTGGTCGTCTGCGATGGGAAGATTCTGGGGAAGCCTCGCGACGAGGAAAACGCCCGGCAAATGCTTCGAATGCTGTCCGGACGAGATCACAGTGTGTTCACCGGCGTGACCCTCGTATGCGGCGAAAAAGTTCTTACCGAAGCGGAGCAAACGAAGGTGTTTTTCCGGGCGATAACGGACGAGGAGATCACTCGCTATATCGCAACCGGCGAGCCGATGGACAAGGCCGGAGCCTATGCCTGCCAGGGTCTTGCCAGCCTCTTTGTGGAGCGTATCGAAGGAGACTATTTTAACGTCGTAGGCCTGCCTCTCTACAGGCTTGGACAGATGCTTGAGAAAATGGGAGTCACACTTCTGTGAAACGATTTTTAAAGAAAAACGGCATAAAGGTAGCCGCAGTCGTTGCGGTGGTGGTGCTGCTCGTGATTGTCTCGCACGCGATTCTGGGCGGGCGGGCCGGGATGATGGCCGACGTAACCGGCGGCGTAACCAGCCCGGTCAAACAGGCTGCCTCCTCCGCCGTGGACTGGATCGAGGGCATCTACGGTTACATCTATAAATACGACCAGTTGGTTTCGGAAAATAATGAATTGCGCTCTCAGCTTGCCACAGCGCAGCAAGCCGCCATCAACGCCAACGAGTATCAGGAAGAAAATCAGCATTTGCGGGAATTGCTGAATTTCGCCCAAAAGCACTCGGACTATGTATTTGAGCCGGCCAAAGTCATCTCCTGGTCAAGTTCCAATTGGTCAAGCTCATTTACCATCTCCAAAGGTTCCGCTAACGCCAAAAACGCGATCAAGGTAGGCGACTGCGTCGTGACCGAATACGGCGCGCTGGTCGGTCAGGTCATTGAAGTGGGCGACACGTGGTGCACCGTGCGCACCATCATCGATTCCGAAATTGAGGTGGGCGCGCTCGTGGGCGAATCAGAGTCCGCCGGCATGTGCATTGGTGATTTCGCCCTGATGCAGAAGCAATGTCTGAAGCTGACATACCTGGCCGACGGGGCCCAGCTGCTGGAGGGAGATGCCGTTCTCACAAGCGGTAAGGGCACAAACATTCCGCAGGGGCTTGTCATCGGATACATAAAATCCGTCCTCAGCGAGGCCAACGGCCAGACCCTCTACGGCGTAGTGGAACCGGCCTGCGACCTAGGCACACTCAGCGAGTTGTATATCATCACCGATTTTTCCATCACGGAGTGATACCATGCTTTTTGATCTGATCGACCTTGCCAAACTGCGGCGGGCCATTGTATATGGGTTGCTGCTGGCAGCGGTGTTCATACTGCAGAATCTTATCTGCTCCCGCATAGCTTTGCTGGGAGTACGTGCCCTGTTCGTACCTGTGGCCGTCGTGGCGATCGGAATGTTCGAGGGCGGTGTGTGGGGCGGCCTCCTGGGGCTGGTCGCCGGATATTTCTGCGATCTCGGCTTCTGCGAAAATACAATCCTGTTTACGGTACTGTTCCCTGCGCTCGGCTTTTTCTCCGGCGCTTTCAGCAAATATTTTCTGCACAGGGGCTTTCTGACTTTTCTTGTGTTGTCGGCAGTGGCATTGCTAATCGTATCCGGCTGCCAGATGTTCCGCTTTTTGTTTTTTGTGGATACGAACAAGTGGACGGTGCTGAAGACCGGGCTTCTACAGGTCTTGTGGAGTCTGCCTTTTGCGGTAGTCGTCTATTACCCCTGCCAGTCCATCGCCGGACATGGAATGCGGGAATTGGGCAATTAAGACCGGAATTCCGGCTTTGCGTCTTCTAGAAAGGAATTTTATGAAAAGGCTTATCAGTCCGGGGCGTCTTGCCTTTTTTGTTATGCTGATGTTCGTGCTGCTTGGACTGTATATCACCACGCTATATAAGCTGCAGGTGGTGGATGGTGATCGCAATTACGAGGCGTCTACCAATTCCATCATGACCAAGGAACCGGTCATTGCCGCCCGCGGCAACATTCTCGACCGCTATGGAAGACTTCTGGTATCCAACCGCAACTGCAATAACCTCGTGATCAATTCGGACGAGATATTCGCGCAGGATAACCCCAACGCGGTAATTCTGGAACTTTGCAATACGGTCACTTCAAACGGCGACACCTACATTGACGAGCTGCCCATCACCAAAACCACGCCTTTCAAGTATGTGGACAATATGACCGACCTGCAGAAGGCCAGACTGGATGCCTGGCTGAAAGCCAACGGCCTGGATACCGACGCCACCGCCGTGGAAGTCATGGCCAAAATGCGCTCCCGCTACGATATCGACGCCAACTACACCGCCGAGCAGATGCGCATCATCGCCGGCGTACGGTATGAGATCAATATCCGCTATATCATCAACACTTCCGATTACATATTTGCCGAGGACGTGTCCATCAACACCATCACCGCCCTTATGGAGGCAAACATCCGCGGTTTTGACGTGCAGGTCAGCTATATCCGCGAGTACAACACCCAGTACGCCGCCAACATTCTGGGTTACACCGGTCTGATGGACGAGACGGAGTACAAAACCTATAAAAGTCAAGGCTATCCCATGAATGCGACCGTCGGAAAAGACGGCGCGGAGCTGGCTTTTGAAAAGTACCTCCACGGTACCGACGGCGAGGCCGCCGTCACCCGCACAAGCACCGGCGTCGTCACCAACACCGTATATACCAAGGAGCCGGAGCCCGGCGACCAAGTATATCTGACCATCGACATCGAGCTGCAGGCAGTGGCGGAATCAGCTCTGTCAACCTTTATCCAGGACATGAACACCCAGCGCAAAGTCGACAATCAAACTCTGATTTCAAATGGTGAAAAGGACAAAACCGTGCCCCTGATCACGGGCGGCTCCGTGGTGGCCGTCGATGTAAAAACCGGCGAGCCCCTGTGTATGGCGAGCTACCCCACTTTCAACCTCGCGACTCTGTCCGATGACTATTCCAAGCTGGTAGCCGATACCGACGCTCCGCTTTTTAACCGAAGCCTGCTTGGCACCTACGCCCCCGGCTCCACTTTCAAGCCCTGCATCGCCCTGGCTGGTCTGTCCGAGGGCGTCATCGGCGTAAATACCCCCTATACCTGCACGGGCCAGTTCACCAAATATGAGTATGCAGGCTATGCGCCTTTTTGCTGGAACAAGAGCGGCCATGGCGAGGAGAACATCACCCAGGCCATCACCCACAGCTGCAACTGCTTCTTCTGGAACGTAGGCGATCTTCTGGGCATTGACCGCATCGATAAATACGCGGCGGCACTGGGGATGGGCGAGTCCACCGGCATCGAGCTGCCGGAGAACGTCGGCCAGGTTTCGAGTCCCGCATATAAGGCCAGTACACAATCCGGCCAGGACGCGGAATGGTTTGCAGGCGACACTCTGCAGACCGCCATCGGTCAGTCACTCACCGGCGTGACACCTCTACAGATCGCCCGCTACATCGCCGCCATCGCGAACTCCGGCACCGTCTACAACTGCTCCATCCTCAAGTCCGTTTCTAGTTACGATTACTCTGAGAGCGTATACGAGCGCAAACCGGACGTCTATAATCAAATCAAAGCGGATAAAACCATCTGGGACGCCATCCACACCGGCATGTACGGCGTGGCAAACGACCCCAGCGGCACCGCTTACTCGACCTTCTGGGACTTTACCCCCAAAGTTGCCGCCAAGACCGGCACGACCCAGACCGGCACAACCGCAAACGACGCTGTTTTTGTCTGCTACGCCCCTTATGACGACCCAGAGATCGCCGTGGCCGTCGTGGTGGAAAAGGGCGGTGCCGGCGCAAACGTGGCCGCCATTGCCCGGCAGATACTGCAATACTATTTCAACTTCGAGCAGAGCACCCAGCAAATTGAGAGCGAATTGACTTTGCTTCAATAACATGTGTATAATAGTATTTATTCATCTGATAGAGGTGAGAAAATGAATATTGCGCTTATGGCCCATGACGGCAAAAAAGAACTGATGGTTCAGTTCTGCATTGCCTACTGCGGCATTTTGTCGGAGCACACCCTCATCGCCACCAACACCACCGGAAAGCTGATTTCCGAGGCCACAGGCCTGGACGTCAGTCTGTATATGAGCGCTTCTCAGGGCGGTACCCAGCAGATCGGCGCCCGTATCGCATATAACGAAATCGACCTTGTGATGTTCTTCTGCGATCCCGCTCATCCGGAGCTGTACGGCCCCGTGAACGAACTGGCACGGCTGTGCGATCTGTATAACATCCCGTTTGCCACAAACGTCGCCACTGCAGAAGTGCTTGTCCAAGGTCTGCGGCGCGGCGATTTCGGCTGGCGTGACATCGTAAATCCCAAGAACAAGAAAGAATAACTTTGTCGATTGAAATGCAGGGGCGGGTGCCGTCCCTGCGCTTCTGTCGGGAAATGGAATCATCATGGAAAAAATCAAGCCCAGAACACTGTCCGGATTTATGGAGCTTCTGCCCGAACGGCAGATGCAGATGCGCGCAGTGATGAAGGTACTACGGCGGACTTACTCTCTTTTCGGCTTCACGCCCATTGACACTCCCATCATTGAGAGTGCGGAGGTTCTGCTGGCCAAAGGCGGCGGTGAGACCGAAAAACAGATCTACCGCTTCACCAAGGGAGATTCGGACCTCGCGCTGCGCTTTGATCTGACGGTGCCGCTGGCCAAGTATGTAGCTCTTCACTACGGCGAGCTGACGTTCCCCTTCCGCCGCTATCAGATCGGCAAGGTCTACCGGGGCGAGCGGGCCCAGCGCGGCCGTTTCCGCGAGTTTTACCAAGCCGACATCGACGTCATCGGCGACGGCAGCCTCGATGTGTCAAACGAGGCAGAGATGGTCGCCATCATCTGCGCCGTTATGGAAGCCCTCGGGATTTCGCGATTCAAGGTACGACTGAATAACCGCAAAGTTTTGAACGGCCTTTTTGCATATCTGGGCATTGATGACCCAGGTGCCGTTATGACCGCGATCGACAAGCTTGACAAGATCGGCGCGGACAAGGTGAAGGCCATCCTCACGGACGACGTGGGCATGATCGCCGAAAAAGCGGAAGAACTGATGAGCATTCTTGCCTCCGCCGACCCCATGGCGACGCTCGACGGACTATCCGGCCGCTGCGCGGCCCTGGACGAGGGCATTGCAGAGCTGAAAACCGTCGTATCCCTGCTGCCCGGCTTCGGTGTGCCGGACGACAAGTGGACCCTGGATCTGACCATCGCGCGGGGACTCGACTACTACACCGGCACGGTATATGAGACGACGCTTCTGGATTATCCCGAGATCGGCTCGATATGCTCCGGCGGGCGGTACGATAACCTTGCAGAGTATTATACCGACCGGAAGCTGCCCGGCGTAGGCGTCTCCATCGGCGTGACCAGATTGTTTTATGTTCTGCAGGAGCAGGGACTTCTGAACGAAGAAGTCAGCACCGCCCCCTGCGACGCGCTGGTTATCCCTATGGGCGATACGCTTGGGTACGCCGCCGAAGCCGCCACCGTCCTGCGCAAGGCCGGCGTGCGTACGCAGGTTTACATGGAGCCCAAGAAAGTCAAGGCGAAATTCGTCTATGCCGACCGGCAAAAGATTCCTTACGCCGTCATCATCGGCGAGGATGAAAGGAAAAGCGGCACTGTCTCTCTCAAGGATCTTCGCACCGGCGCGCAGACGGCCGTGACCGCTTCGGAGGCCGCTTCTGTCATTCAAAACGGTATTACGTATAGGGCTAGGCCCGTTAAGGCATAAAGAGGAGAAGAGCACATGACACAGATGCGCACACATACCTGCGGCCAGCTCCGGCTGGAGAACGCTGGAGAGCATGTCCGGATTGTCGGTTGGATGGAAAACATCCGCGAAGTGGGCAACAATTTCGCGTTTGTTATTATCCGGGACTTCTATGGAACCACCCAGGTGGTCGTGGAAACCGAACCGATGATGAAAGCTTTCCGCGGCATCACAAAGGAGAGTACCGTCGCCGTTTCGGGCATAGTCCGGGAACGTGCCAGTAAAAATCCAAAGCTGCCCACCGGCGATATTGAGATCGTGCCGGACTCTGTGGAGGTACTGGGCCGCTGCCATTTTAATAATCTTCCTTTTGAAATCAACCGCAGCCGCGAGGCCGACGAGGCCATCCGCCTGAAATACCGCTATCTCGACCTGCGCAATCCCGCCGTCAAGCAGAACATCATTCTGCGCTGCAACGTCGTGGCCGCTCTGCGCAAGGCCATGACAGAGAACGGTTTTCTGGAAATCACAACGCCGATCCTCACCGCTTCGTCCCCCGAGGGCGCGCGGGACTATCTGGTACCCGCCCGCAAACACCCCGGCAAGTTCTACGCTCTGCCGCAGGCGCCCCAGCAGTTCAAGCAGCTGCTGATGACAAGCGGTTTCGACCGCTATTTCCAGATCGCCCCTTGCTTCCGCGACGAAGATGCCCGCGGTGACCGCTCCCCCGGCGAATTCTACCAGCTGGACATGGAAATGGCCTTCGCCACGCAGGAGGACGTGTTTGCCGTCATCGAGGACGTATTCCCGCCCATTTTTGCCGAATACGGCACCTATAACATCGCCTCAAAAGCTCCCTTCCGCCGTATCGCCTATAACGATTCCATGGACATTTATGGCACGGACAAGCCCGATCTGCGCATCGACCTTGTGCTGCAGGATATAACGGAACTTGCCAAGCAGACGGAGTTCGGCCCCTTTGCGGACGCCGCCTGTATCAAGGCCGTGGTGTGCACCGGCAGCGAGCTAACCCGCAAGCAGATCGACCAGCTGTGCGTAGACGTGGAAGTCCAGGCCGGCGTTAAGCCCTATTGGTTCCGCATGGATGAGTCCGGCGCATTGGTCGGCGGGATTTCCAAATTCCTTGCGGGCAAAGAAGATGTATTGAAGGAAAAATACGGCGTGCAGCCCGGCTGCCTTGTCGTCGTCGCCGCCGGAACCAAAGGCGTGGCGCAAAAGACTGCGGGCGTCGCCCGCAAGATGCTAGGCGCTGCAGTGCCCGGCCATATGGACGAAAAGCGCTATGAATTCTGCTGGATCGTGGACTTTCCGATGTTCGAGATCGGCGAGGAGTCCGGTGAACTTGAGTTCTGCCACAACCCGTTTTCCATGCCGAACGGCGGGCTGGAAATTCTTGAAAAGGCAGAGCGCGGTGAGGTTGACCCGCTGGATATCTATGCCTACCAATACGACTTGGTGTGCAACGGCGTGGAACTGTCCTCGGGTGCGGTGCGAAACCACGATCCTGACATTATGATCAAGGCCTTTGAGATGGTGCGTCTGGGCGAGGACGACGTAAAGGCCAAGTTCCCCGCTATGTATAACGCTTTCTGCTACGGAGCGCCCCCTCACGCCGGCATCGCCCCGGGCGTGGATCGCATGGTCATGCTGCTGGCCGGCGAGTCCTCCATCCGGGAAGTCATCCCCTTCCCCATGAACAAGAATGCCCAGGACGTGATGATGGGCGCGCCTTCCGAGGTGGAACCCAAACAGCTCGACGAGTTGCACATTGCGGTAACGGCCAAGGAAGAAGCCTGACTTTCCGGCATTATCGGAGGAATTGCTTATGTATGCGCGCATCCGGTCCCTGGGTCTGAAAGGCATCGGCGGCTACGAGGTACAGCTGGAGGTATATATTTCCTCCGGCCTGCCCAGGCTCGACATCGTGGGCCTGCCGGACGCGGCCGTTAAGGAAGCCGGGGACCGGGTGCGGGCAGCCATCAAGAATAACGGCTATGAATTTCCCGTCAGCCGGGTGACCGTCAACCTCGCCCCGGCGGACACAAAAAAAGCCGGCACGGTCTATGACCTGCCGGCTTTGCTTGGTATTCTCGCTGCCACGGGGCAGATCCATGCCCCGGCGCAGGAGGATATGTTTTTCGGAGAACTTTCGCTCACCGGGGAGGTGCGGCCGGTGGCCGGCGCGCTTCCCATGGCGCTGGCGGCTCAGCGGGCCGGGGCAAAGCGTCTGTTCGTCCCGGCGGCCAATGCAGCCGAGGCGTCCTACGCCGACGGAATCGAAATCTATCCGGTGGATCATATCCGGACCCTGATCAACGCCCTATCCGGCAACACGCCCATCCGGCCCGCCGAACCCAGAGATATCAAGCCTGCGGAAGATGAATATCCTGACTTTTTCGACGTGAAGGGCCAGGAAAACGTCAAGCGTGCGCTGGAGGTGGCCGCCGCGGGCGGACACAATGTGCTGATGGTGGGCCCGCCGGGCGCGGGCAAATCCATGCTGGCAAAGCGCCTGCCCGGCATATTGCCGGACATGAGCCGAGCTGAGGCCCTGCACACGACGGAAATCTGGTCCGTGGCGGGTCTGACGGGACAGAAAATCCCCATTCTGGCGCGGAGGCCTTTCCGCGCGCCGCACTCCACCGCGTCAAGCCAGGCCCTGACCGGCGGCGCGGATCTGCATCCGGGAGAGATGAGTCTCTCCCACAACGGCGTGCTGTTTCTGGATGAACTGCCCGAGTTTCACCGGGACGTGCTGGAAGTGCTGCGCCAACCGCTGGAGGAAGGGGAGATTACTATCTCCCGCGCGTCCGGTGCCGCGACATACCCCTCTGATTTTATGCTCGTATGCGCCATGAACCCCTGCCGCTGCGGCTGGTACGGGCATCCATCCGGGCGCTGTCACTGCTCCGAGCTGGAAGTGCTGCGCCAACCGCTGGAGGAAGGGGAGATTACTATCTCCCGCGCGTCCGGTGCCGCGACATACCCCTCTGATTTTAT
>Ga0183099_1000302_pt1 | contig 39084 bp, 38 predicted proteins | sample Biomet1_FD_127788 | JGI IMG/M metagenome (GOLD analysis project Ga0183099, IMG submission 127788) | Microbial communities from bioreactor (seeded with anoxic lake sediment) at LBNL, California, USA - Biofuel metagenome 1 | ecosystem: Engineered > Bioreactor > Anaerobic > Unclassified ... | reverse complement strand
ATTATGAAAATTTCCGTGATTGGTTCAGGAAACATGGGGTCAGGTTTTGTGAAGCTATTGTCATCAGCCGGTCATACCGTTTTTATCACTGCTCGTGATAAGGCAAAAGCAACGGAAGTTGCGAAAGCACACGGTGCGACTGTGGTGGATGCAAAAACCGCTGCAACGGCAGAAGTGATTGTATTAGCCACCGGTTATGCTGATGCAGTGAATGCGCTGCAATTACTGGGGAATCTGAACGGTAAAGTGGTAATTGATATTACCAACCCTCTTACTGCTGATTATATGGGGTTAACGATTGGTCATAGTACCTCAGCGGCTGAAGAGATTGCTAATGCTGTGCCAGGCATCAAGTTAGTAAAAGCATTTAATACGGTGTTTGCGCAGGTGCTGGCCGGTGGTGCTCAATTGCCATCAGGTGAACAGGTTCAGGTTTTTGTGGCAGCCGATGATGCCGCAGCGAAAAAAACAGTGACTAATTTAGTGACTCAACTGGGTTTTAAAGCCATCGATTCTGGCGCACTGAAAAACGCGCGTTACCTTGAAGCGGTTGCCGGGTTTAATATTTTCCTGGGGTATGGCGCAGGTTTGGGAACATCAATCGCTCCGTCGTGGTCTGGTTTAAATCCAGCTCCGGTTGTTGAAGTAAAACGCAGCTGGTTACAGCGTTTGCTTGGTTGATCGATATCTGTCAGATCAAACATATTACATCCTTACTGGAAATAAGATGAACGGGGAGCTGAAATGCTAGTAAATGGAAAATGGACCTCAGAATGGCATCCTGTTCAGAGTACAGATGAGAATGGTGGATTTGTTCGACAGATCTCAGGGTTTCGCCATTGGGTGACGCCTGATGGGGCACCTGGTATCACCGGTGAGGGTGGATTTGAAGCAGAAGCGGGCCGTTATCACCTTTATGTGGCACTGATCTGCCCTTGGGCATCGCGTACATTAATCGCCAGAAAATTAAAAGGTCTAGAATCGGTCATCAGTATCAGCGTGGTTGAGCCATGGTTATTAGATGAAGGCTGGCACTTTGGTGATTACTCAGGTTCTGATCGTGATGATGTGAATGGTATGGAATGGATGCACCAGGTCTATACCTCGGCAGACCCACAGTACACGGGGCGGGCAACGGTACCCGTGCTGTGGGATAAAAAGCGCAAAACCATCGTCAATAATGAATCGGCGGATATTGTCAGAATGATGAATTCTGGCTTCGGCGAGCTGGCGTCATCATCTGTTGATTTATATCCGGCAGCATTAGCCCAAGAGATTGATGCACTGAACGACGCAATTTATCCAAAGCTGAATAATGGTGTTTATCGTGCAGGTTTTGCGACGACACAGAGTAGTTATCAAGAGGCGTTTTACGATGTATTCAGTATGCTGGAACATCTGGAAAACAGACTCAGTGACGGCCGTGAATTCCTGATTGGTGATCAGTTAACAGAGTCTGACATTCGCTTGTTTGTGACATTGATTCGCTTCGATTTGGCATACCACGGTCTGTTTAAATGTAATCAGAAGCAGCTACGGGATCACCCCTATTTGTTGCGGTATGTGAATCGGATTTTAGCAATCCCTGGCATTCGGGAAACTGTAAATACAGATCACATTAAACGTGGCTATTATTCGATTAAAGCGCTGAATCCGACAGGGATTGTTCCTGTTGGCCCAGATATGAGCGATTACGGTTTCTAGGAGAGATTCATGGCAAAGCAAGTCGTTATTTTATTACATGGTGTGGGCAGTAATGGCCGTGATTTACAGCCGTTGGCACAATATTGGGCACAACAACATCCGCAGCGTCTGTTTCTTACTATTAATGCGCCATTTCCGTTTGAGCAGGGTGGCGGTGGATATCAATGGTTCAGTATTAATGGTGTGACGGAGCAATCACGGCCTGTACGGGTTGTCGCGGCGCGTGAACATTTTGATAATACGATACACACGTTGCTACGTGAAAATGACGTGGATTTAGCGACGGATAAGCTGATGTTCGTTGGCTTTTCTCAAGGGTCTATTATGGCGCTTGATGCTTTAGTCTCTCAGCGTTTCCCACTGGCGGGGATCATCGCTTTTTCCGGTCGACTCGCATCGCCGCAGCCATATTCGACCAGTCGTGGCGAGAAAGTGCTACTGGTTCATGGGAAGAGTGATCCAGTGATTGCGTGGAGTGAGTCTGAAAAAGCCGGAGCCCATCTTAAGGATGCCGATTTCATCGTACAGGCACACTACGAAGAGGGCGTTGGCCACACCATTACTCAAACCGGCGCATCCGTTGCGTCTGAGTTTATCCAACAAGCATTTGAATAGTGTCTATTGACAACAATGACGAAGCCAGCGAAAGCTGGCTTTTTTGTTGTCTATTTTCTTATTAATATCGTTTGTTTTTTAGTTTATTGTTGTGATTTTGGTAATAATTAGTTTCAGATACCGCCATTTTTCAATTTTTTAGTTCATCTACTATGTATTCATGGATTCGCCAATATCGAGTTCATCAATACACCTCACATCACATCAATATCCAGTAGGAAATAAAGATGAAAAATATCAGTATGAACATTAAAAAAAGTGCATTCGTGATTGGCCTGATGGTGGCAACCGGTGTCTCTGCTGCAGACAGCAATAAATGGCCAGGTACCAAGGCCGGTGATGCTACACCAAAAACCGCTATTCCTGCTGAATTAGCAAAAAATCTGGCCACCTTTGATGATCTGGATTTCCGTGTATACACCGGTCAGCAATGGAAAGATCTGCACAAAAGTCATTCTAAAGATGTCATCGTTCACTGGCCTGATGGTCATCAGACCCAAGGTATTGAAAAGCATATTGAAGATTTAAAATACATGTGGACCTTTGCGCCTGATAACCGAATTTTGGAACATCCTGCCCGCTTTGGTACTGCGGATGGTGAGTGGACTGCTGTCACTGGTTGGTTAGAGGGCACATTTACCAAACCAATGGTGCTTGCTGATGGTAAAGTGATTCAGCCAACAGGAAAATCTTATCGTCTTCCTATGGCTACTATTGGCCACTGGAACAAAAAAGGCATTATGACGGAAGAATTTTTATATTGGGATAACGGCGCTTTCATGCAGCAGATTGGTTTGTCAAAATAGTATTTAAATTCATAAAAAACAAAGAGCCTGCCTCAAAAAGGCGGGTTTTTTTATGAAAGCATTTATCATTTAAGTGGGACAAATTACCGATCGTGGTTTGAGATGATAAAGTTCTACGTGTGGATGGCTGAAAAAACCAACTTCCCATGGGTTCTTTTGGATAAAAGCTTCCCGAATGGGGTCAAATAGCGGATGTGTGCTTGGAATCTGGTAAGCATCGGCCTCTATGATTGAATAATTCCATTCTATTGCCTGTGTGTAAGTAAAGACTGCTCGTGAGTCTATAGCGAAATGACAGTAGTTATTTTTCTTGAGTAGTTGTGATTTAAATGTCTCAGGAAATGTAATGAAAAAAATGTCATCAGCTTCAGATGAGAGGAATGCCATAACCGTTGTGTGAGGTTGATTTATGGCTTCGGTTACGAGAACACCTATTTTGTTATCTGCTTCAAGTAAATCAGGTATTGGTAATGATGTAAGTGGTGTTATCGGTAATTCTTGTACTACTCGTCTATCAACAGGATGTTGATAGTTGTCAGTCGCATATTTGTAGACAATTCGGTTGCCATACCACAATTCAAATTGGATCGGGGTTACATATACTTTATTTGAAGCTAACTGTTTAACCAATCCTTTATATGATCCACGATAAACACTGAGATCTGCATCGTATTCATCAACACCAGTTCGGTTATCCAGATGAATGGTCACTTTACTTCCTTCTGATAAATGATGCCCTTTTGGAAAGGTCAGGAGTAAATCATCATTTTCTTGAATTTCTACACCGCAGACATACACAGCAGTATGATCAGCCACTTCATAATTCGCCGCAATACCCAACACTGGTGAACCTAAATACGATATTAACCCAGAATTACTGCCCATAATTTACTCCATTATTTTATCTCTTTAGTGTAGTGCTAATTTTCCGTTATCAGCCCTGAGCACCGATAATTCGTTGTAGTATTTCGAACCCTTGATCAACTGTCACGGCCAGTAGCCCAACAATAATGGCACCTTGCACAACATAAGCATTATTAAATCCAGATAGTCCTATAAAAATGGGGCTCCCCAGTGTCTGCACACCAACGGAGGATGCTATTGCGGTAGTGCCGATGTTAATAATGGTGGATGTGCGGATACCCGATAAGATCACTGGTAGGGCTAATGGCCATTCTATGTGAAGAAAGCGCTGATATGCCGTCATGCCTAACCCGGTTGCCGCGTGCGTTACCGACAAGGGGATTGTGCTTAATCCTGTGATGGTTGCTTGAATAATTGGTAGTAAACCGTAAAGCACCAAGGCAATAATAGCGGGCGTGGAGCCAAATCCGGTGAGTGGAGCCGCGATGGCTAAGACGGCGACAGGCGGAAAGGTCTGCCCGATGGCGGCAATCATTTCAATCAATGGCCGAAATTGTGCGCCTGCCGGTCGGGTTGCCAGAATACCGAACGCAACCCCCACGAGAATCGAGAGCAGGGTTGAGATCGCGACCAGAACGCTGTGTGAAACGAGCAGATCATAAAAAGAGGTTTGCTGGTAAATAACCCGGTCTAAGTCGGGAAATATAGTCCGGAATATCGCTTCAGATGACACGATCAGTCCCGGCGAACCAGCTAATAAAACAGACAAGTACAGAAAGGGGGACCGGACCAGCACACCAGGCCAAAGAATACCTTGTATAACCGGTTTCTGTTCAGATTTAAGATGCATAAGCGTGGTCATGTAACGAAAAAATATCAATAAGTTGGATATGCCCAACGGCAAAACCTTGATGATCATGCACGGAAAGTTCAGATGTCCGTTCAGCTATAAAATACGACAATGCCTCTGCTAGTGTGGCTTCTTGGCGTATTTCCTTGACCGCCGATTCGGATAATTCTGGCCTTAAAATGGTTTTCACTGATAACTGCGAAAGGATTTTCAGCCCTCTGCTTTCCTGCCCGATAAAATCCTTCACAAACGAGTTTACCGGCGAAGTCAGAATCTCAAGAGGAGTCCCTTGTTGTAGTATTGTTCCTTTGTCGATCAATACAATGTGGTCAGCTAAAAACAGCGCCTCATCAATGTCGTGCGTGATCAGTAAAATAGTTTTGCCATCGCACTGATGAATACGGCGAAGCTCTGCTTGTATGCTCTTGCGGGTGATCGGATCCAGCGCACCGAAGGGCTCATCCATCAGTAGGATTTCCGGCTTAGCGGCCATGGCTCGGGCGACACCGACGCGTTGCTGCTGACCACCGGAAAGTTGATGTGGCATCCGATGGCGGTACTGCGCCGGTTCTAGATTCAGCATACTTAAAAGTTCATCAACGCGCTGATCGATTTTTGCGGTGTTCCAACCGAGTAGGCGAGGCACGGTAGCGATATTTTTTGCGACATTCCAATGAGGAAATAATCCGTTAGATTGGATTGCATACCCCATGCGACGACGTAAATCTTCTGGTTTATAATCGAGAATATTTTTGTTCTGAAAGGTGATAGAGCCTGAATCAAATGGCTCGAGCCGGTTGATCATTCGTAATATCGTCGATTTCCCTGAGCCTGATAACCCGATGATAACGGTGATTTTTCCTCGGTCGATCGAGAGTGATAAATCATCAAACACGGTTTGTTCGCCATAGCGTTTTGTGACATGTTTCAGTTCAATCATTTTGGCTTACCTGAACACGAACTTTCGTAAGGGCGTGAGAATGGTGGCAACATGGCTCGAGTAGTCGAAATAACATATCAGTGATCATCGCCATCATCACGACTGGTATCACTCCAAGTAAGGTCAAGTCGAGAGCGCTATTTGCCAACCCCCGAAACATGATTGCGCCAAAACCACCGGCACCGATCAGTGCGGCGACCACTGTGAGCCCGATGACTTGAACACTCATGACTCTGACACCCGATAAGATCACCGGCAAAGCTAGCGGTAATTGTATATAAATCAGCAACTGATGGGGTTTCATGCCTAAACCGCGAGCAGCATCCAGCGTTTGTGCGGAAACTTCGGATAAACCGGTCACTATGCCTCTGACCACGGGGAGTAGTGAATAGAGAATCAAGGCAATAACTGCTGGCGCTATTCCAATGCCTTTTATGCCAACTTGCGAAAGCCAGGGGTAAGTGCTCGATAAAAGGGCGAGAGGTTCCAGCAACAAACCAAAGAGTGCAATCGACGGGATGGTTTGCAATAACCCCAGTACGTGCAAGCACACCCGACCAAAATGGGGTAATAAGTGGCAGGTAGTACCCAGTAGGAACGCAATCGGTAGTGTAAATAAGAGAGTGAGCGCAACGATCATCAGATGTTCAGCAAATGCCTGCTGAAACGTGTCGGTGTTAGCATAATACTCTTGCACCAACGAAAGATGGTCGACGTTATTGCTCATGAATAACAATATCAGTGGCAGCCACATGCACAACCCTAACGCTATTTTTTGCCAAAAAACAGAGACGGATTGTTGCAGCCTATCAAGGCCGATGAGCAGCCATAACAGTGTTAGTAACCAGAAACCGCCACCAAAAGAGAATCGCGTGCTCTGGCTGAGTAGAGTGCCTTGTTCGGCAAATTGAGCACAAAAAAGTGACAATGAAAAAGTTAGTAAGGCACAAACTGCAAGCATCAACAATAATCGTAATTTTGTCGGTGGCAATAAAATAAGCGCCAACAAAAATAGTTGTAAAAGTGTGTTGCTGATTAAAACTGGATTCGTGTAGCAATCGGAATAAAATAAACTGGCCGGCCTAATGATCCGGTTTGGTGCAACACCCAGAAGTGGTAAAAAACACTGAACCAGAATGGTAAGACAAAAAAGAGAAAGTGAGACAGGATTAAAAATTTTCACATTGGCCTGCTACAAATAAAGCAGATAACGACAAAGGTCATTATCTGCTTTGTTTATAAAACGATTAGAGGAAACCTTTTTTCTGCAAATATTGGCGCGCCACCGTTTTTGCATCTTGTCCATCAATGCTGATTTGACTATTGAGCTCTTGCAATACTTTGGTATCGAGTGTTGCAAAGACAGGATTTAATAAACCGGCAATTTGCGGATAAGCGGTTAGTACATCCTGACGCACAACAGGAGCAGGGGCATAAACAGGTTGTGCTCCTTTAGGATCATCTAACACCGTCAGACCCAGTGCTGAAACAACACCATCCGTGCCATAGACTACTGCGGCATTGACGCCAGAGTTTTGTTCTGCGGCGGCTTTAATAAATACGCTGGTGTTGTTGCCAGGAAATGCCAGAATTTGTTCCTGTTTTAATTTAAATGCATATTGTTGTTCGAAGCTCGGTAATGCATCGGCTCGTTCAACAAATTCGGCGCCAGCAGCGATCTTAAATGTCATTCCTTTGGCTAGGGCCGGAGCCAGATCAGTCAGTGATTTCAGGGCGTATTCTTTTGCAAGGTCATTCCTGACCGCAATAGCCCATGTGTTGTTTGCAGGAGCTGCTTGCAACCAAACCAGATTATTCTTTTGTTTATCAAGCAGTTTTACACGTTCGTAGCCTTGTTCCCAGTTTTTCCATGCTGGGCTTTTTTCATCATTCAGCATGAAAGCACCGTTACCAGTATATTCTGGATAGATCCCTATTTCACCGGCAATCAGTGCTTCGCGAACAATTTTGGTGGCACCCATCTGCACTTTATTTACATGCGGAATGCCTGCTTTTTCAAACATGAGCACAAGAATATTGCCAAGAAGCGCGCCTTCACCGTCTATTTTTGAGGCAACAACGACGGTTTTTTGTTCCTGTGCAGCCTGAGCGAAAGAGGTTAAACCCAAAGTAATAGCGCAAAGGCAAGCAATGGTACGACGGAAATTCATTTTCATAACATCAAAGTCCATGATGAAGTTGAGTTTCAAGGTGGAAAATAACATTCAATAATCGACACATGATTTTATCTGCTTTCTAGTTTCTATATTAGAAATAAAGTGTTTCTACTCTGAAAACATATTATTTCTAATTATTGGTGATTGTTTGTTTTAAAGTTTTTATTGAGTCTCTATTTATTTATAACTGAAAGGATAATTTTGATGAAAGCAGCGATTTACCATGGCATCCAAAATGTAACGATTGAAGAAATTCCAATGCCAGAATGTGGGCCAAAAGATGTCATTCTAAAAACAGTGAAGGCAGGCATCTGTGGTACAGATATCGGCGCTTATTATCATGGTGGTGAGGCTGCCGGTATTTTTCCTGAAAACCAATTTGGTCATGAAATGTCCAGTATTGTTTACAAAGTCGGTAAGGATGTGCCAGCCAATATCAAAGAGGGGATGCGTGTATTTTTAAATCCATGCACATCCAAACGTCCTGATTGCGGATTGTCTATCTTTGAAATCGCCGACGAATGTGGTGCGTTTTCTCAATATGTTCAGGTGCAGGATGCTGAAATTGATTACAATATTTTCCCATTACCAGAAAATGTCTCATTTGATATTGGCGCACTGATCGAACCTTTTTCTGTGGCGATGCACGGTGTCAACCTAGGCGAAGGTAAACCAAGTGACAAGGTGGTCATTTTTGGTGCGGGCATGATTGGTCTGTCAACACTGTGCGCGTGTATTGGTAAAGGTATCAAAGATATCGTGGTTGTTGATATCGATGACTGGCGCCTTGAAAAAGCGAAAAAAATGGGTGCAGTACCCTTTAACTCAGCTAAGGGTGATTTGTTAGCGTTCCTGCAAGGGTTCTACGGTGACGACATCACTAATGCTGCAAACAACCCAGCGGCCAATATTGACCTGTACATCGACACGGCGGGCGTGAAAAGCATCATTCCAAGCGTATTAGGTATGGCTAAACATGAATCACGTTTAGTTATTGTTGCGCTATATCACGGTAACATTGAGGTGAATCCTTACCAAATTCTGGCGAGTGAAATGCGCGTGATTGGTTCATTTGCATATCAATCAAAAGACATTAAAGATGTTATTAAGTGCTTGGAAGATGAAAGCACTCCGATTGAGCAGATTATTACGCACCATTTCCCATTGGAAAAACTCAATGATGCATTTGAACAGGCAAAGAATGGTAAAGAAACTCTTAAAATATTGATTAACCATGAGTAATTTTTGAGGTTTACATCAAGCAGTAAACATCAATGCATGACAGGCAAATAAGGGGACTCACATACTTTTTTGTCTGTTATGTCTTTCTAAATTGTTATTTTTCGCAAAAACCATCAATAAGTTCCTACCTTTCACCGCTTAATTTGTTACTAACATCTCGAATATTCTTACTCACCGAATCCCTGATTGGGTATATGAAGCATTGCTGTGCTAGCAATCCCTTCAGCTATGAAAAAACACTTCTAATGCACACAACCATCTACTTAAAAGAGATAAATCATTATTACTATACAGTAAAAATGATTTGCTAATTACATAGATTATTGTTTTGTGGGAATAGTCATAGAATTCATTTCATCAGGTATATCGATAGTATTATCTGAAAATTAATGCATTTTGATTTATCAAAGGATGTTTAGTTATGAAATCTCGTGCAGCTGTCGCATTCGGTCCAGGTAAACCACTAGAAATTGTTGAGATTGATGTTGCTCCACCTAAAAAAGGAGAAGTGCTAATAAAAGTAAGCCATACCGGTGTTTGTCATACCGATGCTTTCACTTTATCTGGTAATGATCCAGAAGGAGTATTCCCTGTCGTTTTAGGTCATGAAGGGGCGGGTGTAGTGGTTGAAGTGGGCGAAGGGGTAACCAGCGTGAAGCCCGGTGATCATGTGATCCCACTCTATACGGCGGAATGTGGTGAATGTGATTTTTGTAAATCAGGAAAAACTAACCTGTGTGTCGCTGTACGTGAAACCCAAGGGAAAGGTTTGATGCCGGATGGCACGACACGTTTCTCTTATAACGGTCAGCCTATTTATCACTACATGGGTTGTTCAACCTTCAGTGAATACACCGTTGTTGCGGAAGTTTCATTAGCAAAAATTAACCCTGAAGCAAACCATGAACATGTCTGTTTGCTGGGTTGCGGTGTTACCACTGGCATCGGTGCCGTACACAACACCGCTAAAGTGCAGGAAGGTGATTCTGTCGCTGTATTTGGTCTGGGCGGTATCGGTCTTGCTGTAATTCAAGGTGCTCGACAAGCGAAAGCAGGTCGTATTTTTGCAATCGATACAAACCCTCAGAAATTCGAATTGGCTAAACAGTTTGGCGCGACAGATTGCATTAACCCGAATGACTACGAAAAGCCGATCCAGCAAGTGCTGGTTGAGATGACTAAATGGGGCATCGATCATACTTTTGAATGTATTGGTAATGTCAACGTGATGCGTGCAGCGCTGGAAAGCGCACATCGTGGCTGGGGCCAATCTGTGATCATCGGTGTTGCTGGTGCTGGTAAAGAAATATCAACCCGTCCATTCCAGTTAGTCACGGGGCGTGTTTGGAAAGGTTCTGCGTTTGGTGGTGTGAAAGGCCGTACTCAATTGCCTGGCATGGTGGAAGATGCCATGAAAGGCAAAATTGAGCTGGCACCTTTCGTTACGCACACCAAGCCATTGGAAGAAATTAATGAGGCATTCGATTTGATGCATGAAGGTAAGTCGATCCGTACCGTCATTCATTACTGATAGTCACCATTCAAACATTCAGTCGATTCTTTAATTGGTAGGCAATGGGGGTATATCTATGCAAATTTTTTCTCTGCATCCAAATATTGATCATGGTGTTCAGCCAAGTAGCGATAATTTCGCTGGTGGACGCTTATCATGTCTTTGTCAGCACGACAAAGTGGAAGTAAAAGTTGAAGCGCAAACCATGCACAATCACGCTTGCGGTTGCTCAAAATGTTGGAAGCCGGAAGGCGCATTGTTTTCTTTAGTTGCGGTTGTGCCGCGAGACAAAGTCACAGTCGTCGCGCATGAAGAGAAGCTAACCATTGTTGATGAAAACGCCGTGATTCAGCGTCATGCTTGTAAAGAATGCGGTACCCATTTATTTGGACGCATTGAGAATCAATTACACCCTTTTTATGGTCTGGATTTTGTTCATACTGAACTGTCAGCACAAGAGGGATGGTCAGCGCCTCAGTTTGCTGCGTTTGTTTCATCATTGATTGAAACAGGTACTCCGGTTTCACAAATGAGTGCTATTCGTGAACGACTCACAGAGCTTGGTTTGCAGCCATACGATTGTTTATCACCTGCACTAATGGATGCGATAGCTGCTCATACAGCAAAAGCCCGTGGTACGTTTAAAGAATAAAATCAGGCGTTTTTAATCGAGATACGCTAAGGGGGCTGATCAACGATCAGCTCCCTTTTTTGTGTTTATTTCGCCAGATGTTTCATTTATCCACCTAGTTTTTCAGAAATGAAATCAACGAATACCCGAATCTTAGGCAGAGTTTGTCTACTCGATGGCCACAAAAGTGAAACCTGACGATAATCAGCTAACCAAGTATCTAATACTGGAGTTAATAAGCCTTCTTGTATTGCGTGTTCTGTTATGAAATCGGGTAATAGGGCAATGCCGATACCTGCAATTGCCATCTCTTTTAATGATGCGATGCTATTAACGATGGCTGTTTGTGGAAGATCAACCTGAATGGGTTGTCCCTCTTTTTCAAACGGCCATGAATCTAATTTTCCACTATTGGGGTAGCGGTAGCGCAGACAGGCATGATGAGTCAGTTGAGAGGGGGATTCTGGTTGGCCTCGGTTAGCCAAATAGGTTGGGGCTGCGACTAGGCGATGTTTATAGCCTTTCAACATTCTCATTTTTAAACGAGAATCATTCAGCGTGCCAATTCGAATGACGGCATCAAACCCGTCTTCAATGATGTTAACTACATGATCACTGAAATCTAATTCAAGCTCAATCAATGGGTGCAGCGCTTGAAATTCAACCAGCAGAGGCATCCAGAAACTGGCAATTTGAGGAAGTCCCACTCGTAATTTTCCTTGCGGTGCTTCTTTACTCATCATGAGCTCAGTTTTTGCGTCTTCTATATCAGCAAAAATTTGCAGACTACGTTGTAAAAATATTTTTCCTTCCGCAGTCAATGTCATGGCGCGAGTTGAACGATGAAAAAGTTGTACGCCGAGTTCTGCTTCCAATCTGGTAATCGCTTTTCCTATCGCTGAAGAGGATAAACCTAACTTGGTGCCTGCTGCTGTGAAGCTACGTGCTTCAGCTGAATGGATAAATGCCGACAACGCAGAAAAATAATCCATATCCATTTCATCCTAAAATTCACAAATGTTATGAATTTAATCCTATTTTTCTTATTTGCAAGCATAGGTACAGTGTGTTTTTACATGAAATTAACATTGCTATAACTGGTATTTAATAAACTGGAGAGAATTTATGAGTTTAAATGCATCATCGGCAGTTCTACCGGATGATTTAGCCACACATCCTGGTTATGCACGGCTGTATAAACCGGGGCATTTAACATTTGGCTTTATCTCTCCGTTAGAGAGTTATCCGCAAGGGCCTGCTCCAACCATGCAAGACCATGCTGAAATGGCAATAAAAGTAGATGACGCTGGCTTTAGTGCAATTTGGCTGCGAGATGTCCCATTTTATGACCCAAATTTTGGGGATGTCGGGCAAATTTTTGATCCGCTTGTTTATGCCGGTTATCTGGCTGCCATCACGCGTAATATCACGATTGGCACAGCGGGAGTGATCTTACCGTTGCGTGATCCGTTGATTGTCGCCAAGCAAGCAACAACACTCGATAATTTACTGGGTGGCAGATTGATCTTGGGGTTTGCAACAGGCGATCGCTCTGTTGAGTATCCGGCATTTGGTGTGAATTACCATAATCGAGCGGAGCGTTTTCGTGATGCTGTTGCATTGATTCGTGCCGCAACAGAAAAAAGCTGGCCAATACATCAATCAACGCATTATGGCGAGTTGATGGGAAATTTATCGTTAGTGCCCAAACCTGTTATGGGCCGATTACCAATGATCGTGATTGGGCATGCAGGGCAAACGACCGAGTGGACGGCTCAGAATACAGACGGCATTCTCTCTTATATTGCTGATCAACGACGCTTGCCACTGATTCTTGAACAGTGGCGCAAGGCTTCCCCTGAAAATGTATTCAAACCCTATGGCTATGGCACCATGTTTGAGCTTGATCGCGATCCCGATTTACCGGTGCAACCAGGCCGCGTGTTACATGCAGGTCGGAATACGTTACGTGAATTGTGGTTGCGCCAACAAGAGCAGGGGGTTTCGCATGTTGCGCTTCATTTCAAGACGCAACGTCGCCCAGCAGAAGATGTCATTGATGAGCTTGGTGAGCATTTACTGCCGCTATTCCCAAGCCACATGCCTTCTGGAGCGAGTGCATGAGTTTAGCGCTTCACCATATGGATTTTATTTTCCAGACAAAAATAGGCACGTATGCGCTAGATTCACAGTGTGAAATGCTGGCTGAAGCTGGCTACCAAGGGATAACGGTATCAGCATGGAGTCAAGAACTGTCGCTATTACCCAAGGTAAAAGAGCGTTGGGACATTGATGTTGCGTCGATGTATTTGATTTATCGCCCCGGACTAGAAAAATTTGTCACCGATATTTTTGATTCCATAGAAGGTGTTTCACGTATCGAATTGGCTTTGCATTCTGGATCGAAAATCGAAGATGCTGATCGTCATTTGCTAGCACAGTTATTGCCTATCTGTGAACAAAGAGGGATCGAGATTGCTCTTTATCCGCATATTCGTTATGGCATGCAAAGCACTACGGAAGCCGTGATGCTTTGCCGTGAGTTTCAGCATGATAAGTTGGGTATTGTTTTTAATGGTTATCACTGGTTTGCCATGCAAGAAAAGCGATTGGAGCAGCGTCTCGACGCTGTGTGGCCATGGATAAAACAAGTGAATATGGCAGGTTGTAGTCTATCACCCTTGGGGTGGGGCGGGGTTGCGACCATTGAACCGCTTGATTCGGGCGAGATGGACAATTTTGTGCTGTTGGGGTCTCTCAAGCGACGCAACTATGAAGGGCGTATTGGTGTGTTAGGTTGGGAAGGTATGGGCGGAGATGTTTATGGAAACCTTGTTCGTTCTCAACAGGCTTTCCGAAAAATGGAGCTGCGAGTGAATGCGCATCCAGAATGGACAAGAATGATTTCAGCCAATTAATATGCATTATTAAGTTAATTAAGAAACATATTGCATTTGATCCACAAAAATATGTTTCTTATATCATCAATTCAGATGAAATGATGATTCACTCGCACCAATGATCATAAAAATTGTTTGTGGATCTATCAGATAATTTGGAATATCTGACGCTTTATCATTTAAATAAGGCACATGAATTCCTTTGAAAATTTAACTTTTAGTTAAACGATGGAACGTGTGACATCAGTGAACAAAGCCCTCGCTCCATATTAAAATGCTTATTGTGTGATATAAATGGTTGGCGTTACCGACATACCAACCCACAATTTTTTAGCGATGGCTTGGTCTGGGTCAATACTGATACGAACGGGAAGTCGTTGAACAATCTTCGTGAAGTTTCCTGTCGCATTATGTGGTGCAACCGCTGAATAACTGACACCACTCGCGGGCCCCATGCTCTCCACTTTACCATTTAAAGTTTCGCCAGGCAGGGCATCAACCCCGATCTTTACAGGTAAGCCTGGTTTAACTTTTGCCAATTGCGTTTCGCGGAAATTAGCGGTGATGTAAATCGCATCAAGTGGCACGATGGCGAGTAGTGATTTTCCTGCGTTGACATAGGCGCCCATCCGCGCGTCTTTCTGCCCGACGGTACCATTAATAGGTGCAGTGATCTGCGTATAAGACAGTTTAAGTTCTGCGGCTGTCTGAGTTGCTTTGGCTTGTTCAAGTAAGGCTTTTGCCTTATCGAGTTCGATGCGCAGAATTTCTTTTTGCTGCTGTGCTGCTTGTAGCCCTGCTTGGTTTTTTTGCACGTTGGCTTGTTGAATATTCAATTGCGCTTCCGACTGTTGTAGCGTCTGTACACTCCCTGCACCATCAGCAGCAAGGTTGTGATAGCGTTTTTCATTCGATTTTGCGAGCGAGAGATCGGCTTTACTAATTGTAACCATTGCCTGCGCTTGATTGATCGCGGTTTCTTGTTTTTTCCATTGCGCTTGAAGTGCTGCAACACTGGCTTTCGCACTGGCGACTTGTGCCTTCGCTGTTGCAACTGCGACTAAAAAATCACGGTTATCAATGGTCGCCAGTAAGTCACCTACTTTTACTGTTTGGTTGTCTTTGATCAGTAATTGATTCAATGCTCCTGAAACCTGCGGCGCCACAAGGGTAAAATCAGCTTGTATATACGCATCGTCTGTTGATTGTGATAAGGCTGCTGATTCAGGATGATCGAAATACAGCGTTCCACTGACAACGACAGCAATTAACAGTACAGCAAGGCAGATTTTCATTTTGATTGTGATTGGCTTTTTCGTAGAAGTCATAATGAATTATCCATGTGAAGAAGGTGAAGGTGTTCCCGCTAATATTGGAGAAACGGTGACGTCAGGTGCTGGGATATAGGTCAGTTTCAGTATCAACGGGATCAACATAATGGCCAGTGCCCCCAGCACTCGATAAGCATCTGCAACAGACAGCACTTGTGATTGCTGAGCAACGATGTTTATCAGTTGCGATGTATCCAATGGCTGTGCATTTCTTGCTAATGCGGCATGATCAAGCAACATTTCGAAGTGAAATCGTCCACGTACCGCTAAAAATTGACCAATCGCAGCACTACCAATCAATGAGCCCAGTATCCGGAGTGTATTAATTGTTCCAGCGAAATACGGGCCTTCATTTGGGTTTACTATGCTGGTCATAAGAAACAACAGGGGGACAATAGTCATTGGTTGTCCAAATGCATGCAGTATATGTGCGAGAACAAATTGGTCTCGGTTCCAGTCAATGGTTACTTGCGCGACTGAAAAACAGGCCACCGCAATTAATGACAGTCCAGTAGCAAACACATAGCGTGCATCGATCCATTTTTGGTACAGGAACAGAGCAACGACAGAACCGAGAACCAATTGTGGCAACGCAACGAGTAAACCAATCGGGCCTATCTGTAATGCTCGGTAATCTTGGATTGTCATTAAGTAGTTTGCTGGGAGTTGAGAACCTGATAACAGTACAATTAACAAGCAGATAAATACGCTTGCACCCAGCCATAAATTTCGGCGATTGAGTAACTGTAATTTAAGGAAAGGGACATGATGGAACCATTCTGTTACTAAATAGATGCACAGAAAAAGTAAGCCAACAACCAATGAAACAGTGATAAGTGGTGAATTAAACCAATCTAATCGGACGCCTTGATCCAGAGCAATGCCAAGCAAAGTTAATGCAACTATGCCAATAGTCATTCCAAACCAATTTGCTTCCTTAAATCGGATCGTCTGAATTTTTTCGTATGGTAAACCAAAACCAGCGAGTAAACCGGAGAGTATACAAATTGGAATGACCTGCCAGTAAACCCAACGCCAATCATTCAAGTTATCCGTCCAAAGCCCCGTCAACCAGCTCGCCAGATTCGGTGCGAAGGTGGCAGTCATGGCATATACCGCTAGCCCGTATAGGCGAAAGTGTGGCGGCATTGTTTTCATTACCAGCATTATTAATATCGGGATCAACGCACCACTGCTCATTCCTTGTATAAATCGCAGGAGTATTAATAGATGTAGATCATGTACAAATGGCAGTAGCACAGCGATAACGACACAAACACTGATCATCATGAAATGAAATCGTCGTATAGTGAAGGTAATGGCAAACCAAGGGGTAAATGGTGTGGCGATTAATTCACCAAGCGTATAAAAAGTGGATAACCAAGACGCCTCATCGGAGCCGAAGCCCAATGCACCCCGCACATCGGCTAACCCCAATACGCCCACCCGATTATTCAAACCAGCCATGATGGCTGAAAGAAAAATCCCCATTAACCCGATAATGGTGCGACGAGAAATTTTAGGTGGGTGCAAACCCGTGTGTTTATGTGGGCTCAATTCCAACCTCCGCCTAATGCTTTATAAAGATTAACCAGCGTTAGAGTGCTGTTAGTTGCGTTATTATTGAGACTCGTCTGGCTGGCCAGTAAGTTACGTTGAGCAGTTAACACACGCAGATAATCAGACGCACCTTCCTGATATCCGCGTTCGGCGATTAGTAAGGCTTGTTTGTTCTGCTCATAGGAAATCAGCAGCTCTTCGTGTTGACGTTGTTGTGCTGCGACGGCATCTAGTGCGTTATCAACTTCATGCCAGGATCGTAGTACCGTTTGGCGGTAAACCAAGGCTGCATTTTTCTGACGTGCTTCATTCAATGCAAGTCGCTGCGTGAGCTTACCACCTTGAAATAACGGTAGATAAACGGTCGGCCCGACAGAAAAGAAGCGAGAGTCCCAACTGGTGAGATCCTGACTTTCAAAGGCTTCTACGCCCACACGGCCTTTAAGGCCGATCCGTGGATAAAAATCTGCGGTAGCAACGCCAACACTGGCCGTTGCAGCATGCAGTTGCGCTTCAGCGCGAAGAATGTCGGGGCGGTTACGTGCCAATTCAGAAGGAACACTGATCGGTATGTTCTTAGGCACGGCAGGTAATGGCAGAATGGGTTGTAATTTTTTCATTCAGTGCGCGAGGTTCTTCTCCAAGCAATAAAGCCAGCCCATTCATCAATGAATTTCGATGCTGCGTCAGCTCAGGGATCATTGCCTTCACGGTGGCCAATTGTGCGCGGGCTGATGAGGTTTCAAAACGTGTCGCGACACCATTGCGCTCACGGCTTTCCGCCAGCTTAAGCGATCTTTCAGCAATGATTCTATTCTGCTGCGTAATATCCAGTTGTGCCTGAGTTCCACGCAAAAGCAGATAATTCCGGGCTAATTCTGCACTGACAACGACTCGTACAACTTCTCTATCATATCTGTTGCTTCCAATGCTGCGGTTGCACCTTCGCTGGCACGACGAGTTCGCCCCCAGAGATCCAGTTCCCAACTGGCGTCGATACTGGTTTGCCAAAAATTACTGGCATGTGTCGGTGCACCTAGCACGGCAAATTGACCATTTTCACTTAAACCGCTACGCGAATATCCCGCATTAGCTGCAACATTGGGTTGTAAGCTTGATTCAGTAATGCCAAGCAGAGCTCGACTTTGTTCTATACGGCTAGCCGCCATTTGAAGGTCGAGATTGGTTTGCTGAACACTATTTTCTAATTCAATTAAAACGGGGTCATTAAAATTCAGCCACCATTTTGATGTGTTTGTAGCTTTTAATACTGTAGTACGGTTGTTAGTTTTGATTTCTGACAACCATTTCGAACCTTGTAACTCATTTTTTGGTGTTGAATAGTTTGGCCCCACGGTACAGCCTGCCATTAAAGTAAGGCAGATGGCCATGCTTATAACCTCCCGTAAGCGGGGAGGAGAAAAAGACGTAAGCGATATGAGCATGCATATATCCTCAAAATATTTATTCAGATCATTTGGTAGCTTTCCATCACCCAGAATCGAACCGATCGGTTCGATTCTGGGTGATGGAAAATCGCGTCAGAACAACTAGTGACGTTGTGATCCAAAGCTCATTTTGAGTACATGGCGCTTGAATCAAACCGAGCGGTACAGTACTGTAGTGATAATTAGGAGGAGTGTCAAAACGTAATGGTAGGAATTTTTATTAATGGAACAGCCGACGATATCACGAGTTAACGTTTCACTCGATGAACTGGTTCCAGGAACAAAGGCTTATACCGTTTTACGGGCCGCGAGAAAGATATTTCTAACCCATGGGTTCAGTGGTGCAACCACAGACATGATCCAGCGGGAGGCTGCTGTTTCTAAATCAACGGTTTATGCGCATTTCGCCAATAAAGAGGCATTATTTATTGCAGTGGTTGATGCAGAGTGTCGTATTTTTGCCGAAACAATAAACGCCATTCGATTTTCACCGGGAAAATTAAGAGAAACCTTGAGCGAGTTGGCAAGTGCATATTTGAAAATATTATTGTCAGAATCAGGATTGGCGCTACACCGAATTATTGTTGCGGAAGGACCTCGTTTTCCAGCTATAGCGCGAATGTTTTTTAAAGCAGGTCCAAATGTCATTATCGCGTTGGTGAGTGATTTATTGTCGCGCGCTGAATCATCCCGAGAGTTGGATTTTGGCAATATCACCCAGGATGAAGCCGCAAGAGTATTTATTCATTTGGTTCGTAGCGAACCGCAATTTTTAAGCCTCATTCATCCAGACTATAGTTCTTCACAGGAACACATTCAGCGTTGGGCCCTTATTGCTGTCGAAACATTCATGCGAGCTTATCAACATGAATAATTTAAGCTTCTAAATAACTGATCCTAATTGCATTGAACGCCAGAGTAGTTCGATCTGATTGACTCAAGGTGAGTAAACAGCTTGAAACAGTAACTCAAAATCTGGATTGTTCTTGAGTCATATTTGCATCTTTTGGTTTTTATGGCTCACGTAATTATCAAGGACCAGAAGAATTTTCTTCACCCGATGGTAATGCCGTTTCGGCTTTTGCCGTGGTTGAATAAATAGTTCTGAATCCTTACTCGGCCCTGTGGTGTAAATCACCTTACTTGTCTGACTATTGAGTGTACCAGCGACATAGTGTTTTTCGTTTTCCATGGTGTGGGGAATGCGTTTTTATTGATGACGGCGTATCCAATCCGTACCAAATATAGGGTTCAGATCAGCGACGATATGATCACATAAATAAGGAACATATTATATTAAATCTATTCCTTATTTATAGCCAAGATATCTATTTAGATATCTTTTCTTTGCTAAATACAATATTGCGATCAATACCATCAATGCCGTCAATGCGCTGGTATTGCTGATTGATTTTTTTGGCAATGTAAGCCTTATGCCCCATAAAATCGAAAGGTATATTATTTGATTTGCTGTTTTTTATCTCATCGCACAATGCAATAATGTTTTTAATTGTGTCTTTGGATAACTCGCCTGAACCATGGGAAACAAAAATACAGTTAAACTTTCCATCAGTGTTAGCTAATAGTTTCTGCATCGATTGTTTGTAGCTGGTTAATCCAAGGGCATTATTGTCAAACAAGAAGGTGAACTGGTTAGCACCATCCCCCGTGATTAATATTTTATCTTGTTTTAGTAACACAGCCATCTGTCCTGGTGTATGGCCTGCTTCGTTATATACTTGCAAAGTCATTTTTCCAAGTTCAAACAGTTGTTTGTCTTTAAGTGGTTTTATTTTTCCAATTGCAATTGGTTTCATATTGTTGCTTTTTTGTAAAGCAGCATAGTCTTTATATAGCATTTTGAGATAGCCATCTTTAATGCTATTTGAGCTATGTTCTTTATATACAACATCATCGGCATGATTCATGTACACATCTTTGAATAATGATGAACCACCAATGTGGTCTACATGGCCGTGAGTTAGCAATAGTTTGATTGGTTTTGATGTAAACTTTTCAGCATAACTTTTAATATTGCCGACACCTACACCAGAATCTATCAGCATAGCTGATTGATCACCTTCAATTAAATAGGATATCTCGTTAGTGACACCAAAAATTCTTACGATATGATTATTAACCAATTCAGAATGGAAATATTCATCTTGAGGGATCTTTTTTGAAGTAAATATGTTATTGATGGATAATGTATTTGCAGTGGTTGAAAGCGAAGAAAGTAACATGGGTAGAATTAATGCAATTTGTTTAAGTTTAATCATGGCTCGATCCTTTGCGTTTATTAAAAAGTAAAACTATTCCGTTAGCATCACGATTTTCCCGACTGCTGTATTGGTTTCCATTAAATGATGCGCTTCTTGTATCATCGAGAATGGAAATTCATGATGCATTGGTATGTTGATGATGTTTGATTGAACTTGGTCGATGAAAGTTTGAAAAAAATGGGCTGGCACCCTGATTTGACCTGAATCATATGAGGTTAGACATACAGTTGGAGGTATAATCTCCATGGGCGAAAATATATTGAATGCCCATTTCTCAGAAAGCATGCCTGCCATACAAGTAATGCCGCCATTAGCGATTGACTGTAACGTGTCGGGCAGTGTTTCAACACCCACTAATTCAAGCGCTTTCTCTACGCCATTAGGATAAATAGCTCTGATTTGATTTTTAATATTCCCATCATCAATCAAAACATATTTAGAGCCATTTTCCCGTAGTTTGCCGATCTTATCTTGATATCGAGTCGTGGTAATCACTGTCGCACCAATCTGATTAGCTAAATTAGTCGCTAACATACCGATAGATGACGATCCACCTCGGATTAACAAAGTATCAGTTGGTTTCAGCTTAAGTGCGAGATGTAAACAACCATATGCAGTCTGAAACATCTCTGGCAAGGAGCCTAATATAGACCAAGGAAGGTCACTGCTAAATGGCATTAGCACTGATTTTGGTAATACCGCAAATTCACTGTAGCTACCATCAAACTCTCTGCCCATTCCCCCCATAAAAGCGGCGACTTGTTGTCCAGTTGCGAATTCATCACTGGCGTCAGAGACGATAACGCCTACACACTCGATGCCTAACACTCGTGGAAATGTGACGGACGGTGACAACCCTTTACGGGTCATCAGTTCTGAGCGATTTAACCCAAACGCTTTGATCTGTATTAACACCCAGCCGACCGGTGGGGTAGGAATAGGCCGTTCTTCAATGATAAAGTTCTCAGTGCCGCCAGGGGCATGTAACACGATTGATTTCACAAGAACTTCCTCCAAGATAAAAGGCATAGCTGCATTTGCTATGCCTCCGTGAAGAGTTAAACGCGCGGCCACATCGGTGCTGAGACTGGGCCCCAACCTAAGAAATAACCAAAGTGAATATTCATTTCACCAATCGGCTCAATAAAGCGGCTGTTGCTTAACGCACCAGCATCCACCGCATCAAATCCGAGAGATTGCACTAAAGCAGAGACGTCGGCTTTTGCACTGGCGTCGTCAGCCGCAATGAGCACTTGCAAAGTTTTACCCTCGCGGGCTTCGGTGGGCAGCAATTGAGCAAAAATCGTATTAAATGCTTTGACCACTTTTGCTTGCGGCGCTAGTTTTTGAATTTCTTCGGCTGCGGAGGTCGTATGGCCAATCGTTAGCCCCTGAAAATCGGGGGTGATCGGGTTTGAAATATCGATGATAGTTTTTTTAGATAAATCACCCGCCGCGTTTAATGTTTCCGCAGCAAAAGGGAATGGGATAGCCAGAATGACGATATCCGCCATTTTTATCGCCGCTTCAATATCACCGCCCACAGCACCGTGTCCGATCTGAGTTGCCAGCGCAGCGGCTTTTGCCATATCACGGCTACCAATTGCCACTTCATGTTTTGCTTTGGCAAGAATAGATGCCAATCCAGAACCCATATTACCTGTACCAATGACTGCAACTTGCATGATGTTTCTCCTCTATAAGTCGGCAGTCACTATAAAAAGCGATCATGAGTTGAATAAATAGCCATCTTGATTCAACACTTGTAATGAATCATTTCTAATAGATTGGAAACAATTTGTTGTTAATGAGTAAACATTTAGGCTATTTATCTCATGATGAAGTTCATTTATCGTGAGATTGAGCAAGCCTTCGTGCTGCTTTTATCAACACCTGTTCTGCATCAATCGAAGGGGAAGAAAATGGATCGTCTATTCAGCATGACTGTGTTTGTTAAAGCCGTCGAATTAGGGTCTTTTTCTGCCGCAGCCGATGCGTTGCAAATGTCTCCTCAGCTGGTTGGTAAAAATGTGCGCATGCTAGAGCAGCATTTGGGGGTCAGGCTGTTGAACCGAACTACCCGCAGTCAGCACCTCACCGAGATTGGTGCGACTTTTTATGAACGTGCTCGTAACATATTGACGGAAATGGAAATTGCCGAAGGTCTGGCAGCTCAAACACGAGTGACTCCCCGAGGAAAGTTGCGAGTGAATGCCTCCGTGACGTTTGGGGTTCATGCACTCACGCCAAAGATCGCTGAATATATGCAGTTATATCCAGAAGTATCGGTTGAGTTATGTTTATCCAATCGGTATATCGATCTGGTCGATGATGGTTTTGATGCTGTCTTTAGAATTGGTGAATTGTCTGACAGTGGCCTGATTGCTCGGCAACTGCGTCCTTATTGTCTGATTTTATGTGCTTCACCTCGATATCTGGAAACACATGAACCCATTGTCACACCGGATGATTTAACCCGTCATGAATGTCTTGGTTTTTTACATACAGAATTGCGAACTACTTGGGCATTTGACGGCCCAGTAGGGCATCAAGCAGTCCAAGTAAAAGGACATCTCATGTCTGATAGTGGTGAGGCGATTGTCGCGGCTGGTTTGTGTGGCGTAGGGGTGATGTTGCAGCCAGCAGAGCTGGTTACGCCTTATCTGCAAACGGGGCAATTGGTTGAAATCATGCCGGAATATCAGGCACCCACTCGTCCGATGCATTTGGTTCACGCACCCGACCGACGAATGACACCCAAATTACGCAGTTTTGTCGATTTTATCGTCGCCAATTTTGGTATGAATCAATCTGGCGGAAGCATTGCAGACAAGTCATGATGAGCAGAAACATCTGTACCTGTGGACAATTTAAATATTGTGAGCCGTCAAAATGCAAAGGGCGCCCACTGCCGAAAAAGCGCGGCGCATCCGATCGACGGACAGGCCGGTTTGGGCGGCTAGAGGCGATTGATTTTCAAGAAAAAAATCAAGATACCTCCATTCTTCAAACTGAAGTAACGGCAATAACAGCCAAGTCCATTATCAGCACGAATCAATCACCCGATATTCCCTGGTCTAAAACCATCAACCCCTACATAGGCTGTGAGCATGGCTGCATTTATTGCTACGCCAGACCAACTCATGCTTACTACAACCTGTCGCCAGGTCTGGATTTTGAATCCAAACTGTTTGTAAAAACCAATGCGGATGAGTTACTGCGAGCTGAATTTTCGAAAACATCCTATCGGCCATCCGTCATAGGGCTTGGCACTAATACCGATGCTTATCAACCGATTGAGCGCAAATATGAGGTTACTCGACGTTTACTTCATATCATGGACGAGTTTCGGCATCCTGTTTCGGTGTTGACCAAAAATAGTTTGATTGAACGAGATATTGATATTCTGCAACGGTTAGCCAGAAACAATCTTGTCGAAGTGCATTTCACATTGACCAGTCTGCAACACGAATTAAGTCGAATTCTTGAACCTCGCGCCTCGTTACCGCACTCCCGGCTCGACACAATCAAACGATTATCGGATGCGGGTATTCCGGTGAAAGCGATGTTTTCTCCTGTGATCCCAGGTATCAATGATCATGAAATGGTGAATGTCATGAGTGCAGCAAGATCTGCCGGCGCTGTCTGCATGGGTTACATCCTGATCCGCCTGCCACACGAAGTCCGCGGGTTATTTTCTGATTGGCTAGAGCAGCATCTACCGCATTTAAAAATTGATGTGTTGAAACGCATTGATGCATGTCGTGATTTCAGTCAGCAATTTAGCTTTGAAACCCGAATGACAGGCGAAGGGTTATTAGCCGCACAACTGCTCAGTCAATTTCGTCAGCACTTCCAGCAACTCGGATTTCAGGAAATCAGTCCGGATGATCTTGACCATACCGTTTTTACGCGGCGCTTTGGTTCGCCACAATTGGAGTTATTTTGATGCTGAAAACAGCAGAACAAGTGCTATCAATTTTGATATGGCGAAAGTATTCATATTATTACTGTAAAGATTGATATTTAAAAAATAAACGTCAGGTTAAATGAGAGAGGCTGTATGTTCATTTGCGGAAAAGAAAGAGAGCTCGATCTAAGCTCACCCAAGGTGATGGGCATTTTAAATATGACACCTGATTCCTTTTCCGATGGTGGTAGCTACTCCTCGTTAGATCAAGCGCTGTTCAAAGCTGAAAAAATAGTCGAAGAAGGGGCGGCTATCATTGATGTGGGCGGTGAATCAACTCGCCCAGGCGCTGAATATGTTCCTGCCCAGCAAGAAATTGAGCGCGTTGTGCCTATTATTGAAAAAATTGCAGCTAATCTTGATGTTATGATCTCGATCGACACGTACAAAACGGCGGTAATGAAAGCAGCTTGTGATGCGGGTGCACATTTCATTAATGATATCAATGCACTGAATGATGTAGGTGCAATGGAATATGCAGTTCATTCAGAAGCTGCGATCTGTATCATGCACATGCAAGGAACCCCTGACACGATGCAGATTGCCCCTCATTATCAGAACGTTGTGCAAGAGGTATCTGATTTTCTGAAAAACAAAATGAATGAACTTCAGCGATTAGGTTTGCAAAAAAACAAGTTGATAATAGATCCTGGGTTTGGCTTTGGAAAAACGGTAGAACAAAATTACAACTTGCTTGCCAATATGGACAAGATAGTTGGGTGGGAGCAATTTCCGTTTCTGGTTGGTGTATCCAGAAAAAGCATGATCGGGGCTGTTATTGATAAGCCGGTTAATGAACGTATGCCAGGCAGTATTGGTGCGGCTTTATTTTCATTAACGAAGAATGCAAAAATTATTCGCGTACATGATGTTGCCGCTACAGTGGACGCGATTAAAGTATTTGAGTTCGCAAGACAATATTTAGCTTAGGGAAAAGCCGTATTGAATCAACAATACGGCTTTGGATCACTTAGATGATTTTCAATACATCAGCCACATGATGACGTGGCTTTTGTGGCCAATTTTCGGTTCCTGCTTTGCCGACGGTGATTAACATAACAGGTATTTCGTTGTCAGCGAGAGAATAGGCTTGGTGTAAGGCACTGGCGTCAAATCCAATCATTGGGCAAGAAACATATCCCATGTCTTGAACCGTTAACATCAGCGTCATTCCCGCAAAAGAAGCAGACCGAATCGCTTCATCACGTTGAAATTGAGGATTGTTGCCATACATGTTTTGAACTGCGCCAACCCAACCATTGAAAATGTCTTGGCTGATGATCCCTTGTTCAACAGATGGCTTTAAGCTATTCACAATCAATTCTTGAGGATTTGTGATGCCACAAACAATAAATGTCACTGAAGAATCAACGACTTTGGGTTGATTATATGCGATAGGTAATAAACGCTCTTTTTCTGCTTTGCTTTTTACAGCAATAAATTTCCAGTTTTGCAAGTTAAATGCAGTCGGTGCTTTCGTTGCATATGAAATGATTGTTTCAATTTCTGAATCATCAATTTCTTGGGCTACGTAGGAGCTGGCTGAAACACGACTATTAATTAACTCAAAAATTCCACTCATTAGGTATCTCACTTATGTATGTTATCTGTTATTGGACGTTATATTAGATGAATGATTCACGTAGAATAAATGGTTAATTTGTTTCAATAGAGTAAACAAAATGTTGACAATCATTGGATGGAAAATCCAATTCGGTGCTTATATAAACCATCACTAGGACCAAATAATTTTTAAATTTGCTTATGGATAATCCACCAACTGAATAAGGCCAAAATTGTACTCACTAAAATAATGAACCCAAAGGTCACGAATGAATCACCAATACCGATGAGTGGTGAAATGATGCCACCCATCAAAATCGGAAAGAAACCAGCCATAGCAGAAGCACTCCCGGCATATTGGCGAACGAGACTAGAAGCTTCGGGGGCTAAGATCCCGTAAGTAAAACCATAGGCAAATAGACAAAATTCGATCAGCCAAAAGCTGCCATCGGTGAGTACCAGCACGTAAAGCAATAAACCCACCAGTACGCCACCTATTACACCGATTTTAATTCCTGTCTTTTGCGGTATTTTTCCTGCAATATGCGCTCCAATTGTGAAACCAGCCGCATTTAAAGCAAAATAGAGGCTGAATGCCAATGAACTGAGGTGATAATGTTCCTGAAAAATAAATGGCGATGCTGCGATATAAGCAATAAGCCCCACTGTCATGAACGATAATATGCCGATCAACAGCATAAACGATCTGTTCTTGACGATTTCCAGATAGGAAGAGAGCAGTTTTCCCTGATGTTTTTCGCTTCAGTCAATGATTCATGAAAATGTAAACAGGCTAATACCAGCGCGATCCCCATGGCGGCTTGAAAAGCAAAAATTCCCCGCTAATCCGTCAATTCCAGCAACATCGAACCAACGACAGGTGCGATGATTGGTGCAACACCGTTGACGCTCATGAGTAGAGCAAAGAAACGGGCCATTTCCGGGCCTTCATATAAATCGGCTGCTGCTGCTCGAGCTATGACAACACCACCGGCGGATGACATTCCCTGTAGAAAACGAAATGCAATCAGTGTTTGCACATTGTCAGTCATCGTAATGCCAATGCCGCTTGCTGCAAAAATGCTAATACAAAGTAGCAACGGTAGTTTTCGGCCAAATTTGTCACTAATTGGACCGATCATTATCTGTCCCAGTGCAAGCCCCACCATGCACGATGTCAGGCTTAACTGTACTGTTGGCATGCTGGTATTAAAATAAGTCACTACACTGGGCAACGCGGGTAAATATAGATCCATCACGAATGGGCCAATGCCCGCCAACACACCAAGGAATAAAACTAGAAAAAGGCGACTATTTTTAACGGTTGTATCTTGGCTATTTTCAAAGATTTCGCTGGAAGTGTTCATATTTATTACTCGTTTAATAAATGTACTATCGGCCTCACTTTATGTGTATATGTTCTGTTGATAAAGCGTGTATTCGTTTCAACATTTGAAACAAATTGTATTGAATTGATGGTCAGAAGTTTGCCATAAAGACAGCGTGAGGTGCTTCGGCTTTCATGCAACTTCATCTATTAATGACTGAAAATATTAATGTGGTACAGATGCATGTTTATGAATATAAAGAGGAGCTGTGATACTGGGTAACGGCTAGTATAGGACATACCGCAAAGGCTCCATGGCTCAATTGAGGTGTTTTTGAGGCAGCCAAGTGTTCAAAAACAACTTTTTATAAGCCGCTATTAACTTGGAAAATGGCATCAACACGTAAAGGGAAAAGCGCCGTTTTTTTTGGTTCATAATTATGGTGCTCGAAAAAAATGGGTAATGAGCATATATATCCAACGTCCATAATGCATTGCTAATATAATCAAAAGGTAAATATTATTCAGCACTATAATACATATATGAATATTAATTCAATTAGACAGCATATAACGGTATTTTTATATGTTGACACTAATTTGGTGGTATTAAAATATTGTGATGCATTGTGCACAATAGCTGTGGAAATGTCACCTATTTTATTGATGAATTCATGTTTTATATGTGGATTTTCATAAGAGAAAAACAAAAAATATTTGACTTGGCTTTATTTGTCATGCCATTAATATGGGTGTCAAGCTGTGATAATTTATTTTTTATATGAGTGGTGCAACAAGAACAAAGCGAAAATTGAAATATCTACAGATATTCTATTAGGCGGTAGCCAAATGAATAAGAAGAAAAAATCTATCCAATATCAGTGGCATCCTATTTTGTTGCGTATTTATAACAGCGATCATTTTCAGTGGCTTTTGGCGCACCGACCCGCTCCATTTTGTCGATCTCCTAGCTGCTACACGGTTCCGACTCTTTACATACCCTCACTGAAACTTTCCGATCATCAAGAAACCGAGTTACGTCTTATTGCCTATCCATTGCTGACAGTGAGTTTGTGGCCAACGCAAGATAAACCGCCGAAAGACGTGATATTGATTAAGCAGCTGTTCACCGATGATGAAGTTGAAACGTTCATCATTTCAGAGTTGATGAGACTTATTTGTTTTCATTCTGAGCCGGATGAAAGTGTCTGTGAGTCTGTTCGTTTGTTGCTCAATAGCGCAATATCAGAAACTGTTCGTCGGTCTTATTTTGGTAAGAAAAAATTATCACAGACATGTTTTGGTCAAATGATTGGTTTAACCAGAGAACAGTTGGCGCATGGCGCGGATAAGATCAAAGAAAAAAATCGATCACAGATATCGCGTCGACATTCAGCTATGAATCATAATATTTTTGATGAGGTACTGAGTTAATGTCCATCGATGAAAATGCTGATGGTTCAAATAATAAAACAGAAATAACGGCATCTGTATCGAAAACTACCGGTAGTTTTCAACCGATTGAGTCATTAATTTTTTTGAACCACTCAGTTCATTCTTCGATTGATTGGAAACAATTGAACTCTGTTGTCGTCCATGCTTTAAAAGAGTTGCTTGACCCAACGATAGCATTGCATGCGTCATTTTTGTCTTTAGTTGATGCTGAAGTAAAATGGATCAATGCGTTAATATTTATACCAGAAAAAGATACCGATTATCGGTTACGAGCAAAATACTACCGCACGCAACTAACCAAACATCGTCTTATTGGTCGATGTTTCTTAATCGATGGCATTTTAGCTGAGCTTAATCATTCAGTGACTTTGAATGATGAATTATTTAAGTACTTTAAAAAGATCACTATCCTGACTGTTTTAGCTATTCTTCGGATCAATGCACTGAATAATATTGTCGAAGATACTGCTATTGAAACCGCGATCAGAAATCTCCGTTTGTTTGCTGACAATATTCGGCGTTCGTCGTTGACGACATCGCTATCAGGTATTCCTTTTGACGCATGTATTGAAGATATTATTATTTCTGTACATGAGGAACATGAACAATGTGTACAGGATAGCTCGCTGGAAAAACAGTTAGCCAATTTACATCAAATATTAAATCGCCTTTATAAACACAATGTCAAACGAGAAAACGGTGGTAAGCGATCACCAGAGGAGAGAGAGGGCTATCTGGAAAAGGTGTCAAGCTATCGCTTAGATGGTGCACAAATTGATGTTATTTCGGACATCTACTCAGGGAAAGGAAGAAAAAAGCCTGATGCGTGGTCAGAAGAGGAACAATTGGGCAATACGCGAGATAAAGCCACGTATCTTGTTTCGCAGCCACCAACGAAACTACAAGATTTTTCAGCCCGGGTATTGCAAGCTAAATCAATAGCGCAAAGCATCTCGCTCAGAACCCAGGCATTACCCTGTTCATCGTCCATATTGAGCTCTCATCAGATACAAAAGGTTGTTGCTGAATTATTGCATTTGATGAATAACGGAAACATAGCCGCATTACAGCTGTTTTTACAGTTGTTGCTTGGCATGACACAAAGTGAATTACTCGACTTGCCGATGTCATCCAAAGCGATCCGTAAACAAGATGTAGAAAATAATATCTGTTGGTTTATATGTCGCAAAGACAAGCTGACACTTCAACGTCTCGTCAAAGTTGCTAACAGTAATGTGCACAAAAGGCTTACAACTTTATTACCTAAAACTTCGTTGTTTATTTTTTTACCGCTTCCCGACATCGTACAATCACACTGGAAACCTGAATTTTTACGCCAAGACTCACCGGAAGAAATGTCCAAGGTACTTACAGCGATTAATAAGAAAACAGGTATTCACGTTACAAAAGCGCAGATCAGTAATTTTTTACTGCATTGGTTACAAGCAACTCATGTCGATCAAGCGATAGCTGGTATTTTAGCCGGAAAATCAGCTAAGCAATGTGCACCAATAGCTTATAGTTATATCGGCACCGATTTTGTATTGGATGTTTGGCAAGAATATGTTGCATCACTGGGTCTCTCTGTCGTGGCTGAGAAAACAGACGAGGCCATTGGCAGTCGGCTTTATCCTAAACTGGACAAATTTGCGCAGTTATTAGGGGTCTATCAAACCCACTTAAATTCCGACCAGCGATTTAAAAAAAGACTTGATGCCATGGTTGATACACACAATGCGTTTATTCGACATTGTCTGTTGATTTTAGGTCTGTCCACCGCTGCCAGACCTGTGAATGACATGTATGGTTCACGCTATGATTATTGTTTACACACAAGGATGATCCGGATCTCAGATAAAGAGATCCGTTCAGCGGAAGCAGGCCGGATGATCCCACTGACTAACCTTGCGGTACAGCAACTCAAATTGCTGGAGCGACACCTAGATACGATGAGTAATCGCTTCCACTCTCGCTTTCCCCATATAGCACAGAGTGCAGAGAGGGCCTTATCCGGCGAGGGACCTCTCTTATTTTGGCTTAGCGAAATTGAAATGGAAAAAGGCGGAATGTCCTACCAAATTGTTCCCATTTCACCGACATCCTTGGATGACGCTTTTGATAAGTTATTACCGTTGCCTGTTAATTGGCACCGTCATGCTGTGCGCTCCCATCTTTTTTACCAAAAAATACCGTCCGTTTTGATTGCCGCATTTATGGGGCATGAAGATATGGGGCATGAATACACGCACACGTTCAGCGCCGCCTCATTACAAGATCTCTTTGAGATCTCCCGCGCTTTAGACCATTGGTTTTCATCAATCGGTTTGGAGGCCATTGCTGGATGGTGAATCCATTATTTGATGCGAAGAACAGTATAACGTCAGAACAGGCTGCACTGAAGCAAGGCAGAACTGGCGTGTTTGCAGCTGAACGTAGGAAGATCAATCGCCAGCTTGTTCACCTGATGATCCAAGAAAAAGCATTGCAGGTATTTGAAAAATATTTCCCCAAGATGTTTCATGAACCTCCAGTATGTGAAAAATATGATGAAAATTGGCCACGCTTTCTGGATGGACTCGGAGCTGCATTTAAAAACGAAGATCGTTATCGAAAAGGGCTTATCTTTGTTTTGAAGCTCATACAGAAAGGAAATGAAAATAGTATGTGGCAGCTGGATTTGCCCACTATTCCATTGGAAATTTCCCGGGATAAATTACCCTACGATGACCAATGGTTCAGGAAAAGCCAGGCATGTGCAGATTTTTATCATCGCTGGATAAGTTATATTGAACAGGAAGGTCGCGTCAATTACTCAGCAGAAACGTTGTTAGCAGATCTGTTATTCAGTGCCGTGTTCCATTCAGGTATTCATACAACAAAAACGTTACATCTCTTTGCTCAAGCTGTGTCACATCAGGCAATGCTGTTCTCAAATGACCAGCAGATCTGGTTTGAAACCACAGATAGTGATCGTGTGACAAACTATATTGATGATCAAGGAAACAGACATACTCAGTCGCGAGTTTTCCTTGCATTTCCGACAATGGGATTAATATACCGTTGGTACCGCAATCGGGATCACTCATTCACAATTCCGGATGAATTGGAGACGTTTGAACATTGGTTAAATCGGCATGTGAATGCAATTTCAGCAACCAAGATGACAGTGAAACAGCTGTGTTTATATAGTCAATTATGTGTCCAACTTCATTCTGACGTGTTTTATCCTCAAGTGCTTTCTCATGTAGCATCAGGAAAATTAACTTCTGTGGGCGTCTCTCATGCGCATTGGTATGAGCTGCACCAACCTTATATTCCCTCAAATGTGACGGGTGAAGAACTCAAACGTATTCAGAGGTCAGAAGAAAAACCAGGTCGTAAGAACAGTAAATATCAGATCGACCGCCACTCGTTGTTCCTGAGCAGGTTGCGTGTTGCCATTCAGGAAAAAATCAGTGCTACCCGTAAAAATACACGGAATACGGCTATCAAAGCATTATCTGCATTAAAAAATGAATTAGCACTGACAGATACAGAAAACATTCTGTTTGGATGGTTATTGCATTGTATCAGTGTGAACAAGAATCAACCTTCGACGTTACGAACCTATCTTAGTCGTGGTGGGATGCAGTGGCTGAACTGTTGTTATGGTGAAAATATTTACAGCTGGACTGGTGATGATTTTGCAGCCAAATATCGAGAACTCTTGGATATAGACCAGTTCTCATCTAAGCATGTAACAGATGATATTGAACTCGGAACGAAAGGATCTAAACACACTGACAATATCCAATATTTGTGTGCACGGCTTGAAAGTTTGCACAAATATGCAGCCAGATATCATGGGTTGGAACCGTTATCGGAAAGTTTGCTTGAACACACAAAGGCACAAAAGCATATCCGGGCGGGATATATTAGTGAGCCATTGTTCCGGTACATGCGACATATTCTCAAGAGCAGTTTATCTCTGACTGACAGGGAAAAACGACGTCTGGAGTGCCTTGCAATTATTGCATTTCGGACCGGATTACGAATAGGGGAGTTATTAAAACTCAGAATTTCAGATCTCGAAGCAAGTGATGAGATGTGGCTGTACGTCCGGGATACAGAATTGGATGATAGCAAATCAAAAAATGCATACCGGAAGCTCCCGCTTGCTGTGTTGTTAACTGACGAAGAATTAACAATAGTCAGGGACTATTATATTTTTCGTTCAATCTCACAAACAAAATCCATAGCCGCATTGATGTTTCCGTCTGAAGCAGGGGAATTGATCCCGCTATCTGAAGGGGAGATCCAATTTCCTATTCAAGCCGCACTCAATGCCTGTAGCAAGCAACTGTGGACTTTCCATCATCTTCGACATACCGCAATTAGCCGATTACAGTTATTGCTACACCGAGACGTGTTAGAACTTCACTCCGGCAGCAAAGCGTTAGGACAACATTTGATGCCATGGGATGAAGTGCGTTGTGATCTCATTTATAAGACCATTATGAGTGGCCATCCGAGAGGGGATTATTGGGCTTTAGCGCAGTTTGCCGGGCATTTATCCCCCGAAACAACAATTCGGAGTTATCTGCATTTCTCGGATTGGGTTAGTGCTGCTTGCATTCGGCAGGCCGAATTTGATTGGGAGCCTAAGGCAAAACATTATTTTTCAGGATTGTCAGTTAGCCAGTTACAGCAATTAGGTTGGAATTCTGCGTCTCTGAGTTTTACTCGTTGTTTTAATGAAATTAAATCGCGTCTGGAAAGGTATACCGAACAAATTCATTGTTCCGAGCAGACACTTCCGCCACTCATAAAAATTAAACCGCCGAAGTTGGATTTGTTTGCAATATTGAACATATTAAGTACGCTTTCTCGTAAGGAAGACATTAGGACATTACAAGCGCATTACCAAATAGAAGATAATGTTATTCAACAATGGTTAATGAAGATTGAAGCCTTATTGCTTTTGAAAACAACGAAGTCACATCGTAGATTGTCTAATGATGACCGCATGAATGTATTATTACCAGGAGAGATGCGTAGTCATGCAGAGCAAAAGGAATTTGTGCAAATAACTGAAAAAGCTCGGAGGATATACCGATCAAACAGGAAAGAGCTGGAAAATTGGATCCAATATCACCTGACACATAGCAATAGCCGGAACCACCCATTGCCTTTTCGCGATCCAAATCAATTGAAAGCATTTATTGCAACATCAGTAAAATTGCTTCCTGCCAACAGGATTGAGATCGAAGTTCGCTGTTCCGAGATGAATAAAAAACAATGGACGTCAGGGTTACCCGCAAACATTAATATTAAGCACATTAGTTCAGGTAATGCATTCAGTACTTCATTGCGGATCAAACATCCTGATGAAGACGAGATTCTTAAGCGCCAGTCAAAAAGACAGTCTGTTGTTCAAAAATTCAATCAATACAGTACCCCAGTATTTCACTATCTGGCGTACACCGTCGCTTTGACGCTTTTCCCTGTTGGTCTTTTACGCTCATGGAGTGAAGGTGATTCGAGCACATCTGGTATATAAGGTGAGTTACGGAAGAGTCTGTGTCGATGAGCAGCATGAAGCGGCAGTGTGTGCCGCTGTGCAAAAGACAATTGTTCAGGACAAGAAGGAAATACAAAGTACTCCTACGCTTGCTATGCATCCAGCCGCTTATAGATGCGATTGTTCATCGGGCTTTTTGTGTACCAGTAGTAATCAGGCGTATTTTGAAATGCCTGTTTGGAGTGATAGACCTCGGTAGAGAGGCGGTCGACCATACGAACGATCGTTTCAGCCATATAGCTAGGATGGATACTATTGACGCTGACCTTCAGGCATCCGACTACAGCTTCAAAATACCGAGGTGATTGCTCCCGCAGATACTGAAGCTGTGATTTCAATAGCATAAAGCTCAACATTTCATGTTGTTCACAGATAGCCAAATCGACCGGTTGGTTGTAATAGAGTTCTATTTTCCCGGCGTCATGTAATAACCCACCGATGAAGGCAATGCAGCAAGTTGTTGCGCCGAGCCCAAACCGGCGAGCAAGCACAGCCGAATTAAACGCGACTTCATAACTGTGCTCCAGTAATCCACCGACCGTGTTATGGTGATGTTGGTGACTACCTTTTGCGCAATAAAATGCGGAGATGAACAATCTGTCTTTCAGAATATTGTAAAAGAAAGTTTTAAGAATTTGATTTTCAAGCGCTGCTTGGAAATACCAAAGATCCCGAACGATTTCCCGGTGCTCCGGAAGTGATTGCTCAAAATGAAAGTTGATCAATTGATAACACTCGGGTCCGGTTAGCCCTTGAAGGGCTTTGATCATCTTGGTGCTTGTAGTCATTGATGTCTTGCTAAAATCGCAGATAACCCATTGCCCGGCAGGGTCAACATTTGTCATGGTCTTATTGTCGATTGTTGTTTGAACATTCCTTGTTTGAGATCCAAAATGCCATAGTTCCATATTTGTCATGCTGTTGGGAGATAAGCGTGTCGCCCACACCATTTCAACGTTTTTCGATTGATTGGTCATGATCTTCATGTGTTAATCTCCAAATTAATGGTTTGAGGACGACATAGGCGACAGCATTGATTCAAATGCACTACCATCCCGCCCAGCGATATTCGGTACGTAACGTGAGTAAACCCGGAACAGCATGTTTGTACTGACATGGCCTAATTGTCGGGCGATCCATTCCGGGCTTTCGCCAGCAGCAAGCCACAATGTCGCCGTGGTATGTCGGCTCTGATACGGTTTCCGTTTCTCTAACCCTAAAAATGCCAGCAGGGGATACCAGATCCGGTTTGCGACATTGCGATCTTCAAGGGCTGTTCCAACTGAACTGGAAAATACAAAATCATCCAATGTTTTGTTTTTTCCAGTGAGGCGATATTGAGCCAATAAAGCCTCATATACCCGCTGACACATCTGTACTTCACGATATGAGCCATCGGTTTTGGTTGAAATCAATTCACCGCGTACGTATGCCTGATAAATCAGTAATTGGCGCCGATTAAAATCGACATGACGCCAGGTGAGCCCGTGTACCTCACTGGAGCGAAGACCGGTAAAAAAGCGTGTTGTGTAGTAAGCGTGGAAATCTTTTCTCACGACAGCGAGTAATTTTTCGATTTCCGCAAGTGTTAGCGGCATAACATCACTACGCGGCACCTTCATGGATTTGATTTGTTTCCATGCTGATGGGAAATCGAATCGGTCTGCAGCCTCATTTAAAATCATGCGAAGCGGTGTCAGGATATGATTAACTCGTGACGCCGAAATTTGCTTTTTCCCTCGGCCTTCCAACTGAGAGATCTTGCTACGGAAGGCAAGGATCTCGGATTTACTAATATGGTTGACGGGCATTGTTCCGAAATATGGAAGTAAATGAACATCTAAGATCCCACGAACTGTTTCTTGCTGAGATGTTCGCCACTCAACCTGTTTTTCCTGATACCAGAGCTCAGCAAATTCGGAAAAAGCAGGGCAACCGGCTTTCAATAATTCTTCCCGGTGAGCAACTTTATGGAAATAGTCACATTCCGAACTATTTGGAAATGTTTTACAAAAATCGAACTGACCCAATGTGATTTGCGCATCCATGCGTTTGCAAAATTTTTCCAATTTCCGACGGTTAAAGTCGCTATCAGGTAATCCAGTGCGCTCCCGGCATCGTTTCCCTTTGAATTGGAAATCCAGATACAAAATTTCATTTTGGACAAAGATGGATGTCATGATCTTTCTCCTTAACCGTGGAAGCATTCAAACATGGCGCTGTTTTTCAGTAACTCGTCTTCAATCGGTTCCCAAAGGAACAGTAACTTTCTGCCACCGAATGGGCGGATGTAATGAACCCCTTCCAAAAAAACGGAGTCTTTTAACTGATTGCGAATGGTTCGTGCGTCATACTTAATGCGCATAGAAAGTTCTTCAGTTGTTAGATATGTATGTGACATAATGATTCTCCAATGTAATTAATGATTTTCAGGAGGTTAAAATATCCTCCTTGTGTGCATTATGGGCACATTAAGTACTTTTGCAAGACTTTTTGTTCATTAGAAGATTATTTTTATTAGGAGAAGAGCATGATTAAGTGTCATCTATCGAGGTTGATGGGAGAGAAAAGATTAAAAATATCAGATGTGGCTCGGGATACAGGGCTCAATCGCGGCACAATTACTAGGCTGTATAATGAAACAGCTTCAAGAGTTGAACTGAATGATATTGAAGTTTTGTGTTGTTACTTTGGGGTAGAGATAAGTGAACTGTTTGAATTAACTCTTGATGAAAAAGAGTGTTAGGTCTGCTTGTCGATCACTTAGATAGTGAACTATATGATATTACCTATGCCAATTTACCAAATAACATCTGCTGCTGATATCAAGCTTATTGAGCGTATAAATACGACTCTACCTTGGTGGCTGTTTGACCGGATACCACAGGGTTTTGCTGGGCGTGTTTATGCAAAGAAGATTGCAATAATTCATCCTGAACTGCCATCAAATTTGACTGATTGGTCTGATGAAGTTGTTCTTCGAGTATTGGAGAGACATCCTATCGATGCAATAGGAAATCTTTTGTTAGGTGAAACAGACTTAATTAGGTATCAGTCGGCAAAAAACAATCTAATATCTATCTCTGAATTACCCGTTTTAGCTAAAAGATCTGAAGAAGTTTGCAGTACTCTGATTTCTGGTGAACAACCAAAATTTTGTTGTAATTTAAATAATTATGGTTCTTGCATTGTAAAATATGCACAAACTCCAAGGGCTATCGATTTATTAATAGCTGAACATACTGCTTTATCAGTATTGAATGATGCAGGTATAGCCTCGGCAACATCAATGCTTATTCGGAATAATGATTATCAATTTCTAGTTATTCATAGATTTGACTGTATCGGAGAAACTGGGCGGCGAGGTCTTGTCTCACTTAAGGCTTTAGATTTAGAGTTTGTGGGGAGTCGAGACCAGCGCTGGCCTTTCATTGCTGACAAGCTTGCAAAGAATGGTGTTATTGACACAGAACAATTGCAAATTATTAAATTGTTATTTTGTTTTGGGCGTTTAATTGCTAATACAGATATGCATTCTGGCAATCTGTCATTCTTCAATGATGATGTTAATATCAGACCTTATGTGCTGGCCCCAGCATATGACATGTTACCAATGGCTTTTCTGTCAGAAGGGACTTCTGAATTAACATCACTAATTGTTGATTCGGATTTACCAAATGAGACTTGGATGGAGTCGTTTAAATTGGCAGTGCATTATTGGCAAATCTTGATAACACAGCCTGACTTAAGTTATTCATTCCAGCACATTGCTGAGAAGATGAATGAATATTTACAAAATATCGTTTATCCCAAAATCAGCGAGTAACTCGCAAACAAAATAGAATACCAACTGATCACAGTAGTTCTCTTGTTGATCTGGCTGATTCTACCTGAGTGAGGCTTGAATTCTGAGAAGTGAAAACCTCAAGCCTTTCAGTAATTCAGCTTGACGCATTGACTGTTATGATGCACCAAAAAACACACATTATAATGAAAGGTATATTTAATGCATTTCAATAGGTGCCTCATAGGAGCTTGTTAGCCAGATCCCCTATGAGGATAGTTACGGTTTTCTCGGTAATATTGACTTTTTTGGCGTGATTTGTGCTTCCAGTTTTGATCAAGTTTGCAGGTAAAACAATAGAGATCTTCCCATGGGTCGGCCAAATATTTACTACTTGCAGCGCGCAATCTTAGTGGAAATACGTAATACGAATTCTCGTAAATATAGGGGATAAACATGCGTAAAGAAAAACGGATTAATGCATTTCAATAGGTGCCTCATAGGAGCTTGTTAGCCAGATCCCCTATGAGGATAGTTACGGTTTTCTCGGTAATATTGACTT
>Ga0183099_1000301_pt1 | contig 39129 bp, 39 predicted proteins | sample Biomet1_FD_127788 | JGI IMG/M metagenome (GOLD analysis project Ga0183099, IMG submission 127788) | Microbial communities from bioreactor (seeded with anoxic lake sediment) at LBNL, California, USA - Biofuel metagenome 1 | ecosystem: Engineered > Bioreactor > Anaerobic > Unclassified ... | reverse complement strand
ATCGTCGGTCTTCGGTATTCGTCCTTGATTTTACCCGCAACAATACCCGCAATCCCTTCATGAATATTTTTAGCATCTATGATATAAAACAGGTCACCTTTATAACTTTTATCGATAATTTCCTTGCAGAGCGAGAAAGCCTCCTCCTGTATTCTCCGCCTTTCTATATTATTTTCGATCAGTTTTGAAACATGTGACCTGATCTCCTCCGGATTTGTTGCAGTAAGAAGCTCTACACCGATCTTTGCATCCAGAAGTCTGCCGGCTGCATTCAGATGCGGTACTATAATATATGCAATACTCTCCGATTTTATTTTACATTGTGCAAGACCTGCCTCAAGCATAAGGGACTTCAATCCAGGTCTTCTCTTTTCATTAATAATCTTCATACCATACTTAGTCAGAGTTCTGTTCTCATCGATCAAGGGAACGATATCCCCGACGGTGGCAATGGCAACCAGATCCAGAACCTTCGTCAGAACAGATTTCGGCATTCCCGCTTTTCTCTGGATCCCCTGAGCAAACTTGAACGCAACACCGCAGCCTGATAAATGCTTGAACGGATATTGACATTCCGTCTGTTTCGGGTTGATCAGGATACAATCAGCAGGTGTATCATTGATATTATGATGATCTGTCACAATGAAATCCATACCGATGCTTTTTCCGTACTCGACTTCTTCCCAGGAGACACTGCCGCAGTCAACAGTAATGACAAGCTCTGTCCCGTTTTCACGGATCGATTTTAATGCCTCTTTATTAAGGCCATAGCCCTCATCAAAGCGCGAAGGGATATAATAGTTTAGTTTAGTTGTCAGATGGGACAACACCTGCAGCAAAAGGCTGATGGAGCACACTCCGTCAGCATCGTAATCACCATAGATACAGATTTTCTTATTCTGCTTGACAGAAGATAACAGTAAATCCACCCCTGCTTCCATATCTTTCAGCAGGAATGGATCATATGTAAGATTTGGTTTTTCTGACAGGAACTCCAGAATGTCGGCATCTTCCGAAATGCCTCTGTTTCTGAGAATTTCCCGTATGATAGGATGGATTTCGCTCATGTTTATAACCACCCCATTGGATCTTTGTAAACACCGTTTACACGAACTTCAAAATGAACGTGCGGTCCGGTTGACATACCTGTAGAACCTGAATAAGAGACCAATTGCCCTTTGGAAACCTGATCACCTGTTGAAACTACAAGCTTGCTGTTATGCGCATAAAGGGTGACGATACCGCCGCCATGATCGATCATAACGACATTTCCGTAGCTGCTGTTATAGCGTGCCATAATCACTTTTCCGCTGTTAGCGGCAATAACCTTTGAACCGGTAGGTGCTGAAATGTCAATTCCAGTATGTAATTTTTTTACCTTTAATATAGGATGGATTCGATATCCAAACGGAGATGTAATGGTAGTGTGTCCTGGAACGGGCCATGAAAATTCGCCTCCGGTATACGCCTGATCACCCTGCAGATTTTTGATTTCATCGACTAATCGATCTGCTTCCGCATTCAACGAATCGATTTGATTTGCAAGTTCTTTATTATCACTGGAAACCTGTGCCTTTAAATTGGCAACTTCACCGCGGTTTGCCTGCAGAGAGCTTTGTTTTTCGGTTTGCGACTGTTGTTGCTCTTCCAGTTGTGATTGAAGCGTTTCAAGCTGATTCTTCTGATTTTCTATTTTGCTATGCTGCTCTTTCATGGATTTAAGGACCTCGACGTCATTGTCAAAGATCTTCTGTATCATATCCATGTTCGTCATAAAATCTGTTATATCCTCTGATCCCAGGAGGATCTCGATCAAACCGATATCTCCGTTTTTATACATCACTCTTAATCGTTTTTGCAGTGCATCGTTCTGAAGACTCATCTCTTCTTCCACTGCGGCGAGATTCTGCTGAACAATCGAAATTTTAGATTCCGTTTGGCTGATATTCCCTTTGATGCCGTTGATTTCGTTTTCAGTGGATTTGATTTGCGATTCCAGATTTTTGATCTGGCTGTTGAGTTTGGTTTCCTTTTTTTGCCTTCATTCAGCTGCTTCTGTGTTTGATTGATTCTGTTGTTGACATCATTCAGCTTATCCTGCTCATTTCCGGCAAAAGTAACTCCCAAGGTTAACGTTGAGATTAGCAATGTAACTAATATAAAATATGCAATAACTCTTCTCACTATGTAATCCCCCTTTTACGTATCAAGAAATCTTCTCATGGAAACAATGCTTCCACAGGCTCCAATGCTGACTCCAAGTGCAATGAAGATCCAGACCAGATTGGTAACCAAAAATTCTCCCGGAACCATAGTGGTTGAAAGCATAACAAAAATTTGCTGTCCGACCAGCTCCGTCAGTTTATAATATGCGAGACTGATGACACCGACGGAAATCAAGGCGGACAGGATTCCGATTATAATTCCTTCGATCAGGAAAGGACCGCGAATGAACCAGCTTGTGGCCCCTATATATTTCATAATGCTGATTTCACGTTCCCTTGCAAGTACGGTCAGCTTTACAGTATTCGATACAACGACGACCGATACGATTACTAAAAAAATGATAATGATCATTGCACCGATCTGGATAAATCTTGTGACTTTCATCAACTGATCTACCGTATCTTGGTAATATTTGATATCTTCCACTCCATTGAAGGTTTTAACTTTTGCTACAATGGAATCCGCAGCTTCCAATCTTGAAACCTTGATCAATATCGAATTCGGCAGAGGGTTGTTTTCCAGCCCATCCAGGAGATAAGCATTTTCTCCCCATTTCGCTTTCCATTCCGCCATTGCCTCATCTTTGGATAAATAGGAAGCTTTATCCACCCCGGACATTTGCTGCAAAGTATCCAACATGACGACCGCATCTTCATATTTCGTTTCATCCTGAAGATATACCTGAATGGTATCAAACTGTTTTTTTGCCGTTTCCGAGACCATGTTGATATTCACGACCAGAATAAAAAATAAGCCCAGAATCAAAAGCATGGCTGTGATAGAGAACATAGAAGCTATACTCATAGTTCTGTTTCTGACGATTTGTTTGAATGCCTGCTTAATGGCATAGTTAAAACTACTTAGCATCGTTTTCAAAAACACCTCCCGAATAAATACTGTTTGGTGTCCTCTCATCCTCATATGCACCATAACTGCCGCTGGCATCATCTCTGATAATGCGTCCTTTATCGATAGCGATTACACGTTTCCCCATTTTATCAACAATATCCTTCGCATGGGTTACCATCAGTATGGTCGTTCCGCGAAGGTTGATCTGCTCAAGAAGCCTCATGATTTCCCATGCCGTGTCCGGATCCAGATTTCCTGTCGGTTCATCTGCAATCAAAACGGTCGGATTGTTAATAATGGCACGCGCAATGGCTACCCTTTGCTGTTCCCCTGCAGAGAGCTCGTGAGGATATTTATTTGCTTTTGAGCTGATGCCCACAAGGCTCAATGCCTGCGGCACCTGCCTGCGAATGGTGCGTTGACTGATATGTATGATTTCCATAGCAAAAGCTACGTTTTCAAATACGGTTTTCTTTGGCAGCAGCCTGAAATCCTGAAATACGATCCCTGTACTTCTTCTGAGCTTTGGGATCTCACGGTTGGATAGTGTTGTGATTTCCATACCGTTCAGGCGGATGCTTCCTTTATCTGCATCAATTTCTTTTAATATCAATTTAATAAAGGTTGACTTTCCGGCACCGCTTGGTCCTACCAGAAATACAAAATCACCCTTATCTATTTTAATACTAACATCTTGAATGCCGATATTCGTTCCATAAGACTTTGTCACGTTATCAAATGCAATCATAATGTTCCGGAATCCTTTCCTGATAAATATGTGTGTCATCAATTTTTGCTATAAATCTACAAAATATTATAATACAAAAAAGGAGATTATTAAATACCCTAATACATTACAAGTTCATTACATTTCAATATTTCCAGGCATAGTTCACAGGAATGTTCTAAAATTCAAGCTGTTCTGCAATCTTTCGGATAGGTTCGTAAAGAATACTTTTTACTTCTCCCAAGCTATACGGAATTTTGCAGGTATACTCTGCTGTATAAATATTCTCCATGCTAACCATAGGTATGATATATGGATTTCTGATCTTGAGAAAATCATACATTTCACGCTGGTTGATCCCTTTGTTGTGCTTGTTAACCGTATAAATCACCTCACCTCCGGAAATTTCAAATGCTTTCAATCTGCATAAAGTCTGATAGCCCTCCAACATCTTAGACGGCAATGGATCAATGATGACGATGATCTGATCCATCAACTCAAGAAAAGACTGATAATCCTTGTCACAGCCGGAAAAGTCATACAAAATCACGTTTCCTGCCACACTGTTGATCAGCCGGAGCTTTTGCTCATAGGACAAAAATAGGGCCAGTTCTTCCGGAGACCTAATGATCCAATTGATACCTTCGTCCATATTCTTTCTGCCCCGAATGCTTTTTCCCTCTTCCAATGCCTTGGAAAAAACCGAAAAAATCCCTTCCGGCAAAATGCTTGTCCATACCGATGGAATCATAAATAGATCCTTTTCCAAGCTCCACCACTGCAGGATCCAGTTTTCTGGTATTTGCCAAAAATCTTGCGAGACAGACTGTAAGAAAAGTGGTACCAGCTCCTCCGGAAATGCCAATGAAACCAATACGAGACTTGTCCAGCGAATGACAATTCTCCATTCTTTCTGCTTCCCTTGACAGATTCCGGTTCACAGGTGACCTCTCACCGGCTGCCTTTTCCGCTTTTTTAAAATTTTCTTCTGTCATGCCCTCACAACCTTTCTTTCATATTTTACCATCTTAGATATTTTATGTCAATCAAAAAAGAGCCCCTCCATTCGCAGTTAATGCGTTGGAAGGGTACCCTTTTTTTCGTGTATTTCATTCGATTAATTGATCTGTTATGTTCCGGATACTATTCCGCATATTGAACTTTAAGCTCAATCTGATCCGGCAGATAGGTAAGATCTGTTTCCGCTACCTGAAGCGGATAGGTTAGAACTTGTGTCAGAGCGGTTCCCGGTTGTGGATCCTTAAACACTGTATAAACCTTCAGTGTTTTGACTCCGTCCTCCTCGGAAACAACCATCTTCTCAATAGTGATTTCATATCCGGATGTTGGTTTTTCACCACGGGTAGCGATCACATAGATTTTATCATCCACGACACAGGCTAATGCTCTTTCCAGGGCCCGGTACTCCGGAATCACCTGGCTTGAGATCTGCTGTGGATAATCCGATTCTGTCAAGACATTGTAATTCACCTTTTCATCACCCTTTAAAATATAGAGCCCTGCCACAACAGCGGCAATTGCAATCATTATGATAATAGCGATTATAATTACCATTTTCTTACTAGGCTTGCGCAATCTTTTAACGACACTTGTCTTACTCACAATAAAACTCCCTCCTGCCATAAATTTTTATTAAAATTTATTCATAAAGGGAGCTTATTATTCGTAATTTTTATAATCCTTTTACCGCGCTGATGATGGAATCGGCAGTCAGTCCATATTTTACAAGCAATTCACCCGGTTTGCCCGATTCGCCGAACGTATCATTTAATCCGACAAATGCCATTTTCGTCGGATGGTTCTGCACCACGACCTCGGCTACTGCAGCGCTTAATCCTCCGATAATAGAATGCTCCTCCGCAGTAACGATTCCTTTGGTCTCTTTCGCTGCCTTTATAATGATTTCCCGATCGATCGGCTTGATGGTATGCATGTCGATGATTCTCAGGCTGATACCTTCTGTTGCCAGCGTTTCCGCAGCAATCAGTGCTTCATTTACCATAACGCCGGTGGCGATCACCGTGAAGTCTTTCCCATCTCTGATACACATTCCCTTTCCGATCTTGATATTACTGTCAGCTTCATAGATTCCCGGCACCACCGCTCTTCCAAGTCTTACGTATACAGGTCCATTCAGCTCAGCTGCTTCTTTGATCAGTATTCTGGCCGACATCCCATCCGATGGACTGATTACGGTCATTCCGGGTATCGTTCTCATCAAAGCGATATCCTCGATGGATTGATGGCTTCCGCCATCTTCGCCAACGGTTATTCCTGCATGAGTTGCACAGATTTTAACATTGGCTTTGGTATAACCGATGGAATTACGTATAATCTCAAATGCTCTTCCCGCTGCAAACATTGCGAAGGTACTTGCAAAGACAGTTTTCCCGGAATGGGCAAGTCCGGCTGCAACCCCATAAAGATTCTGTTCCGAGATACCCATATTAAAAAACCGTTCCGGATATTTGCCTGCAAATCGAGTCGTCATCGTTGATTTTGATAAGTCGGCATCCAGCACGACGATATTCTTATTTTTTTCTCCCAGCTCAAGAAGCGTTTCTCCATAAGCCTGCCTCGTAGCCATTTTTTCAGACATTACCACTCACCTCCCAATTCAGCGACCGCTTTTCTTGCTTCTTCCTCACTTGGTGCTTTTCCATGCCATCCGGCATTATTCTCCATAAAGGAGACGCCTTTCCCTTTTATTGTCTTAGCAATAATCACGGTTGGCTTTCCTTTGTTTTCTCTGGCCTTGGCAAATGCATCGGCGATATCTGGTATTGAATGACCATCGATTTGAATCACATAGAATCCAAAGCTCTTAAATTTTTCATCCACAGGGCTAACTGTCATGACATCGTCGTTCTTACCATCAATCTGCAGTCCGTTCCAATCAACGATCACAGTCAGATTATCCAGTTTGTAATGGGCAGCCGCCATTGCCGCTTCCCAGACGATCCCTTCCTGCAGTTCACCGTCTCCCAAAAGACATATACTCTGGCAGTGCTTCCATTCAGCCTGTTGGCCAGCGCCATACCTACAGATGTTGAAAAGCCTTGCCCCAGAGAACCGGTGGACATCTCCACTCCGGGAACCTTCTTCATGTCTGGATGCCCCTGCAGCATCGAGCCGATTTTTCTCAAACCCAATAGTTCTTCCTTCGGGAAATATCCTCTTTCGGCCAAAGCTGCATAAAGCACCGGTGCCGCATGACCTTTGGAAAGAACAAACTTGTCACGATCCGCTTTCTTTGGATCTTTCGGGTCTGTAATCAATTCATTAAAATACAGGACTGTCAGAATATCTGCTGCTGAAAGAGACCCGCCGGGATGCCCGGAGCCTGCATGAAAAATTTCCTTGATAATATCAACTCTGATGCTTTGCGCAGTTTTTTCTAAATTTTGATAGTCAATCGCCATTCTCATTTTCCTCCTCTAAATCTGCTAACTATTACCTTTATCATAAATAGTGGCAATGCTGCCATTCTCTTATATCTGCTTGGCTGCTGAATAAACCTGTACAGCCATTCCAATCCATGCCTGCAATAAAATTCCGGTGCCCTTTTCAGTGTTCCGGCCCAGACATCGAGACTGCCGCCAACACCGATTGCGCCCTTCACCTTTAACTGTTCTTTATGATTGAAGACAAACTTCTCCTGCTTTGGAGATCCCATTGCAGCACACAGAAAATCCGCACCTGACGCATTGATTTCTTCCACGATCTGATCTTCATCCGGCTCCTTAAAATAACCGTGATGAGTCCCTGCAATCTTTAATCCCTGATACTTTTCCACCATTTTTTCTGCGGCAAGCTCTGCCACTCCGGGAATATCCCCGCTGGCCGGCTTGCTCCCTAAAAAAAATATAGATTGCCCTGTCTGCTCCAGATACTTTAATATCTGTTCAAGGAAATCGATACCCGTTACTCTTTCTCTGAGGGGGACACCCATAATCCTTGAAGCATACACCAAACCAATCCCATCGGGAATTACAAGATCAGCTTCTTCAATGATATGTTTTAATTCTGAATCCTTTGAGGTATTCACGATGATTTCAGAATTTGGAGTTACAATAAGGCTGCACCCATCTGTTTTCATCAGTTCCCGAAAAACCGACATTGCTTCCTCATTATTCACCATATCTACCGGAACATCCAGGATCCGTATTCTCTTACTGCTTGCCATTTCCATTTCCTTTTTAAAATTATTTCATCAGTTTTCTGATCAGTTCTTCATTGGTATCCAGTTTTCTGATCAGGATCTCAATATTACCGCGAACTTTTTTTAAGACGCTTTCCGAATTTTTAATCGTTTTATCGAATTCCTCGATAAAGAAATCATTCTTAAAATCATACATGCTGCACATAGCCTTCATATCTATGGAATGCATGAATGAATTGATTTTCGGATCATAGGAAATCGCGATCATCGGCACATCCATGATGGCTGCATGAATCAAAGCATGCAGACGGACACCGACGAGTACATCCATATTTCCGATGATGCTGAGCATTTCATTGGTCAGATATTTGTGCCTGATACAGCAAACCTTATCTCCCATTCTGGCTGCGATTTCATCGATTACAGCCATATCCTCCGAGTAATGGAACGGAATCAGTACGATTTGCGCATGATATTCATCGATCAGTCTTTGGATAGAGATACAAATCTCATCCACAAAATTGCTGGTCACTTTTCTTTCTCTAATCGCCCAGCCTACCGTCATCCTGCCCGGAAACGATAGGAATCCCTCTTTTTCGAGGATCTCCTTACCGATGGAAAGTTCCGCTTTTTTCACACGCAGGACCGGATCCGCCGTGACAATGATATTCTCTCCCCTGAGTCCGATTTCTATTAGTAACTCCCTGGAAGCCTCATCCCTTACGACAATGCCGTGGGCCCTTTTCAGCGTTGAGGCAGTCAGTCTCCGGTTTGCCTTCGATTGAATAGGACCGATGCCCTGACTGTAAATAAAGACCTTTTTCCCAAAAATGAAAGCAAGCCACATGATCACCAGATAATAAATAATACTTTTTTTGCTTGTCACATCCTGCAGCAGGCTTCCGCCGCCGCTGATGAGGAGGTCGCACTTCCTCATTTCCTTAATGATATCCTTTACGGATTTTCGGTTCACGGAACAAACTCCATATTTCTGAGCTGTAAATTCCGGATTTTGAGATAATACCGTTATCTCAATTTGATCCAGTCTGCTGCGGAGGTTGTCCACCACCGCACTCAGTATAGATTCATCCCCAATATTATTGAATCCGTAATAACCGGAGATCAGTATTCTGTACATTAACCTATCTGCCTTTCCAGCTGCTTGTATAGCCTATATGCAACTTCAAAGATGATAATTCCGATGATTCCTACGATGATTCCAAACAGAAGGGAATAGCCGGTTCTGGCAAATCCAAGATAAAGCGGAGTCCTGATATGCATGAATGTGTTGTTTACTGAAGTCATCCCTATCACGGAAGCAAGTCCAAAAAGAATCGGCCACAGTTTGAACCTGCGCACGGAAGTATAGACAAGCATCATAACAGCAGGAAATGCAAACAGGAATTCCTTGTTTCTCGGTCTTGCCAGGAGATCATCCTCCAGTGTATTTCTGAACAGCATCTCCAGTTTGGACACCTGAACAGACGAATCATTTCCTGTACGGCTGATGTAATAATATCCTATCACCAATAATATCCCGCCTAAAATGATCATCCATATCTTAATATTGGCATTCATCAAATCCTTTATATCGTTCCATTCCAATCTTCCCACTATTTTTTTGTTTTTTCCGAATCCATAATATGCAAGATAGGCAATGGCAAAGAATGCCAGAGGAAGCAGCTGAGCCAGCTTGACTCCCCGGAACGCATCGATTTCCAGCATATAATTGATCGATGAAATCGGTGCTGCAGTCATTATACCGCCTATCAGCGCCAGCACAACACCGCCAATCAAAGTAATGATTCCATAACCTACGATCTTGGTAATTTTTTCGTTACTCTCAAGAGTTTCCGAATAACGACTGCTTTGCTTCACGATAAAAATTGTAGCAAGGCAAGGGAATATCACCGCTGCCGCGAAGGAAGTAATGAGCTGAGCATAGCTTGGCATCACCGCATAGGCTCCGATTACGCCGAGAACCCCAAGAACAAATAGTCCAATTTTTATTTTTCTTCTGATTGGAAAAATCGTTCTGATCAATAATACCGCTGCCGCGACACATCCGACAGCCATGGCAAGCTTAGCCCACAGGCTGATCTGATATGGATCCATGACCGAAGCTTGTCCCCTTGTGATGCCGTGGACAGCCAGCCTGTTATCCAGATTGGTAAACATGGTCTTATATTCATCCACATTGGTAACGTACACATGCTGATCCTTATACTCCTTGATCGGTTTAAAATAGATCAGTCTGACATTTCGTTCAACCACCGCACGGAACAAAGTGTTTTCGATCTCCTTAGCCCCTTTGTAACCGTAATACTGGTATCGGTTCTGGATATAATCCCAAACACTGAATATTCTCACCGTATCATATCCTGTACTTTTCACGATATCATTGACACCGGTCTGCAGAATGTTCTGAAGCTGATCGGTATTTTCGATCAAACCGATAGTAATATGATTTTTCATAATATAATTCTTTGCCGTATTGATACCGTCATCACTGCCGATGACAGCCTCACCGCCGACAATCATGTATTCCGGAGTGATACCCAAAGCCTGATAGCTCTTAATGACAGCCTTGGCATATTTTGTATCGTTCCATCCTTTATAGCTTCCCGTCCTGGGAATGATCTCCATCCCCGCATCCTGAACCACTTTTATTTTAGACGGCAACATTCCGAGATTCAGGTACTTCAGCTTTGAACTGGCGATTTCATCCTTCTCAATGAAGCCCTTTTTCATGGAATTCAAATACTTATATTTTTCGGTATAAAGGGTTTCCTTGGCAGTTCCGTCCAAAACGATATATCCGCCGTTTTCCTCCGGTACCAGATAATATTTGTCTCTATGATACCTTGCAGTGATCCCTGACGCGATGAAATCATACGCATCCTTCGATGCTGCCTTGATCAGCAGATCATACTTGTCAAATCCGTTTTGATGCATTGCATTGATTAAATCAGCAGGATAATTCTTTTGCCAGTCGGCTTCCCGCATAATTATATCCATGACGTCCGCACTAACCGGCATATCCGTATTTTCAGTTAAACTGGCCATGCTTTCTTCCGAAAGTCCGACTTTATTGATTCCCATCCCTTTGAACTGATTCAGCCACCATGAAATATCATGGTCTGACTGTAAAGCCATAGCTTCGATTTCATTATAATCCAGAACAATGTCGTAAGTTTTATTTTTAGTTTCCACAGCAAATCGTCCGCCGACGCTGATCAATGATGCGATTAAAGCGACTAAAACGATTAGCAGAAGTATCTTGTTTTCTTTTACCAGTGCTCTCATCCCCTGTTATCCTCCCTTTGTATGTAAAATCAGCTACGTAACATTGTACCTTTTTTTAACTCTCTAGTAAATAAAAAATAAGGAAATATCAAATAACTTAAAAAATGATACTCCCTATGTTATATAAAAAGCGAAAAGGATGTTACCTTTTCGCTTTTTTATTTTAGCGTATAGGATCCACGAACCATGACCCATACCTCTGTATTTGCCTGTATACCCCTTCCATCGCTCCTTGGAATCAGCAGCAGATGGTTCAGCGGCACACCTTGACCGGTCATCAGATCCATCGCTCCTGTTACATCAGAAACACCGTTTGCTCCATTGTCAATGGCAGTTGTTTCCCCGCTTCTTACAATGATCTCTGTTCCTTCATTTCCTATCATTTTTTGCCCCGCTGTAAGCTGAACCGGCTGATAAACCGAGGATGCGGTACCTCCGCTACTTTTCAACTGAGCAATCTGAGTATCCACATAGCTCTTGGTTACGACCGGATCTCCCTCAGAACCGGGAGTTGCAGTTGCCGCAGCCACAGCAGCCGACAGACTGAAAATGATAAAGACGATTGCCAACCCTGTTACAACTTTTTTCATCTGTTCCTCCTAAAAATCTACAATGCCTAGACTTATTGTAAGAGCCTCGTTCACATCTGCGATAATTTCCGCATCAACTCTTCCGATCTTCTCTTTCAGCCTTTTCTTATCTATCGTTCTAAGCTGTTCCATCAATACGACGGAATCCTTGTTCAGGCCATGTCCCAACGCCCCTATTTCGACATGGGTTGGCAGTTTTGCCTTGTTTATCTGAGAGGTTACTGCCGCCACAATTACTGTAGGGCTGTATTTATTCCCAATATCATTCTGCACGACAAGTACCGGTCTGACTCCACCTTGTTCGGAGCCTATGACGGGACTTAAATCAGCAAAATAAATATCCCCTTTCTTTACTATCAAGTCATTCACTCTCCACTAAATATTTTTCGTAGCTTTTCAGACTTTCGATATCCTGATCAAGCCCTTCCTCAGAAAGACTTAAGTTAAGCGCTCCCATTTCCCGGTATCCGGTCTCCATCATTTCTCTTTTATTTTGTATCATCGAATTAAATATTGAACCGTTTCCCGGTATTTTTTTATCAGACATATGGTCACCTCTAAAATTTCTCTGCAGCAAAGATATACAATAATGTATATCATGTTATATTAATTATTATATTGCCGGTAAACCTGCATGTCAAATGCCTTATTTCTCCAAAGGAGTCAGCTCTTCCAAGGTTTTCTTTATCGCAAGGGCTACCATATCCGCTATGTCTGATGCTATCAAGCCATACTCTCCCTTTTGTTCTGCTGCCAGGTCGCCTGCCATTCCATGAAGATAAACACCTGTTTTTGCTGCAGCCTCCGGACCGATGCGCTGGCCTGCAAGAGCTGCGATCACTCCTGTCAGAACGTCCCCGCTTCCGCCCGTTGCCATTCCGGGATTTCCTGTTGTATTAATATATGTTTTCCCTTCCGGTGTTGCCACAATACTTCCCGCACCCTTCAGTACGGTAATCGCGCCTGTCTGCGCGGCCAGTTCAACCGCAGACGACAGCCTGTCCTGATTAATGTCGGATGTTTTTCTCTTCAGCATTCTTGCCGCTTCCCCCGGGTGCGGCGTTATGATCAGTCTGGTTTTGGAATGCTTCAGCTGATCCAGATCATTACAGAGCAGATTCAGGCCGTCCGCATCAAGAACGACCGGCTGATTGCAGCATGCTAATATCTTTTTAATTAGTAAACCAACTCTCTCATCATCTCCCAGCCCGGGGCCTACCGCAATCGCATGGTATTGCGTCAGCTCCTCCAATGAACGTTCTCTGGTTATACAAGTTGCTTCCGGTACTCCGATCTGAATAATCGGGAAAACCTCCTCCGGAACGGAGACCCTTACGAGTCCTGCCCCAGCTCGTAATGCCGCCTTTGCGCACAAGACAGCCGCTCCTGCCATTCCTTTAGATCCGGCTATGACAAGAACCCTTCCACAATCACCCTTATGTATATCCTTTTCGCGTTTCTTAATGAAAGTATTGACATAAGCTTGTGTAATTAAACCTTCTTTTTCATTTTTCATATTTTTTATCTCCTATCAAAGCGGAAGGACCGCTTATTTCTTATCAGATAAAAAAAAGGGGATATTAAATCCCCAAAATTATTGTTGCCAACGCAAAATATGTGCAGACAGAAACCATATCGGTCAGGGAAGCGATCATCGGACTTGCCATCAAGGCAGGGTCGATTCCTAATTTTTTTGCTCCCATAGGAAGCATGCTTCCTATGGTCTTTGCCGCCATGACAATGACCAACATCGCACCGCAGACGGTCAATGCGATCAAAGGACCTTCACCGTCCAGCCAGCAGACTCTGGCAAAATTCAAAGCGCTGAGAACCACTCCGATAATAAAGCTCACTCTTAATTCCTTCCAAAGCACCTTTCCCACGTCTCTGAGTTCTACGTCGCCCAAGGCCATACCACGAATCACAAGAGTAGCCGACTGTGAGCCGGAGTTTCCGCCCGTTCCCATGAGCATCGGCATATAGGCAACAAGCACAATCACTTGTGACAGCATTGCCTCAAAATTCCGGATAATGCTTCCGGTTATGATGTAAGAACACATCAGCACAAACAGCCATGGCACTCTGTTCTTCACATGGTGCCATACGCTCATATCCAGATATTCTTCCGTGGATACAGCCATACCGGCCATCTTCTGGAAGTCCTCCGTCGTTTCTTCATCGATAACGTCCAGGATATCGTCTACAGTTATGATTCCGACAAGCCTCTGTTCATTATCTACGACCGGTATTGCCAGAAAACCGTATTTCTTGAATATGTCGGATACATCCTCCTGGTCATCCAGAACATGAACATAAATCATGTCTTCATGCATCAGAGATTCGACTTTCATATTGTCATCCGATATGACCAGATTTCTGAGCGATACGATTCCAACAAGCTTTCTTCCTGCATCCTTCACATAGCAGGTATAGACCGTCTCCCTGTCCATACCTTCCTTTTTGATATATGCCATTGCCTCGGCAACGGTCATATCTCTTCTAAGACTGATGTAATCCGGAGTCATCAGACTTCCGGCACTGGTTTCCGGGTAGTTTAAGAATGTATTGATCAGCTTGCGTTCTTCCTTCGTCGATTTTTCCAGTATTTTATCCACCAGATTTGCCGGAAGTTCCTCAAGTACGTCGATCATATCATCGAAATCCAGTTCATCAATGATATGCTGGATTTCTCTGTCGTTGATTCCATTTATGATATCAAGTTGGTCATCAATCGGAAGATAGGCGAAAACCTCGGCTGAGACATCCTTTGGAAGTGTACGAAAAAGGACAATGGCTTTTTCAATGCCAAGTTCCTCGATTACTTCCTCAATGATCTCCGCGATATCTACTGAATTGTTTTTTAGAATTTCATCCCTTGCTTTGCTGTATTTCTTTTGTTTCAACAGCTCAAGAATAGTCTGGACTATAACATCCATAGTCATTTCGTTCTCCATTGGGCTTACCTCCTTCTTGCTAGTAATTTTCGATACTTTGCCACAGCAAGATACATCTGTCCAATACTTAGAACTGTTAAACTATTTCAGACCAAAAAAAGCAGCCTTTCAGCCAATTGAAGCTACAGTGAAAGTAAGGACAATATGATTCATTATATTATTCATTCGCTCGTGACTCGGTCCAAGATCCATTACTCTCACTCCTTTTTTAGAAAATTTAATGGTTAGTATAAACACTAACCATTAAATTATAACTTATTTTTCAGTTATTTTGCAAGTACTTTCCTTCCACTGCCGATATTTCCATAAAAATTTCGTTTCTAAGGGCTAAACCTCCAATACCGCTCCGGTATTTGCGGAGGTAACCAGTTTTGCATAGCGAGCCAAATATCCAGATTTTACCTTTGGCTCAGGCTTAATATAAGCAGCTTTTCTGGAGGCGATCTCTTCGTCGGTAAGGTCAACAGTAAGCTTTCTACCCGGGATATCGATGTTGATTGTATCTCCGTCCTTTAAAAGGCCGATCAGGCCGCCGCTCATGGCTTCCGGTGATACATGGCCGATGGAAGCTCCTCTGGAAGCTCCTGAAAATCTGCCGTCTGTAATCAACGCTACATCCTTATCAAGGCCCATTCCAGCAATGGAGGATGTTGGTGAGAGCATTTCTCTCATTCCCGGACCGCCCTTTGGCCCTTCATATCGGATGACAATGACATCGCCTTTTTTGATCTTCTTGTCCCAGATCGCCGCAGATGCTTCTTCTTCAGAATCAAAAACAACAGCCGGACCAGAATGGACCAGCATTTCCTCTGCAACAGCCGATTCCTTTACGACAGCTCCGTCCGTAGCCAGATTTCCTTTCAGGATAGCAAGTCCTCCGCGGTTTCTGTATGGTTTATCGATCGGCATGATGACGCTGTAATCTGCTACCGATGTGTAGGAAATATTCTCACCGACTGTTTTGCCGGTCACTGTCACGCAATCTTTATTAATAAAATCCTTTTTGGAAAGTTCGTTCATCAATGCCGGAATGCCTCCTGCTCTATGAAGGTCTTCAATATGATGATGTCCGCTTGGACTGATTTTTGCAATATACGGTGTCCTTTCGCTCAGCTGGTCAAAGATCTCAAGACTTAGCTTGATTCCCGCTTCATGAGCGATTGCAGGTAAATGAAGCACTGTATTGGTGGAACCGGCCATAGCCATATCAACGGTGATCGCATTTTTAAAAGCATTCTCCGTCAGGATGTCTCTCGGTCTGATGTTTTTTTCCACCATTTCCATCACCTTGATGCCTGCCATTTTAGCGATTCTGATCCTTTCACCGCTGTCGCAGAGTGCCGTTCCGTTGTAAGGAAGTCCCATCCCCAGAACTTCTGTCAGGCAGTTCATGCTGTTTGCAGTAAAGAGTCCCGAGCAGGAACCGCAGCCCGGGCATGCATTTAAAGCAACCTCTTCCAGGTCATCTTCCGTACAATCACCGTTTCGAAATGCGCCGATCTTTTCCATGACGCTGTTGAAATCAAGGACAGAACCGTTTGAATAACCAGTTCTCATCGCACCGCCGCTTACCACGACTGCCGGAATGTTTAATCTGGCGGCTGCCATCAACATACCTGGAACGATCTTGTCACAGTTTGGGATAAGCACCAGACCATCAAAGGCATGCCCTTTTGCCATCGCTTCAATGGAATCCGCTATCAGTTCACGGCTCGCAAGAGGATATTTCATTCCGTCATGTCCCATTGCAATACCATCGCAGATTGCGATGGAAGGGAACTCCGCAGGGGTTCCACCGGCCATTGAAACTCCTCTCTTTGCTGCCTCCGCGATCCTGTCCAGAAGCATATGCCCCGGTACGATCTCGTTCTGTGAATTTACAATACCAATCAAAGGCCGATCTATTTCTTCACGGATATAGCCCATTCCATAAAATAATGTACGCACGGATGCACCGGAAGGACCATTCTTAATCTTATCACTGTTCATTTTGACACCTCCATCTTTTCTATATCAGGAATATTATATCCCAAAACAGGATGCAGGTCAAAATATTTGCAGATCCCTTCTTTTTTCGGTTAAAACTATCATGCTGCGTTTTTGCAACTAATTTGCTAATGTTTGATTTTTTTGATTTTTCTGTCAATTAAGGTATAGAATGATTGACAAGTTGATATTTATTTTTTGGAGGTGAAACATTTGAAAAGAAAAATACTTAGCATTTTTCTTGTGCTTTCCCTGATAGCAGGAAGCTTTGGCTTTGCGTTTGCAGACACTACCTATACGGTGCAAGCAAATGACGTGCTATGGAAAATAGCAGAGAAATACCAGACTACCTGGCAGGCTTTGGCAGAATACAACAAGCTTGCAAATCCGAACCTGATCTATGTCGATCAGGAAATCACGATTCCGGACAAAAATGTGAAGCAGGAACCGGCGCCAGCTCTGACGGAGTCAAAGGATGTTGTCAAAGTATCCGATCAGATCAAAGCGGATTACGCAGAATGATATGTTCTGGAGCAATGACAATCAGGATAATCTTTACTGGGGAACAAACAAGAACTTTACCCCTGCCAATGTAGAGTCTGCAACCAGAGGACTGATCGAAAAGTATGGCGTGAAAAATGCAGATTTTACTTCAGAAATCGCGACCTACCAGAAAGCGATTACCGACCAGCAGTCAGTGTATAAAAGCCTGATTACAGAAGAAACCAAAGGCATGCTGGAACTGGCTGAAATGTTAAAATAAACATTGAAAATTAAATCCCAAATGTAAAACATAATAAATAAGGTTCTGCAGTGAAAGCAGAACCTTATTTTTATTTTTTAAGAACACGAAAAGTAATACACTTTCATTTTATACGAAACCTAATAATCTAGGAAGCCACAATGACAACCCTGGTACGTATGTAGTAATAATCAAGGTTGGAATCCAGGCAAACGCTATGTAGTACATCGTCGGCCCCATCATTTCGTTGATCGGTGCATTTCCTATTCTGGCGCCCAGATACAGGAACGGTGCCGTCGGAGGTGTTACACAACCGAGTCCCAGGTTAACGCCCATTATGGCTGCAAAGTGAACCGGATTGACACCTAGTTGAATTACCACCGGCAGCAGGATCGGCGTGCAAAGAAGGATCGCGCTGGTGTCATCCATCAGCATACCGATTATGATCAGGAACAAATTGACCATCAGTATCAATAAAAAGGTATTATTTGTGATAGACGTCATTGCGTTCAGAATCATCTGAGGAACATCTTCCATGACATAGAGCCTGGAAAGCATCATTACGGACAAGAGCATGATCATAATTACTCCGGCTGTAGTGCTTGCCACGACCAAGGCATTTCTGAATGTATCCTTATTCAATCCTCTGTAAAACCAGATGCCTACAGGAATCGTATAAATAACAGAAACTGCTGCAGCTTCGGTTGGAGTCAGGAAACCGCCGTAAATACCGCCAAGGATAATGACTGGAGCAACCATTGCCGGAATGGCTCTTGTGGTACGCTTGCCAAGGGTCTTGACATAGACCGCAGGCGGCATCGGGTCACGAAGCTTAATAGTAGTATTTTTGCGCAGCAACCATAAAGTCACCGCACTTAGTAATATAACCAGAATAATGCCGGGAATTACCGTTGAAAGGAAGCAGGCCAGAACAGACTGTCCTCCAATGAAGGCATAGACGATCATATTCAGGCTAGGCGGGATCAAAAGTCCAAGCAGCGATGCACTGGAGATCAATGCGGCGGATACACCTCGCGGATATCCTGCGACTTCCATTCTTGGGAGCATAATGGTTCCAATACAGGTAAGAGTTGCAAAACCGCTTCCGGAGATGGCACCAAACAGAGCACAGGAAACAACCATAACCACACCCAGGCCGCCTCTGACTCGGCCTACGAACATTTCAACCCAGTTGATCAGTCCTTCGCCGATTCCGCTTTTCTCCATGAGATTTCCGGCAAGGATGAACAGAGGGATCGCAACCAGAATCAGGGAACTTACTTTACTGAATCCATAGGGCAGAAGAAAGGTATAATCATAACCGCCTCCTATAACGATAACAAGTGAGGAAGCAAAAAAGGCAAAGGGAATCGGAACTCCCAATAATAACACAACGATTAATACAATGACTGCAATTCCTACTAACATGCGCTTACACCTCCTTTATGTCATCTGACGATGGTTCGATTGGATTATTCTTTTTAATATATTTTATAAAAAATGCTTTAATTTCATCATAGAGATAAACCGCATTGTAGAAGGTTGCAAACGTCAGTCCGAACAGTAATGATGACTGGGATACAGTCATTGGAATTCTCCATACCGGAGTTTTGTTCCCCATCTCGATCGTCCATTGGAATAGTTGGAATGCCCACAGGAAAAAAATAAATCCCAGAATCAGAGTCAATGTATTACGGATAATTGCAATCAATGACTTTGCAAGGCCTTCCGGCATCATGACAACGATCACATCCGCCTTGATATGACTATTCTCAAAGCTTCCGTAAGCGGTGCCCAGCATATAGAGCCAAAAGGCACAGATAATCAGTATTTCCTCATAGCCAAGGAAATTCACGTTCAGTGCCCGCGTGATTACCGCAGCAAATGTGATCAAAGTAACCAGGCAGGAAGATACAATCAAACCGAAGCGCAAGAACTTCTGCAACGCCCTCCAAAAGGCTGTTTTTTCTAATTTATTCATGAGTAGTCTCCTTTCTGTCACGGTTAAATCAAAGGGAAGGATTCAGCCTTCCCTTTGATTTGATTTTTGTCTTTGGAGAAGAATAAAGTTTATTGAGCACTTTCTACTTTCTTTACTTCTGCTCTCATGCCGTCCATAAGATCTTTGCCAAGAAGATCTTCCAGTTTAGGCCAAGAAGTTTCACGAACGAATGTTGCATATGCATCGATTTGTTTCGGTGTGAATTCTATCACTTTAACGCCATAATCATCAGCTAGCTTTTTCTTGTATGTTTCCTCATTCTGCTGAGCAAGGTCGAAGCTCTTCTTGCTTTGCTCCTGGAATACTTTAATAACCGTATCTGCATCTTCAGCAGTCAGTTTTTTAAGAGTTTTTTCACTGATAACATAGCTTGTAGCTTCCGCATGAATGTAGTTAACATACATATATTTGATGACCTGACCTACCCACGCATAGTTGATATTAGGTGTACCGCCTACCCATCCGTCAACAACCTTAGTCTGAATGGCTGTTGGAACTTCAGCATATGGAACAGTAATTGGATTGAATCCCAGATCCTCCTGCGCGACACGGAAAGTAGCCATGGCAGGACTTCTGGTCTTTACTTTTTTATTTGTTCCAGGGGTAAACATATCATTTGGTTCGGTAACAAAGCCCATACCGATGAAACCTTCCAGAACAGTACCAAGGAATTTAACTCCATTTTTTTCCGTCAAACCACCGATCACGCCGGAGAGATAAGAATCCGGAGCATACAGGATCTTAGCTTCATCGAAGCTTTTAGCATAATAAGGTACATAAGCTGCACCCAATCTGGCATCCAGGGCATCCGGAATAGTAATCTGACCCATATCGATCGTACCTCTTACGATTTCCTCGTAGACGGTTTCATAACCACCCAGCTGGCTAGCAGGGAAGTATTCAACTTCGACTCTTCCATCTGTTCTTTCCTTGACCAGTTTACACGCTTCTTTATTCAGCCCGGTAGCAATGTGCTCAAGCGGAGCGTCGGAAGCAAGTCTCAGAACGATAGGCTTTGAGGAATCGCTGTCGGAAGCTTTTTTATCGCCGCCTCCGCAGCCGGCAAAGCTTGTAAGGACTAAAGATAATGTCAGCACAATTCCAATCAGTTTTCTTGTTCTCATTTTTCTCCTCCTTCTTTAAAATAAAATCAACTTAGTAATTAAACTAATATTACGATTCCTTCTTTTAAAAAAATATTAGCTTAATAGTTAAGCTAATATTACGATTATTCTGAATATTCCGCAATACCTTTCAGACAGGCTTAAGATTGCTTTATACAAAATTTAAGGTTTTTTTAAACTTCAGGTTAAAAAGATAATTTTAAATTTCATTTTCATACCGGATTCTGTAATTGACAATTTTCTCTCTCGTTTTCATATCCGTCTTTAAGATAAGACTGCCTGCAATAAATATAGCGCTATTGATAATCAAAGCAATAACGGCGCAATAGCTGACATTCAGGTCTGTCATAACAGAAGCTAGGGACATTACAAAAACTCCTGCTGCAACTCCAAGAGTCGCCGCTTTTCCGTTTGATCTGTTCCAGAACAAGGCGCCGATAACAGGAACGAATATTTGAGCCGTTCCTCCCAAGCCGATGGTTCCCGTATGGATAATCATCACCGGATTTCTTATCAGTAGAATATATGCAAATGCCGAGATTGACAGTACAGCCCATTTACCGATATAAACTAACTTTTTTTCTGAAACCTTTTTATTGATATATCTTTTATGAATGTCCATTGTATATATGGCTGCGACTGCGTGAATCTGAGAATTGGCAGTGGAGAGAGCCGCTGAAGCAATGCCGCAGAAGAGCAGCGCGCCAAATACTTCCCCGCCGTATTTCCGCAGCATGATCGGTATCACGGTATCCGTCTCCTGAATGCCGGGCACCAGCAAAATACCTGCACTGCCGGCAAGCAGAGTCCCCACGCACTGTATTGCAGTGATACATATGAAGAGAGGTATGATATCAAAGGTTTTCTGCTTCTCCGTCGCATAAAACCTGATCCACATCTGGGGTCCCATCAAAGCGCCGATCGGTACGGTGATAAACATGCTGATCCACAGCACTTCACCTGCGTCCCCGTTCGGTCCGGGTAAAACAACGTTCCTTTCATACATTTCGGTTATTTCCTGGAAGACGTACTCCGCCCCGCCTGCCTTCTCAATCATGAAAAAGCCTATAAATAGCATTGAAACAAATAAGCAAATGCCGTAGAAAATATCTGTAAGAGCAACAGCCCGCAGGCCTCCTGCCCATAAATAGATAATGATGATCAAATAGAAAATAAGTCCAGACATCCGCCATGGTATCATTCCGTCAGATGCCACTTCAATAATATATGCTCCGCCGGATAATTGAATCTCCAGATAGGGAATCGTAAATACGATCATAACAACGGTGACGATCACATTCAAAGGTTTGAAATGAAAAATATCATGAAAGAAATCAGTAGGAGTGATATAATGATTTTCTTTCCCGTAATACCAGACTCTCTTGCCGATGATCATGAACAGCAGTCCGAATAAAGCATCCCAGGCAATCGCCGTCATGTAAACCGGACCCATCTCATAGAAATAGCCACTGGCTCCAAGAAAAGCAAAGGCACTCATCCAGGTTGCATACACCGTAAAAAATACCATTACCATCGGCATTTTTCTGCTTTGCAGGAAAAAATCCTCAATGGTGGGCACCGACTTATTCCTTGCAATCTCTGCAAAAATAAGCGGAATAAATGCAAATACAAACACAATCATCAGAACAGGGGTTGATGCTTCCATTTGGTTATACCATTCCTTAATTTTCTTAATTTTCTTTATATTTTTACTTTATTATATCATGGCTTTATTCTATAATGAAGTATATATATTCACATACAAAGGAGGGAGTTATTTGTATCTGCCTAGTTTGATTATTACATTTATCATCCTGACACTGTTAATGTCCTTTGTATATTTTTATATGTTTGCCAAAAGCCAAGAGCGTTACGTAAGATTCTGGGGCCTTTGTTGGGTCGCTTATTCCTTCAGTCTTCTTTTCTTAGTCTTATCCATCATAAAAACGCTTTTGAACTTCTGGAAATCCGAAAAATATTCGATTTGGCAAATATACTTTTTCTGCTGTTCGGAGCATATGCCTTTATGCATACCCAAATACCTTCCTATTGGTATCGTTTTGCCCTTTATCTGACAATGTGGCTTTTACTGGGTGTTTACTATAATTTTGATCTGTTATCTATCTATCTGCCTTTATCCATGTATCAGATCATCATAACAGCCATGCTCTGTTATATCGTTTATAAATACTGGGCGGTACCCACCTTTGAAAAAGGACTTTGCATCACAGTCTTTCTTCTTTGGGGCATCGGCAAGGCAATATTGTCTATTTTTGAAGTACATTATTACAATATGACTTCTCATTATCTGATGGAAATTATCTGTTCAAACATATTGAACTTTTCCATTTTTATCATCTGTCTGCAGAAGACGAAAAATGAAGTTACAATAGCTGAACGGTTATACAGGATCATCGCTGACAATGCCACGGATGTGATATTCTATTATACTTTGAAGCCCAGACCTGCTTTCACCTATGTATCCCCATCTGTTGAAACCCTGACCGGTTATGCTCCTGAGGAATTCTATCATAATCCGAGGTTTTATCTGGATCTGGTGGCTTCAGAGCATTTTGAAGAAATCAGATCAATATTCGATGGGAACCCGCTTACCGATATTGAAAGTACTTTCCTGTTTCTTCATAAAAACGGATCCCACTTCTGGGGTGAATTCAACAGTTCCATCCTGTATGAGGACGGCATCCCGATCGCTGTGGAGGGAATCATAAGAGATGTAACCAGAATGAAAAATGCCGAGAATCAATTTCGTTCGGCCAAACAGTCAAGAGATCTGCTGCTTTCTTATATTTCCCACGAATTAAAAACCCCTATCACTTCCATACTAGGATATGTCAATGCATTAAATGACGAGACCCTGAGCGGACCCGAGGAAAAAAAAGCAGCAATGGAAATCATCTCATCCAAAGCACTGCTTTTAGAGCATCTCATTAACGATCTGTTTCAGCTGTCCAAACTGGAAAGTAATCAATTTTCCTTTAATTTTATGCATCTGTCCGCACTTGAACTTTCCCAACAGCTGATCGATCAGCACTTTCTCGATATCAAAACTGCTAAGATCAAGCCAATCATCGATATCGAAATCCATTCCCTGTCAGGGAAAAAAATCATTGCTGACCCAAAGAGAATCGATCAGGTCTTTTCTAACATTATTTTTAATGCAATTAAATATACTAAGCCAAATGATAAAATAAAGATAAAATTCGGTTTAGATCAGGGGTCAAGGAATTATGTGGTAAGCATATCAGACAGCGGCATCGGCATACCACAGGAGGACTTGCCTTATGTATTTGACCGATTTTTTAAAGCACATGCACCGATCCGGGAGGGAAAGGAGATCGGAAGCGGCTTGGGATTGACGATTTCCAAAGAAATCATCACCGCTCACGGCGGCGATATATCCGTAAGAAGTAATTTGGGCAAAGGCAGCACATTTACATTCAGCATTCCATTTTACGAAGATTAAAAGGAGTTGAAAAGATGGCCGGAGAAAAAATACTGATTATAGATGACGAAAAACCAATTAATGATTTAATTCGTTCTTATATCATGAAAGAAGGCTTTATTCCTTTTTCCGCTTTCAACGGAAAAGAAGCCCTGAAATTGGTCAAATCCGAGAAACCCGATCTCATTATTCTGGATATCATGCTTCCTGATATCGAGGGGATTGATCTTTGTCTCGAAATTCGTAAAACGAATAATTCTCCTATCTTGTTTTTAAGCTGCAAGTCGGAAGAAATCGATAAAATCATCGCTCTATCCGTCGGCGGAGATGATTATATGACAAAGCCTTTCCTGCCGGGCGAACTGATCGCCCGAATCAAAGCACATCTCCGAAGGCAAAAGGCTGCAATCAATACAGGGAATTCCCCTCAAGACGAAATCTATGAATTTCCAGGTTTGGTTGTTAACATGCAGACACACGACGTTATTTCAGACGGACAGGTAATTAGTCTTACTGCAAAAGAATTTGATATATTGCAGCTGTTTATTAAAAACCCAAACAGAATTTTTACGGCTGATCAGATTTTTGAATTGATATGGAAAACCAATAGTCTTGGCGGAGATTCCCGCACAGTAATGGTTTATATCAGCACGTTAAGAAAAAAGATTGAGAAAAGTCCGGAAGGTTTGCAGTACATCATCAGCATCCGGGGGGTCGGCTATAAATTCAATCATAAGCTTCTGGACTGATCACTCAGCGATTCCTTCCCCAGTTGTTTCGATAGGCATAAAAAATCACAATACACATATAAAGCCACCAAAACAGCATGTATGCGTATATAAATGGAACTCCGAAAATAAACGGATACGCTCTTCCCCCAAAAAAGAACACACCGGGGAATTCCATCGCACAAAACCCTATCAGGATAAGCACCCAAATGATTTTCATTTTCCGTGTAATTTTACTTTTCATATAAATGTTCCCTGATATTATTGGCAAAGGCCTCCGCCTTCGCTTCTATATCTTCGATCTGGAAGATGCTTCCCGCTACGCTGGCCGTTTCCATCATGGCAAATCGGCTCGGAAGGAGAAAGGTCTTATTCATGTTCAGTCCGCTCAGAAGCTGCTGTGCCACGATATCGCTGCCGCTGTATCCGGATACGATGATACCGAAAAGGTATTTGTCATAAAATTTAAGCTTTCGGAGCAGTGCGGTCAGCCTGTTGATCAAGGCTGCCAGGTTAGCGCTGATGGCATCGTTGTAGTTCGGGCAGATCATTACTAGGGCATCGCTCTCCATAATTGCCGGGTATACCTGCTCGACAATCACTCCGCCGTAAATACAGTTTCCGTTTTCTCCAAAATGGCGGCATGTCTTATATGGGCAGCCAATGCAATCCATGACCGTCCCATTTCGGAGGGATATCTCATTGACCTCACATTCCGGCAAATGCTTCTTTACCATACCCCAAAGATTGAGCGCATTGGATGTCTGGAAATTACTGGCATGCAGAACCAGAATTTTAGGATTTTTCTTTTTTGGGGGGTTGAAATTCATGATCTGCTCTACAAGCACTCTCCCTGAATGCATATAGGCTTCCAGATTATCAACATCCAATTTCTGCGCCACGACATGATAATTATTCAGCGATCTGGTCCCCTCAACAAGCGGTTTTCCGGGGAAGGAGCAGCCTGCCAGATTTGCGCTGAATGCAAGCTCTCTGGCTACGGATTTTGTAAACAGCTCACTGTTCCCGTCTATGATAAATCCGCCTACACTTCCTTCAAAGCAACTTCTTTCAAGCCGTATTTTCTTTAAGATAGGATAAAGCTCAAGGTTGATCCCTGATTCTCCAAGAGAGATCGCAAATAAAAGCTTTTTCCTTTGTAATTTGTCAAATTCTTCAACAGTCGAAATGGTTTCATGGGTATACCCATTAAGACTGTATTCGAGAATTGAACTTAAACGTTTTGTTTTGCTTTTCTCCCTGCAATGCGGTCTGATCAATATGATATCTGACATGTTAACACCTCCCAGCTCTAAACTATGTCTTCCAATGCCTTATACGCAGCTTCAATTCTGCGGTATAGAGCCTCGGACAATGGTAATGATTCTATTTCAACACCTGTTTCGGTCATTCTGTTTCTGGAGCCAAAGTAAACACTACCAAGGTAATTGGAACTGTAGTGCCATTCTCCCTTCATGGTAAGAAGTAGTGAAATAGCCCCTGATGAAAGTGCTGGTGCAATAAACGGCTTAAATCCGATCTCTCTCGTTCTGATATTGGATTCAACTGCTAATCTAGTCAATTCTCTGGACAGTACATCATCGTAATTTTTAATACTGTTTGCAATGACAAGATCCTTTCCATGAGGGCCGAATGCTCTGCCATCTGTTAAAAAGGAGCGGAATCTTTCGTCTTTTTTCGCATAATAAGCAGCTCTGCTGTTCATGACACCAAGGCCGTATCCCTGGATCTGTCTTGGTTTTAAGCCTTGAAAATCAAAGGTGCCGTCTTTGTTCTTATTGCTTTCCAGATAAGCCGCCTTGCAAAGCGGATCCACAGGATCGGATACCACGGCAAATAATCCGCGGAAATTCCTTTCTCTTGCCAAAACAGCGTATTCCTTAATAATATTCCTGTTCTCCTCATATTGTACCATGCGGACATCCGCAACATCTGAATTCAGTGCAGGTACCGCTTTGGATGCACAGAAAACAAATACATCGCAGTCAAACAACTCCGATTTTTCGATGATCTCTATCTCAGGAAGCCGGTCATAATCCCAAGGATATGCGGTCTGGTTCAATTCATATTCAAAGCGCTTTGCTACATTGCCATTGTTATAGATTCCGATCCAGGATATCGCATCACCACCCATCAGTTTCAGTCCTATCAGCAGCGTTGAGCCGACATCACCCAGGCCCAGAAGATTGACACTCTTTTTTTTGTTGAGAGCAAACGGAGGCTTCCGGTCTTCTACCTGCTGTAATATGCAATTTTTATGCTTAATCAAATCTTCCAAATAATACATCCCTTGTTGTCTCCTTTATAAAATCACATTTTTTAGCCGGATCAATTTTTCTATATCATTGGCAATATATACGGAAGGCGGCAAATTGAAATCATAACTGATATTTGCACCTTTATCCGGATATCTTGGAGAAATGATTGCCTCACTCAGCCTGTTCAGGGTAAGATTTCTCTCAAACATCGCCTGATACTCTTCCTCAAGGGTTGAAAGTATGCTTCTTGTATTTTCAAGACATGTCATCGAAAAATCATAGATCGATTTCTTCGGAACATACAGCAAAAATCTGGGAGCAGTATAAGGCAAGACCATATTGATGGAAGGCAAAATCCCTGAAAAGTGGTTTCCATTTCTTCGGACACTGTCCCCACCGACAAACGGATACATGCTGGACTCGGATAACCATGACAGCATGTTCGGGATAAAATAGACGCTGTCCACCTGTCTTCCCTGTTGCTCCATAAGTTCCAGCCCTCTTCCTGACAGGATTCCGACAATCAGCTTGCTGACTTCCAGACCTTCCTGTTTCAGAATCGGATCCAGCCCTCTCATCCTGTAGCCTTTATGTAGAAGGTCATCGATCAGCAGTACCGGACGTCCAAAAGATTTTATCGTCCGGATCTGATTGCAAAGCAGTGAATAATTCGGGAATTCCTTTATTTCAAATCGGTCAATTTCCGGTTCAAACACCTTTTCGGTATGCAGCGACTTTGTTACCGTACCAGGCACCGCCATTCCCCTCAGGATCTTCCCAAACGGTACACACATGGATTTTCCTAGACGCTTTTTCGCTTTCATGCTCTCTGATTCGCTGGTTTCTGCATTTTCGCTTGCGATAATATCTACCATACGCTGCTGCATGACATCGGAATCGAAGGACAGCACAAGATTTCCGGGATAAAGTTTCACCAGGGCACCTTGAAATTTTTTATGGGCTTCCTTTATCACTTCAAGAACCTTTTCATTTTTGGAAAACGGTTCTTTGATCGTGGTCATCATGTCATCGATCAGCGCAACCGGGTACTTCATACCGACTTCATATACCGCAGCACCATCGTACCCTTCTTCTGCTTTGCGGAACCCCTGTCGTTCAAGGTTACCGGTAATCCTCTGGCTGATCGTTCCAAAATGGTCATGATAAACTGCAAAGGTTACATGATTCTTCAAACAATATGCAAGTAATTCCGTGAGAATGATCTGTTCCAGATTTTGTATTCTTGTCTCTTTTGCAGCCAGAACACCTGTTATAACAACATCCATTCCCTGCCCTGATGACGGATGATCACTGAGGTAAAACGCTGCCAGACCTACAATGTAATTCTTGATTTCCCCATCCCTTATAATAATAATCATGCCTTCTTTTTGGAGGGTCCGATTGATTTGATTTTTATTGATATGATTTTTCAGTAAAGTATCGTTCAGTTCTGTTAAAAGTTGGCTGTCATCCTGGTCTGTCACCTGTACCAGAATCGAATTCTCCTTCAAAATCTGCTTGAATTGCGGTTCTCTTAAATAAAGGCTGTTATCATAGATATATTTTTGAGCAATAGGATCAATCAGGTTCGATACATCTCTATTGTAATCAATGTTTTCCCGGATCTGTGAGGAACTGATCTCCTCCACATGAACCGGAAGAGAAAGTATTTTCACATCACCTTTTATACTCTTTAAATCCCCAACGGAAACTTCGGGGCAGCCCTGGCCGGTACCTGATTCCTCGTCCGGACGATAAGGGGATCTCATAAAAACAATATGGTCAAAACCGTGGATCGAGTTTTCCGCCGGAGGAGCCAGATAAGAAGAGGCCTCCCGGACCACATCGCTTCCCACTACGATATGGATCTCCCTGCTTGGAAACAGCATTTTCAGCCTTAGAAGATCCTGTGGATTTCCAATATTGACCGGAATGTCATCCGGGAAAATATAAACGTTTTTTTCCGAGGCGACGGACATGGTCGCGATCTGCCTTCGAATCAATTTTGGCTGCATTTTTTCGACCAGGAAAATTCATCGATTGCCAGATAAACTTCATAACCCATGCCTGTGATTTCGTTTATGATGGCTTTGTGGCTGAGTGAAAACGGATCAAACGTCCCCGGAAAAAAAGCCGCTTTCCCCGGTCTCGGAATTTCCATCATCCCATAAAGAAACTCATAATTTGAGAGAAAACGATAAATATGGTTCAGCGAAGCGGCATTGTTAAAGAAAGACAGTCCCGTTTCAGGACAATCAATAATCAGGGTCAGCATTTTTTTATAGATCATCTGAAAAATTTCATATTTATCACAAAGGTTCAAGTTATGAGAGCCGAAAATATACTGTCCGATAACGAGAAACGCCTCCTGATTCCATACTTCCTGATAATTTGACAATCCCATTAAAATCAAACCCAAGATCAGTTCCCTTCGTTTCAGGTATACTGAAGCTTCTTCCGGGAAGCGGTCTCGGTAAGCAGGATAATGCAGTAATATAATGCCAAGGGTATCCAGTGTAACACTACCCACCCGATCGTTTGTGCTGTCCAGCAGCTTTTTAAAATTATTAATCAACTCATCTAACTCATTAGGATGCAGAAACAGGGCAAATTCGCCAAGATACTCCGGGATATACTTGGAAAACTCATATTCGCCAATTTCCAAGCCCTTCGTAAGTTCTACGGCAATTTCATTTCTCTGGTCCAGCGTCAACAGCGGTGCTATGGAAACCAAAGCTTTTCCTGCACTATGACGTACAGCGACTCTTTCACTGACCTTGATCAGGTTGGAAAAATGCGCGGCAACCTGCAGAGCCTGATGCCCGGTTCCAGATTGGACCTGTTCCAGCAAAAGCTCGATATTTACCGCTTTGGTGACCCAAGGTGTAGCCACTTTTAAATTATCCAGCAGGATTTCGGGGGAAGTTTCCCTGCCACCATAAGATTGTACACACAACAGTTCCGCTTCCGATGTTCCTTTCCTCAGATTGTTTTGTATTTTGCACTTTAAATAAGGGATGCTGACTTCATCATCATTTCCGATCTTCAACAGCTTTGACGATAAACTCAGGCAAAGGCCCGCGAAATCCGGGCTTTCTGAAAGGTATTTAATAAAGCGCAACGCTGCGATCCGGATTTCCAAAGATTCTCTGAAAACGATCACCTCCAGAAAACCGATCAGCCGCTGGATATCAGGTTCACTGCAGATCTCCAACGGCAGGGAAAGCAGCGAATCCAGAAGAATAAATGCCGTCGCATCCTCGATATCGCAATTCTGATAGTACTCCAGAAGTACAGCCAGATACTGTTCCGCATCCTTTTTCTTGCAACGGCTGAAAACGGAATCCGCAATAATTTTCAACGTATATCCAATCCATCTTCTGTGCTGGTCTGTAACCTTGTGATCCGGTATCAGGATCATCTTCAGATATTTTTCCCAGAGACCCAAACTGGTGATATCTTCTGTTTTTCTCTGCACTCCTTCAGGAAGTTCCTTACGGTATTCCTCATCATAATGAACGATGATGTTTCCCATCAGCTCCGCACTTTGTCTTCTGATATCGCCTTCCCGGTGCATCAGCAGTTCATAGAGAAAATGCAGGGTCATAAGCTTTTGTTTTTGTGTCATATAAGTAAAGTATTCCTGAAATATATTGATATAGGCTCTGATGTTTTTCCAGTTTTTTTCGCCTCTTGCAGCTTCCAGAAGATTTCCGAAAGAGACATCACTGTTGAATTTGTGCATCAATATGATATTATGCCTGATCGCCATGAATTTTAATGACTGGATCACTTCCGAAGGTTCCATCAAAGCGGCATCTTTTATTTCTGCCTTACTCAGCGCGTTTGCAGTCAGATCCGTGTTGACTCCTAGGCTGAGCATATAATCTTCAAAGTCTTTGAGTTTTGCATACACACGCAAATAGCGGTCTTTTTTTGCCTCATCCACATTGTCCAGCTTGTTTAATATGATATCAAAGGAATCTTTCAGGCTGAAAAAGTTGACAAATTCCTTGCCATTCTTATCCTTCGTACTTTTGACCCGGAAATCAGAATAGATCAGGATCAAAGATTCCACTGATAGATTTTCAAGCTCCAGATCCCATGTAGAATGGTTTGTTGCGATATGGCCGATATTAAGAATATTATTGTTTTTAAAAAATGTATCCGTATAGTAATAATGAAGATATGGGATCCGCTTCTCTTCTTCAGGTCTGCATCCGAATTTACCGATGTCATGCCCCACTGCGGCACCCGATATCAGAGCCAGATCAGCAGGTATGCCTGCCTGTTTCATCTGCTTTGCCATATGCATTGCAATATGATGCACTCCGCAGATATGTGCCAATGTCTTATATCTTGAAATTTCAGAGCCAATTCTCATAAATTCATAGAAGTAGTTTTCACGAAAAATGCTGTGGAGCCTGAGGAACTCTTCCTTAGCCCCGTCTTCGCTGATTTCTTCCGGGGCAGGAAATGCAAGATGCACTTTCGGATTGAATGGTTTCTGATCCCTTTCATAGTTGAGAAAGATCTTCAGAGTTTCTAAATAGAACAGTCTCCCTGGTTCATAAACCGGATTTGAATTTGAAGGAAAGGTGTCAGGGAACAGCCTGCTGAGCGAATCCCGATAGAATATACTTCAGCCAGCCGTCCCTCGGAATGTCCGAAAGAGAATTGAGCATAGGTTCACAGAGTAATAAAACATCGCCGCAGTAGATTTCATCCTTTTGCAGGATTCTATCAGCACAGACGAGCCAACTACTAGAATAAAGCATTTCCAGTATTTCAGCTTTCGTGCGGTTTATTTTTTTTAACAGCCATTTTGAAGTCAGGCTGTCGAAGAAGCCATATTCTAAATATTGCAGTTCCCGTTTCTCCTGCATCGCGTACACCTCAATTCCAGTTTCATTATGCATTTATTGTTTTCGGATTACAATAAGTATGTATCTATTTACATTTGATGATACCCTGAAATCTTATATAAAATCCTTTAAAATGGAATTTTTCAATCAGTATAAAGTTATGAATACAGTATACTTAAAAAAACATATTTTAAAAATTTTGATCCAAAATTACATTTTCTTACATAAACAGGCATCACAGAACCTATCTCATCCTTTTCAAAAAAGAGGTCAGATTCCCGAGAATCGAGTCAAATGCAGGCTTTGTTGCCAAATGTCCATTTTAGGCCTTTTAAAGGAGAAAATAGCCAAAAATACTGAATATTTTGCCCTTACATTTAATTACATTGTTTCTGTTATACAAAAATTCTCACTATTTTCTAAGCCTTGACAAGCATATTACCCTAGAATATGATGTTTTTTAGATGATGTGGTGTATAATCTCCTGACGTATTTCGGCAGGGATTTATACCAAAAATCCAGTGCCTGGTACCTTGGAACTAAATAATAATATTTTTAGAAAATGACATGAAATCACACCGGAGTAGATAAGGATTCAATATTCCTCAAAAGTTGAGGTTGAGTTGAACAGTATACTATGTAAGTCTGGTTTCACTAGAATTTAATTTAGTACATTTAAAAAATTGGAGGTTTTGTTATCATGAAACAGCAAGGTTATAATCCATATGTAACAGCTCAAACTCAGTTTGACAATGTGGCAAATATATTAGACTTAGACCAGTCGGTACGTGAGCTTCTGAGACAACCAAGCCGCGAATTCCACTTCACGATTCCGGTAAAAATGGACGACGGAACTACTAAATATTCAATGGCTACAGAATGCAGCACAATGCTGCCCCGCGGACCTGCAAAGGTGGAATTCGCTTTCATCCGCTGGAAACAGTCGATACGATCAGAGCATTATCCATGTGGATGACCTGGAAATGCGCCGTAGTTGATATTCCGCTTGGAGGAGGCAAGGGCGGCGTTATTTGTGACCCACATAATTTATCAAAAGGCGAACAGGAAAGACTATGCCGAGGATATATTCGTCAGCTTGCAAAGACATCGGGCATGAAATCGACATTCCTGCACCGGATGTCATGACAAATGGACAGCATATGCTTTGGATGCTGGATGAATATGAAGCGATCCATGGTGCTCATTACCCGGGAACGATCACCGGAAAACCGGTCGGGATGGGTGGTTCCCTCGGCAGAACGGAAGCAACAGGCTTTGGCGTGATCTTTACCCTTCGAGAAGCGCTTAAGGCTTTGAATATAGATATCACCAAAACATCTGCCAGCTTACAGGGTTTTGGAAATGTGGCAGAATATGCAGCTCGCTTATATACAAGTATGGGAGGCAAAATAGTAGCTATCTCCAGTTGGGACCAGCATGACGAAAAGTCCTATACATTCAAGAAAGCAAACGGACTTGACATCGAACAGATGGCAGCTATTAAGGACAGCTTTGGAACGATCGACAAGAAGAAGGCTCAGGATCTGGGCTGCGAACTGCTTCCTGGTGATGAATGGATTGCTCAGGACGTAGATATCCTTCTCCCTTGTGCTCTTGAAAATCAGATTACTCCAACGACCTTTGCAAAGGTAAGCAAACAGGTCAAGATAATCTGCGAGGGTGCAAACGGTCCTACTTCCCTGGATTGCGACGAACTAATCAAGGAAAGAAATATTTTCCTGATTCCTGATTTTCTTGCAAATGCAGGCGGAGTAACATGCAGTTATTTTGAACAGGTACAGTGCAATATGAATTACTTCTGGGCCAAAGAGGAAGTTTTGGAAAAACTGGATTCCAAAATGACATCCGCTTTCCAGGCCGTACTGAAAGTTTCCAGAGAAAAAGGAATGTACATGCGTGATGCTGCTTATGTTATCGCTATCAATCGTGTTGCAGACGCGGTTAAGCTTAGAGGCTGGGTTTAGTCTGCAAGTAATTTAGCTATGATTTTAGACTATGCCTTCCGGTATAGTCTAAAAATTTTTGATATGATCTATCAGGAGGTCCCGTAAATGATACATGATTATCAGGATTTATCAGTAGAATTTTTAAAAGAGCGAGCCAAGGAGCTGGAGTGTCTTTATTTGGTGGATGAAGCATTAACCAAGGATTCCATTGAAGATAGCCTGGTGAATATCACCAAGGTTCTACCCTATGGATTCTGTAATGTGCAGGCTTGTGTCGTAAGCATATTTATGGACGACAAGACCTATTCCTTCAAGCCTATAAAAACTTACAGCAATGAGATCCATTCTTCCATAATCATTAACCACAAAGTCAGAGGCTTTATCAAAGCAGCCTACAATGAAAAGGATGAAAGCGGAACAGAGTTTCTGATCCAGGAAGAGAAGCTGCTGAACACAGTTGCCAATAAAATAGCTCAAACGATCTACCAAAAGGAGATCCTGGAGCAGGGTGATTCCAGGAGCAACTGGGAGGCGATTATTACACTTCTGGAAAGCACCGATCACAGTATGCTTCAGCATGTTTGCGGAAAGATGCTTACCGTTTTGGCAAAAGACAATCATGATCTGGCCGAAGATATCTTCACTCAGATGAACTGGACGAGATATCAGGGTGAGATTAACTTTCCCCTCGAACGCCTGCCTTCCGTTGATGTAATCACGCTAAGCAGGAACCTTTTCGATATTGCCAGAACATGTCTCAGCGATGCACAGATATTTGACTATATAAATTTATGGATCTATCAGGGCAAGACCTACCAATTGATCAAACTGGTTGACAGAAAAGATTCAGACGTCAAGGATATTTCCAAGGCACTGGTCCAATATCTGAAGGCCGTAAAAACCAATCAGACACTGAACAAAACAACACAGAGATGGCTGATCGTCGAATTGGTCCGCCGTTTTCTGACCGATAATCCAATCTTGATCGAAAATGCCAGAAAATACGTTACGGTGGAAGATTTTCGCATACTTCTGAGTACGATCATTTGCTCCCCAAAAAGCACAGGCAGGATCGGCGGAAAAGCGCGAGGCTTTTTCCTGGCCAATAAAATTATCGAATCCTATATCAAGAAGGATCCTGAATTTAATAATATAAAAACCTTGAAAACATGGTTTATTTCAGCTGACGAGCTTGAAAATCTGCTACATGATAATTATCTGGATGAGTTAAACGAGCACAAATATCGAGATATTCTCGAGGTACGAATCAGTTATCCAAAGATCATCCATTCCATAAAAAATTCACGCCTTTCTCCTTATGTAATGAATGAGCTGAGTCAGCTGCTGGATGTCTGTGACAATAAGCCTTTGATCATCCGATCCTCCAGTTTGCTTGAGGATCAGAAGGACTCAGCATTTTCCGGCAAATACCGAAGTCTCTTTTTAACCAATACAGGAACAAAAGCCGAACGGCTCCAGAGTCTTGTGGACGGCATCCTCGAAGTATATGCCTCAATGTTCAGTCCGGACTCCATACAATATAGAAAAGAACGAAATCTTCTGGATTACTCCGAGCAAATGGGTATCATGATTCAGGAAGTGGTCGGCCGCAATGTCGGACCTTACTATTTTCCTCTTTTTGCCGGTGTGGCATTCAGCAACAATGAATTTCGCTGGTCGCCGCGAATCAAGCGCGAGGATGGACTTCTGCGCATGGTCGTTGGTCTCGGGACCCGTGCGGTGGACAGGGTCGGCGCGACTTCCCTATCCTGATTTCACCGGGCCAGCCGAAGCTTCGAGTAACCAGGTGACTCAGGAACTGCTGAAATATTCTCCTCAAATGATGGAATGTCATCGACATAGAAAACAATCAGTTCAAGTCGGTTCCGATCTCCGAGATCGTCAAGGGAATATGAAAATGAAATTCCTTTTTATCCACCTCGTTGCATCCGTTCTGAAGGATGATTATATCGCCGAATACAATAAATACTCTACTGATTTTGAGAAGGATAACATCATAATTACCTTTGATGGTTTAATCAACAAAACACCGATGATTTCGCAGATACAAAAGATCATGAAGGTCCTGCAGGATAAGCTTGGGTATCCTGTGGATATCGAATTCGCAAGTGACGGACAAAATTTCTATCTGTTGCAGTGCCGTCCGCAAAGCAAAAGCCAGGGCAACTATCCGGTGGCTATTCCAAGCAATATCGCAGCACAAAATATGGTATTCACTGCAAATAAATATATTTCCAACGGCAAAGTCACTGGCATCAGGACGGTCGTTTACGTCGATCCCGAAGAATACGGCAGGCTGGAGAATCATCAGGATCTGGTCAATGTGGGAAATGCGATCAGCGAATTGAACCGAATCTTATACCGCAGAAGCTTTATTTTAATGGGCCCGGGACGTTGGGGCAGCCGGGGTGACATTAGGCTCGGCGTGCAGGTCTCTTACTCCGACATCAATAATTGTTCAATGCTGATCGAAATTGCGAAAAAGAAATCGAGATACCAGCCGGAGCTTTCATTTGGAACGCATTTCTTCCAGGACCTTGTCGAGGCCAATATCAAATATTTGCCTCTTTATCCGGAAGACAGCGGAATTTTATTTGACAAAAGCTTCTTTATACGTAATACTAATGCACTGGAGACTATCTTACCTAGCTATGGCTACCTCAGCAATGTCATAAAGGTAATTAATATATCAGAAAACTATTTTTAGGAAAGAGCTTATCGTGCTAATGAATGCGGATCTGGAAAAGGCAGTCGCCTACATTGACCATATTCCAAAAGCCGATAAAGTATCTAACTCAATCTTGGAGGAAATGGATGATGCAAAAAATATTGAAAATGGTCAAGAGTGGAAGTGGCGCCATTACATGGCTGAGAGAATTTCAGATAAACTGGATTTTAAAGCATATGCGGTAAAAGGTGTTTATCTGATTGGAAGCACGAGTTCCTGCACTGCAAGACTGAACAGCGATATCGACTTGCTGGTGCATTTTCAGGGAACAGAAAAGCAAAAGGAAGAACTGGATACATGGCTGAAGGGTTGGAGCATGGCATTGTCTGAGTTAAACTATCTAAAAACAGGATATCATTCGGAAGGTCTTCTCGATGTACATTATGTAACAGACCAGGATATTAAGGACAAAAGTTCCTATGCAATCAAAATCAACTCGGTTTATGACCCTGCGACCCCATTACGGGTAGCTGAGGATTAAGCAGACAATCATAAATTTATATAGAAAGACATAAGATATTATTCCTTTTGAGAAACGAAAACCGGAGCGGAAAGCTCCGGTTTTCGTTTTTCTTCTCATATTCGAATCATAATTCTCAATTTTTTTCATCTCACTTCTGATACTTTTTTTACATTTTATTCCACCCGTCCAGATATTCCTATAATATTTTTGTAATAAAATGTAATACATCCAGGCAAAATATTAATGATTTTTAAGTCTTTTATATCTATTTCGGTTTTGAAAAATAGCCTTTTTCGGGCTGATTTATACAAGATTTAACCCCAAAAACGGCTATTTTTAGCTGTTATCAGAATATTTCAACTTTACCAAATCGCATTGATTCTTATTGACTGCATTTTAACAATATGTTAATGTATGAGTGAAAAGAATTTACTTTTTATTACATTTAAGAAAACCAATAAATGAGAAAGAAGGGAAAAAACAATGTCAGTTAATGTGCAAAAGTATTTAGACGACGTTAAAAAAAGAAATCCTGGAGAAAAAGAATTCCATCAGGCAGTTGAAGAAGTTCTTGAATCTATCGCTCCTGTATTGGAAAAATATCCCGAATATGTTGAGTCTGGTCTTATTGACAGATTCCTTGAACCTGAAAGACAGATTATGTTCAGAGTTCCTTGGGTTGATGACAATGGTAAAGTTCAAGTTAACAGAGGATTCAGAGTACAGTTCAACAGTTGTATCGGACCTTACAAAGGCGGACTTCGTTTCCATCCATCCGTATACCTTGGAATTGTCAAATTCTTAGGATTTGAACAAATTTTGAAGAATTCATTAACAACACTTCCAATCGGCGGTGGTAAAGGTGGTTCGGACTTCGATCCTAAGGGCAAGTCTGATGCTGAAGTTATGAGATTCTGCCAGAGCTTTATGACAGAACTTTGCAAATATATTGGTGCGGACACAGACGTTCCTGCTGGAGATATCGGTGTTGGCGGAAGAGAAATCGGCTTCATGTTTGGACAGTACAAAAAGATCAGAAACGAGTTCGTTGGCGTTCTTACTGGAAAAGGAATTGGCTGGGGCGGTTCATTAGCTAGAACAGAAGCTACCGGTTATGGAGTAGTTTACTTCACAAGAGAAATGCTCAAAGCTAACGGTAAGAGCTTCAAGGGTCAGAGAGTTGCTATCTCCGGTTCCGGAAATGTTGCTATTTATGCTTGCCAGAAGGCTCAGTCCTATGGTGCTAAAGTTATTACTGTTTCCGATTCCAACGGTTATGTAATCGACGAAGACGGTATCGACGTAGCTACAGTTCAGAGACTCAAAGAAGTTGAAAGAGCTAGAATCAGTGAATACGTAAAAGCTCGTCCTAAAGCAAAATATGTTGCAGGCGGAACTCCATTTGAAGTTAAGTGCGACATCGCTCTTCCTTGTGCAACTCAGAACGACATCGACGAAGCAAAAGCTAAGACATTAGTAGCAAACGGATGCTATGCAGTAGGTGAAGGTGCTAACATGCCTTGCACAAACGAAGCAGTTAAGTACTTCTTATCCAAGAAGGTTCTTGTTGGTCCTGCTAAGGCTGCTAACGCTGGTGGAGTTGCTACTTCCGCTCTTGAAATGTCACAGAACAGCCAGAGACTTGAATGGACATTCGAAGAAGTTGATGCTAAGCTTGACGCTATCATGACTAGCATTTTCGCAGCTTGCGACAGCGCTTCCAAAGAATTTGGTATGCCTGGAAATTACGTTGCTGGTGCAAACATCGCTGGATTCATGAAGGTTGCTAAAGCTATGTATGCTCAGGGAATTGTATAAACGATTAGACTAGAATAATAAAATCAATTAAAGGGTAGTGGGCAGAAATTAAATTTCTGCCCACTATTTTTTATAATTATTTTAAGCTTTATCTGGCTTACTTATTAG
>Ga0183099_1000300_pt1 | contig 39214 bp, 34 predicted proteins | sample Biomet1_FD_127788 | JGI IMG/M metagenome (GOLD analysis project Ga0183099, IMG submission 127788) | Microbial communities from bioreactor (seeded with anoxic lake sediment) at LBNL, California, USA - Biofuel metagenome 1 | ecosystem: Engineered > Bioreactor > Anaerobic > Unclassified ... | reverse complement strand
ACAATTCAGTAGGAGATATGTGCATATAGAGATCCCTGCCTGTATTTACATTTATCTGTAAAACGCCCCTGCTAGGGCTTTTGCAGGCAACTTCTAGATTCCGGGTCTTCCAATATGGATTTCGGAATTGAATTCATAACCCCTGAAAATTTATATATTCCGGGCTTAAGCGACTTACTTCCTACTACTTAGTGGTTTATAAGGTTTATTGATGATTCTGGATATTTCTCCAAAAATCCTGCGAGTAGCCCAAAGCAACCTGAGAGCATCATGCTCCCGAAAGGCGCAGCAAAATGAAGCTTTTTTGAAATTTCCGGCCTGAGCTCCGAATTCGAAAGCTTTTCAAGCATTTCTCTTTTTGGACCCGTAACTATTATAGATCTAACCTGCTCAAACCCCAAATCTTCCTTGATGTACGCACCGTGCCCTCCATCTTCGAAAACCTCATCAAAACCAAGCTTTCCGTCGGCAAGCTTTATGATGTAGTCCTGGAGTTTTTCAGAGTTCATAAGGGAAGTGTGATGCTCAAAAACGGCCGTGATCCTGTTTTCATTCACAAGCGCTCCCAGAGTATGCCCGTTCCCAATATTAACCACAACAGAAGGCTGTACAGCCGCAGGATCAGTAAGCGCTCCAAAAATGGCTGCTGGCCCGGTGTCCATGAAAACTGCCCTAGTTTTCCGGTTCCCTGCAGCTTTGAGAAGGGTATTTGCCTGCGCCTTCATTCGGGTAAAAGCCTCAGGGATTTCCTCATGCCTGTAGACGAAGTTTTCAAGTTCCCCTCCCTTTTCAATGAGTTCTCGAAGGAGTTCAAAGCGGTAGATCCTGTTGCTCTTCTGAGGGGCATTTCCATGGTCCTGTACCGCCACGGCATAATTTGTCGGCATCTGAACCTCAAAGGCCGAAAATGCAGCTGAAGTCGATTCCGGATCGAAATCCTGCATAACAATTTCCTGTGCATTTTCTTCAGATGCAAATTTTTTTGCTTCCGCTGCGGAGACGATTTGAATCCCGAAAGCCTTTACTTTTTCAATATTATCATTGATAGTCAGAGCAGCCTGTTCAGTAGCATAGACCGGAAAACCTGCCTTTAGATGAGACCTTATAGCAAATGTTGAAGGGCCTCCTCCCATTATGCTTCCGGTAAACACTACTGTTTTTCCCTTTTTGGTTGCCTTCCGTACCTTTTTCGCAATTATCTGAGTGGGAGCAGGCATGACCATAAGCAGGCTGTTTTCTACCTCTTTTTCCGAATTAAAGAGTAGAATATCCTGTGTACCCGTTCCTACATCCACTGCAAGTATGAGCATACCTGAGCATTGGTTAATAAGTTATTAAAATATAGGCAAGCAAGTAGAAGTGAACAGGAAACTGGATGACAGGAATTTCGATAAAAAGAAACGGGATAAAAGAAATTTAGTTAACAAGAAGCGGGATGACCGAAATTTAGATAACAGGAAACTGGATAACAGGAATAAAAATGGAGAGTGTATTTTCATGAAAGAATCCACACCGGAAATTCACAAAAAAGAAGCAAAAAAATCCCTTTCTTTTGCTTTAATTACAATTTCGACCTCCAGGTATGAAAAATACGGAAATCCCGCCTTACCTGAGGAAGCTGAAGACCTTTCAGGAAAGGCTATGAAGGACCTTCTCGAAGCGGCTGGCCATAAAGTTTCTTTCTACAGGCTGGTTTCCGATGAAAAAACCTCAATTACCGATGCTGTTCTTGCTGCTCTTGACAGCTCCGCAGATATTATAATTACAAGCGGGGGCACAGGGCTTGCTCCAAAAGACCTTACAATTGAGTCAATAACCCCACTTTTTGAGAAGGAAATCTCAGGTTTCGGAGAACTTTTCAGGTACAAAAGCCTTGAAGATATAGGGACGTCGGTAATTCTCACCAGGGCTGTAGCAGGCGTGATTAAAGGAAAAGCGATATTCTGCCTACCGGGTTCGCCAAATGCCGTGAAACTGGCCCTTTCTGAGATTATAATCCCCGAAGCCGGCCACATTGTTAGACATGTGAGGAAATAAGCTTCCCTTTTTGCCCTGCTTATTTTTAAGGACTACTTTTTTATGGAGGGATCATGCAGTCCTTTCTTGGCCCATTTCTTATTATCCCTCTATCAGCGGGTGAATCAGTAGCTGACATAAATATGGTTTGCTATTTCTTTATCAACAGCATACCTGGTCTGGTCAACCTCAAAAAGGTATGATGGGGATCGCCGGAGCAGAGTAATGGGCATGCCAGGCAGGATGCCCATTGATATAAGTTTCTGCAAGATCCCGGGGTTTCTGGTTTCAAGGTGGTCAATTTTTCCGGTTTTTCTGGATTCCATTGCGCAGAGCGTTGTAGTTTTCAAGGCTAGATGTGAGTTTTTGGTTACCATTTGAAGAACTTCCGTATGGATTGAATTATCTTTGCTTCTTTTACAAGTTCATATCCGCAGTTCGGGCAGCACTGCTTACTGCAACTGTGAATGTTTCCGCAGCCGGTGCACTTTGTTTCGTCAGCTTTATCAAACTCATTTCCGCAGAGGGGGCATTTCACAGGTTAACCCCCAGCAATTTTAACAGGTTATTTACAATAAAGCCTGTGAGAAATGCAAACGGGAAAATGAAACCCGAGATTGCAAGGGCTGTTTTTAAACCTCTTTCTTTTATCGTCATCATGAACTGGGCTATGCAGGGCATAAAAAGGGTGAGAGTAACGGCTGCAACTACGAGCTGCACACCTGTCAGTAATCCGGAATCATGCATTCCATGAAGTCCCGCTGCCCCGAAGTCTCTCCTGAAGAAGCCGAAAAGGAAGACATCAGCCGCATCAGGAGGCAAGCCTATCCAGACTGTTGGGTATTCCATGACTTTCAGGGCAAGGGCAAAAAGGCCTGTTAGCCTGCCTATCCAGATAAGAACACTTGCAAGTACAAACAGGGGAAGCACTTCCAAGAAATACCAGTGCATTCTTGAGTAGGTTTTCATCAGTATGTTTGAAAGTTTCGGTTTTCTGAGAGGAGGCATTTCAAGTATGAATGTAGGAGCTTCTCCCGGCAGGACTCTGGAAGCCAAGAAACCTATTAGGATAAATTCCAGTATTATTACTACAGACCAGATAAGCAGGCTCTCAGGATTTCTCGAGAGGATTGAAAGGATAATGCCTAGCTGTGCCGAGCAGGGAATTGCAAGAGCCAGCAGGATATTTGCAATAAGCCTTTCCCGCTTTGTCTCAAGGGTTCGAGTAACCATTGTAGCCATTGTAGAACAGCCAAACCCGAGCACCATTGGAATTACTGCCCTTCCGCTGAGTCCTATTTTCTTGAACATGCCATCCAGGAGCAGGCTCAGCCTTGGAAGATAACCCGTATCCTCTATAATGGAAAATACAAGGAAAAAAGCTCCCACTATCGGAAGGATAAGGGCAATTGCATATGTCACGGCCTGGGTGAAAATCCCGTATTCTCCCACAAAAAGATCCTGCAAAACCGGGTAGGGTACAAGCGAGATAAACTTTGCAGTTGCAAAGGGATTTATATATGCTCCAAAGACCGTATTTTCCAGAAAATCAACAATGGTTCCGGCTGCAAACACACCTACGAACAGATAGAGCCCGAAATACAGGACTAAAAACAGCACAGGTATCCCAAGCACAGGATGGATGAGAATACTGTCGATTTTATCGGAGGAATCGAGACTTCTCTTTTGCGTTTTTATCTTTTCGTTCCTTCTTGCCAAGTTTATTTTCAATTCGGATTTTGTTTTCTCCCGTGAAATGCAGGTATAATTTTCTTTTTTTCCAGTGCCTTTATCTGCCCCTGTCATCCAAGATTTCCCATTGCCTTCCTTTGTTCCCAGTGTTCCGGCATTTACATTGCTTTTCTTTATTCCGAATATTCCGGCGTTCCCACTGCTTTTTCTCTCTATCCTCTCAGGCATCTTCATTACCTGTTCTACAATTCCGTTTACACGCTCTTGGCGTTTCAGGGTGAACAGGTAGGAAAGAGGAACTGCAGATATCCTTGAGGCTGCTTCTGCAAGTTTCCGGATTTCTTCGTAGCTGTTTTTGTGACCTTCGTTTCCACATTTGGAGGGGTTTTCAGCCCTGAACAGGCATTCAAGGGCGGTTCTGTCTTCTTGGAGTAGCAGGAGTGAAATAGCTCTTTTTGAGATTCCGACTTCTTTTACAGAACCAAGTAAATCTTCAATTACTTCGATGGATGGCTCAATTTCTGTGCCGTAATCGAATTTTTGTGTATCGTCTCCAGGGATAAACCCCGAAATTGCAACTTTAAGTTCCCCTATCCCTTTTCCTTCGCTTGAAACCGTTCCGACAACCGGGATTCCCAGAGATCGGCTGAGTTCAGATGTATTGATTTCAATTCCCCTTTCTTCAGCCTCGTCCATCATGTTCAGGACAAGGATAAGAGGAACTCCGGCTTCAAGGAGCTGCAAGGTAAAGGAAAGCATGCGCCTGAGGTTTCGGGCGTCCACCACATGAAGGTAAACTGAAGGCTTTTCCTCAAAAAGGAGAAGCTGAGAGACTCGCTCTTCCTCACTTAAAGGGAGCAGGGAGTACATCCCGGGTGTGTCAACGATTTCATATTCCCTCTCCCCGATCCTTGCTTTTCCGTGGCTTATTTCAACTGAGGTTCCCGGATAATTGGAGACCAGTGTATAACTGCCGGAGAGGGAATTAAATAGGCTGCTTTTTCCCACATTAGGGTTTCCTATAAGTACGATTTTCGGAAGCCCTTTTCCGGGTGTGCATCCTGTTTTCCCGCAGCAACATTCTTTTTCAGGACAGATAACTGGCAGTTTCATACTTTTGCTCGTGTTTTTAGGCAAGCCTAATTTTAGATTTATTCGCATTTAGGCATACCTAATATATAAGGTTACTGCAAGTAATATAATTCTCTCAAGTTTATTGTTCAAAAACCAGGTTTTTAAAGAGTTTTAAATCAAAAGAGCCTTAAACCTAAATATTTAACCTAAATTTTAAGGTCGTGTACACGAGTCAGGGATCAATTCTGAAAAACGAGCACTATTGCCGCATTTGAGAAAAGTATAGAGAGTTCTAGCGATTATGGTTTTCAACAACTCACACCCACGACCAATTTTAACTTAAATCTTTAACCGAAATATTTAACTTAAATTTTAAAATTGTGTTTACAAGTCAATAATCGATCTAGGAATAAAGATTTTAAGGGTCGATACGTTGCGTTTTACTTAATTGTGATTTCCCTGCTCATATCCCTGTAATATTCGAACAGTTCTTCTCCCCATTTTATTGCTCGCGGTTCGAAACTTATCACGTACTGGCGGTCAAATCTTCCGCTCTCGTTAAATAATCCCAGACTTATTACCTTGTTAGCGGCAGCGACGAGCGCAGGAGTTTTCACCCCTTTTTTTTCCAGAATGTAAAGGCTTGAATTTTCCGTACTGAGGAGTTCTTTTCCCTCTTCTTTGAAATCTTCTACGAGCCGTAAGTATACAGCTTCACTCAAAATAAGGGAAACTTCAATACCTTTTCTTGCAAGGTTGAGAAAAAGAGTCGGAAAATGAGGATGGAAATAAGAACAAAACATGTGCACGTAGCTTGAACTGGAAAGATTTTTTACAAATTCTTCGTTCAGGTCAAAAGTGTGACTGAGACCCGGTTCTATAACGCGATAATCTCCAAGCTCACTAATCCTTTTTATGAGGTGGGGTGGAATAGGGGCAAGCTTTCTATCGGCCCAAAACTCTTCGTTTGTCTCAAATACTGACAAAGTATCAAGCAGAGGCTGCATTTTTTCTACAACAATTTCCCCTATCGTGCTGAGACGGTACATTCTTTCTTCACGTATTACCAGATCCTCTTCTTTCAACTTCTTTACCTGTGGAAGAAGAGCTGTCCTAGGCACCTGAAGCTTCTCAAGTATCTCTTCAATATCCTTAGGGCCTTCTTTCAGGAGCAGGAGAAAATCTTTTCTCTTCTCTGAAAACAGGATAAGATCAAGCAAGCCGGGATTCATTTTACAGTCTCCGTCCTGAATTTATGAAAAAGGGTTTCGTTTACCGGTTCCGTTTATTATAATCCTTAATGAGTACCAAACTGCTAATAAAGATGTCGAAATTATTTGAAAACTTCGTCCTGTTTCGTATCGAATTGGGAAAATAGCCATAATTTAGCGAATTTACGAACAAAAACCCTGAGATAACCCTTATTTTCTTATTATCTACCTTATTTGCCTTCTGGAATAAATCGATAAGGGCAATTGAGTGGGAAGAATAAATACGGAATCCTCAACGAAACTTAACTGATCGCCAATACCTGTCTGAAAGCTTAAATTACTGTCAAAATTATAATAGAGAGCTTAACTTATTTCCAGTATTAGATCCGGAAGCTTAACTGACTACTTTTCAGTTTACAGGAAACGTTGATATAGATGCTGATAAGAAAAGGGAGAAACCCAGATGAATAGTAAACGGTTCCCAATAAATGGCAAACAGTTTCCAGAAGCAAATAATATTTTGATTCTTAATTGTATAATTTTTTTCGTAATAAATTATAATAATATGAATGTTTCATAATTGACAGAATAAGTTTTATACATATCAATGTGAGGAAGGGCAATGGAGAAAGAAAAGTTATACAGGTTGAAAGCCGAAGCAAACCAGCTTTCCCCGATTCTTAATATCGGGAAGAACGGGGTAACGGACACTCTGATCGAAGAATTGAATAAGCAGATAAAAGCTAACAGGCTTGTGAAGGTAAGGGTACTGAAAAGTGCTGAAGAAGGTAAAGACTTAAAGGCTATCGCGGAAGAAATTGCAACCGCTACAAGATCCACACTCGTAGAGGTACGCGGAAGGACAGTGGTTCTGTACAGATAACAGTTCAGGCGCAGGAACTATCTTTTCCGGACTCAGATTTTTAGCGAGTTTTTTGAATATAAAAACTATCTTTTGTTTCGATGAAAATAACTTTCTACCTTTTAAAATGAAGAATAAGGTTTTTCTGTAGAATCTCTGTAATAGGTTAAGGTCTATAAGTATGGAGTTGCTTTAATATATAATTATTATATATTTCGCTATGTTGGTAAGTTATTTATGCGGCAAGAGCAACTTCGAGTTGCAAAATTGTCGCGGAAATTTACGAATGTTTCATTATTTCCGATTAATCCTAGGACTTACATAAAAGTCGGATGAATTAATTGAATTATCATACATGAACTTAAATTCCCATAATATGTGCACTAAAGTGCCTGGAAGTTTCTTAAAACGGTTGAGTTGGGGTATTTCTCCTTTTGTTTTCAGAGAGACCAGGGCAGAGCAAAACCCAACCCTCCGGAGAGATTGTTATGCTTGAAGATGAATATCAACTTGAATTTTTCAAAAATAACGGGTTCGTCCGGAAGCAGTGCCAGAAATGCGGCAAGTTCTTCTGGACGCGCGACCTTGATAGAAATACATGCGGAGATGCGCCCTGTGATCCTTATTCCTTTATAGGAAACCCGGTCTTTTCCAGGGAATTTGATATTTCCCAGATGCGTGAGTATTACCTCTCCTTCTTTGAGGAAAGAGGGCATACAAGGATCGATCGGTATCCTGTAGCTGCCCGCTGGAGGGATGACCTTTATCTTACCATTGCATCCATTGCAGACTTCCAGCCTTTCGTAACCTCAGGACAGGTCCCCCCACCTGCAAATCCCCTCACGATTTCCCAGCCCTGTATTCGCCTGAACGACCTGGACTCAGTGGGCAGGAGTGGACGCCATCTTACAACCTTTGAGATGATGGCACATCACGCCTTCAATAAAAGGGACCACGAAATTTACTGGAAAGAACATACCATGGAACTCTGTGACGAGCTCCTGAACTCACTTAAACTTGATCCTTTTGCCGTAAGTTACAAGGAAGAGCCATGGGCAGGTGGAGGAAATGCAGGGCCCTGTGTCGAGGTTCTTGTGAACGGGCTTGAGCTTGCGACCCTTGTTTTCATGGACCTGAAGGCCGACAAAAAAGGCGATATCCTGGTAAAGGGTGAAACTTATTCGAAGATGGATAACTACATCGTGGATACGGGATACGGGCTCGAACGTTTTGCCTGGGCTTCAAAGGGTTCCCCTACAATTTATGACGCACTCTTCCCTGGCATAGTGAACGAACTCATGGGGCTTGCAGGGCTTGAGCATGAACTGGATAACTCCGAGTATGCGAATATCCTGGCCCAGAACGCGCGGCTTGCAGGATTTATGGATGTCAGTGAACAGGCAAACCTTATGGAACTCAGGAAAAAGGTTGCCTCGAGCATCGGAATGACTGTGGATAAACTCTCGGCTATAATGGAACCCGTAGAAAAGGTTTATGCAATTACTGACCACACACGCTGTTTGACTTTCATGCTCGGAGACGGGATTATTCCTTCGAATGTCAAGGCAGGGTACCTTGCCAGGCTTGTCCTCAGGCGGACTTTACGCATGATGGGCGACCTTGATATCCGGACCCCGCTTTCCGAAATTGTGGATATGCATATAAAGAATATGCCGGAGTATCCCGAGTTCAGGGATAACTTCCCGGTCATACAGGATATCCTGGAGTCTGAAGAGGAAAAATTCAATAATACAATGGAGAGAGGCCGCAGGATCATCCAGAAATCGGCAGCTCACTTCAAGAAAAGCGGGGAAAAGATTCCTCTATCCCAGTTAACTGAACTTTATGATTCTCACGGAATCCCACCCGAGATGGCAAAAGAGGTTGCAGCCGAAATAGGGGTGGATGTAGAATTCCCTGACAATTTCTATTCCATTATTGGTGAACTGCATAACAAGGCCGAAGAAAAAGAAACAGAAGTAGTTCCATTTGCAGACCGGCTTAAACACCTCCCGAAGACGAAGCGCAGCTTCTATGACGAGCCCACGCGCCTGGAGTTTGAGGCTGTTGTGCTGGACGTCTTTGACAACCATATAGTGCTGGACAACACATTTTTCTATGCTGAAGGTGGAGGGCAGCCTGCAGATATTGGGACAATCACTGCCGGGTATGCGGTGTACAGGGTGGTGGACGTCCAAGTCTACAACGGCGTAATAGTACACACCGTAGAGAATCCTGATGGGAATCTTGAAATCAGCAAAGGTGATATCGCCACCGGTAAAGTAGACGAAAGGCGCAGGATGACCCTTGCCAGGCACCACACGGCAACCCATATAGTAAATGATGCAGCCAGGAAAGTTCTTGGAAAACATATATGGCAGGCTGGTGCCCAGAAATTTGAGGATCATTCGAGGCTTGACCTCTCACATTACAAACATATCTCCTCTGAAGAACTGAAGCAAATTGAGCTTCTGGCAAACCACACGGTTATGGAAAACAAACGTGTGATTACTGAATGGATGCCAAGGACTGAAGCCGAGCAGGAATACGGCTTTGGGCTCTATCAGGGTGGAGTGCCTCCCGGAGAAAAGATCCGGATTGTAAAGGTCGGAGACGATGTTGAAGCCTGCGCAGGTACGCACTGCGTCAGTACAGGAGTTATCGGCCCCATCAAAATCCTGAAGACCGAGAGGATCCAGGACGGGGTGGAGAGGGTCGAGTTTGCAGCAGGAGTTGCGGCTGTACGTGCCATGCAAAACATAGACTCTCTCTTGACGGATTCTGCAAAAACCCTGAGTGTACCTCCCGAACAACTTCCGGCAAGTGTTGAACGTTTCTTTGGGGAATGGAAAGACCTCAAAAAAGAAAATGAGAAACTCAAGGAAGAAATTGCCCGCACCAGGGTTTACAGGCTGCTGGGAGGAGCTTCTGAGGTTGCAGGTCTCAAGGTTATTGCCGAATTCGTTCCCGAGGCTGATTCCCTTGAACTACAGAAGATCGCCACTGAGTTCCTGAAACATGAAGACGTGGTAGCTCTTCTTGCAAGTGATGTCGAAGGAGTTAAGCTCGTAGCGGCTGCCGGACAAAAAGCCTTAAACTGTGGAATCAATGCCGGCAGCCTTGTCCGTGAGATGTCGAAGCTTGTCAGTGGAGGTGGAGGCGGAAAGCCTGCCCTTGCTATGGGTGGTGGAACCGACCCTTCCAGAATTCAGGATGCTCTTGCCCATGGGCTTGAACTCGTAAAAGAAGCCTGCAAGGAAGTCTGCAGGTAAACTTGAAAGGAAGTCTACAGGTAAGTCTTAAAGTACCGGGTTTTAATGCCCGGCATTTCGTCTTTTTTCTCTTTTCAGTCTTTTGACCATATCTCTATCTCTTTCAAACCTTTCCAGCCAACCCTTTTTCAATCGTTAAAGATAACTTCGCAAAGGATTGCAGTCCCGTTTTTTACAAAGAGGTGAACGGTTTTATTTCCTTCAAGGCCTTTTTCAACCTCGTTCCGGACTTCCCAGTATTCTTCGGGCTTCACGCCTGCCCTGAGCACAACGCTCCCGATATTCCGGCCTTTCAGGAATTTGTTGATTCCCTTTGGTTCAAAGGGGCAGACCTTCAGCACAAGATAATGATTTTTGATCATGGACTGCTTTATCAGGGCATCCGAAGTCAATAAAAGCCTTTTTTTGTCAACCCTGAAGAGTTCGAACCCCCCCATAAGAGGCCCTGCCATCTGCATCATGGATTCCACAAGCTCAGGCAGCAGCCCAGCTGCAACTACCGACGGTTCAGGCTCATAGGCATTGAGTTTCATTCTCTCAGTTTCCCTTATCTGCGGGAGCACCCACTGTTCTGAAACCAATCCTTCGCCTGCAGGCAGAGCCACAGCCATTCGGTCATGCTGCTTCAGCCCACCGAAGTAAAGGGTAAGACGGTTGAGCTGTCCGTCCAGGGAGATGTATTCTTTTTCGCAGTCAAAAGGAATCCTTTCAGGCGGCATCTGGGGAGGAGCTTCAAAAGCAAAATTCCGGGTTTTTTCCCCGTAAGCAGCCAGCACATTCGGAATTCCTGGCTCAAGGCTTGAGACCTTCCTTTCATTTTCTTCGGCCGGGCGGAAGGGGTCCGAAAAGATCACATCAACGGCCGGGATCTGCTCTATGACTTTCGGGTCAAGGGCATCCCCGCAAATGAATTTCACGTTGTCGAGCCCGTACATCGCGCAGTTCTGTTTTGCATACTCGATTTTTGTTGGGTCGATTTCCACTGCATAAACGAATTCGCACTGCTGTGCAAAAAAGATGGTCTGCCCTCCTATCCCGCAGCTGATGTCAGCCAGAACCTTACATCTCAAACGCTGCGCCCTGTAGCGGGCAATGGGCTCAGGGGTCGCAAAGCGCAGGCTTTCCTTATCCCCATGCAGGGGCTTCTCAAATTGTTTTCTCCGTGCCACGTCGATCAGGGATAGTAGATAGTTTATGAGATTTAAAGGCAACTGAAAAAGAAGATCGCAAAGCTTCTCTGCAAGCGCTCGCTTGATCCGCGTTCTGGTCATGACGAAGGCTGGCTAAAACCGCCGGCATTATTACTCTGTTTTCATTCCACTTCGGAAATGATCACAACGTAGTTTTTCCCATATTTTTCGGCACAGGCGGGGCAGGTGGTATACCACATATACCAGTTCTTGACTTCCATGCCCTGACTTTTTGCGTAGGCTTCGAAATCCCGGCACCATTCTCCTGTATTTTCAAAATTTCCCTCATACACTTTGCTCAGAAATTTCCCGCTCAGTGTTACATTTTCGGCGCCGTCCACTTCTTTATCAACAGCCAGATAAATGTCCATATTGCTTTCTGAGGTATGGTCCGACAAACAAAGCCAATCCGGTATTTCTGCGCCAGCCCTGGCGACTTTCTCGTTCATCTCCATTATTACCTCTCCAAAATTCAGAGGCATGTAAAACTGTGTGGTAACCGAATCCTTAATGAACCATTTATTGTTCCATTCAAACAATTTTCCGTCCCAGGGGGCGGGGTCAAATCGAGGACAACATTCCTGGCTCTGAATTTCGCTGCTCATAATTTTTCACCCTGTTAAGTAATGACTTTACGTATTATTTCAGAATTTCGGTTTTAATCTTTTTAGTGGAAGTTACTTCTCGATTTTGGCACCCAAGAAGTAAAAACTATGAATTTGTGGTCTCAATACTTGTTCTTTGTGAATTCAAAGGAGGCTTAATGCAGTAATTCTTTTTGCTATTTTCAAAAATTAATTAAGTTTTGGATGACAAAGACATCCGATGACTGCAATCAATCAAAATTTAAAATATAATAAAAATCTTATTTTGTATTATCTAAGTTAAAAGAATAACTAATTTGGTAACACATATATTTAGGAAAGTATTTATACAAAATGATTTTAGTTTAACTTATCTTAATTTTTGTTAAAAAAGTGTTATTTTAGTAATGGATTTTTTTAGGAGCGTGTTATTTACATAAATACAGACTACTGAAAGCGCTACTGGTAGCGTAATACTATTGCAATAACTTAAAATAAGTACGAGAAAGGAGGAGTTTAAATTAAGAAAAATCATTTGTATCTCTTAATAGGGGCAATAGCCGTAATTATTGCGGCTGCTTTTGTTTTCATGCCGGCTGGTGAGCCAGTCAACCCGGCTTCTCAGGTTTCGGATGAATCGGTTTCCGGGGTCGGATGAATTAATTTCCGAGGACTCGGACGAACTGGTGGCAGCAGTGGGGACCCACGGAGGAGAGCCGGAAACCGGTTTTAACCCGATTACTGGATGGGGCTATAATCGCGAACCACTTGTTCAAAGCACCCTCTTTAAAAAAGATAGTAATGGGTCTCTGATTCATGATTTAGCGACAAATTATTCTGTTAGTGACGATGGGTTTACCTGGACTGTTAATATAAGAAATGACGTTAAATTCCATGATGGAGTGCCTTTAACGGCCAGGGATGTAGCCTTCACGTTTAATACCGCGGCAAATTCGAGTGGAGTCGATCTCTCAGTGCTGAAAAATGCGGTAGCCCTCGATAATTACACGGTTGAATTCAAATTAAACGATCCGCAGGCGACTTTTATTCACAAGCTTGCAGCTCTCGGAATTGTGCCTGAACATGCTTACAATGAGACTTATGGAGAAAACCCAATAGGATCGGGCCCATACAAATTCATACAGTGGGATAAAGGCCAGCAGGCGATCTTTGAAGCAAATCCAGATTATTATGGCCAAAAACCTTACTTTAAAAAATTAACTTTACTCTTCATGCAGTCCGATACGGCTTTTGCGGCGGCGAAATCAGGACAGATTGACCTGGCCGAAATTCCTTCGTCCTACGCTAATGAAAAAGTCGATGGAATGAAAATAGTATCCCTTGATTCCATTGACGCCAGGGGAATAACCTTCCCAATGCAGCCCGACATAGGCAAAAAAACAGAAAATGGCTATTCAATCGGGAACAATGTAACTTCCGATCCTGTGATAAGAAAAGCCCTGAACATTGGAATAGACAGGCAAGCCTTAATCAACGGCGCATTAAACGGGCAGGGTGAAGAAGAATTTACGGGTGTGGACAAATTGCCCTTTGGAAATAAGGAAGCTATATTCGAAGATGGAAACGTAGATGAAGCAAAGAAAATTTTAGCGGACGGCAGCTGGAAAGACACAGATGGTGATGGCATTCTTGAAAAGAATGGATTGAAAGCAGAATTTACTTTATTGTATTATTCAAACGCCCAGGAAAGGCAAGCATTAGCCGTTGCACTAAGCGAGGAAGCTAGAAAACTGGGCATAGACATTAAGGTCGAGGGCAAGAGCTGGGATGAGATTGACACTCTGGCGCATTCGACTCCGGTAGTTTTCGGTTTCGGCTCGCTGGACCCGACTGACTTATACCTGAAATACTACAGCAAAAGCTACGACCCTTCAAGCTACAACAACATAATAATGTACAGCAATTCGGTCGTGGATAAGTATTTAAGGACAGCTATAACCAGCACTGATCAGGACACTGCCAATAAAAACTGGCAACTGGCTGCCTGGGACGGAACAACAGGATTTTCTGCAAAAGGAGACGCTACCTGGCTCTGGATTGCAACTGTTAATTACCTGTACATTATGGACGAGGATTTAGATATCGGGACTCCAAAAATACAGCCTCATGGTGCAGATATCTTTGGTAATATCCTGGAATGGAAACGCACAACAAATTAAACCGGAAACCGGATTTCAGCAAAGGAATTATTCCTGAAAGCTTTTTAGTCGAGGTGAGGATGCAAAACTTCTCAGTGTGACTTTTTTTGGCAAACTTACTTAGAATTTATATTTTCTAATCTTTCGATTGCTGCTTTCTTTAGCACTAAAGTGCTTTCAAGTACTTTTATTTATTTGTACCTGTTATTCAAAGAATTTTATGTGCGTTTTTTCTAATTTTTAGATTACTGTTATCCCTTCCTAATATTTAGATTACTATTCTCTCCTTCTGTAAATTCGTCAGCTTGCAGGGGCTTATTGTAACATTTTTTCAATATCTTTTGGGATCGCCAGAATCTATACTTCTTTTTCAGTATTCAATGTTTCAATGCTTCAACCACCCAAAGACGCTGGAGAATGAATGAGATTCCTATTTAGTAATACTAAACTGTTTAAAGTAAAGAGATTAGTAACACGTAAATTTCGGAATGTATATATAGTAAAATTGTTTTAACTAAATAGTCTTAATTTTGTTGCAAAAAGTAACATTTTATTTTTATTTTTAGCTGCAAAAATATTATTTAAAAAAATCTCCTGATTATCTATAACTGTTAAAAACCCTTGCTGAATAGTTCAATTCTTGCTTAAATGTTCAGGATTCTGGTAAAATAGAGGAGGCGTTGAGATTAAAAAAAATCAACAGTATATATTGGTAGGAACAGTAGTCATAATTATAGCAGTTATTTTTATTTTAACGTCAGCAGGTAACCCAGTCAGCTCGACATCCCAAGTTTCTGGTGAATCCGTTTCCGAAGGTTCGGCTGAATTAGTTTCTCAGGGCTCTGATGAATTAGTGGTGAATGTATATTCGCACACAGGTGAACCAGAAACTGGATTTGACCCGCTTCTGGGATGGGGGTGCGGGCATGTGAATTTTGAGCCACTTATACAGAGCACTCTTTTTAAATCAGCTGATGATGGAAGCATAATAAACGATCTTGCTACGAATTATTCTGTCAGTTCGGATGGGAAAACCTGGACTGTGCATATCAGAGATGATGTCAGGTTTACGGACGGTGAAAATTTAACCGCAGAAGATGTGGCATTTACATTTAATACCGCAATTGGAAGTAACTCCGAACTGGATATGAGTAATCTCGAAAAAGCCACGGCAATAAATAATACTGCAGTGGAATTCCAATTGAAAGAACCTCAATCCAGTTTCATATGGAAACTCAGATACGTTGGGATTGTGCCAGAACATGCATATCAAAAAGAAACCTACGGGTCCAATCCAATCGGATCGGGGCCGTATAAATTCGTACAATGGGATAAGGGACAGCAGGCAATATTCGAATTAAACGAAAATTATTATGGAAAAAAACCGTACTTCAAAAAAATAACCATGCTATTTTTAGATAAAGATACTGCGTTTGCAGCGGTAAAATCCGGGGATGTGGATGTAGCTGAGATTGAAATTAGCCATGCAAACCACACCGTAAATGGATATAAATTAGTAGCTCTTCCAGCAGCAAGGGCTCAGGGGATTTCCTTCCCTATGCAGAATAATATCGGTGAAAAAAGCCTTCCGGGAGACCCGATAGGCAATAATGTCACAGCCGATATAGCAATTCGAAAAGCCTTAAACCTCGGTATCGACAGAAAAGCCCTGCTTGAAGGAGTTATATACGGAAAAGGAGACGTAGAATATACTGGAGTAGATCAGCGGGACTTTGGAAACCCTGAAGCCAGAATTAATGATTCAAATCTCGAAGAAGCCAGAAAAGTACTAGAAAACGCAGGCTGGAAAGATACCGACGGCGATGGAATTCGAGAAAAGAACGGGACTAAAGCCGAATTTAAGCTATACTATTCTGCTGCGGACCAGACAAGGCAAGCTCTATCGGTAGCTGCAAGCGAACAGGCCCGAGAATTAGGCATAAAAATAGACCTTATAGGCGCAAACTGGGATGAAATATACGCTAACCAATACAGTTCCGCCGTTTTATACGCTTACAGCAGTATAGATACCTTTAATCTATATCTGCAGTACCACAGCAAAGCAGCCGACGATACTTACAGAAACCCCGGTCTTTACAATAATTCTGTTGTAGATGGATATCTGGAAGCAGCTCTAAGGTCTACAGACCAGGATCAAGCTGCGAAATACTGGAAGTTAGCTGCATATGACGGAAATACCGGTTTTGGGCCGGCTGGAGACGCGACCTGGTTATGGCTGGTAACGATTGATTACCTCTACATGGCAGATGAAACCCTGGATATGGGAACTCCACAAAGAAACGCAGGATCAGATGTTTTAGGAAATATTTATGAATGGAAAAGAGTAGACGCAGCCAGCTCGACTTCGAAATGAATAATTGTGAGTGATTAATCCTGCAGCTGTGGGTAGTTAATCCTGTAATTAACGAGTAACTGATCCTGTAATTATAATGTTACAGGTATTACTCATTTTTACCTTTCTTTTTATTTCAGAACTATAGTTTGATGGAAATCACTGAAAATGGTAATAAAACATCTGCTTTGCCGGAATATAATTTATTCTGGTTTAAAACAATACGAGAGCTTCTCATAATTCCTGGAAATAGTTAATAGACCAGCAGTCACGTTAAAATGGATGTCATTGTAAAATCTGAATGTACGAGGGAGTAGCATGTCAAACAATGAAAAAATAGCAGGCTTCATAGGAAAAAAGACCCTCAGATTGACAAGCCTTTTGATTGTAGTTTGTTTTGCAAGTTTCATGCTTATTCAATATTCGCCTATAGATCCTGTTAGAGCTTATATTGGGGAAATGCCAGTAACCGCAGAGCACAAAGCTAAACTTGAAGAGTACTGGGGGGTTAATACTCCTCCGCAAGAAAAATTCCTTAACTGGGCAGGAAATATTCTTAAAGGAGACTTTGGGACTTCATTGATTTATAGAATTCCAGTTATTGACGTCATTAAAGAACGATTTGCAGCTTCTCTTGTTCTGATGGGAATTTCGTGGCTGTTTTCAGGAATTTTAGGTTTTGTTTTAGGAATAATAGCAGGCATGAAGCAAGGAACATGGGTAGATAAGGCAATAAAAACTTATTGTTACGCTTTAGCTGCCGCACCGACATTCTGGCTGGCACTGATTCTTCTGATGGTATTTTCGGTATATTTAGGTTGGTTCCCAATAGGATTAAGTGTACCTATAGGGGTTACAGCTGACAACGTGACGTTTTTTGATTGGTTTCAGCGTTTAATTCTCCCTGCGCTAACTTTGAGTTTATTAGATATTGCCAAAATTGTAATGTTTACTCGAGAAAAATTAATAGAAGTTCTATCCAGTGATTATGTACTGTTTGCAAAAGCAAGAGGTGAAAAAGGACTAGATCTGGTATTGAGGCATGGGATTCGAAATGTTGCGCTTCCGGCCATTACCCTGCAGTTTTTAGGATTCAGTGAATTGTTCGGAGGAACAGTCTTGGTAGAACAGGTATTTTCATATCCTGGAATCGGACAGGCTGCAGTAGCAGCAGGATTGAGATCGGACGTACCTCTGCTTTTGGGAATAGTCATCTTCAGTGCTTTATTTGTTTTCTTCGGAAACCTGATTGCTGACATTATCTATGAATTCGTTGATCCCAGGATAAGACAACAGGGGGCATCAATATGAGTACTGCTGTTGTAACAGTTAACAGGGGATTATTCAGAGGATTAAATCTAAGGCAAAAAACTCTTCTAATAATAGGCTCCACTTCACTTTTGCTGCTTGCAATTGTGATTTCCAGCGTGTTTTTAGGCGGGGAATCATTACAGACTAATTTTGGCTCTAAAAACCTTGCCCCCTCTCTGGAACATCCATTCGGGACAGATTGGATGGGAAGAGACATGTTTGTAAGAACTCTGAAAGGACTGGGGCTAAGTATACTAGTTGGAGGTCTCGCTTCCACAATCAGTACTGTACTGACTGTAATTTTAGGACTACTTTCAAGTGCAGGAAAAACTGCAGATTCCTTTGTATCCTGGCTGGTAGATCTCTTTCTTTCTATTCCACACCTTCTTTTAATAATTCTCATTTCCATCGGACTAGGAGGAGGAGCAACAGGAGTTATTATCGGAGTCGCATTAACGCATTGGCCAAGCTTAACAAGAGTTGTAAGAGCAGAAATCAAGCAGTTGAAAACCCAGGAGTACATTCAGATCTCCATAAACCTTGGCAGGTCAAAATGGTGGGTAGCTACAAAACACATTCTGCCTCATCTGGTTCCCCAGATACTGTTAGGCACGATTTTAATGTTTCCACATGCGATTTTACACGAAGCTTCAGTCACATTCCTGGGATTCGGTCTCTCACCACACGAACCGGCAATCGGTATAATTCTGTCCGAATCTATGAGGTACCTCTCTGCAGGATACTGGTGGCTTGCGTTTTTCCCGGGATTATCCCTGTTAATTGTTGTCCTGGCATTTGATATGATTGGAGAAAATTTAGGAAAGCTGATGAATCCGAAGAATGCTAATGAATAAATTTCACCGGGTTAGATAAAAAGTGGATTGGGTAAAAAATACGTTAGATTTACATTTGGAGAGTGTGAAGTATGGGAAATAAAGCTGAAATAAACCCTGAAAAAGAGTTAATCATTGGACTTGAAACAATTGCTGGAGAAAGGGAAAAAAATGAAGCTCTGTTAAAAGTAGAAGACCTTTCACTTTCGTTCATTCAATATGCTTCAGGACTTAGACAAACTGAACTGAAAGTAATTTCTAATTTGAGTATCCAGGCTTATAAAGGCGAAATTCTGGCTGTCGTAGGGTCAAGCGGATCCGGTAAAAGTCTTCTGGCTCATGCAATTTTAGGAATTTTGCCTTCAAACGCAAAACTCGAGGGTAAGATCGAATACGATGGCGAGGAACTCACCCAGGAAAGAAAAGAAGAAATGAGAGGTAAAGAAATAGCCTTGATTCCGCAAGCTATAACCTATCTTGATCCTTTAATGAAAATCTCGAATCAGGTAATAGGATGCGTTGAAACGAGAAATGAAGGTTTAATGAAGAAACTTCAGAGAGAAATTTTTCAGAGATATGATTTAAAACCCGAGGTCGAAAGAATGCTTCCTCATGAGCTATCAGGAGGGATGACCCGAAGAGTTCTGGTTTCCACTGCCGTAATAAGTTCTTCAAGGCTTATAATTGCGGATGAGCCAACCCCGGGGTTAGACGAAAAAACTTTGAATGAGACCTTGAGCTACTTCAAAGATATGGCAGATAAGAGGTGTGCAGTGATACTTATAACTCATGATATCGAAGCTGCATTAAAAATATCTCATAAAATCGCAGTATTCTACGCAGGTACGGTTCTGGAAGTAGCTAACGTTGAAGACTTTAAAAATAATGGTGAGAATCTAAGGCACCCATATACCCGCGCACTCTGGAATGCCCTTCCACAAAACAAATTCCAGGCAATCAAAGGCCATCAACCAATGCAGGATGAAGTCATTGACGGATGTATATTTTATGAAAGATGTTCAAAAAAGAAAGCTATCTGTTCTCAGGGGATCCCTCAATTGAAACAGATAAACGGAGGGGTGGTGAGGTGCAATAATGCGTCTTAAAGGTGAGAACATAAGTTTCGGTTATAAAAGAAATAATTTGATTTTAAAGGATGTTAATATTTCTTTAGGCAGCGGGGAAGTATTAGGCCTGATTGGGGATAGTGGAAGCGGAAAATCAACTCTGTGTAAGATATTAGCTGGCTACGAAAATAAGTACAAGGGGAAAGTAAGTATAGATGGAAAAGAGATTCCGTCAAAAGGTTATAACCCGGTCCAGCTCGTCTTTCAACATCCGGAAAAAGCTGTAAACCCTAAATGGAGAATGAAAGAAATTTTAAATGAAGGACATCTTGTTTCACAGGATATTTTAGAGTCATTTGGAATAAAAAATAACTGGCTTAATAGATGGCCCAATGAGCTTTCTGGAGGAGAACTCCAGAGATTCGCCCTTGCACGAGCTTTAAGCCCTCAAACCAGGTTTTTAATTGCTGATGAAATTACTACAATGGTAGATGCTATTACTCAAGCTCAAATCTGGAATATCGTATTAAATATAGTCGAAGAGCTCAATATTGGAGTACTGGTCGTAAGCCATGACAAGAATTTAATTAGTAGATTATGCCACGATACTATTCATTTAAAAGATATAACTAATGTTTGACTAAAAACTGAACTAGTGTTTGACTAAATGTGATTAAAAAGTGAACTGATCTTTGACTAAAGGCACAGCGAATATAACTCAAAGGCCTTTGTTTTTATATAAAGAAGCGTAAAACCCTCGGAATTTTAACCTAGGTTGTAACACCAACCTGACCTTCAGTCTAATTTTAGTCTCTTCTTTAGATAACTTTGCTCGCGAAAATTGCCTCTGTGGCATCAGGCCCTGCATCTCGAAAATCACCCTTTAGAGAATCATGTCTCTGACATCCACATAAAATGGATTTAAAGTCGGCAGGTCACCTTCGAACGATTTCACAAATATACTCCAGATTTCGATTTGGGGTTTCAGTTTTTTCATCACTGCAAGAAAATCGTCTTCCGGATCTGTCGCGGTCATCAGGTAATCCTGTTTCATATCAATTGAGAGATTACTTAAATGTTTAAGGAGCGCCAGCATAGCCTCAGGCTGTCTTTTATCGAATGCATAATCGGCAATATAGAGAAACTTCAAACGCTCTCCTTCGGCCATGATTTTCGGTACTTTTGTAATAAGGCTCAAAACCCCAAAAATGGATTTCATCATCTTCATTGCTGCCGGTTCTCTGGCATAGTATAAATTCGCCAGTTTGGAACTATCCCATAATCCGGCACAGGCCACGATTTTATTCTCGTTTCTGACCGCCCAGAAGTTCTCCGATCCATACCAGGGAACAGATTTCAGATGCGTTTCAAAGGTTTGAGCTGTAAACGGCAGGAAATGTATAAACCCTGAATTATACTCGTTAATAAGGCCGACTACATCAACAATCTCCTTCTTAATAACAGGCTTTATTGAATACTCTGGCGATGTGTCCGATTTTTTATAAGTTGATATTGCTGGCGTTTTAATTTCTCTTATCCTGGAATATCCCAGCTTACCGAATAGAGATTTTGAAGCTCTGTTTGACTCGTATATAGGCATAAGTGTAACATGCTCCCATTTCCAGGGCCTTTTCTTCCGCCTCCTTAACAAGCTTTGTAGCAACTCCTGCCCTCCGAAAGGCCGGATGAACCATCACCTCGGTAAAGTATGCATACTTTCCGTTTCTTTCAGAAGCTGGTTTCACAGTCAAACCGATCCAACCAGCAATTTGTCCTTCTTCTTCTGCCACAAGCACATTCCAGTTATCATAGATTTTATAACGGGCAGTTATATCCGTATTATCTACGCCCAGCGCAGAATTTTCATCGCCCTGCGGGCACAGCTTTTCTATTTCAAGCATGTTTTGATTATCTCTATCATTAAAAGGTCTGATTGAAATCACAGGCGCTTATACCCCCTGCTATTGGGTCTTCACCTTTCCACTAAATCTCTATAGATAATTATCACCTCTTAAACATATATTCTTTGTACTTACCAAGCCATGAAAAATATTTAAAAGATCTTATTCACATTTCTGCTTAGGTATGGAAGGACTAGCCCAAAGTCCTAAGCTTTCCAGGAAGATACTCAAATTCTTGTTAGTCAGGAGCTTCAGATCCAGGTACTATTGAAAGCGGCCTTTAGTTTTCAAAAAGTAAGCCGGAAAACTCCGGCGATTCCATCCTGATGAAAAAGGAGAAAATGTAGTGAAGGCTAATGAGAAAAGAACAATGATAAAATATAGGGAAGGGAGGTTTGAATTTATTCTCCCTTTATTATCCTTGCAATGTCGTCTCCGACATCCGAGGTAGTATTCTTGCCGCCCATGTCGTAGGTTTTGACTTTGCCGTTTAGGATATTTTTCTGGATTGCATTCACTATCATGTCTGAGGCTTCTTTTTCTCCAAGCTGTTCCATGAGCATGGCACCTGCCCAGATTGTGGCAATAGGGTTGACTTTATTCTGGCCCTTGTACTTTGGAGCTGAGCCGTGAATGGGCTCGAACATGCTTGTGCCTTTGGGGTTGATATTTCCGCCGGGAGCAAGGCCTAGTCCGCCCTGGATCATGGCTCCGAGATCGGTAATGATATCTCCGAACATGTTCGGGGTTACGACCACATCGAACCATTCAGGATTTTTCACAAACCACATTGTGATGGCGTCAACGAAGTTAAAGTCCGTGGTAACGCCTGGATGTTTTGCAGAAACTGCATTGAATTCCTCTCTCCAGAAGCCGTAGATATCGGAAAGCACATTTGCCTTGTCAACGGACGAGACATGTTTTTTCTGGTTCTCGGCAAGATCAAAGGCGTACTCGATAACCCTTTTTGTGCCTTCTTTGGAGATCAGGCCTATCTGGTATCCTATTTCTTCGCTGTCGGTCTCGATATCAAGCCCGAATTTTGCGGAGTAGAGCGTTCTTTTGACTTCAAGGAGAGCTTTGCTCTCTCCTTTTTTTGCCCTGCCGCCGATCCCTATGTAGAAGTCCTCGGTGTTTTCCCTGACAACTACAAAGTCGATATCTTTTGAGGTTTTGTCTTTGAGCGGGGTCCAGACTCCATCAAGGAGTTTTATCGGGCGAAGGTTGACGTACTCGTCAAAATAAAAGCGTGCAGTTAATAAGATTCCCTTCTCAAGGATGCCAGGGGCAATTCTTGGGTCTCCGATGGAACCAAGGTAAATAGCAGGGTACCCGGATAACTCCTTTAAAGTCTCTTCCGAAATCAGTTCTCCCGTCTCAAGGTAATGGTCTGCTCCATGCGGGTATTCAATCCATTCTACGTCAAAACCGAATCTTTCGCCAGCGGCATCTATGATCTTTCTGCCTTCAGCGATAATTTCTGGGCCTATCCCGTCGCCCGGGAGGACCGGAATCTTATACTGCGTCATATTTATACTCCTTTCAAATTTACAGGCAAACTGCCTTTTTTATTGCGAAATGTCAAACGCGGACAGGGCTGTTTCAGGACAGATTTCCTGTTTCTCAGCGCTCAGAGACCAGTTTTCGGGCATATTTTATAAGCCCTCCTTCATCAACGATTTCACGGACGAAATCAGGGAGAGGGGTTGCCTGGTAGGTCTCACCTTTTGTCTTATTTACGATAGCTCCTGTCGCAAGGTCTACTTCAAGCTCGTCTCCATCATCTATCCTGTCAGTGTCAGGGCATTCCAGGACAGGAACTCCGATATTTATTGCGTTCCTGAAAAAGATCCTTGCAAAAGACTTTGCAATTACACAGGCTACCTTTGCCCCTTTCAGGGCAAGGGGCGCGTGCTCGCGCGAGGAGCCGCAACCAAAATTGCTTCCCGCGACCACGATATCATTTTCATGAACTTTTTTTGCAAATTCGGGGCGCACGCCTTCAAACGTGTACTTTGCAAGCTCTTCAGGGGTATTGTAAATAAGGTACCTTCCGGGAATTACTGCATCCGTATCCACGTCATCTCCGAATTTCCAGGCTCTTCCTTTCATAACATCACCGGTCTTTTGCTGCAATTCAATGCTGCTATTATTAGAATATTTACAGCCTGTAACTTAGCTGCATTTATAGGGTTGAAGTATCACAGGTATTATTTAAATTATTTTCTGGGATGATATAAAAACTGGTTAACAATTCCCACCTTTTACTCCTGAATTTTCCAGAGAAATCCAGAAAAATGAGTTGTTTCATCATTGAACTGCATTTTCTTTGCTTTTTTCTTTGGTATGAGTCTAAAAAGCGTCTGGTTTTGATCTTACGTGCCAGCTTAACCTCAGGCGGATGCGCATAAGATGAACGAACTCAGAATGGCCGTCCACTTTCAGGGCAGCCCCCCTTTTGCCTTCTATATATTAGATAAGCCTGGAGATTTGCCTGTGTATAAAGAAGCTGCAAAGTTTCCAGAATCAGAATATCATCACTTGCAGTAAGACAGTGACAAATAAGAAAATCACTCTGGAAACAATACCAGAGTATAGACTTACAGGTTTCTGGAAAAACCAGAACCATTAAAAATCTGGAGGTTGAGAGCTTAGCCCAACCCTGAGGATTGAAATTTGTCTGAACAAAATTTTCGCTCAAGCCTTTTTTAAAAAGGCTTGTGCTCAAGATATTATTTTATCCAGCTGGCTCGTCTGAGCGGCTATCTTGATTTCCCGGGCTATTCTCCTTCCAGTTGAGAGGTTTTCCTCCATCAGGTCCGCATAAGGAGAGCCTGAAACGTAAAGGTTTGTCCCTGCAACAATCCTAGCCGAAATCTCAAAGACTTTAATCTCAAGTTCATCCGTGAATACTGTTTCAAGGCAGAAGGCCCCTATCATCCCGCCAAAGAGGCCCAGGGATTCTTCAACTACCCGTTCTCCCAGAGAGAAGATAAGGGGCAATAGGGACTCTCTTGCTACCAGGGGAACGTTTCCTGTGACCACATATGTCGGGCGAATACCTGCTTCTACGAGCTCTTTGGGTGAACCGAGCCTGAAGATCTCATCGGCATTGGATTCTACCCTGCGGTCCATGCTCAGGAGCTCTAGGCTGCCCTCGCTTAAAGTGTATCCTTCGTTTCGGATCGGGGAGTAGAAGTAATGCAGGTAATAGCGGGTTCCGGTGATAAATTCCTGAATCGTGTACTTCTGGGTTTTGTCTACGAGTTCGCTGAATTCTTCGTAGGTTTTTGCGACGAAGAAACCCTTTCCTCCCTTTGCTCCGTCGTACTTAACCATTACAGGCCCGTTGATATCGTGAGGATCATCGATTTTCCCGGGCATGTGAATGCCTGCTCCGAGCAGCCATTCCCGTTCTTTATTTCTGTCCGACTCCCATTCGAGCACAGCCCGGTTCCCGAAAGTGGGCACAGCCATCTCTGCAAAATTTTCCGTGCCAAGGTAAGCAACAAATGAGCCGTGTGGAATAATGATGGTGTTTTTCTTTCTAAGCTCCTCAGCCTTATTCATTATATCGTCATAGCTTTCCACAGTAAGGTACTCATCAGGTTTTGCCTTGGGAAATGCTTCATAAAATTTAGGAGGTTTGCCTACACAGATTCCCAGAGTTCTGAAGCCTTCTTTTCGAGCTCCATCAAAGATCTGAAGGCTTGAGTGAGAACAGACTGTCGCAATTGTAATGTTGTTTAAATCGTAATTTTTCAGAAATTCAAGAATCTGCTGTTTTGTGATCATGATAGGTACCAGCGAAAAATTTAGATTAGTATATACAATGTTATATTTAAGGTTAAGGTCTGGATTCTATATATAAAAATAGTAGCGGATGTATATTAACCCACAGAAATAAAACTTTATATTAAGATCCGCGCAAACTAAAGTATACACCGAATAAAAAATAGGCAGGTTTTTAATCCAGGAAGTAATTATGAGCGGGCTTGAAGATCGAGAGGGCTTATCGAAAGCCGGAGAACTCCCAAGAGAGCCTGAACAAATGGAGCAGCGCGGCAGGGTGCTCGTTCTCCCGATAAATGGAGAATCCAGAAAGATCACTCAAATTCTTTCCAATGAAACATCGTTAAAGATTCTTGAATTGCTCGGGAAAAAAAGCATATCTGCTACCAGTATTGCAGAGGAGTTAAAGCTTCCCCTTACTACTATCAAGTATAATCTTGACTCCCTTATAGAATCCGATCTTATAAAGGTCAAACAAATAAAGTGGAGCCAGAAAGGGCGGCAAGTAAAGATTTACGAGTCAGTAGAAAAACTGATTGTTCTTGTTCCTTCGAAGAGTTCAATGGACAAGCTCTCTATCATAAATTCACTGCAAAAATATATCTGGGTAATAGGAGCTGCCTTTTTTGCAGCCGCAGGAATAGAGTATTTTTCAGCTTATATGAAGGCAAAAAGGGTCATTGATGCAACTGCTCCTTTAAGAATGGGAGTAATGGAAACACCAGATAGACCTTCTCCAGAGCAAATGGTTATGGGAGTGAACGAGAGCAATAACATAAGCCCGAAAATGCTCTCAACCGGCAGGTGCTCGACAACCAAACCCTAAATTCAAGTTCTGAGACTCTGGAAAACGGAACAGGAAATCTTTCCTCAGGATTGGGAACTGGCCCGACTCAGGGAGCTGCTGAAATCCCCATATCCGCACCGGACAGTTTAGATTCTGTGCAGGGAGTTCCTTCTATCCCGCCTGAAGGGTTACCTCATGCAAGTGGAATTCACGGGTTTTATGACATGCTTTCTCTGCACCCCGGAGTCTGGTTCCTTTTAGGTTGTGTTTTTATAGTAGTCCTGCTGATTGTAAGAGAAGTCTATTATAAGAAAAAAGCCAAGTCGAGGTTCTTATGAGGGTCGCTTTAAAACTTGCATACATAGGCACCGAGTTTCACGGCTCCCAGATCCAGCCCAATGTCGAGACCGTGGAGGGAGAACTCTTCAAGGCTCTTCGGAAAATCGGGATTATAGAAAGCCCCAAATCTGCGAATTATACCTGCGCCGGCAGGACCGACGCCGGGGTTCATGCCCTTGAACAGGTTGTCGCTTTTGACACGGACAAACCGAACCTGGCAATTCCAAGGATCATAAACTCCGAACTCACCCCAGGAATCTGGGTCTGGGCCCACGCGGAAGTGCCCCGAAGCTTTGATGCCAGGAGAAATGCGGTTTCCAGACACTACCGGTATGTGATGAGCGGAAAAGAGTACGATATCTCCAGAATACGGGAAGCTTCAAAATTGCTGCTCGGGACCCATGATTTCGAAAACTTTTCGAGGGCCAATGGAGAAAAAAGTACGGTTCGAACCATAGAAAGGATCAGTGCCCGCGTAGATGGAGAGCTTACAAAAATCGATGTTGTTGGAAATAGTTTCCTCTGGAATATGGTCCGGAAAATCGTAACCGCCCTTTTCATGATCGGAAAAGGGGTACGTGATAATGACTGGCTGCTCCAGATGCTGAATCCGGATATTTATGAAGAAGGAATTGAACCTGCTCCTGCTTATGGATTGACCCTTCTTAAAGTGAATTATGACGAGCAAATAGAATGGATTGAAGACAATTACTCTATCAGGAGAGCAGGCGAGCAGAACCAGAAACGTATCCTCAGGCACAGGGTTATGGCAGAAGTACTGGGAGAATTGATATCTCACGAGTAAAAAATGCCTTTAAAGGATTCTTAATGTTCCGTATTTCACTTTGATTTTACTTTTTTGATCTTATTTTTTGATTTTACTTTTGCTTTTATTTTATTCTTATTTTAATTTATTACTTTGGATTTTTATTTTTATTTTACTCTTACTTTATTTCTGTTTTAATTCTTATTTTATTTTTACTTTGCTTCTTCATTCTCGTTTCCCATTTTCATTCTTCAATTTTTTCTGAAAAATAGTTATTGTCCGGGTAAGGCTTCTATGTACTCTCTGAGCATAAATATTGAGAACCTCAAGCCCTGCCTTTTCCCCGTATTCTGCTGCGGCTTTATCCGAAACTACAACTGCGATGCCTCCGGGCTTAAGGACACGCTCAATCTCATTAAGAGCACAGGAATAAAGTTCTTCCAGGGACCCCCCAAGAATTGCTGCCGATCTGCCGTAGGGTGGGTCAGTAACGACTGCGTTTATTGTCGCTTCCTTTAACGGAACCCTGCAGGCGTCTCCTTCCATCAGTACATAATCCAGTTTAAAGGCTTCAAAGTTCATACGGGCACCCTTAGCAAGTTTTTCCTGGGCATCGATTCCTATAACCCTTGCTCCCACAAGCCCGGCTTCGACAAGAATCCCTGCAGTGCCACAAAAGGGATCCAGAATGAGTTCTCCTGGCTTTATTCCCGACAGGTTTACGAGGGTGCGTGCAACCCTGGGCATAAGGACGCCAGGATGGAAAAAAGGTTTATTCTGGGGAGTTCTGGCTTCATATGCACTTCTATCGATAGAGGACAGGAGAGCTCCAAACACAGCTTTTTCACTCAGGATCACCCTGAATTCCACGTCAGGGTTTTTCAGGTTTGCCCTGAAGCCTTTCCTGTAAATGCATCCTCCGGTTTTTTGTTCAAGGAACTCACCCGGAAAATCCACATGATGTTTGATTCGCTTTGCTCTGACCACAAAACTTTGTCCTTCCCTGATGTAGCCTGATGAATCAAAAGCTTCTGCAAGTTTCAGGATTGCATCTGGAGTATTTTCGGTAATTCCTACAACTTTTAGGATATGGTGGGTCATTGCCAGCCTGTCAGTTATCGGACCTGTAAGGATTTTTTCCACATCCTCCTCTTTACCAGGTATCTCCACCACCAGGCACTGGTCAACAACAATATAAGGCTGGAAATCAAGTCCCTCATTTTTGAGACAGGCAAAGACTTCGGCAATGGGCAGTTCTTCATGTTCTCCAGAGAGTTCAAAAGCGTATAACATTGGTGATCCGGAATAGGTTGATAATTATAATTCGAAATAACATTCGTACCATACAGTGCGGAAATTAATATAAAATCCCTTGCGTGAAATGTGAAAGTAGTTATTAAAAGTAACTGATGAGTTTGGTTTTAGTTATATGAGTTTGGTTTTAGTTATTATTCTGTGAAATATCAGGGTATATCCAAGACTGTAAATGAGTTTTAAAAGTAAGGTAGGTAAGTTAAAGGAAAACTAAAAATCGAGATATTATAAGTGTTAAATATTACTGTCTGATTTAAAAATTAACAATTTAGTAATGTTTTTAATTAGAAAGAAATTTAAAATATAGTTTAATGTGGAAAATTAATTTAAAACAAATTATTAAATTTATAATTGTAGGAATTTTGCTGTTACTAGTCTTAATACTTGTACATGATTCATATGAGAATTTAAAACAAGATTATTGCACCTATAATTGTAGGAATTTTCTATTATTCAGATTATTATTATTATTTCAACCGCATTATGACAATAGAAAAGCAAAGAATTAATTTGAAAGGCAAATTGAGTATCTTTTTGTTCAAGCAAATAATTTTTTAATAAATAGTCAATTTGAAGAAGTAGCTGACGAATATAACAAGATTCTAGAAATATCATACAATAAATATCCTCATGAATACGCAAAGGCACAAAATAATCTTGGATACGCGTATCTGCTTTTGGCTGAGATTAGAGATAAAGAAACAAATTTTCAAAATGCAATTAATACTTACCAAAAAGCCCTAAAAGTATATACAGTTGAGAATTCTCCATTTGACTATGCAAAGGCTCAAACTAATCTTGGATACGTATATCTACGCTTGGCTGAGATTAGAGATAAGAAAACAAATGCTCAAAAGGCGATTGACGCATCTCAAGAAGCTCTAAAAGCATATGCAATTGAGAAATATCCAATTGATTACGCAAAGACTCAAACTAATCTAGAATGCGCAGAAGGGCTTTTACTTTAAATCAAAAATTAAAAGTTTGAAGTACCAAAAAAGTGTAAATTCTTAAAACATTTTTTCCAGAGCTTCTCTACCAGTCATTCCGGGTTCGATTCCGAGTTCCCTGGCTTGCTGGGTCAATTCAACTACCTGAGCTTTGAGCATATCTTCAAAGCCTTGGACACCTTTTACCTTTGCTGCCGTGTCTCCAAGTGCCTCTGCAGCATTTACATTCAGGTATCCGCACATAAGAAAGCCTTTCTCTGCCCTTATAACCAGAAGAGGATACTTTTGCATCTTAAAGCGAAGGCCAAGAGCACACCCTTTTTCAAGTTGAATTTGTTCAATAAGCATATTTTTCAGAATAAGCTTCAAGCCAGATTAACTTTTTGGACTTCGAGAAAACCATGGAGAAACATCTCTTAAAATATCCTTAAAATACCCTGAAAAATTCTGGGTTTCTGCGATCTCTCCAGCAACTATGGTCTTATTTTCCGTTTCTTTGCTCTTGTTTTCTGTATTCTGCTCAACCTTTCCTTGTTTTTCTGGTAATTTGGTTTTAGAGCTTTCATTTTCCGAAATCCAGAGAGTTATATTTTTTTCCGGGCTGAAGCTGCCTTTAAGCACTATACGGTTACCTGCGGATTCCTGACTCTTATTATCCAGTCCTTCTGTCCTTTCTACATCAAAACCTGCAGGCAGCGTGATTGTAGCATTTGAGTTAGGAGTACCCATAAACCAGATATCCGTGCCCTGACCAATCTCATTCTCGAAAATATAGCTTACACTTGCAGAATTCGTAATTGACGAGTTTTTTAAAGTCTTGCCCAGAGTTTCTTTTGAGATACAGAAGTCAACATCTGTGACTTTAACAGGCTCTGAAGTCCCATTGAGTTTCACGTCAGGTTTGGCTCTTAAGGTTTCTTTTGTTTGATTTCTGAGAAAGGTTTCCGCTTTCAGGATTTCCCATGCATTGACAAAGTTATCACGGTTTCCTTCTTGCAGGTCTATCAAATTTCTGAAAATGACGGATTCATTACCCGTGACTTGTTCTTGATACTCCCAGGTCATTCCATTCCTTTCCAGTGTAATGTTATTACTGGGTATAAAGGAAGCAGAACAGGGATCTGCCAGAAAAACAGGCATAAAAAAGGTTATTAACAGAAAACCGGTTAAAAAAAGATTGTATGCTTTCAAGGCGCTCAACTCGTGTCTTTTTTAATTTTTGACTCTTTGCTAACCTTTAAATTCTTCCTCTTCTTTATTCCCGGTTTTATTTTCTCTTTATATTCAATTTTTATTTTCTCTTTATTTTTCAGGTTTTATTTTGTTGTAACTTCGCAGCCGTCCTGGGTTATTATTATGGTGTGTTCGGCCTGGGCTACAAGCCCACCTGCGCTTTCAAGAAGCACGGGATAAGAGTGAAGAATTCCTGCCTTTTCAAGCTGGATTAATGCGAAATCCAGTCTGTCGGATTCGAGCCAGCGCTTTGCAAAAGGCAATTCCCTGTATTCTTCGACCTGTTTCAGGACATTCCGAACTGCAGGCATACGGACCGGCTTTTTCCTGACAAGGCTGTATATTTCGGCCCAGTTTCCATCATGGACAGAACCTGCTCCATCCGTTGCAAAGGGCTCGATTGCCAGCACATCCCCTTCTTTTAAAATTGCTCCTCCTTCCACATGCCGGTTAGGAACACCAGGCTCATCATGAGCTTCGTACTGGGAAAGCCCATGACCTGTCAGGTTCATTATCGGGCTCAGGCCGTAACTGCGAATGCTATCCTCGATTACAGCCCCGATTTCTCCTGTAGCAACTCCTGGCCTTACAAGATCAATGGCTGCACCAAGAGCTTCCTCGGCAGCTTTTAAGATATCGGAATTTCCTGATAAATCAACAGTCACAGCCGAGTCTGCGATATATCCGTCCACATGGACTCCGAGATCCAGCTTAACCATATCTTTTCCAAATACGTCAGTATCTCCTATCTTTGGGGTTGCATGTGCAGCCTCTTGATTTCTTGAAATATTGCAGGGAAAAGCAGGCCTGCCTCCCAGCTCTATAGTCCGGGTTTCAACAAATTCCGCAACTTGCAGCAGAGTGTTTCCGATCCTGATCATTTCCACGGCTTCGGCTCTGACAATTTTCAGGATCCTGCCTGCTTCCCTGTATTTATCAAGGATTTCTTGCTTATTGTGCACATTATCGGTCATGTTAACCCCTTGTTGGATGGTTTTATGGAATCTTATTGAAATTATTGGATCTATTGAACTCTTACTGGAAAATATTGGAATTGTTGAGATCTTACTGGAATCTTACTGACATCTTATCGGACCTTCTTATTGTAATTCTGGTGAGCGATAGTTTTTGCCCTTCCTGGATAACAGTAAGCTCCTGGATGTGTTCCTGACAGTAAACCGTTAATTTTCGATTTGAGCAGGTTAAATACTATTAAATGAAAAATAAACGAAATACAATAGATCTTTTAAATTGTAAATCTGTTATAATACAAATCTCTTTTCCAGCCCTGTAAGATTCTGACATCCATTTTCAGTGACCAGGACCATATCCTCGATTCGTATTCCTCCGGTTTCAGGGTAGTACAGGCCAGGCTCGATAGTGATCACATTGCCTGCTTCAAGTAAAACTCCGTTTTCTCCGACTCCTGGCAGTTCATGTATGTCGAGCCCAACCCCATGTCCTGTTGAGTGGATAAACCCTACCTTTGCCCCACTTCGATAGGTGTCATAGCCGTGTGCTTCGAAGACATCGCAGACAGCATTATGCACATCGGCCGCCTGCACTCCTGATTTAACCATCTCAAACCCTTTCTTTTGAGCTGCAAGTACAGTTTCATACATCTTTTTGAGCTCTTCCGAAGCTTCTCCATGCAGGACTGTGCGCGTCATATCCGCAAAATAACGTTTCTTTTTGCTTCTCGGGAAAATATCCAGGATAATTGGGGCATTTGCCCTTAGAGGACCATCTGTAGTCCCATGGGGATTTGCCGTATCCCTGCCGCATGAAACAATAGTCTCCTCGGCCTCGCACCCATAGTTAAGAAGAGTATGATCTATAACCGAAAGCACTTTAGCGCCTGTCAGCATCTCCCCTGCATGATAGAGAAGGCCTTCCCTTTCTTCTGCTCCTGCTATCAAGGCTATTGCGGCTTTCATAGCCTCTTCTCCGGATATCTGGGCATACTTTATGGCTTCAATCTCTTCCTGCCTTTTTAAGCTCCTAATTTTTCTGAATGGGCTTTTTATCGGCACTACGGAGAAACCTGCTTCTGTGAGGAAATTTGAGTAGAAGATCGGAAAATCATAAGGTACTGCAACTTTCTTTATTCCTTTTTCCGCAAGCAGCTCGGATATGCAGGCTGCATAGGCGATAGATGGATCTTTTCTCTCCTTCATCTTCTCCCTGTAGCCCAGATCCTGAGTCGTCTTTATTGTTGAAACCCTTGACTCGATTTCTGCTCTCCCCTTTTCCATATCCGAAATAAAAAGTATCTCTTTTCCGGCTTCTGTTTGCAGGTATGCGAAATCGTCGGAAGCCAGGAAGCGGGTTACATAATAAATATCCGAATTATGAAGGTTCCCTGTCATAAGATAGGCATCTGTTCCTGCTTCTTCAAGTGCCTTCTTTATACTAAACTCTGGTTCGGTCATGCAAGGTAATTCTAGCTTTGTGCATAAAGGTCTTATTGTCAGGCTTTCTTTCCTTCCATCCGTAAGATTTCTTCGTTTATTTCATGGTTCAGAACAAAAAGCTTCTCAAGCAACTCAAAATAACGGTTAAGAGAGACTATCATTTCACCCGAGAACCTAAGAAAGCATGCATATTTTCTTCTTCCCAGCTCTTTTACCCAGGCTTTATTTTCAGGTTCTCCTTTCTCTATTTCCCAGAAAAGCTCGGTGGCACAGCCAAGGATTCTTCGAATGCTTGAGGTCAACTCCTTTTGAATTTTTTCCTTTTTAAACTCCACGTAGTCCCTGGAAATGTCCGACTGAAACATTGTATTTCTATGAATCCAGTAATCGTCACGGTTGAGATGAGTTTCTACAATATCTGAAATTCTGGGAGCTAGCTCCTTCAGGTCTAAGTTTGATTCCCCGGGTTTTTTGTTATGAAGTCTTAAGTTCTCAGGAAAAGCTGCATTTTCTGGAGAGTGCACAGCCATTTCAATTTCTCTTTGAATCCATTCGAAGGTGAATTTTTTGGTAGCTTCAATAAAAGCGAGGGTTTCAAGCTCCATTTTTTCTCTGGTATCTTCCAACTTTTCCTGTGCGCTATTTAATTCTTCCTGGGAATCGTCAGACACGACAGATTCAATTTCCATCTTGCATTCTTCCAATTCTACCTTCTTTCGCAGGAGTTAATTATGCCGTTCTTGTATCTGTTGCGTTTACTTTAAATATTGTTCGTAGAATATGAGAACTTATATATAAACTCAGATAGGTCTATAGTATATCTGTTAAGGCAAAAGAGAACTCACAAGAATCAGGGTGGATCTAATAAACTCTACTGTTAGATGCGGGAGACCTATCTCTTTTGAGACCTATATCCTTTTTATTTATCCAATTTACGGGTAATACAGGCTATGTCAGAAAAGAGGAAGCATTAAGAAAATGATAGAAGATATACTTTATCTTGGAAACATAATTTTCTTTCTTTTTTTATGGAGGGTAACACTTCAGGTTGTGTTAAATGTTATCCAACTATGCTTGAAGAAAGACGAAAGTCCCACAGGCGACGAATACCACAGATTATATGAAGAAAGTATGGAATGGATGAGGCAAGAAAGACAGAAACCTCGTAGACGATGAATACTACAGATTATCCGAAAAATGTATAGTATATATTCAAAAGTAACAAGGTCAAAAATATCTAAAAAAAGGTTTTCACTCGATTAGTAACTCGAGCTTTAATTGGAAACGCCCGGACCGGGATTCGAACCCGAGTCGGAGCCTCGACAGGGCTCCATGATAGGCCTCTACACTATCCGGACACTTAGCATCTTTCGCTGCTGTTTTTGCCCGCGTAGCGAGCAAAGCTTAAACGCTTTTTTAATATATAAATGTTCCCGTTGAAGTTTTCGATTCTGGTAAATAATTTAGGTCCCGCCTCCCAGACTCGAACCGGGGACATCGCGGTGCCTGCGCAGAAATGTACGGGAAATTTTCCCCGCACGAGCCGAACTACAGCCGCGCACTCTACCACTGAGTTAAGGCGGGACGACGTATGTTGATCCAATATTGCACTGCTTGAGTGCACCATCTCTTATATGGCGATGATATATATGTTTTTCGCTGGATACGGGTTATAGGGGCACTTTTATAAACTTTTAATCTATGCAAGTTCATGCTGTAGCCTCTTTTACTCTTAATTCTGAAGAGCTTTCAGGAGTGTTTCCATAACTCAATAACTTTCTCCCATTTTCTACTCTTCCGAATCCGAAAAATGTGTAACTCTTGCCCTGTCTCTTGCTCTAAAAAGCAACACTTTCTCATTAAGAATAATCGAAGTCAAAAATAGTTACAATATAAATATTATGAAAAGAACCGGAAGGTTCTTTTCGGTAATGTCTGCCTTATTTAGAAAGTGTTCAATTCTCCTTTAATTACCATTTCGGTAATCTTTGTCACATTGGAAAGCCAGTCATCCATGACAACTTCGGCTTCGGCTTTGACCTTCGCAAACGAAGTACCTTCCCTGGGGATAATCTGTGCACTTGCCACGAGTGGCTGGTCAATTGGTTTTCCGATCTGGGAAAGCAGCCTGATATAAATGTCCTGGACTTCCGGCACCTGCTTTACGATATCGCGGGCCATCTGGGTCGAGAGGAGGTTGTAGATTTTGCCGATGTGGTTAATCGGGTTCTTTCCGCTGGTTGCCTCCATACTCATAGGCCTGTTTGGTGTGATCAAGCCATTGCAACGGTTTCCGCGTCCTACCGAGCCGTCATCTCCCATTTCAGCTGAAGTGCCTGTAACTGTGAGGAAAATACAGCTGGTTTTCAGGTTATCTCCGGTGTTGATACAGACCTTTACATCGCGCTCAGTATACTGGGTTGCGAGTTCCTCAACATACGTCTGCATCTCCTGGGTCATGTTTATATAGCTGTCCAGGTCGTCGATGTATCTTCCGATCATGCCGCTGCATATTGTAAGGGTTATATCCTCTCCGTCCCTGAGCCCCATGACCTTCATATCTTCTCCGATTGCAGGCATGCGTGACTTAAGATCTGTGAGCAGTTGCCTTTCGGTATTATATACAAGATTTTCAAGTTCGGAAAACGGAGCATGCCCAACGCCGAATGAGGTATCATTTGCCATCGGAACCCTGTCTCTTTTGAAGACATCCCTGAGGTCTGAAGACCCTGTCCCGAGTTTGCAGTCCATGATAACATCTCTTTCGAGATCCATATTTACAAGGGTATTCTTAAGATATCGTCTGGCAGCTTGAAGGGCCACAGACTCAGTAGCAAGCTCGACTCCTTCAAATTCCTTTGTTGCCCGACCTACCAGTAGAATATATATAGGCTGCAGGATTTCTCCACCCCCGAACCTGGGGCTGGATCTCCCGGCTACGATCTGAGTTTCATCGGTATTATGATGGAGTACGGCTCCACATTTGCCTATGTATTCCCTGCACAGTGCGCGACTTACGGCTTCGGCCAATCCGTCCGATATGCTGTCAGGATGCCCTATCCCTTTGCGTTCTACAAGCTCTATCCGCTGCTTCTCAATTGGGGTTTGGAAGAGCTCTTCCACTTTGATATTTCGGGCCATTTGGATCCTCTTTTTTTAAAATTGATAATAGTTTTATTATTAAATGTCGATGTTATTGGTTTACTATTTTTCGGTCAGTTGTATCATCAGTCTGCTATTCTTAGCACTCTGTTAGGATTAATTCCCATATCCTTATGACAGAAATAATATTATATATATGACTTGAGAGTTATTCTCTATTAAATTAGCAGAATATATAATTTTCCCTGAGTATTATTACTTCCAGTAATAGACCATATGAAAACATATTTTATTACTTTCAATATCAAAACTCACGAATTGCCTCTCGAAATTAGTTCATCATGAGCGGTCTTTTTATCTATTGAGCTACCCTTCTCGAAGAAGAACTCCATGAGACCTTACCGTGAAGTCTATATTATACTAGAGTATTCTGGATAAACGTTTTTACTTGAATGAGCTTACCCGGGAAAATATTTCCTGGTATTATTTATAGAGGACGTATTAGATGATTCGCATTGCAATACCCAATAAAGGGCGCCTTTACGAACCCACAATTTCCATCTTCAAAGATGCAGGGCTCCCGATCAGTGGAGGGGCCGAGAGTAGAAAACTTTTTGCAAAAACTATAGACCCCGACATCCATATTCTCTTTGCCAGGGCCGCTGACATCCCTGAGTACGTACAGGACGGAGCTGCGGACGTCGGTATTACAGGCATGGATCTGATTACGGAAAGGGGTTCAAGGGTTGAAACTCTTCTGGACCTAAAATTCGGAAGGGCTAGCCTTGTTCTGGCTGTCCCGGAGGATTCGGATTTCCAGAAAGCTCAGGATCTTGAAGGCAAAAAGATTGCAACCGAGTTTCCGGAAATTACGAACCAGTACTTCAAAAAGCTTGGAGTTAACGTTGAGGTCATAAAGGTCAGCGGAGCCTGTGAAATGACTCCACATGTGGGAATTGCGGACGCAATCGTGGACATATCAAGCTCCGGAACCACTTTGATAATAAACCACTTAAAACCTATTGACACCGTTTTTTCTTCTACAGTCTACCTGATCGCAAATAAAGAAAGCCTCAAGGCAAAGGACAAAATTCTGGATATAAAAACTGCACTGGAAAGCGTGCTCAATGCAAAGCAACGGCGTTATCTTATGATGAATGTTCCCGAGTCGTCCCTTCAGGCAGTAAAAGAGGTCCTGCCAGGAATGTCAGGCCCAACGGTCATGAAGGTTGAGTCTAGCAAATTATCCGGTGAATCCATCCTTGCAGTTCATGCCGTTGTGGACGCAGACCTGATTTTTACTATTGTAAATAAACTGAAGAGAGTTGGTGCACGGGACGTTCTTGTTGTACCTATAGAAAGAATAATGCCCTGAAAGGGAAAATATCTGGAAAAAGGGCTCAGGTAAGATAAACAGAAGGAGATGTCTCAAAGACGTGTCGGAGATGTGACTTTGGTTTTTGAAGTGATTCCTGCGGTGGATATGAGGGGTGGAAGGTGCGTTCAGCTTGTGCAGGGAGTGCCTGGCAGTGAAATTGTATCCCTTGACGATCCTGTTGAAGTTGCCCTTGACTGGGTAAGAAGAGGAGCAGAGACCCTGCACCTGGTAGATCTGGACGGAGCAATTGAAGGAGAGCGCAAAAACGCCCCTATAATTGAAAAAATAGTCAGTGCATGCCGAGAAAAAGGGGTGCGGATTCAGGTTGGAGGAGGCATTCGGAACTTTGAGGATGCAGCTTCTCTTCTTGAGCTCGGGGTTTCGAGGGTGATTCTCGGAACTGCTGCTCTTCAGAACCCGGACCTTGTGAGAAGGCTCTCCAGTGCTTTTGGAAACGAACGCGTAACCGTTGCCCTGGATGCAAAAAACGGAAAAATCTCGATCAAAGGCTGGACTGAGGAATGCGCACAAACTCCTGTAGAAATGGGCAGGAAGTTTGAAGAACTGGGCGCAGGCAGCCTGCTTTTTACAAATATAGATACTGAAGGCCTTATGCAGGGAGTAAATCCTGTCCCTACAAAAGAACTTATAGAATCTGTCAGCATTCCTGTGATCGCATCCGGGGGAGTAAGTTCTCTGCAAGACCTGCAGGTCCTCAAGGAAACCGGAGCTGCAGGAGTTGTTGTAGGCAGTGCTCTCTATACAGGCAGGTTTACGCTTGAAGCTGCAATTGAAGCAATCCTGCGGGATTAAGTCAATCGCGGCATAATTGAGGCAATCCTGAATGGATGATCAAGAGTCTATTTTTCCTTACAGAGACCTTCAGCATAACCTTATTTCCTCAATTTCCCGGAAAAACAGGAGACAAGAAATCAACAGGGAAGGCAACAGGATGCAAAGTATTTATAAATTTAAAGAGAATGTGATGCTGTATGAGAACAGGCAGATTGTCCCGCAAGACAAAAGAGACCGATATCCAGCTTGAACTGAACCTTGATGGCACAGGAATTGCCGATGTTAATACAGGGATCGGGTTTTTTGACCATATGCTTACTTCTTTTACAAGGCATGCGGAATTTGACCTTAAGGTACGTGCAAATGGTGACCTGTACGTGGACGAGCATCACCTGGTAGAGGACACAGGGATAGTTCTCGGAAAAGTTCTTGCAGATGCGCTCGGAGATATGGCAGGGATTGCCCGCTTTGGGGAAGCCAGAATTCCAATGGACGAAGCCCTTGCCGAAGTTGCTCTGGACATAGGCGGACGAAGCTATCTTGTCCTGAAAGCCGAGTTTGCAGCTCCTCAGGTAGGACAATTCAGTACCCAGCTTGTAAAACACTTCTTCGAAACGCTTGCCTCAAATGCAAAAATTACTATCCATGCGAGCGTCTATGGGGATAACGACCATCACAAGATCGAAGCTCTTTTCAAGGCTTTTGCCTATGCTATGAAACGGGCTGTAAAAATTGAAGGTAAAGAGGTAAAAAGCACTAAAGGACTTCTCTAACGCCCGAATTCCGCTTCGGGAGCACGGGATCCGTTTCGCTCACTTC
>Ga0183099_1000299_pt1 | contig 39428 bp, 30 predicted proteins | sample Biomet1_FD_127788 | JGI IMG/M metagenome (GOLD analysis project Ga0183099, IMG submission 127788) | Microbial communities from bioreactor (seeded with anoxic lake sediment) at LBNL, California, USA - Biofuel metagenome 1 | ecosystem: Engineered > Bioreactor > Anaerobic > Unclassified ... | reverse complement strand
TTGACCGGCATGAATGCCTTTTCCTACTGCTTCTTTGCTGGCTTTGACAACAAGGCTGACTTTGTCATCATTGACTGCTGCCAACACAACTACACCTGCTTCAATCTTATCGCAAGCCATATCTGCTATATTTCTGAGCTCATCCATATCTGCTGCATCCGCTTTGCCGATAATGATATGAACGCCGTTATATTCCTGAACAGCCATCAATAATTTTTGCGCATCCGCTTTTGCTTTTGCTTCATTGAATTCGTTCAACTGTTTTTGCAGTTCCTTGCCTTCTGCCAAAACAGCAGCAATACGACTTGGGACTTCGTCTGTCTGTACTTTTAGCTTAGATGCAGCATCTTGTAGTAAAGCGATTTTCCCGTTAGCATAGTCAATCGCCGCTTTGCCTGTGATTGCTTCGATACGACGCACCCCAGACGCAACGCCAGACTCGCTGACAATCTTGAACATGCCGATTTGTCCGACATTTTTAACATGTGCGCCGCCGCAAAGTTCCATGCTGAAATCAGCAACTGAAACAACGCGCACGACATCGCCATATTTTTCACCAAAAAGCGCCATTGCACCTTTTTCTTTAGCTTCTGCTTGCTTCATTTCGCAAATAGAAACTTCTGTGCCTTTGAGGATTTCTTCATTGACCAGAGCTTCGACAGCATCAAGCTGATCCTCTGTCACTGGTTCAAAATTTGAAAAATCAAAGCGCAAATGCTCAGCCGTTACGGATGAACCAGCCTGATTGACTTGCTCACCTACTACCTTTTTCAATGCAGCTTGCAATAAATGCGTTGCTGTATGGTTACGAGCCGAAGCGAGTTTTTTGACTTGATCCACAGCAATACGAACCGTATCGCCTGCTTTCAACGTACCTTCTGTAACATAACCGATATGATAGATCGTACCATTCGGCAATTTTTTGGCATTTTCGACGGTCATTTTGCCTAGTTCGCCCTCAAACACGCCGGTATCACCAACTTGTCCGCCACCCTCTGCGTAAAACGGAGTAACGTCTAAAACCAAGCCGGCAGCTTCGCCATCATGCAATGCATCTACAAGCTCGCCATCTTTCCAGATACAAGCAATCTTAGCCTGCAATGCTGCTGGATCAACTTTTAGCTTTTCAGTATCAAGTCCGCGTAAATCCGGGATAGCAATGCGCTGATTGTCCTGACGAGCGGCTCTGGCACGTTCACGCTGCGCCTGCATCGCTTTGTCAAAGGCATCTTTATCGAGCGACATGCCATTTTCCTGCAAGATTTCATCGGTCAATTCCCAAGGGAAACCAAACGTATCATAAAGCTGGAAACCTGATTCACCCGGCAAAAGAGTTTTTCCTGCAGCTTTAAGTTCTTCAATATGACCATTTAAAAGTTCCATGCCCTGTGTCAAGGTCGTATGGAAACGATCTTCTTCCAGACTGATGACTTTTTTAATATAGTCTTGTTTGGCGACAAGTTCTTCAAATACGCCATCATAGATTTTGATTACTGCATCGACAGCTCCGGTAAGGAACTTTGTATCAATTCCCAGCATGCGTCCGTGACGAATTGCTCGGCGCAAGATGCGACGCAGAACATAACCGCGGCCTTCATTCGATGGCAAGATGCCATCCATGATCATGACGGTCATGCTGCGCGCATGGTCAGCGATGACTTTGAGTGAAACATCTTTGATTTCATCTTCCCCATAGGTTACGCCTGAAATCTTGCTGGCATATTCAATGATTGGATACAACAAATCGGTTTCAAAGTTAGTCTTTTTATTCTGCAATACGGATGCAAGTCGTTCAAGGCCCGCTCCCGTATCAATGTTCTTATTGGCTAGTGGTAAATACTGTCCATCTTCGGTGCGGTCATATTGCGTAAACACTAAATTCCAAATTTCAAGGAACCGGTCACAATCACAGCCAACAGCACAATCCGGGCTGCCACAGCCGCGTTCTTCACCAAGATCGACATAAATTTCTGAATCCGGGCCGCAAGGTCCTGGTCCGATTTCCCAAAAATTATCTTCCAATTTGACTACATGCGTTGGATCGACGCCAACTTCTTCCGTCCAGATCTTATAAGCCTCTTCATCTTTTGGATAAATCGTAACCCATAATTTTTCTTCCGGAATCTCAAGTACTTTCGTCAAAAATTCCCAAGCCCAGGCAATTGCATCTTGTTTGAAATAATCACCAAAGGAGAAATTTCCCAGCATTTCAAAATAGGTCTGATGACGTGCTGTCCGCCCTACGTTTTCAATATCCCCCGTACGCACACAACGTTGACTTGTCGTAATACGCGTGCGAGGCGGCTTCATCTTGCCTGTAAAAAAAGGTTTAAACGGCGCCATTCCAGCACCAATCATCAATAAAGTCGGATCCTCATCCGGAATCAAAGACGCACTTGGCAATCTTAAATGTCCTTTGTCGACAAAGAACTGTAAATATTTATTACGCAGTTCATTACCACTTATAAACTTCAAACTAATCGACCTCCACAAAAATAGAGACTTTTCTAAAATAAAATATCCATACAATTATATAAAATTACATCACTAAAGTCAATTTATCGCAGAGGCTTTATAATGATGCCACCGCCAACGACTTTATCGCCATCATAGAACACTACGGATTGCCCTGGTGTCACAGCTCGCTGTGCTTCGGTAAAAATAACTTTGACCGTCCCATCTTCTTGCGGCGAAACGATGGCTTTACCCTCTTTATTTCCATAACGGATCTTAGCAGTCACCTCAATAGGTGTAGACAATCCATCTATCGTAATCCAGTTAAGGTCACCGGCAATCAGCCCATCTGAGAAAACATCTTTGTTTTCTCCTACGATGACAAGGTTCTTCTTTAAATCAAGATCAACGACATATAATGGCGTCTTTGCCGCAATGCCAAGCCCACGGCGCTGACCGATCGTATAAAGAGGCACGCCTTGATGTTTCCCTAATCGGTTGCCTTGCACATCTACGATATCGCCTGGCTTCAATGCTTTTGGCACCTTATCTTCAAGATATGCCTTGTAATCATCGTTTGGCACAAAGCAAATTTCCTGGCTGTCCGGCTTATGAGCAACCGGCAAATTGAATTCTTCCGCCAGGCGTCTGGTTTCTACCTTCGTGTATTTTCCCAGCGGCATCATAAAATGCTGCAAGGATTTTTGATTCAGATGATAAAGTGCATACGATTGATCTTTGAGCACATCAATGCCCTTTTTCAATACATAGCGGCCGCTTTCTTCATCTCTTTCGATTTTTGCATAATGGCCGGTTGCCACATATTCCGCCCCGATTTCACGGCAGCGCTGCAAAAGCCCTTCGAATTTAACATAGCGATTGCAGGCAATACAAGGGTTTGGCGTGCGCCCATTTGCATATTCCGCCAAAAAATAATCGATTACAGTCGTTTGGAACATATCCCGAAAATTCATCACGTAATGAGGAATCCCCAGGATTTCAGCAACACGACGAGCATCATCGACCGCAGACAAAGAACAGCATCCCCGGTCATCTTCCGGGTTGAAATCCCGGCTGTCATCGCTAAGGCGCATCGTAGCGCCAACTACGTCATAACCTTCACGCACAAGAAGGGCAGCAGTCAAAGAACTGTCTACCCCTCCGCTCATAGCTACGACCACTTTAGGTTTCGCACTCATTTTATTCATCCTTACTTTTATCGCCTAAACATGCAGGCTGTTTTCTCATTTGGTTCTTGCCGACATTTCAATCGGCATTGCGTTATTTTTTATCTTTACATAAATCTAACAGAGTAATCGAATCTAATACTCCACTAATGCTGTCGCAGACCTTAGCCCAAACATCACGCGTTACACAAAGCCCGGCTCTATCGCAGAACTGGTCTTTGTCCCCAGCCTCCGTCAACAAGCAATCAACAATGGCAATCGGGCCTTCCATCGCCGTGATGATTGCGCCGATCGTAATCGTCTCTGGTTCACGAGCCAGCATATATCCTCCTTGCGCTCCACGTACGCTCTTGACCAATCCTGTATTGCGCAAAGTGCAGATGAGTTGTTCGAGATAATGCTCTGATATGCCCTGCTTTAAGGCAATGCTTTTAAGTGATAATGGCCCTTCACCATAATGCAGTGCCAACTCATACATTGCCGTCACACCATATCTTCCCTTAGTTGATATCTTCACCTAAATCCACTCCGCTCTTCCTCTACCTTGCCTACGGCCATCAATTTCATTGAGGAAATGCCTTATATGACACTATCTATTCCCGTTTTGAAACCATTTGTTATTTCCGACTAAAACAATGAGGATTTTGAATATAATATAGCAAATCTCTTCAGCTTTGTCAAAAATTATTTATCGAATTTCCCGCACTGCTGCATATAATCTTTCATTTTTTCTTCCTGTCCGTTATCGGAGGGAATATAGTATTTACAGCCTGTCAATTCCTGCGGCAAATAGTTCTGAGAAACAAAATGTCCTGGATAATCATGTGGATATTTGTACTGTATTCCATGCCCAAGCTTAGCCGCCCCTTTATAATGTGCATCGCGTAAGTGTAATGGAACCATGCCGCAATTACGACCTTTGACATCGGCAATCGCCCTATCCACAGCGATGTACGCCGCATTGCTTTTCGGTGCACAAGCAATATAAGTGACAGCCTGCGCCAAAGGGATCCTAGCCTCAGGCATTCCCAAAAACTGAACAGCCTGAACGGTCGCCATCGCCAGCACAAGCGCCTGCGGATCGGCATTGCCCACATCTTCCGCCGCACAAATCGCTATGCGTCTAGCAATAAAGTTAGTATCCTCACCCGCAACTAACATTTTTGCCAAATAATGAAGTGCGGCATCCGGATCGCTGCCGCGCATGCTCTTGATAAAAGCAGATACGGTATCATAGTGGTTATCGCCTTTTTTATCGTAGCGCTGCAAGCGTTCGCCGATCACTTCCTGCAAAACACCTTCATCCAATGTTCCCGTCTCATTATGTACAAGAGCTGCGGCCTGTTCGAGGATATTCAGTGCCATACGAGCGTCTCCGCCCGCGAGTTGTGCGATTGCAGCAAAAGATTCTTGACTGCAATTTATGTTTTGCTGTCCAAGCCCACGGTCCTTATCCGCAATCGCTTGCTGCAAAATAGCGATGATTTGGTTTTCGCTAAGCAGGGCCAACCGCACAATCCGCACTCTCGACAAAAGTGCATGATTCACTTCAAAATATGGGTTTTCCGTGGTCGCACCAATCAAGACCAGCCGTCCATCTTCTACATAAGGCAATAACACATCCTGCTGGCCTTTATTAAAACGATGTATTTCATCAATAAAAACAATCGTACGCTTTTGATAATATTTACGCTGCTCAGCTGCCACTTCGACAATTTTTCGGATATCCCCGATTCCTGCCGAAACAGCGTTGAGCTTACAAAAATCACTATTTGTAACATTGGCGATCATTTGAGCTAACGTCGTTTTCCCCGTGCCTGGCGGTCCAAATAAAATCATTGATGGAATCTGGTCCTTTTCTATCATCTGCCTCAAATAACGCCCCTTACCTACAGCGGCATCCTGCCCAATGAATTCATCGAAGTTTCGCGGACGCATGCGCATCGCCAGCGGTTCATAAAAAGCACTATCGGCAACAGTTTCCGCCTCTGCTGCGCTTGAAAACAAATCCATATCGTCCATTGCTCACACTCCAGTCGATCCCATGCCGCCTTGGCGTTCTTGGCCTTTCCCAGCAGCGTCGCCATCAATTGTCAGGTATTTGTAGAAAATTCCTTGCGCCAGACGCATGCCCTTTTCCACTTCAACTGCCGCATTGCCATGATTGATGATTGCCAGCATGATATGGCCTTCATTTTCTGGATTATCATAATAATCAGCATCGATGATGCCTTGACCATTGATCAATGCCAGACCTTGTTTTATCGAAAGACCTGAGCGGATATGAACCCCCAGATACTCGTCATTTTGCATATATGCTTTGATGCCAGTCGCCACAACAGTGATTTTTTGCGGCGGCAAAGTGATTGTTTCTGCGGCCTCAATGTCATACCCTGCACTAGAACCTGTTTTGCGAATTGGCAATGCAATGCCTTTTCCTTCATACGCTTTAACTATTTCAAAACCACGCTTTCGCATATTTACCTCCAATTAGAACTTTTGTTCTTTATAAGCAGTCAAAAAAGGGCAAAGCAACGCTTGCTGCTTTGCCCTCTAAAATCAAATATCAGCCCTATTACTATTCCTTGACGGCTTCTTTTTTCTCGGCTTCATAGCCTCCAGCAAGCGGTCGAACTGGCATGATCGTCGAAATCGCATGTTTATAGACCATCTGTTGCTTTCCACTGTTGTCAAGAATCACGGTGAAATTATCAAAACCTTTCACATAGCCCTTGATCTGAAAACCATTTACCAAATGTATCACAACAGATATATTTTCTTTACGCACCTGATTCAAAAAACTGTCTTGCAAATTAATAATTTTTGTTGGCATAAAAAAAGCCCCCTTACAGCCCTCATTTTCGGTTCCTAATGGAACTACTTCTACTTTATTGCAAAATTTCCTGCTACATCTTTGTAAACAGTTTGTAATAATTCTTCTTCTGTCACCTGTCCGACATCGTACCAATGGATATAAGGCATCTTTCTATACCAAGTCAGTTGTCGCTTGGCAAAATGCCGGGTCGATTTTTTGATAAGCTCTTTGCTCTCTGACAAAGATAAATCTCCCGCAAGATATGCAGCGACCTCTTTGTAACCGATTCCCTGCATTGACTGGCTGTTTTTATCTATACCAGTCTTTAACAGAGACTCCACCTCGTCGACCAAGCCGGCTTCAAACATCTTTTCCACCCGCGCATTGATTCTTTCATACAATTGCGCTCGGTCACGATTCAATCCAATCGCATAGACATCATATGCCAAATCATCAACAGTCGTCTGTTTTTCTTGAGATATCCGCTCTCCGCCAACATGATACACCTCAAGGGCCCGGATGACACGGCGAAAATCATTGATGTGCAATCTCCCTGCCGCTATTGGGTCGATTTTCTCCAGCAAAGCATGTACGTGCTGCTTCCCTTTTTCCTCAGCAAGTAACTCAAGGGACTGGCGATATGCCTCATCACCGGGAGTCTTATTGAAGCAATAGTCCTCAACTAGCGATTTGATATACAGTCCTGTCCCGCCAGCCAAAATAGGGATTTTATTCTCTTCGTTGATTTTATGGATGCATTCTGCCGCCAAAGATTTAAATTGCGTAACGCTAAAATCCGCCCCTAGAGGCAAGATATCGATCATATGGTGTTTTATTCCCGCCATCTCGTTCGCGTCGGGTTTAGCCGTACCAATATCCATACCTTTATAAACAAGCATCGAATCGCCAGAGATGATTTGTGTCTGAAGCTTTTGCGCCAGCTGTATGCTCAGCGCTGTTTTACCAACGGCCGTCGGGCCTAAGATTACAATCAGTTTTTCTTTCACTTAAGCTCCAACTCGCCTCCCGGGCTCACAATATGCACTTGTGCCCGCGACATCTTTTCTGTCAAATCCTTATAAGATTCCACATCCTGAGCGATCACCGGCCAGGTATTATAATGCATTGGAATGACATTGCGGGCATTTAGCCACTGAGCCGCCAAGGCTGCATCTTCAATACCCATCGTATAGTTATCGCCAATCGGCAAGATTGCATAATCGATGCGTTCCTTGCGACCAATGAGCTGCATATCGCCAAATAGCGCCGTGTCTCCAGCAAAATAAATGTTGATATCGTCATAATGAAGAACAAATCCACAAGCCTGTCCGCCAGCAACTCCGGCACTATGAAGTGCCAGTGTCATGCGAACCTTGGCAAACGGAAATATATGCGATCCGCCAAGATTCATTCCATGAACCTCAGCTTCTGGGCAAAGCCTGCCCACTTCCGGTGTCGTTATGATCGTAGCTCCTGTTTTCTTAGCAATCAATGCCGCATCGCCTAAGTGATCTGCATGGCCGTGCGTAACCAATATATATTGGCAATCGATAGTTTCCCAAGAAACCTCAGTCATAGGATTCTCCGAAAAAAACGGATCGAGCAAGACTTTTGTCGTTCCATCATCGAGCAAAAAGCAGGCGTGTCCGTAATATGTTAATTTAATCATAATATATCCCCTCTCAAAATTGCAGTTTAAATAAATATACTATATCATTAGTTACACATTTTTTTCAAATATCCTGCAAGATCAAATCGTCTCCTTGCTATTAGACGCAAAGAAAATTGCAAAAATCCAGTCAACGTAGTATGCTAAATCATGCAACTCATATCATGAGCAAGGGGATACTACCATGAGCAAGGGGATACTACCATGAGCTATTTTTTAACACTGCCACAGCTTCAGGCAGAACTCAAACATACACAGGCAAAAAATGAAATTTTGCTCGTTGCCGGTGGAAAAGCGCCTGATCCTGACTGGCTGACGACAATGTCTAAAAACCGCGAAATTTGGTGTGCCGACAGAGGCATAGATGCCTGTTTTCACAATAAAATCAAAGCACATCACCTAGTCGGCGACGGAGACAGTGCTACCCAAGATGGATGGAACTGGGCCATTGAACAAGGAATTCCCATTGAGCGCTTCTCGACAAAAAAAGATTTGACCGATACGCAGCTCGCATTAAAAAAAATAAGTGAGAGCCATCCCGGCGCCTTCGTCATTTTAAGCGGCGTCTGGGGCGGAAGATTCGACCATGCCTTCAGCAATATTTTTTCTTTAGCCGGAGCAACCGACCTTGGCTTGAGTTCTTGCGCTGCCGATGAAAAAGAAGTGATGTTCATCTTAAATGGACCAGAGGAACTCCATTTAACACTCCAGGATCGCCCTCATGCAATATCACTTCTGCCCTTGTCAAAAAATTGCCAGCCTGTCTCTATCCGAGGTGTTTACTGGGAACTCGACCATGTCTGCCTTGAGCAGCACATGCCCTATGCCATCAGCAATGAGCTCGTTGACGAAAACAATAAAATTCAAGTATCCGTAGAAAACGGCTGCTTAGGCGTATACCTACAATGGGAATAATATTCTTTATTTCCCGCAATAATTTTTACATACCTCAAAGGAGTGTTGACCATGATTGAACCATTGACGCAAAACCTCGCCGAAGTCCTCGCCCATCCACTGAGCCTTTTTGCCTTGATCGCCCTGGCTCTTTTAACCGTAGGCTTTATTTACAGCAAAAAGATTGTCTTTAGCCCGCAGCTCATTGTCCAGACAGCTCTGATGCTTGCTCTTACGATTATTTTACACCAACTGCGCCTTTATCATATGCCGCAAGGAGGAAGCATAACCTTTGGCGCAATGCTTCCTCTGCTCTTGCTCTCTTTCCGCTATGGTCCAGGTATTGGCTTTCTGGCCGGATTTCTCTATGGCATGATCAATCTCTTGCAAGACCCGTTTATCGTCCACCCCTTGCAGGTTCTGTTCGATTATCCTTTGCCTTATATGGCTCTTGGTCTTGCTGGTTATTTCAAAGATCGCTTTTTGCTCGGTGCAATCTTGGCAGTGGCCGGCCGGTTCCTCTGCCACTTCATCTCCGGCGCCATTTTCTTCGGCTCCTATGCACCGGAAGGAACGTCTCCTTATGTATACTCCTTCCTTTTCAACGCAACCTACCTGGTCCCTGAACTTATTATTTGTCTTATCTTGCTAAAAATCTTACCGATAAAAAAATTACTTGAACATATGCATGATGGCAGAGCTGTTTAGTCCATCGACAAATAAAAAGAAGGTCCCGTTTTAGCGGAACCTTCTTTTTATTTTGCAGCGTTTACCCTACTGTTTCATCTCAAAGATATCTTTAAACTATATTATTTGCCACTGCATAACTTTGCCGTTCCGCTCTAAGTTCCTCGATTGTCAGGTTTCTTAAAAACGAAATATGCTCTTCATCATTTTGGTAAACAAAACCGACATGGGTGACAAAGGGTTCTATCGTTGCTATTTTCAAAAGCGGAGTTACCACGAGCAGCTGCAAGTCGAGTTTTTTAAAGAGTTCCAGTCCAAAACGAGCGGAGTCATCCGAGCTCTTTAAAAAAGCTTCATCGATGACAACGAAACGAAAAGATTCAATCCGCTTATTTTTTGCTTCTAATCCAAAATTATAGACAAGGCTCGCCGCCAAGATCGTGTAGGCGAGCTTTTCCTTTTGTCCACCGGATTTGCCGCCCGAATCGGTATAGTGTTCATACTCTTCGCCACTGCCGCGCCAGCGTTCTGAAGCGGCAAATTCATACCAATTGCGCACATCGATGACTTTCTTCATCCACTGCTCATCAAGTTCCGCCAGCCCAGGTCTTCCTTGGAAGCGTTCTACGATTTCCTTGACTAGTTTAAATTTCCCCTCGCTGTACTGATCATCATCTGATCCACTGAGAACACTATCCGTACAGGCTTTAAGCTGCAACCGAAAATCTTTTATTTCCCGGTTTACCGTTTCTGTGTATTCAATCGCGATATAACGACCTTCGTTATAATCAATCGAACTTAGCGACTGATTGATCATATCGATCCGGTCACGTATTTCATCACAGGCAATGGCTAATTTCCCTTGAAAAAGAGCGATTTGATTGATTGTATTTTCTCGCAAAAGTTCCCGGAATTTCGCCTCGAACTTAGGGAGTCCATCGATTTCCAGTTTATGCAAAATTGCTTTATATTCCGGCAAAGCCTCTGGGCTTGTATCTAGAGAATTCGTTTCTTGTGGATATTTTTGTATATACCCAAGCATCTGTTTTGTCAGTTCATCCCTTTTATCCGTAAGCTTATCTTGATTTGCATCAACTTCTTTTGCCAACCAAAGACCATATTGATTCTCTTGTTCTGGCAATTTCTCTTTTTCCGGTCGGGTTTGCCCTAAGGCCTGCTGCCAATTTTCTTCCAGACGAGGATACACCTTATCACAAAAATCTTTTTCCAGTTGATCCATTATAGCTGTATTCGATTGCAGCCTTTCGTTGTTTTGCTTTAAAAACATTTCGGCTCGGACAAGTTTTGCCCTTACATCATTTAGACTTTCTTCGCTTCGTGCTTTTCCCACATACAACTCTCGTTCCTTTTGTTTTAAAAGCCGCAATGCATCATTTTCTTTTTCTAGTTCTAAAAGCATTTTTCGTTTTTTATCAAGCTCACTGCGAAGACCGATAACATCAATCGACATGAAGTCTTTTGTATCACGCAGGACTTCGATTGCCGAAATCCGCCGACTGTTTTCGTCTTGCCTGGCCTTAACTTCTCTACTCAACTTTTTCCAGCGCTTGATTTCAAGGTTTGCATTTTCTACCTCAACTTCAAGTGCCTGTATTTTTTTATGGTTGGAAAATCCCAAAACATACTGCCTGCGATCGTCGATTTTATGCCGATCATCTTTTTCATGCCGCCGACCATTCACTTTGACCTGCCCAGCTTTGGTCATTGCATAGGCTTCGCTGCGAAACTGTGCCATTGTCTCGCAGCATATATGACGAAAACGCTGATACAATTCTTTTTGAAGCCAATTTGAAAAAGAGCTATCCTGGCGCAAATTGATTTTCTGACAAGCACTGTCTTCTGGAACATCACCAATAGCAAAACTTGCTTCATCATCATTGACACGATAATACACCAAACGAAGCCGCAGTGATTTGTGTTCCATCCAGTCGGCAACCTCTGCATAATGCGCCTGCGGAATGAGTAAAGAAATCCCCAAACCGCGAAGCAAGCGTTCAACCGCACCTTCCCACGCAGCCTCTTCCGCTTTGACCTCCATGAGCTCACCAGCAAAAGGCATTTCCGTCTCAGCCAAATCCAAATCTCGGCAAAGTTCATCGCGTATTTCTACATATTCGCGCGGAATGCTTGACTTTCTAAGACGCAAAGATGAAAGTTCTGCCGCCGTCCGTTCGAGTTCCTTTTCCAGTTCCTTGCGATTCATATCATAATCCGACAATTCTTCAGCCAAACTTTCCTTCAAACCGAGTTCTATCGCTGTCTTCTCATCGAGCTGTTTGCTGTTTGCCGCAAAAGCGTTTTGCGTTTGTGGAACTTCCAATGAAAGCACCTTCGCCTGTTTTTCATACTGCTGAAAATTGCCCTGAATAAGTTTAAATCGATCTTCGTCTTGTTTTATTTCCTGTTGCAGAGACTCAAGGCGCTGCCCGCCATTTTGCAAGATTTTCCCCTCAATCGACTTTAGCTCTCGAACAAATACCTGCAGTTCCTCTTGCAGTTGAGCAATCTTATTTGTTGCCTGTTTTGCATCTTCTTTCAAGACATCGTTTTCAATCGTTAAGAATTTTGTCGACAGAAAAGCAAAAAAAGACCGCAAAGTTTTTTGCATGGCTTGCAATTGAAGATTTCGTTCATAAATACTAAAATACGAATCCCCCACGATAGCAAGCGGCTGAAGTAAAGCAAGCTGTGCCTTCGCTTTAACAACTGCATCATGGGCCTTATCCAAATCATAAAAATGCAGCAACAGGCTTTTTACTTCATTTTCCGTATTCGGTATTTCCAGCATGTTTTGTCGAACGAAACCAGTAAGTGCATCGACTTTTTTCATCGAAATCGTCTGCTGAAACAAATCCATGGCCTGTTCTTGGCGTATGCCAAATTTCCGTCGAAAATCACGAGCATACTGCGGATAATCTTCATAGATTTTTATATAAGCGTCACGATCGAGTCTTTTTTTGAGATTTTTGATATCTGTTCCAAAATTACTGAAATGATCGGCAATGCTAAGCGTCTTATCCGCCAGCACAAAAAACTTAGCCGGAGTAGTACTCGCTGCATCACGAAACCAAAAAACCTGCGCTAAACTCACGGTAACGCCTAGATTCTTGTCCGAAAACACCGCCAAAAGCACTGAATACTGATTGATGTCACGCAGAGCTTCTGGTTTACCGCCGCCTTCTTCCGTTCTCTTTTGCGCAAAATATCCCCGGACATACGAATTGAGGCTTCGCTCTTTCGCACTCGCATCTGCCGCCTTATTATAAGTCGCCTTTCTCGGAGGAACGAGTAACGTAATCAAGGCATCGACCAAAGTCGATTTCCCCGAACCGACATCCCCGGTCAAAAGCGATGTATCCCCATTTAACTCAAGTGACCAAACTTTTTGATTGAAGGTTCCCCAATTATAGACTTCCAACCGTTGCAATCGAAAGCCCAATTTATCCAGCCCATTTTTTTGTTCAAAATCAAACAAGTCCATCCATACCATCTCCTTCCTCTAGTTTTTCCTCTTGCGAACCGTATTCTATATAATCTTGCAAGCGTTCATCAAACTGCTGGAGCCAGCGCGCATTGACAAAGCTTCGAAGGACACTTTCCACTTCGTATGTATCCGTTTTATTTTTTAACTTTCGTAAAAAGCCCATAGTTTCAACGGTATTGATATAGCTATCGATTTTTTGGATAAATTTTATTTCATTTGTAGTCGCTTGAAAAAAAACTTTCATTTTATCTACAATTTCATCTCTTGTCAGTAAAAAACGGCTATCGCCATTTGCCGCATCGTATTCACCCATGTTTTTGCGAAGCAATACCAATAACATGCTGACCGGATAACTCAAGGGGTGGCGTGGAACAAGGCGCGGAATCGCTTCATCTTCCACCTGGCGAAGATATGCATATTCTTCAACTTCATCCACAATCAAAATCAGCCCGAGCTTCGTCAAGTAATCGGCCAACTGGGCTTGATATTTTAACATAATTGCATAAAGGTCTGCCTGACGTGTTTTACCGATGATGCCCCGCATCAATGCCACTGCAGCGCGCGTAAACTCTTTATTCTGATCTTCCATCTACATTCACCTCATTTTTTCGACAAAAACATATGGTATTGACTTTAGCTGCCAGTCGATGCCCATCAGAGGCTGACAACAATACTTCTTCCCAATCTTTTTCATCGAAACATTCCTGGTTTTCCCGGCTCGCAATAACCATATACGCCATGAGCTCAGTAAGGCCTTGTTGCAACGGATATGCGGTGATGACTTCACCTAATGTCACCGGGGATTTTTGTTGCAGCAACCTATCAATATTTTTTTGCAGCACAGCTTTGTCTACATAAACCTGACTAAAGAGCGCCTCCACAGGGACTTTTTCCTTCCCGGCTTCCAGTACAGTATTTTTCAATTGAGATTTTTGCGGCGGCACAAAAAGCGGTCGATCAAAGGGAAGTTCCACAGTCGGCTTTAAGGCATCGATTTCCATAAAAATCGTATCTTTCGGTTGGCTTTCGCGCAGATCGATTGCCCTGCTCTCAATTTTTTGAATCAATGAAAAAATCCGTCGTTCTTCCTCCAAATAATTTTCGTCAACATATCGCCGTAGTTGTTTGGATAAGGAAGCAATTGTCGTTTGCACTTCTGAAGCTCCGACAAACCACTGCCGATAAATCTTTAGAAAATCCCGCTCTTGTTTTATATCTTGTACCTCGGCAAGCTTCATTACCGATTGCAAAGTCGCACGAAAATCCTCTTGCTGCTGCGAAAACATCAAAAATCGCCAAAACGCCGCAAAACTCCGTCCTTGCTCTGAATCGACAATGCTGTCTTGCTGCAAAAAGATTTGTTCGAGCAATTCCCCTTTTCCTTGTTTCCAGGTGACTATTTTGTCGAGCATATTCCGCTCAAGCTGGCGAAAGTTTTCTTCAACCTCGCGAAAGTCGGCTAATATGCCTTGCGCAGTCGACATCGCATGCAAGAACCGTTCCTTAACCTGCACTTCGTCGAGCACTTCGACCTGCCCCGCTTCGGCTGCCAAAATTTGTTTATTTAGTTTTTCCCGTTGTTCTCTGAGGAGCAGCAAGCGTTTTTTAGGATCATCATCCGTATCCCTTGCCAGTTCATGCAGCAGATCAAAAACCGTTCTAAGCCTCGATTCTGTACCAACAAACGCCGACTTTTTCAAGCCGTACAGCCAGTCAACGGCTCGCTGCGCCGCTGAAGTCAAATCATAATGAACCTCATCTTCTATATAAAAACGGCGGAGCCAAGCATGTTGCGGATCCGACCAAGTCTCTAAATATTCTCTTGGCGGTCTTACTAGACGTTGATCTTCCGGAAGCCCCCTGTTCACGTCATACAAAAAATCACTCAGATGATTTATTACCTGTTCTTCCCGTATTGCCCGCTGATTTACAGCAATGAATTCCTGATAAAAAAAGGCGGCGATAAAGCCTGCCTGCGAAGCAGCCAGAAGCCGCCATGCGGCATTTTTACTTCGCAGTTCACTCAGATATGTATACCTCATATGCTCCGCTATTTTTGCCACGGACAAGCCCCCCTGCTTGATTGTTTATTTGATATCAATGATTCCATAATGAATTTTACTATATTTTCCACCACTACAGCGGTTGCAGCCGAGCCGTTCAAATTCCTGACTGTAACTCGCTTCTTTGATGACGATTCTGGACCTTGCCACTCGCCTGGCCTCGTCAATTGATGCTTGAGAAACCGGCCGATGATCGGCAAGATCGCGAAGCGGCTTGATCGCTGCACTTCCCTGCATCGCATGGCGAAACATCGGATCGAAATATACGACGTCCACCGACTTATCTGGCTGCCGGCAAAGATACGCAAAAGATTCCTCGTTGCAGACTTCAATTCTTCGCATAGCCGCTTCAATGCCGATTGGAGCGGCCGCTTTGCACTCCTTTAAGCCATGGCGGATGATGAACGCAATCAACGGACTGACCTCGACGCCACGCACTTGTCCGCTTTCTCCGGCAACAAAACTTGCAACAATAGCATCTGCCGCAAAGCCAAGCGTACAGTCAAGCACAGACATCCCCTCTTTAAGCCCCATAGCTTCAATCATATGGTCTTCTGTGCCTCGACGCAGATTCTTGATGCGAAGATGCGCCATGCTCGGATGGAAGAATAAGCTGCCCTCAGCTTTATCGAGCAAATACTCCTTATTTTTTACGACGACCACTTTATCCGTTTCATATTCTTGGTGCAGATGTTCCAAAGAATACTCGCCGCGCGCCACAAACAGACCGCCCAGTTCCCTTGCGGCCTGCTGTGCTTTTGCTATAACATCGCGGTTTACCTTTCGTCCGGTCGTCACAATGATTTGTTCTTCTGTCATGTCCGTTTAAACATCTTTGCCAGTTCTGGGCTGCTGAACTTTATGATGGTCGGGCGCCCATGTGGACAAGTATAGGGAAGAGTTGTCTGCGTCAACTCATCTAAAATAATCTGCATTTGGCGAAGATTCAAAACATCACCAGCTTTTATCGCAGCCCGGCAAGCCGTTGTTGCCAGACAAGCATGGCGAATTTCACTGGCCGTCAAATCATGCATATTTTGCAAAGATTCCAGTATTTCACGCATGATCCCCTCAGCCTCACCGACGGGAATATCTGCTGGCACTTCTCGAAGCCTTAATTGATCCGGACCGCTCGGTTCAGCATCAAAACCAAGGCTCTTAAAAAGGTCTTGATGACTTAAGATCAGTTCGCATTCTTTTTCGGAAAAATCCAAGAGCAAATGCACCAATAACTGCTGCGAAGGAATTGATTCCGTCATTTTGGCAAAGCGGTCATATAAAATGCGCTCATGCGCTGCATGCTGATCGACAATATAAAGACCTTTTGCATCCTGCGCGACAATGTAGCAGTTGTCGACCTGCCCCATCGGCATCAGTATGCCCTCATAAACAACTCTTGGCGGCGTTTGCGAAAGATTTTCACAGACCGGAGGATTTTCCTGTATAGGCAAATCCACAGCAGCTTGTGTGTGATCTGGTTTCAAGATAGACTGCGCCTCAGCAAAACTCACCCGGTCTTCTTTGACGGCAAACGAATCCCTGGGGAGCGCTTGCGTCGCTGAAAAACGGCCGGGATATTCCGGCACACCTGCATTTTCTTTTCCGCCCGAAAAAGGCGGTGAAAAATCCGGTGCTGGCGCAAATGGCATCTCCATCATCGTATAATGCCGCTCAATATTTTGCACGGGTGCCGCCACAGAATCCAGTTGCTGCCCCGAAGGGCGGATCGCATCAATGACTGCTTTATAGGCCGCTTTAAAAAGCCTGCCTTCATCGGCAAACTTCATTTCGCTTTTTTGTGGATGGACATTCACATCGATGCTGTTTTGCGGCAATTTTATATCGAGCACAGCCAGTGGATAACCGGATTTTGGCAGCAAAGAATGATAGGCATTGTCAATGGCCCTGGCAATCGCTCGATTGCTGATGATGCGCCCGTTTACGATAAAGGTCTGCCACGTGCGACTGCTTCGAATCATCGAAGGCTTCGTCAAAAAACCAGTGATTGCAATATCCGTATCCGAAAACTCGACGCCAAGCAGCTCATCGCTTACCTTGGCCCCGTAAATGCTTTGCAAAGCATCATATACCGAACCATTTCCCGGCACTGACAAAACCAATTTATTATTGTTGATGAATTTAAAGGCAATATTGGGATTTGCCAAGGCTAATTTGACCACAAAATCATTGATTTTTGACCCCTCTGTCGCCGTCGTCTTCAAAAACTTTTTTCGTGCCGGCGTATTGAAAAAGAGATCCTCGACCTTGATGGTCGTCCCGAGATTGCAGCCAGCTTCCCTACTGTCTGTAATTTTGCCGCCGCGAATGTCAATCAGCGTGCCAAACTCACTATCAGCCTGCCTGGTCATCAAGGAAAAACGAGAAACTGCGGCGATTGTCGGCAGTGCTTCCCCGCGAAAACCCATCGTCGCAATCGTATTTAAGTCGGTTACTTCTTTGATTTTGCTCGTTGCATGCCGAAGAATCGCTAACTCGGCATCTTCACGATTCATGCCATGTCCATTATCCGTAACACGCATGAAGCTGGTTCCTCCAGCCATAATTTCGATTTCAATCTTCGTCGCACCGGCATCAATCGAGTTCTCAATCAGTTCTTTTATAACAGAAGCAGGGCGTTCGACAACTTCGCCTGCTGCAATCTTATTGATGGTCCCATCATCCAACACATGAATCGTACTCATGCTTTACCCGCCTCCCCTTTCGCCTGTTTTTGCAATTTATAAAGCGCATTCATTGCCTCCAGTGGCGTCATCGTCATGATATCTAAAGATATCAATTCATCGCTAAGCGAAGACGAAAATAATGAAGCCATCGGATCCACCGACGCTTTTCGTATCGGTTCTTCTTTCACCATAACCGATTTAGGGCTAACCCCACTCTTTGGTTCTTGCTCCAGTTCTTCTAAAATCCGCTGCGCCCGCTCCGTCACAGCCTTAGGCAAGCCGGCTAATTTAGCTACATGGATCCCATAGGATTTATCCGCACTGCCAGCGACGATTCGGCGCAAGAATACCACCTGGCTGCCCCGCTCTTTGACGGCAACACAATAGTTTTTGATGTGCTCATCTTCAAGGTCTGTCAGTTCATGATAATGCGTGGCAAAAAGCGTTTTCGCCCCCACTTTGTCACGGATGTATTCAATGACAGAACGCGCTATGCTCATACCGTCAAAAGTACTCGTTCCTCGTCCAACTTCATCGAGAATGACCAAACTGTTCTTGGTCGCGTATTTTAAGATCTGTGCGACCTCATTCATCTCAACCATGAACGTACTTTGCCCACTGACTAGATCGTCACTGGCGCCGATTCTTGTAAAAATACGATCAACCGGCGATATACTGGCCTCACGAGCCGGTAAAAAGCTTCCCACCTGCGCCAAAAGCGTCAACAATGCCGTCTGCCGCATATAAGTCGACTTCCCCGCCATATTAGGCCCCGTGATTATCATGATTTCGCTATCGCGGTGGTTAAGGGCAGTATCGTTTGGCACAAAAAGATCCCGCGATAAAATCCGCTCTACCAATGGATGCCGGCCATCTTTTATCGTTATCTCGCCATTATGCGTGATATTAGGGCGTGTATAATTATATTGGCTGGCGGCTTCTGCCAAGCTCACCAGGGTATCAACGACAGCAATCTTATGTGCCGTCTTTTGGATGCTGCTGATTTTATCCTTTATCGCATCACGTACTTCACTGAATAGTTGATATTCGATTGCAACGATTTTTTCCTGTGCCCCAAGGATTTTCGTTTCAAACTCCTTAAGTTCTGGTGTAATATATCGCTCTGCATTGGCCAGCGTTTGTTTGCGGATATAGGTATCGGGAACCGCATCCGCCCCGCTATGACGCACCTCGATATAATAGCCAAAAACCTTATTGTACCCAATCTTCAAAGACCGAATACCTGTCTTTTCCTTTTCAGCTTCCTCCATTTCCTGCAGAAGCTGTTTGCTGTCTTTTGCAATCCGGCGATATTCATCAAGCTCCTGGCTGTAGCCTTTCTTTATGATTCCGCCATCTCTTAGCAGCAGCCCCGGTTCATCCATGATTGCTCGCGTCAATAAATCTACGGTCTCTTTATAGAGGTCAATGCCATTATAGCATTCAAAAAGCAGTGGACTTTTAGCCGCCTCCAGCCCCTCTTTGATCAATGGCAAGGAGGCCAAAGACACCTTAAGCGAAATCAAATCCCGTGCATTGGCTGTGCCAACCTCAATCCTGGTGAGCAACCGCTCAAAGTCGTAAATATCTTTTAGCTGCGTTTCCAAACCGCCACGCAGTGAAAACCCATCTACCAGCTCCGAAACAGCATCTAGTCGCCTATTTATTTTTTCACTGCTGAGCAGAGGATATTCCAGCCATTTCTTTAAGAGACGCGTTCCCATAGCTGTTTTGGTAAAATCAAGGACATCCAGTAAAGTATCTTTTTTCCCGCCATCGCGAAGATTTCGCGTAATCTCAAGATTTCTTAGGGTATACGTATCAATCACCAGATTTTCTGAAGCATCCAGATACGTGAGTTTATTAAGATGTGACAAATCCGTCTTAACGGTTTCATGCAAATAATCAAGTAAAGTCGCCACGGCATCGCAGGCCACTGTTTCCTTGGGACGATTTTCTACATCAAAGTGCTGGATGATTCTATCTTCTACCGCCTTTGATACCCCGGCAACCTCAGTAAATGAACAAGCCCCAAGGCGCAAATCCACAAACTCCTGTAATTGCTCACGATAGGAAAATTCGCCAACAATGACAATTTCCGGCATCATTAAACGATATAATTCATCAAAAATCATCTGCTGGCGATCCGCGCCACGGTACACGCCATAAAAGCATTCGCCTGTCGATATATCCGCTCCGGCCAAAATAATTTCTTCGCCCTTTTCATAAAGAAGTGCTATGTAATTGTTGCTCGAGCTCGACAACGCCGATTCCGATAACACCGTTCCCGGCGTGATGATCTTAATGACCTCGCGTTTTACGAGACCTTTGGCTTTGGGATCGCCGATTTGTTCACATATCGCTACCTTATAGCCCTTGCCAACGAGCTTATTGATATAATTTTCCGCCGCATGATAAGGAACTCCGCACATCGGTATTCTCTCCGGCATTCCTGCATCTCTGCCCGTAAGCGTTATCTCAAGTTCTCTTGATGCCAATTTAGCATCTTCGAAAAACATTTCGTAAAAATCTCCTAAACGAAAAAACAAAATCGCTTCCGGATTTCGCTGCTTCGTCTCCTGGTATTGCTGCATCATTGGTGTCAATGCCATATCAATTTCCTCCGTCCAAAAAAGAGGGCTGAAAACAGCCCTCTCCACATTTTTTATATATTTACCAATTCACCTTTAAGGACCCAGGTCTGTGGCTGCATAATCTTTACCTTTACTAAATCGCCAACGTTTTCCGTGCCGACCTTTTGCCAAAGAACAATTTTACTCATTCGTGTCCTTCCCGTCCAAACACGATCATCTTTACGACTCGGACCTTCAACCAAAACCTCTACAATTTTTCCAGAAAGTTCTTGATTGATTTCCAAACTGATTTGATTTTGAATTTTCATCAATTTTTGAAGCCGAGCATGCTTGACTTCATCATCCACCTGATTTTCCATCTCAGCCGCCGGTGTTCCGGAACGCTTTGAATAAAGGAAAGTATACGCCGCATCATAGCGAATTTCTTTGAGAAAGTCGATCATCTGGTCAAAATCCTCTTCAGTTTCCCCCGGAAAGCCCACAATCAAATCCGTCGTTATGCTCGCATTCGGCACAGCTGCCCGGATTTTTTTCACGAGCCCGCGGTAATAATCGAGCGTATAGCCACGGTTCATTGCCTTCAAAAGCTTATCACTGCCATATTGGACCGGCAAATGGAACTGTTCGCAGATGTGTTCACTGTTTTTGATTACTTCAATCGCCTTATCGCTAAGATCACGCGGATGAGAAGTCATATATCTGACCCGTTCAATTCCCTTGACTTCATCTACAGCCTTCAACAAATCCGCAAAACCTGGGCCATTGCTGTCTTTCCCATAGGAATTGACATTTTGGCCAAGCAACGTAACTTCTTTGAAGCCCTGGCTGACAATATCTTCAACCTCTTTGACAACGTCTTTGAGCTCCCGGCTGCGTTCGCGCCCACGTACATAAGGAACGATACAGTATGTACAAAAATTATTGCAGCCATACATAATTGGCACCCAGGCCGATAACGTACCACCGCGCTGCGCCTGCACTTCTTCTGGCAAAGGAGCATCGCCAGTCGAAACCTCTACGATATGTCCATTCGATGCCTGTATTTCAAGAACAATGCGCGCCAGTTCATGGATTTTATTCGTGCCAAGCACAAAATCAATATGCGGTGCTCGCTTAATCAATGCATCGCCATCTTTTTGCGCCATGCAACCCGTAATACCAAACACCAAATGCGGCTTTGCCTCTTTAAGATGCTTGATCTCACCAATTTTCCCATAAACCTTATCTTCCGCACTTTCTCTTACACAGCAGGTGTTGAGCAAAATAACATCTGCCTCATTCATGTCTTCTGTAGCTGTATACCCCAAACTCGTCAACTGACCAGCCATACGCTCTGAATCGCTGATATTCATTTGACAGCCGTAGTTTCCTATATACATCGTTTTTTTATCTGTATTTTCTATATTGTTAATCACTGTCATAAATTTTTAATTCCCCCGAAATTTTAATGCTTTTTCATTATAACACATTTATTCAAGGCTATAAAATATAATCATTATTACCCACAAAAATATTTCAATAATAAGAGCAACACAAATACCTCTAATGGCACTATTCCCCATTAGACGTATTCATAAAAATTTTCTTGTCCCCTGTGGGAAAGTCTTTCCACTTTTTGTAGAGACTAAATGCAAACTAAGCGAAATTACAATCCAATTCGTTTTTTTGACCTATTTTGTGTTCGTAATGCCGAGAAGGGTTCCTTCCATCAAATGTGGTTAATGTCACATCAAAAGGAACACTGTTCAACAAGCACATTTTCCGCGCTTAATATCTCCATAATATTAAAATCCTTTTATAGCCAATACAGCATTTTGGCCTCCAAAAGCAAAAGATTGGCTTAATGCTGTATTTATTTCATGTTTTTTAACCGCAGTAACAAAATTTAAATCTAAAATTGGTTCTTTCAAATTATTACATATATGAGTTTTATTCTCTTTAATACTTAATAATGCTACAATTGCTTCAATTGCTCCACTTGCTCCAATCGTATGCCCGAGTATTGATTTAGTTGAGTTAAGCAAAGGAGTTCTACCAAAAACATCCTGTATTACCTGCGCCTCAACTTCATCGTTCACTATAGTCCCGGTCCCATGCGTATTGATATAATCAATATCTTGAGGCATTGCTCTCGCTTCTTCCAGAACATTTTTGATCATCCGTTTTATTTGTGCACCACTCTTATCAACAGCCATTATACTGCTGGCATCGCAAGTTTCGGCAAAACCAACTATTTCACCTAAAATTTCTGCTCCACGATTCTGTGCATGTTCTAAATCTTCCAGTATCAATGCTGCACTGGCACCTTCACTAAATAAAAAACCATTACGCTTTTTATCAAAAGGGCCGCAAACACTGTGTTTATCTCCACAGGCCAATGCCCCAATTATATCAAAGCCTTTAAAAATAGCACCATAATCATCACGTAAATATTCAGTTCCTCCAGTTATCGCTATATCAAGCACTCCTGTTTTAATCGCTTGATATGCATGACCTATCGCAACTGTAGATGATGCACAAGCAGAACATAATGTGTTGGACATTCCCATAACACCATATTTTATAGAAATATTATTAGAACAAGCATTAGGCATAATCATAGATACAATAAATGGATTAAATCTATTTGCTATTCGCATCTTACGATTTATACTTGCTAATTCGTCCGCTACCAATTGATCAGTGTCTTTATTCACAGCATCTTTAATGATTTCATTTATTCTTTTCTTATGATTACTCACTGCTTGATACGCATGTCCAGAAAGTAATGTACTAACGCCTCCAGTACCCGTACCAAAGAGCACCCCCATTCGTACTAAATCGATATTTTTTAAAATATAGGTATGGTGTCTTACGCTTCTTACCTCTTTTTCTATCTTGGCATTTTTTAAGGCTTGAGAAGTAGCGGCTATTGCCATTTGCGTTGATAAGTCAAGTCTCGCTGTTTCAGTCTGCGAAATATCATACTCACTAAAATGAATATTCGGCAATGGACTTAACATAGTAGATGAAAAATCGGCATAATCAAACCAATGTTTTGGAATCTGCTCGACTTTCGTATGATTTCGGAGACAATTAGCCCAGAAATCTTTTATTTCAGTACCCAATGAGCAAATAACGCCCATGCCAGTTACCACAACTCTTCTTTTTTCTTTGCTCATAATTTCCCCCAATAACATTGACAAGCTATTCATTCTCAACAGTGTTCTATAATACTAAACATGCGCCTGCTCTCTTTTCCGTCAACTTCATCATGCCTATCAATAGTAAATCACCTAAAACAATATACATTTTTTAAATTGTTATAAATCCATTTCCTGCATACAGACCTCAATGATGGCAATCGTATCTGCTACCGTCTGGATATCTTTAATTTTCAAATCAGATATTGTAACCCCAAACTCCCTCTCTATGCCAATAATAAAAGACATTCCTTCTAGTGAATCCAGCCCTAAATCTTTGCGAAGGTTCGTATTTTCATCTATATTCTCGACGTCCACATCAGGTATTACTTCATTGGCAACTTTTTTAATTTTTTTAATAATTTCGGTTTGTTTCAATCCTTTTTCCTCCTCTAGGCATAGCAGTCAAAATGCTATACCAATCCCTTCTTAACTCTTTCCGCATTATTTAACATCATTGGCACCGCATTCCATTCAATAAGCGCAACATCTCTACCCTGATCATCAATACCTTTGAGAATAATTCGCCCACCGGTCAAACGCGCATAGCTCTCCGGCTCTCGTCGCACACTGGTTATCACCCTTTTACATCCAAGTTCTTTTCCTTTATTTGCAACCCAGCGTCCCCAAAATTCCCAATCATCTGTGGCCGTTTGGTCAATTTCAAAAACATCGACTAAATTTCTCCACAGCATAAATCCCCTATTAGGATTAAATTCTAGATTAAAACCAGGTCTTGTCGCAAATGTCTCTCCGCTCCTCTTTTCAAACCAAACTACCCATTCGCCAAATGTTTTCTTCGACATAATACCTCCATAACAAATAAATATCCTATTTTTATAATAATTACCGTTCTCGTAGGCCCTCACTTTTGTACTTAATAAATGGGTCCATAAAGTATTCAATAATTCGCTTTTGTCGAGTTTTGATTTCAGCAGTAACTGCCATTCCAGGAGTTAAATACACCGTCCTATTATTTGCTAAGGAAAAATAATTCACCTCTGTTCGTAGCAAAGCCCGATAAACTAATCCTTTATCTTTATCCTCTACGGCATCAGAGCTAACTTCAACTACCTTAGCCTCCAACGTACCATATTTCTGAAAGTTAAATGTCTCGACCTTTATTTCAGCATCTTGTCCCACATATACAAAACCTATATCTTTATTAGCTACCCAAGTCTCAATCTCCATTTGTGTGTCTTCTGGCACGACAAGCATCAATGTTTGTGCTGACGTAACCACTCCGCCGATGGTATGTACAGCCAACTGTTGAACAGTACCTGCAATAGGAGAAATAATTGTGCTCAACTTATTTTTTTCCTCCGCCTTACTTAAATCTTCCTCTATCGCTTGTAATTGATGACGATCGTCCACCAATTTACTTATGATATCACGGTCATGCTCACCTACAGTATTATGCAAAGTCTCCATATTTTGCAATAATGAATGATAATCTTTAGCGATTTCACTGATTTGACTCGTAAGATTCTGTTGAATTTCAATTCTTTTATCTTTGCAATCTAGATATTGAAACTCGCTAACTGATGCCAAATCCAACAAGTTTTTCATCTTTTCTTCTTTATCTGCTGCAATTTCAAGCTGCATCACTAATTTTTCTTTGACTGCCTTTGCTCCCTCAAGTGCTGCTTGCGCTTGTTCAACCGCCTGCTCCGCAGCTGCTTTCTTCGCTTGATATTCCACCATCCGGCTTTGATACAATTTAAGCTGATAAGAACCATCTTCTGGATTTGTTTCGGACTCTTCTCCTATAAGAAAAGGCCGCTCTAATTGCTCAGCTGTCAACCGCTTTATTTCAAGCTGATAATAAGCTTTTTCCTTTCTCTGCCTAGCAAGATCTGCTGCCGTAAATGTAGTGTCCAATTCAATAAGTTTATCTCCTGCTTGAACCTTACTTCCATCTTGAACGTGAATAGCTTTAACGACCCCAGTATCAAAAACCTGAATGGTTTTCGTGTAACCTGATGGAATTACCTTTCCCTGTGCAACAGCAATCTCATCTACATGACCAACACTCGCCCATACAATTGCAATTATAAATAATGAAATCAAAAGCCATGCCACAGCTCTCCCAATAGGCGATGGAGGTGTCTCCACAACCTCTAATGCAGCTGGCAAAAATTCCAATTCTGTTTGATTAAGTTTTTCAGAATTTACAGTCTGTTTTTTCATAATAGTAATAACATTTTTAATTCGCATAAACCGTTCCACTAAGCGCATACGTTGATTCCCTCCTGTTGCATATAAAGGTTATAATAAGCACCTTTATTTTTTATCAATTGCTCATGACTGCCTTGTTCTATAACTCGCCCTCTGTCAACGACTAGAATGCAATCCGCATTCCTAACGGTGGACAGTCGATGAGCAATAATAAATACAGTTCGCCCTTTGCAAATTTGTTCCAGGTTTTCCTGAATAATTCGTTCTGATTGATAATCCAGTGCACTCGTTGCTTCATCAAAAATTAATATGCGTGGATTTGCGAGCAACGTTCGAGCAATAGCAATACGTTGGCGTTGTCCACCAGAAAGAGAAGTACCACGCTCACCTACATTAGTATCGTACCCTTCCGGAAGTTCTAAAATGAATTCATGAGCACCAGCCAGCTCTGCCGCTCCCATAATTTTTTCCATCGATGCACTAGGATTTACAGCAGCAATATTATCTCTCACACTGCCATTAAACAAAAAGTTTTCCTGTAGCACAACACCAATTTGACGACGTAGCCAAGCCGGTTCTACCTGTGCTAAATCAATTCCATCAATTAAAACTCTGCCACGATCAGGTATATATAAACGTTGAATCAATTTTGTCAACGTACTCTTTCCTGAGCCAGAACGCCCAACCACCCCCACAGTAGTTCCTGGTTCAATATTTACGTTGATCCCATCTAAAATAAGTGAACCATCGACACGATATCTAAAGGACAAATCCTCTAATACAACATGCCCCTTAATCGGAGGCAACAACGTTCGATTGGGATTAAATGCAGGTTCACGTGGACAGTTCAAGATATCACCTAATCGTTCTATAGATAAATGTACCTGCTGAAAATCCTGCCAGATATTGGCCAAACGCAATACAGGGTCAGTTACCCTGCCAGCCAACATCTGAAATGCAATTAGTTGACCAACTGTAAGTGTTCCATCCATAACTAAATGAGCCCCAAACCATAAAATAGCTAAGTTAGCAACTTTTTGAATAAACTGTGCCATATTGCTTGCCATATTCCCTAAAATAGTGGCATAAAAAGAAGCCTTCACATAGTTCGCCAAGATACCTTCCCATTTATGACGAAGTTGCGGTTCAATAGCTAGACTCTTCACTGTTTGAATACCTGTCACCGACTCAACTAAATACGATTGAACCTCGGAGTTACAAGCAAATTTATGGTTAAGCCTTTTCTTAAAAATTGGTGTAACAAATAACGATAATCCAACAAACATAGGTAACGCTGCCAAAGTAATCAGACTCAGGGTAGTACTATAAAAAAACATAGTAATAACAAATACAGTAGCAAAAACAATATCCAGTACTACGGTCAATGCTGATCCAGTGAGAAACTGCCGGATATTCTCAAGTTCTCTTACCCTAGCTACAGTATCGCCAACACGTCTAAGTTCAAAATATTTTAGGGGCAATGCTAATAAATGATCAAACAATTTTGCCCCCAGAATCACATCCACTCGGTTTGTAGTATGCGAAAAAAGATAAGAACGAATAACGCCTAAAACACCTTCAAATAAATTAATAAACAATAAACCCACTGCCAAAATATCAAGAGTAGTCACACCTTTATGCACTAAGACTTTATCAATAATCACCTGAGAAAATAATGGCGTAATAAGCCCAAAACTTTGTAGAAAAAAAGAAGCCACCAGCACTTCACCAAAAAGCCGTTTAAAACGAAGCACAATAGGAATAAACCAACTAAGATTAAATTCTCTTTCCAAGCTAGCGATGCTAAATCGCCGAGTAAGTAAAATGACTGTACCGCCCCAAACAGCTGCAAAATTTTCATGCGTAAGAGTTAGAGGGCGTGCTTTACGGGGATCAAAAATTAATACCCGCTGAGAATCTGCTTTTACAATTACTACATATTCTCCATTTTTCAACAAAGCTATTGCCGGTAAAGCTACTTTTGATAATTTATTTAAATCTGTTTTCGTTTTTTTTGCTTTAACACCAAGCTCTTTCGCTGCACGCAAAATAGTGACTGTATCCGCCGTCACGTTATCTGCTACAACAAATGCCCTTTTTATTTGCTGATAATCAGCTGGTATTCCGAGAAGTTTAACAGCCGTCACGAGGCATTTAAGTCCACTATCTATCTTCTCTTCTACAATTTTCCTAGTATCATCCGACTTAAAATTTTGAGTAGAATCCATTCTAACCTCCATAAAATAATCATTATTAATAATATTTATATTAAAACCCATATTTCTGCAAATTATCTACCAATTTCTCTGGCATCATAAAGTTTGATATACTTTCCACTGGCTACCGCAAGATACCTGCCATCTGGGCTAAAGGCTGCATCAACAACTTTATCATCTATAACCGGACTATGTAAACGTTGCACTTTATTTCCATTTGTCACATCCCATATTTCGATAAAACTATCTGCCATGCCACATGTTGCAATATATCGCCCATCCGGGCTATACGTAAAGCCACGAATTGACGAATTTTTTTCTTTGGAGAGAGTTTTAACCCGTTGCTTTGCTTCAACATCCCAAATATCCATAAAAATACTTTGATTACTGCCATCTACATCTCTTTTAACCGGAATCGCGAGATACTTTCCATCTGCACTATAAATGATTGGGTGACTTGCATCTCGATCTGCTACATCTAGTTTTGCAACCTGGCTACCCGTATCAGTATCCCAAATACCTATTCCTTTCACAATTTTGGCTGCTATATATTTACCATCGGGGCTATAAGCTAAGCCCACACTTGTACTACCAGTCTCTAAGGTTTTTTCAAGACGCCCTGTGGTAATATCCCAGATTTCAACTGCCAAATCCCATGATCCAGTGACGGAAGCTAAATGAATGTTGTCTGGACTAAATGCTAACGCTTTAATCCTCGTGTATGCATTTTCGTTAAGGGTAAAAGGTGGGGTACGTTTCAATTCAACATTCTGGTTGTCCAACAGATTTAAAAGCACAATGCCCACATCAATAGATGACTTCGGTTTATCGATTTCCAATGCTATATGTTGATTATCCGAACTAATATTAGCAAAATAAATCGGTTGCTTTAATTTTAATACATTTAATGACTTGGTTTCCATATTCCATACATGCAGAGCCGGAATCTTCCGCTCGTTAGTTACCACAAGTTTCTTTCCATCTGGACTAAAACGGATAGAATTAATTTCCGCTTGGTTATCCATCACTCGATAATCCAGTTTTGGCACTGCCTCCCGTTCGATAAATGGCAAAAAAGGAATACTTAACGCTAGGATAATTGCTATATTTTTTCTATTCCAAAGTACATTTTGTTCTTTTTCATTCTGAAATAGCTGCTTATTTTTATGGACTACGATTGCTCCAGCAAGGAAAAAGATCAGTTTTCCTGCAATATCTAAAGGCACAGGCACAATAAATAGATAGAATGAAAATAAATAGAACTTATATACGAATACGTAGAATAACCATTTTGCCAACAATCCAAGCTTTAAGAAATACCAGCCTGCAAGGCTGCGTTTATGCAAATAAAACAGTACCATTATCGGCAACAATAAATCCGTATAATAAGTCCCACCCCCTGCAAAAAAATAATTTTTTGTATCTACAGAAAGCTGATATACTGTCAGCATTCCATATGCGACTATAAAAAATTGCAAACTCCGGATTGTCAAAAACTCTTTCTTCACAACCACTCCCCCTTTATTTTTATTACATGATTTGATTGTAGAACCCCGGATAAAATAGCCAAGGCTCTACAAATCCTATCTGTATACTACCTAAGATGCTTTTTGTTGTTTGTACAGGTCATTTTCCGTAGCGGCTGTAATCAACATCGAACTTTCCTTCACGGATGACTGACTGGCATTGGCACTCAAACCTGTACCTATAGTATCACCCTCTGCGATAAAGCTTACGATGCCCTCTGTCAATGCACTATCTACACCAGTAGCTGCAAGTGAAGATTGTAAGTTATACGACTGACTCTCATATACACTTCCTGCATTTGATGGTATATCTGCCTTTTCGTAATATGGATCTACTGCCGGTGCATACTTTTGGGTGACATAAGAATAGGTATCCATTTCATGTATAGCGATTAAATCTCTTTTATGTGGCACATCCAAGCTTCCATCGCTATTCACAGGCAATCCATAGCTTATCATTACGCCAAGATGTCCTCCCAATGTGCTATTGCCGAATGGATCACCAGCAATTACATGATTTTCAACTGCATAATTGCTCGTATCACTAACAGGCATGTAATTTGACAATGATTTTATAATCCCTGGCGCACCAAAAGTTTCAGCAGAAACTGTAATCTTGCCCTCCTCATTTACAAAAGCACTAAGGAATTGTGCATTTGCGCCCCCCAAAGAATGCCCAGTTGCCGTGATTGGTAGTCCTTGAAGTTCTGGATTATCTTTAATGACGTCTTGTATATCTGTCCAGCTTTACATAACATTGTCCCACTGTTCTACTCTTGCACCTATTGCAAGCTCTATATCACTCTTAGCATCTGAAAAGTTAGATGTTCCCTTAAATGCTATAACAATTTTATTGCCATCGGTAAAAGCCTCTGCATAGTATCCTGTCTTATCATCATTTTTATACCAAATTGATCTATACCCTTCCGGTATTTCAGCTGAATCCGATTGATGATATACCACACTACTAAAGGCGGCATTCGTTGCCGTATCCGCACCCCCTAGCGCTCCTTGCGTTGGTGTCCAGATATTACAAACTGGCAGTTTACTTAACGGATCATTAGTATCTACAGGAACATTTGGTAGAGCCACCATCTCTAGTTGGCCTGTATATTTATCTAGTATTTTAGTGAGTTCCTCCCCTGCACCAGAAGTCTCCATAATAGCGTTATAGCGCTCTACCGCTTGATTTAAAATATCCACATTTGCTTGGATTTGTAATGCATTTCCATGTTCATCTAATTGTAATTTATTCATCAAGGCATCAATATCGTTAAATGCTTTATCTATTTGCGCTTTCACTGCTTGATGCGCTGTTAACCAGCTCTCCAAATCCTTTGTAGCCTGCCCCATCGCGTTATCATATGCAACTTTATCGGCATACAATCCTTTGCCAATTACTACATATTCTTTGTCATCGACAGTAACTGTTTTCATAGGGGTAGTACCAAGATTACTATGGGCTACATCCATAATGTCCGAACTAAGTTCTGGTATATCTTCGGTCCCCGCATATTCACCCGCAGTCACCTCCACACTACCACCCGTATTATATATCGTAGTTGAGCCATCAAGTCCATATACCGTTTTGGTACCGTCTGGCTGAATAACTGCTGTTCCATCTGACCCGTAAATCGTTATGGTACCATCTGTATCGTATATTGTATTGGTACCATCGACACCATACACTGCTTTCGAGCCATCCGGGCTGACTTCAATTGTTTCTGTTGCTTTATAAATCGTTTTAGAACCATCTGTCTCAAAAATGGTTGTAGTGCCATCCTTTTGTGTCTCTGTAATGATGCCATCAGTTGCAGTCTCTGTTTTTGTACCATCTGTCCCATACACAGTTGTTGTGCCATCCGTGTCATACACAGTTTGTGTACCATCTGGTGTAATCACAGTTTTATCACCACCTGTTGTCGTGATAGTCTTATTTCCATCATTATCAAAAAACACAATGGTACCATCCACCAGATACATAGTTCGGCTACCGTCTTCCCCATATACTGTACGACTGCCATCTGTTCCATATGCAGTCTGGTTTCCATCTGTTTCATAAACCGTTTTTGTTCCATCCATTTCATATACCGTTTTGATACCATCCATATCATACACAGTCTCTGTACCATCGATGGTCCACACGGTTTTGGTACCATCGGTTGCAGTTACAGTTTTCGTACCATCTAGGCTCGTCACCGTTTGCGTGCCATCGGGCTTGATAACGGTCTGTGTACCATCTGCCTCTGTCACTGTCTTCGTACCATCCGAAGCCGTTTCAGTTTGCTCACCATCTGATGAATAGATTTTCTCAGTACCATCTGGAGAAATCACCGTTTTCGTACCGTCTGGACTCGTCACAACTTGCGTGCCATCTGCCTCTGTTACTACCTGCGTACCATCTGCCCTGGTTTCCACTTGCGCTGTATCTGCAGGATACAATGTTTGTTTTCCATCTGCTGTAATCACGGTTTTGCTTCCGTCTGCTTCTGTAATGATTTTCGTTCCATCCGTCTGCGTAACAATCTCCATACCACCCGGCGCAGTCATTATCTCGGTACCATCCGGTTGCGTCACCACTTGCGTACCATTTGCTGAAATTACGGTTTTCGTACCATCCGTGGCTAACATGATTTTCGTACCATCGGCTTCCATCGTTATGATGGTTCCATCATCCGTAATAATCTGGGTTGCCGCCGTCTCACTGACACTTCCCGGTGACACAGCATCTCCCAAATAATCACTCTGATCTTCCGCTGCGGATGGATTTGTTGGTGTGTTATTCTCCAAATACGCACTATCAGTTCCTGTATTGCTTGGAGTTAATACCAAACTTGATCCAGTTGGCTCTATTCTTGTTGCAACTCCATCTTTTATTACCGTAACAACTCCATCTGTTCCTTGCTGCGTTATCGTACCATTTAATGCAGTTGATACTTTCGTTCCATCTAATAATGTCATCACTTTTGTTCCATCTGAGAACGTTACAATTTTTGTTCCATCCGGTGCATATATTATATCTGGATTGACTATATCCTTTATTCCCAATTCAACCCAATTTTCAGCCTGTCCAATTAAATACCCTTTTGCATAGGCTTCTATACCTTCTTGTGATACATCGTAGACTTGTTTTGCCTCCGAGACAAACTCTCTTGTTGCTTGATTGATTGCTTTGTCATTTAAAACCACACTTGTTACCGCACCTAAAATATCTCCACGCTCTAACGCTGTCGCTGTATTGTATGCCTGCACCCACGGCTCTAATGGCGGAAATATGACCCCTAGTGCCTGAGCAATCCATCCTCCACCTGCACCCATTCTTTTTCAGCCTCCTTTTTTATAAATATAATGTATAGGTAGTTTCCCCCTTCTCTTTTCTGCCCCCCCTATATATAGCAGTGTAACCAATTCCTCTAAATTACTACTACCAATCATATTTCATCAAACCAGTAATCTACCTATTCTACTGTTATATTAGTCTTTTGTTATAGCAGGCACTTCTCACCTTATTTCGAAGCAACTACGACAAAAATATTTGATGACCAGCTCTTTCATTGACTTCTTTAAATACCTAGACGTCTATATAAAACGCCATCTAATTTTATAGAAGATTTATCCAACTTTTCCTGATTCACCATGGCCTTCTTGTTGTTGGTTTAGCCCATAATAGATACCCCGTATCTGCAATAACTGCCGATGTGTTCCACTCTCAACGATTTCGCCTTTTTCCATCACAATTATGATGTCAGCATCTCTTACGGTTGACAAGCGATGCGCAATAATCAGCACCGTTCGTCCCGCACAAATTTTCTTTAAATTATCTTGTATAATGCGTTCTGACTGATAATCAAGAGCACTGGTTGCTTCATCAAAAATCAATATTCTAGGATCGGTTATTAATGCTCTCGCAATCGCAATACGCTGACGTTGTCCACCAGATAAAGCTGCACCGCGTTCCCCCACCTGGGTATCATATCCCTCCGGTAATTCTAAAATAAAATCGTGAGCACCCGCTAACTCTGCCGCCCAAATCACTCTTTCCATATCTGCCCCTGGCATAGCTAATGCTATATTATCCCGCACCGAAAGATTAAAAAGAAAATTTTCTTGCAGTACGACTCCAATCTGACGTCGCAACCAAGATGGATCTGTTTGACTAATATCAATATTATCAACTAAAATACGACCTCGTTCCGGACTGTACATTCTTTGAATTAATTTGGTCAACGTACTTTTCCCTGAGCCTGATCTCCCAACGATGCCAATGGTTGTACCTTTTTCTATATCCAGATTAATATAATTCAAAATAGGTGGCCCATCGTCACGATAACGAAAAACAACATTATTCAGACTAATATGTCCCTGTAAAGCAGAAGCTTGTACATGATTCCGATTTCTAGCAGCCTCCGATGGGTAATTCAATATATCACCTAGTCTTTCTATCGATAGCTTAGCTTGCTGATAGTCTTGCCATGCGTTAACTAGTCTTAATATTGGATCAATCACCTTACCTGCCAGCATTTGAAAAGCAATGAGTTGTCCCACGGTTAGTTTACCTTCCATAACTTGTTGTGCACCAAACCACAAGACTGCAAGACTTGACATTTTTTGAATGTATTGTGCCGTATTGCCAGCCACGTTAGTTAGCTTCATCGTCGAAAAGGTAGCTTTTACATATTGTGAAAGAAGATTTTCCCATTTTTGATTCATCTGCGGTTCAATTGCCAAACTCTTTACTGTATTGACCCCTGTAATATATTCGACTAAAAACGATTGGCTCTCTGATGCACAAGCGTACTGCCGGTTCAAACGCTGTCTAAAAATCGGAATCGCAGTCAGTGATAATGCGATAAAAAAAGGTAAGGTGGCAAGTACAATCAAACTTAGCGTAGCACTATAGAAAAACATGACTATAATAAAAATCGTTCCAAAGAAAATATCTAATATCACATTTAATCCAGAACCAGTAATAAATTGGCGAATCACATCAAGTTCTCGCATGCGATTGGAAATATCCCCCACACGCCGTGCTTCAAAATAGCGCATAGGCAAGGTGGAAAGGTGATAAAATAGTTTCGTTCCTAATAAAACATCCACCCTATTTGTTGTGTGAGAAAACAAATATTGTTTTACAATACCCATAATATATTCAAAAAACCCCACTATAAAAAGCCCTAATGCCAATATATCAAGAGTGCTTATTCCTTTATGTACTAGTACTTTATCAATAATGACCTGCGAAAACAAAGGTGTTATCAAACCAATAAGTTGTAAGACAAATGCTATCCCGATAACCTCTCCAAACAGACTTTTGAATCTGGTGACAATTGGAATAAACCACTGCACATTAAAATAGGTTCCCATCGTGGAAAAATTAAATTGTTTGGCAAATAAAATCACTTCTCCTGACCAAACACTTTTAAAGACTTCACTTTCAATCATTTTTGATTGATTCATATACGGATCAAACACCCAAAGTTTTTCCTTAACAAACTTAGCTATGACAACATATGATCCATCGTTTCTTATAGCAATGAGTGGATATATCATATTTGCCAAATTCCGCCCCTTTAATTCACTCGATTTAGCTTTCAGCCCTAACCGTTTGGCAGCTCGCATAATTGTAATTGTATCAGACAGTTTTCCTGGTAAACTAAATACACGTTTAAGATGCTGATAGTTTGTAGCGATTCCCATTATACCGCAGACAACAGAAAGACAAACCAAACCACCATCTACTATATTACCCGAATTATTGAGAGGTATTTTATCCTCAGTTCCAGCTACTATATCCGCCATAATACCTGCTTTCTCTTATCAAAATTTCATATTAGGAAAATCACTTTCATTACCATTAATTTTGTATTCTAAAACCCTTTAGTTAGAAAAATCTCCCCTCCTAACCATTATAAATTTTTCAAAACAATTGTTTTTTATATGTAAGATATCATCCTATATCCAATACCTGCCCTACAAAATCCTGGCTCGCCTCTATTTCGGCATTGTCAATTTGGGCTTTTCCTATCCCCGTCAATTCACAAAGGCTAATGAAACATTTATTGCAAATCCTATCTACCAACGCTCTCGTCCGAAGAAACACGCTCCACACGCACCTGATATTTTTTGATTAGATAATATTTATAAAAATATGGGATTGCTAGCAACAAAAAGAAAAATGGACTGAAAGAAGCTACAAATAATATTCCTTTATTAAATAACTCGGCCCCAAAGATATACTTCAGCACAAAATTAACAATTAGCATACTTCCCGGTATAATGGACACCACACCCAATAAAAAAGCATTCATTTCCGCATGCGCCTTCTTATATTCTTCGGTAAAATGACCTCGTCGCAAGGCCCACATTTGATAACCACTTACCGCTGCCAACGTAAAAATATAGCCTATACCATAAGCTATAAACACGGCAATCTGATCCAAATGCAGCATTTTCTGAAGAAATAATGTCATTTCTATAAAATAGAATACTGACGCCCCTACAAGTCCTATACCGCTGTATAAAAAATAGCTTTTTTGATAGCTTGCCATATTTCTTGACATGATCCATCCCACCCCAAAATATACCAGCAGACTAATATACACTATATTTCGCAAATGGGGATAATCAATAGTGCCAAGTAGTATTACCCCCCCCCCATATCACTACTACTACCCGTACCGCAAAGAATTTTTTTTTCATTTCTTCTGGACTAAGCTGAATATACTCTTCGATATATGCTTGTTTCATCCTAAATCTCCTTTATAATGAATAGCTGTTTAGAAAAACCGCTCTCCCCTGCACAAATGCTACCAGAGAAGACTATTTCCCAAGATATGTATTCACAAAATGTTAATTTTATTTGCGGCTTCAGCCTGCTTTTGCCTAGCCGCAAATGTAAATTTACGTTATCGACTACGCAGACGCGGATAGTTTCACTGTTTCCGAATCCGTATTATTCGTAGAAAGCAGTGTTGCTGTTTCTTCCGCCGTTGGCGTGAAAAAGTTAGTTACTGCTGACCATGCCTGCTGTCCCGCATCCAGCACCTGCCCTACAAAAGCCCGGCTCGCCTCTATTTCGGCATTGGCATTATCAATTTCGGCTTGTCCGACGGCTGCTAAAACATCATTAACAGCTTCACCTGCCGCCGTTATTCCACTGTTGATAAGATCAACCGTTGCCGCGCTTGCCGCTATTTCTGCATTGGATTTGTCACTTTCATATTGACCCAGCGTTGTTAAACCATCATTGATAACTTCACTTGCTGTTGTTATCCCACTGCCGATAAGATCCACCGTTGCTTGGCTCTCTGCAAGCTGTGCATTGGCGTTGTCGATTTCCGCTTGGCCCTGTGCTGTTAACCCCGTATCGGCGGCAGTATATACCAAATCTTTGGCCTCATCTTTAATTGAGTTACCGCCCCACTTATCATATTTTACAGATTCCGTAAAATATGTAAGTCCAACATTTGTTACGCTTCCAACAGCTATACCAGCAATAGGACCACCACCTGCTGTTACTGCACTCGCGACCGTAGTCGAAGCAACTACATTTGCCAAAGAAAACCCTCCATCCACAAGAGCATCTGTAGCCACCCGCAGTGCACGAACATCCTTATCGCCCAAACTCTTCCTCCCATCATCTAAAATTGTCGAAGCCGCACCAACCACGTTCATGTACCATACACCATCTGCGTACCATCGGTTAAAGTAAATATATCGGTGCCGTCCACTCCATACATCACTTGCATACCACCGGTTTCAGTCACTTTTATGCTACCGTCTTGCTCAATGACTGTTTGAACAGCATCGGCTCCAAATACAATTTTCGTACCATCTACTTCATTTACAGTTTTCGTGCCATCCGTTCCATCGTTCCATATATCACTTGAGTACCATCTGCTTGATATAATGTATCTGTACCATCTGCACCATATACTATTTTCCGACCATCATCTTCGTACAACTCTGTCTTACCATCAGTTTCATATACAGCTTGAATACCATCGGTATAATCCATCGTCACAGTACCGTCGGCTCCATACACCACTTGATCACCATAATTAAAACTGGACTGACTGTACCATATCGATTCCTTCATTGATATTCTCATTTACTACATCCCCGATATTATCCACGAGGTACGTGTCATTTCCAAGGCCTCCTGACATCGTATCCGCACCAACTCCACCGTCAAGTATATTATCTCCATTGTTACCAATAAGAATATTATTTAGGGCATTGCCTGTACCATTCAAATCCCCATTACCTGTCAGAGTTAAATTTTCTACATTGCTTCCTAATGTATAGCTAATACCTGATTGGACCGTATCTGCTCCTTCATTAGCTTTTTCAATCACTACATCACAAGCATTATCCACTACATAGGCATCATTGCCGGTACCGCCTATAAGTATATCTGCACCACTACCTCCATCTAAAAGATCATTTCCACTTCCACCGTATAAAGAGTCATCTCCTGCTTGACCATCTAATATATTGTTACCGCTGTTACCAATGATTATATTATCCAATGCGTTACCTTTACCGCCTGCCATCGTGTCAATCCCATTAGCACTTTGCAAATAATCATTAGCATTTAGCCCCTGCAAACCGGAACCAGCTAATGTACCAAAACTATTATCACGTTTTTCATTTAAATTCATTCCCCCCCCTTATATATTAATCTCTAGGCTCATTGGATATTAATATCTATCTTAAAATCCAAATAAAAAAGTGGAGTCTGTTTAGCATTTATAAAATTCAAAAGTTCTATAAATAATAAACAAACTCCACTTTCACCGTATTATTCAGCCATGATATATTGTTAAATAACAGATCCTTCTGTTACTATATTTTCAATTAATAAGTTATTTCGTAATATCGATAATTATACCTAATTCCTTAAGTCCTAACTTTACAATTTTTTTCTTCTAAACTACATTTCCAAAAAATCCATTTAGAAATTTATATGTCAATTTTTCATCTCCCATCTAATCAAGCATATACAGCTGCCTGCTCTGAATATGTCATTGCGAATTATTCCATATATAAATCCAATTCTTCTTTTTGATGTAATTACATTATTTTCTGCTTTTTTTCTATACCATTAATCACTATCATACCCTCGTCAGCTCCTCCGAAACTTTTAATGCTCGTTTAGACATATAAAGCCATACGCCTTCAGAACGACCTCTTCAAAAGCATTCTCTTAGCTTGCTTTTGAAGTACTCATATAAATCACGATTTAAAAGTTTCTAAGTTTACATAATAAACCAATTCTCTGTTTCTATACAAATACCTTTACTCAAACTTCGCACATCATAAAAGCCTATGCACCTTGATAATTCAATAATTGGAGTTATTTAAATAGCAATATTTCAGGCTGTTTGGCGTAGCCTTATCGAAAAGATTCGCGGTAAAGTTGCTAAAAATACCTCTAAAATAGTTTGTACTTCCTTTTTACTTAAATCCAGGTTTTTCGTTAATACTTCTTCTAATATCTGCATGAGCTTTTGGAACCCTTCTTGCCAAGTAATGTCTGCCATTTCGTCGCTGCAAAGGTAAAAAAGTTCTCCCATAGAATGTTCATCTACGCATAAACGGTTTTCTACCGACAGCATCATGTATCTAGTAAAAACAATCGCCACATGCGCAGTCATTGCATCATATGAAAGCCCTTGGCATTCTTTGCTGAGCTTCAGATAAGATTTGCAGAATTTGAAAAACACCTCGATGCCCCAGCGTTTCCCGTAAAGACGAATCATTTCTTTTTCG